>WNGM01000216.1_pt1 | contig 50871 bp, 50 predicted proteins | sample 5400571 | NCBI WGS metagenome assembly WNGM01 (sample SAMN13153378, study PRJNA577476) | soil metagenome | isolation source: 100 cm soil or saprolite under Garry oak tree replicate 2 | place: USA:California | collected 2016-06-15 | reverse complement strand
CCAGTTCCCCACCCCTGGGCAGCTGGTGTCATGGACCAAGATCTGCCCACGCACCATCCAGTCCGGCGCCAAGCACCGCGCCGGCACCACCGGCAAGGGCAACCCCTACCTCAAAGGGATCCTCGGCGAGATCGCCGCCGCGGCCGCCAAGACCGACACCTTCCTCGGCGAACGCTACCGGCGCATCGTCAAACGCCGCGGCAAGCGCAAGGCCCTGGTCGCCGTCGCCCGCTCCATCCTGGTGATCGTCTGGCACCTGCTCGCCGACCCCACCGCCCGCTACCACGACCTGGGCGCCGGCTACTACGCCAGCCGCATCGACAAAGCCAAGAAGGCCTGCAACCACATCCGCCAGCTGGAAGCCCTCGGCTTCACCGTCACCCTCGCCCCGGCAGCCTGACCCCGCCCGCACCACCACATCCCGCACAGGAGCCGGCTTCGCCGGCTGCTGCCGCCTGCCCGGCTCAGGTAGCTATTTTCGGTTCAGGCGATGAGGTGGTGACACGATCACGCAGACGTGGCGGGGCGGGATGCTGAGGACGGTCCGGACGACTTGCCGCTGGTCAGCCGTTCGTCTTCCCGTTTCTGGCTTGTCACCACGATCGAGTACTTATTCATCATCATTCAGCGTGTCGCGTAACAGCAGGTGCAGCGGGTCGGCGCCGTGGGTGTGGGCCTCCTCGAGCTGACGGTCGATGCGCAGCCGGTCCAGCGAGGCCGCCAGCCCGAAGAACACCTCACCGAAGAGGGCGCGGCCGATCGGCCCGGTCTCGTTGGCGGTGTGCTGAGTGATGAGCACGTGCGGGTTGGCGGGGTTGGGTCAGCGGTGTTGGGTCAGCGCGCCCGCCGGTAGGTGAGGTAGTCGAGCAGGCCGCGGGTGGTGAGTTCGTCCAGCGGGCGGGTGCGACCGCCGACGGTCATCCGGCGGTTGCCGAGTCGAGGTCGTCCAAGCGCAGGCTGCGGATGGCCAGCGGCCGGACGGTGTGGATGGCGGCCAGCGCCAGCACCAGCCGCTGCTCGGCAGTGCTGACCGCGGCGGCGACGGCCTGGTCGACATCGCGCTGCTCGAGTGGGACCAGCACGGGGTCGGGATGGCGGCCGACGCGGGATGCGGCTGGTGGGGTCGCAGTGCCGGCGCCGCGCAGCAATCTGTAGGGGCATACCTGCGATAAGCTCCGTTACCACAGGAACCGTCTAGCGCGACCAGGCATAACAGCGTTGCGCCGAGATCCGTCGGTTTATCGTTATCGCAGGAATCGAAGGGAGAGCCCCGTCGCCAAGCTCTCAGTTGTCGCTGCGGCACCCGCTGGCCAGGCTGACGAGCCGACCGTCGAGGCGCTAGTCGCCGACTACCTTGCCGACCTCGCCAACGCCGGACGGCCGGCCACCACCCGCCGCGCTTACGCCAGCGACCTTGCTGCATTCACCCGCTACTACGCCGGCCCCGCCAGCGGCGTCACGGCCGCGGTGCTACGCGGCTTCTTCGCCACGCTGCATGGGCTCGCCCCAGCCACCCGCGCCCGCAAGCAGGCGTCGCTGTCCAGCTTCCTGGCCTGGGCACACCGCCACGACGCGATCGCGGCCAACCCCATGGTCAAACTCGACCGGGTCCGCCTGCCCGACCCCAAGCCCCGAGACGTGCCCCGCGTCACCGTCGAGCTGGTCCTCGCGCAAGTCCCCCGCACCCAGCGCCGCGACCGGCTGCTGTTCCGCCTCGTCTACGGGACCGGTCTGCGCATCGGCGAAGCCCTCGCTATGCACGTCGAGGACCTCGACTTGACCCCCGACGACGAGCGCCTCGGTGTGCTCGGCAAGGGCGGCCGCCGCCGCACCATACTGCTCGACGACCCGCGCCTGGTCGCCGAGCTGCGCGTCTACCTCAAGGCGACCGGCTATCGGCACGGCCCGCTGTTCCGCGCGGCCAAGAACGGCCGCGGCGGCCCGCTGCGTTACCAGTCGATCCAACAGCGGTGGGCCCGCTACTGCGCGGCTGCCGGCACCACCGTCACCCTCCACCAGCTCCGCCACGCGCACGCCACCGAGCTGGTCAACGACGGCGTCAGCCTGGCAACCATCCGCAAGCGACTCGGGCACAAGAACCTTCAGACCACCGCCCGGTACGCCTTTCAGTCCGATGCCACCGCTGACGCTGAGCTGCGTGCCTGGCGTCGCCGCCGCGACCAGCGCTCAGGCTGAGTCCGCACCCGGCGGCCCACGGCGCGCTTAGGAGGAGGTGCAATCCACTGCAGGGACCGCGGCGCGGCTGGGTGCCGCTTGATCGACGTCAGGTCGAGATTCACCGGCTGCTGGCGATGTTCGGGCCTACCCTGGCGGCCTTCTACGCTGATGCGTGCCGGCTGCAGGCCGGCGATTCCCCGTTGGCCTCCACGACACACCTTGTGGGCCATCTCCTGCGGGAGCTTGAGTCGGCGCTGCGCGAGATCCTGCGGCCGATGATCCCGGCTAAGCAGGCAGCGAGCCTGTTCAGCAGATGTGGAGAGTGCGGCCGCGTCGAGGGGGACCACAAGCGGGAGATCGACGAGATCGCCACGGCGCTGGGGTTTCCTCCCGACGATGAGGTGCGCTCGTTGTGGAAGTCGCTTGGGCTTCACCGTGTCGGCCATCGTGGTTCGCAGCTGGGGCCTCGCCCGATCGACGACCACTTCCGTGCCTGGTGGGATAGCGTCCAGATCCTGCTGCTCCGGCTGGGCCGCCAGTTCGAGTCCTCGTTCACCGCGTCGCTGCCGCTGATCGACAAGCTGGCCGGCAAGGAGCAGCCGACCCGCAGCGACGGGACGAAGTTGCAGAGCGTGCCCCACAGCGTGGTCGCCTTAGAACGCTTCTTCACGCAGGCCGGACCGGGTTGGTTCCCCCTATTGCGCAAGAAGGGCTACCTCAGCGATCCGCCGCCTCTCGAAGTCGCCGACGACCAAACGATCGCGTACGTGCAATGGCCGGCCGGACGGTATCTGGCCCGCATGGCCACCGAGCCGAGTGTCCAGCGCGACGTGATCGAGGTCGCGCTGGCGCTGGAGACCGACAATCCCCAGGCGCACGAGTGTGTCGCCGAGGCCGCGCTGGCGCTGCCGGCCGCTGACGGCGCGCGCCTGGCCCCGAAGATCGCGAGCTTCCTGGCGTCACCGTATCAGTGGGCGTTGCCGCCGAAGGTTCGTGATCTGATCGGCCGGCTGGCGCAGGCAGGGCAAGCCGATGCGGCCCTGCTTCTCCTGCGGTCACTGCTTTGGGCGGAGACGGGTCGCGGAGGGTGGCGGTCGGCCGGGTTGGTGCCCGAGTTGATTCCGGTGGTCTTCCCGCAACTGGGCCTGGACGGCCTTGCGCTGCTGGCTGACTTGCTCGATCAGGCCCTGGACGAGCGCATTCCGGGTGGCAGGACCTGGCGGGATCAGTCCTACGGCTGGCGGCGCACGCTGGACGGCGGGCGGGAGCACGATCGCGAGCAGGCGCTCACCTCGGCCCTTCGGGATGCTGCGGTCCTGCTCGCACGCAGCGATCAACCAGGCGTCGCCGCCGTTTTGGAAGTCTTGGAACGGCGGGAACGGGCGATCTTCCACCGCCTTGCCCTACACGTCCTGCGGCACGTCCCGGAGCAGGCGCTGATCGCCGAGCGGATCGGCCGGCGGGAGCTCTTCGACGACTTCCACGTCGAGCGAGAGTACACGCTGCTGCTGCGCGAGCGGCACGCCAGCCTGCCAAGGGAGATCCGAGCGAGCGTCCTGGGGTGGATCGATGCGGGGCCCCTGGAGAGCGGGTTGGAGCCTGACGCCATTGACCGGTGGCGGCTAGTGCAGCTGGCTCGCTTCGGCGACGCCCTGCCTGAGGAGCAGTTGGCGCGCTACCAGGAGCTGGTTGAACGGTTCGGCGAACCAGCGGAGCCTGAGATGCTGGAAGGGTGGGTCGGCCCGACTGCGCCCTTGAGCACAGAAGAGCTCCTCGCCCTGCGCGACGATGAGCTTGTGGCGCTCCTGCGCTCCTGGCAGCCGGAGGCGGGCTGGTTCGCGCCGTCACGGGAGGGCCTGCGGCAGCACCTAGGGGAGGCGGCTGCCCAGGCGCCCGGGCGGTTTGCCATCCTGGCACCAGCCTTCGCCGAGCTTCATCCGGCGTATGCCGTCGGTGTCCTTGGTGGCCTGGGCGAGGCGGCAAAGCAGGGACGCACCTTCAAGTGGCAGCCGGTGTTCGATCTCGCCCATGCCGTCATCGGCACGCCTCGGGCGCTGCCCGACCGGGACGAGCACCAACAGTACGAGGTGATTCGAGGTTGGGTGGACGTCCGTCTGGAAGTCGCGCGCCTCCTCGACACCGGGCTGCATCACGACCGGATCCCCACCGGGGCGGACAGCGACGTCTTCGAGATCCTGGCTGCACTTGCCACCGACCCCGACCCCGGCCTCTCTGACGAGCAGCGGCGAGGAGCCGAGGGCGACACCGGCCCGGTGACCCTCGCCCTGACCACGGTCCGCGGCGTCGCGTTCCGCGCGATCATGCAGTACGCCTGGTGGCGCAGGACGAAGACCCGACCAGGCCAGACGCCACGCCTGGCTCCGCAGCTCCGGGATCTCCTCGACCGCCACCTCGACCCGGCGCATGAGCCGACCCAGACGGTCCGCTCCGTCTACGGCCGTTTCTTCCCGCACCTGCTTGCCTGCGATAAGGAGTGGACGCGGTCGCGGGTGGAGACGATCTTTCCTCGCGATGCTCCCCTGGTAGGCCTCCGGCGGGCGGCCTGGGACAGCTACCTGCTCTTCAACCCCGCCTACCGCGACGCGTACGAGCTGCTCACCGAGCGCTACCGGGACACCATCGCAGGACTCGGAGAGCACCGCACCGCACAGCCGCCCGATCGCGTTGACGACGAGGCCAGGGAAGCGCTGGTCGGGCACGTCCTCGGTCTTTACGTGCACGGGAGAGACGGCCTGGAATCCGGGTCGCTCGTCGAGCTTTTCTTTGAGCACGCGCCCGTCGGCATGCGAGCGCGGCTCATCGAGGCCGCCGGCGAGATCGCGAACGCCGACCAGCCCTCACCGCAGACGCTGGAGCGGCTCCAGCGTCTGTGGGAGTGGCGGATGAGCATCCTGCGAGAGCGGGAGCATGGCGATCTTGAGGAACTCGAAGGGTTCGGCTGGTGGTTTGGGTCAGGCAGGTTCGACGAGGACTGGGCGTTCACCCAGCTGCACGAGCTGCTCACCATGGAGGGCGCCGTTCGCCCCGATCACACGGTCGCCGAACGGCTCGCCGCCCTACGCCACGAGCACCTCGCGCAGGTGGTCTCGTGCCTGTCCCTACTCATCGACGTGACCCACCGGCACGCGGCCCAGCGGTCATGGTTCGTCACCGGCGCCCGCGATGAGATCCGGGCGATCCTCGAGGATGGGATCAGGACAGACGATCCTGAGACCCGCCGCCTCGCACGTGAAACTGTGAACCGCCTCATCGCACGGGGCCACACCCAGTTCGGAGATCTGCTCTCGTGACCTCGCGCCTCCAGCGTCCGGTGGCACTATCCGCGCTGCTCCAGTGGTTGCCGGCGGCAAAGCGGACCACCGCGGCCCGGCAGAAGGGTACCCGTCGCATCCAAAGCGCTGATTCCCCCGGCGCAGCTCGGCGGGCTCGTCGTGGGTCCGGGCGAACATCGAGCAGCACGTGCAGAACCGGTCGACGCGCTGCGCGACGAGATCGAACGGCTCGGGACGCTGTCGAAGCGGACCAGGTCGCACGGGACCGCCACCTCGACGGGTGTCGTCGACGGCCACGACCGCGCTGCAGACACCGCAGGTGATCGGCTCGCCGCGATGCGCGGCGGTGAGCACCTCAGCGCACTGCCGCCGCTCTAGGTCGTGCAAGGGGGCGCGAGTCGATGATAGAGATCGTCCGCGACCACGCCGGCCGGGTAAGCGGTGGAGCTCGGGGGAGATGGCGCCGCGGTGGGCCGCTGCTGGGATGCTGGCTGCCGAGGCCCAGTTCCGCCGGGTCCAAGGCTACCGAGAGCTACCCGAGCTCGCTGCCGCGCTCGAACACGCGGCCCCCGATGAGCCCGGCCTGCTCGACCTTGCTGTCGGTGCCTGATCGTAAAATCCCTCACGGACGCCCCATCCATCCCGCGATGAGCAGGACATCCTCCCTGGCTGACATGATGTCGCCATAGTAGGTATTGTGACTTCTACTCTGATTTGTGTAGTGAGCCGTACCCGGGACAACGAGGCCGGAGGGTGCATGGACCAGGAGGCGGCACGGGATGTGACCATGCTGACGGTCGCCCGGATCGGTGCGGTGATCGACGTCGATGACGTCGCCGTGCCAGTCCGTTTAGTCGATGCGAGCGGGCGTGAGGTAACGGCGGTCAGCGACTTCCTGCGGGACCTGCGAGCGTGTGACCGCAGTGTGGGCAGCCTGCGCTCGTACACGCTGGCGCTGCTGCGCTGGTTTCGGTTCTTGTGGGCCGTTGACGTCGAGTGGCAGCGAGCTGGCCGGCTCGAGGCCAGGGATTTCATGTTGTGGCTGGAGACCGTCGCCAAGCCCCCGCGGCAACGCCGGGCCGATGCGCCACCACCAGGCTCGGTGAACCCGATCACCCACAAGGCCTATCCGAGCCGCTACTACGCCGCTCGGACTCGTCGGCACAACCGTGCGGTCGTCCGGGCGTTCTACGAGTTCCACCGGGATCGGTGCACCGGGCCGTTGGTCAACCCGATGCCGCAGCCGCGCGGCCGGCTCGAGGCTCGACCCGATGCCCACCACAACCCGATGCAGCCGTTCGAGACGACCCGGCGGGCCGACTTCCAGCCCAAGCTCCCCAAGCGGCCACCGCCGTGGATCCCGGATGCGGCCTTCGACGAGTTGTTTGCGGCGATGCCGAGCCACCGGGATCGGGCCATCTTGGCGTTTTACGTCTCGACGGCGGCGCGGGCGTCGGAGCTGTTGGGCGTGACCTGCGATCGGATCGATGTCGGCCAGCAGCAGATCGGAGTGTTCCGCAAGGGTGACGGTGCGCTGCAATGGCTGCCGGCCTCCGCGGATGCGTTTGTGTGGCTGGGGCTGTATCGGCACGCGCTGGGCGGCCTGGCCGGGCAGGTGTCGTGGGGGTCGGGTGACCCGTTGTGGTGGACGCTGCGGCGGCCGGCCCGGGCCCTGACCTACCCGGCGATGCGGATGGTCCTTCAACGGGCCAACGCCACGCTTGGGACCAACTGGACGTTGCATGACCTGCGGCACACCGCGGCGCGGCGAATGCTTGCTGACCCGGGGTTCTCGCTGGTCGACGTGCAGTGGGTGTTGGGCCACGCCAAGATTACCTCCACCCAGGTCTACACCGAGCCGGTCGAGGAGGAGCTGGTCGAGCGGCTGCTGGCCCACCATGCGCGGCGGGCCGAGCCGGCGCCGCCGCCCAGGCCGGCGCTGGGCTACCGCCCAGAGGTGCTGGAGACGCTGCTGAGGGGCTCGCGGTGACGGCGGTTACCCACCCCGAGGTGCTGGTCGGCCCTAGGGGCCGGGTGGCTGGTCGCGAGCGAAACACCCGCCGACGTCTGCCCGCTGCCCACTCCAGCGATCCACTGCCCACGCTGCCGCCCGGGCAGCAGGCACGTCCGCAGCCGCAGCGCTGGCCGCAGACCCTAGCCAGCCGCCAAGCAGTGCTGGCCATGGGGGAGGCGTTGCCGCGCGGAAGTCACAACATGCGGTCTGGTCTGGTCCGGGTGTTGGATTGGCTCGAGCAGCAGCCCGGCGAGAGCTGGCAGCAGCGGTGGAGAGCTTCGGGCGCCGAGCAGGCCGGTGCGGACTGGATCGCGCTGGTCCAGGGCACAGGCCCTCGTGGCGGCAGCGCTCCAAGCGCGCTGCGGGCCGCGATGCCCGTGCTGCTGGCCGGTCAGATCCTGCGTCCCAGCATGGAGTGGCTGCTGGATCAGCACTTCTACATGACCTGGCCACTGAGCTTCGCCGCGATCGACCCCGACGGGCTGGCCGCGCTGGAACGCCACTACCTCACCAGCGGTCGCCAACCCGGTGATCCCTTTGCGACGGTGCGCAACACTATCGCCAAGCTCCTGGTGCACAAGGGTGGGCCGTTGACCGCAATCACCGCGGGCGACTGTGCGGAGTATTGGTGGGCTCGCCGTGCCCACGGCAAGACGATGCGCGACGGCGGGCTGTTCTACACACTACTGTTTGAGATGGGCATCTTCGGGCAGGACGCGCCGCCCAACCTGACCGCGGCGACCCGGCCGGGCCAGCTCGGGTGCGCGGCGCTGATCGATCGCTACCAGATCGCTTGCACACCGATCCGAGACCTGCTGGTGGACTACCTCAACGTCCGCCGGCCGAGCGTAGACTACAACTCGCTCCGCCACCTCGCCCTGAACCTTGGGAAGCTGTTTTGGCGGGATCTGGAGCTGCACCATCCCGGCATCGACTCGCTGCACCTGGCACCCGAGGTCGCCGAGGCCTGGAAGCAGCGCCTGCGCACCGTCCGCTACGACCGCGGCCGGCGCAGCCGGGCACGGCGAGCACCAGAACCGATCTTGATGCAGGTGCGCAGCTTCTACGCCGACCTGGCCGTCTGGGCAGCGGAAGATCCGGCACGCTGGGGCCGGTTTGCGGCGCCGTGCCCGATCCGGCCTGCCGAGACGTCATTCACCAAGCTCCGCAAGCACCGCAAGGCCGCCATGGACCAGCGCACCCGCACCCTCGCACCGGTCCTGCCAACCCTGGTGCGAGTCGTCGGCGACGCCTTGGAGCAGGCCCGGGCACGGCTGGAGGCTGCCAAAGCGGCCGGCGACGGCGAGCGGTTTGTTGTCGCTGGCGTGGCCTACCGACGCAAGGATCCCTGCACCGGCTCCGGACGCCTGTTCGCTGTCGAGGAGGCGACCGGCCAGCGGGTAGACCTGTCGGGTCTTGAGGAGCGGGCATTTTGGACCTGGGCAGTCGTGGAGGTCCTGCGGCACACCGGGATCCGCATCGAGGAGATGCTTGAGCTGAGCCAATACAGCTTCAGCGCCTACACCCTACCCAGCACCGGTGAGGTCGTTCCGATGCTGCAGATAGTGCCCTCCAAGACCGACGCGGAGCGGCTGCTGCTGGTCTCTCCCGAGCTGGGTGAGGTGCTGACTGCGATCATCTGGCGGGTCCGCGGGCAGCGAGCCACCCTGCCGCTGGTCTCATCGTGGGACCGGTTCGAGCGCTGCTGGTCGCCGCGGCTGCCGCTGCTGTTCCAGCGTCCTGTCGGGGGTGTCCACACGCCGATCACCCAGCGCTTCGTCAGCGATGCACTGGACCGAGCGATGATCGCGACAGGACTCACCGACGCAGCTGGTATCCCGCTGCGGTTCACCCCGCATGATTTTCGCCGGATCTTCACCACCGATGCCCTGAGGGCTGGGCTGCCCCCGCACATCGCCGCCAAGATCCTGGGCCATGCCGATCTCAACACCACGCTCGGCTACGCCACGGTCTATCCCGAAGACGTCATCAGCCACCACCGCGCGTTCATCGCCCGCCGGCGCTCCCTACGGCCCAGCGAGGAATACCGGGACCTCAGCGCCGACGAGTGGGAGCAGTTCCTCGGCCACTTCGAGCTGCGCAAGGTTGAGCTCGGCGTCTGCACCCGCGACTTCGGCACGCCCTGTGTCCACGAGCACGCCTGCATCCGCTGTCCCGTCCTGCGGCCAGACCCGGCCCAGCAGCCTCGCCTACAGGCCATCCTCGCTAACCTGCGCGACCGTCTGCGCGAGGCGCACGAGCAGGGCTGGCGGGGGGAGGTCGCTGGGCTGGAGGTCAGCATCACTGCCGCGGAGCAGAAACTACAGGCCATGCAACAGCTCGCCGCACGCCACCGCGTCACCCACCTCGGCATGCCCGACTTCCGGTCGTCAATCGGGCGCAGCACCTGAAGGCCCGGCATGTCGCCCATCGTGATCGCCACGCTGGTCGCCGCCGGCCTGCTGGTGGGCCATCGGCTTCGCGCAGTGGTCTTCGCGCACACGAGCCCCGACCAGCCTCGCCGCCGTCACTGCCCAGCATGCGCGCGGCAGTTGCTCCCCGAGCGTCGACCGTCCTTCACCACGGCCCTACCGCCGACGGGACGCTGCCCGTTTTGTCAGGCCCGGATCGGTCCGCCCGCCGCGGTCCTCGAGTTCGCCACCGCCGCACTGCTCGGACTGCTGGCCGCGAGAACCACCTCGCCGCTTCAGCTCCTCGCCTTTGACTGGCTCGCCGTCGTGGGCGTCGCCCTGGCCAGCATCGACCTGGCCGTGCACCGCCTGCCCAACGCCCTCACCCTGCCCGCCTACGGCGGACTGGTCCTACTGTTCGGCCTGGCCGCCGCCGTTGACGGCCAGCCGGATGGCCTGGTGCGGGCCCTGCTCGCAGGACTGCTCTTGGCCGCCGTCTACCTGGTCCTTGCCCTGGTCAGACCGGGCGCCATGGGGCTTGGGGACTGCAAACTCGCAGCCGTTCTGGGCACCGGGATGGGGTGGCTTGGCTGGCATGCCGTGCTGGCAGGCACCTTCCTCACCTTCCTGCTCGGCGGGATGGTCGCCCTGCTCGGCCTCGCTCTGGGCCGCTGGACGCGCACACATCACATCGCGTTCGGGCCGTTCATGCTCGCCGGAACTCTTGTCGCTCTGCTTACGAGTTAGTTCAGGAAAGACGTGAAGTTCGCGCTGGTGCTCGGGCTCGCCCTCGGCTGGCTCGGCTGGAGCGCGGTGGTCGCCGGGTTCGTGGGCGCCTTCCTCCTCGGCGGGCTGGCCGCCCTCGGCGCCATGCTCATCCTGCGGGTCGGCCGCAAGACCCAGCTCCCCTTCGGCCCTTGGCTCGCGCTCGGCGCCCTCCTCGCCATCCTGGCCGCCGCCCCCGTCTCCCCGACCTGACCGGCCCCGCGGGCCCGGCGGGGGGGAGGCGGGTCGGGTAGGCTTGGGCGGTTCCCGGACCGAACCCGAAGCGGGTGGCCGATGCTGCGATACCTCACCGCCGGCGAGTCACATGGGCAGGCGCTGGTGGCCGTGCTGGAGGGCCTGCCGGCGGGCGTCCCGCTGACCAGCAAGGAGATCGCCGCTGAGCTGGCCCGCCGCCGGCTGGGGTACGGCCGCGGCAAGCGCATGCGCTTCGAGGAGGACCGCGTCGAGGTGCTGGGCGGGCTCCGCCACGGCCGCACGCTCGGCTCGCCCCTGGCGGTCATGGTCGCCAACACCGAGTGGCCCAAGTGGACCGAGGTCATGTCGGCCGACCCGGTCGACGATCCGGAGGCCCTGGCCAACGGCCGGGGCGCGCCGCTCACCCGCCCCCGGCCCGGCCACGCCGACCTCACCGGGATGCAGAAGTACGGCTTCGACGAGACCCGCCCGGTGCTGGAGCGGGCCAGCGCGCGCGAGACGGCCGCCCGGGTCGCCGCCGCCACGGCCGCCAAGAAGCTGCTCGCCGAGCTCGGCATCGGCGTGCTCAGCCATGTGGTCAGGCTCGGGGCGGCGCAGACCCGCTCGCGGGCGGTGCCGACCATGGCCGACCTCGAGGAGATCGACGCCTCGCCGGTCCGCTGCCTGGACGGCGAGGCCGAGGGACGGATGGTCGCGGCGGTCGACGCGGCCAAGGCGGCCGGCGACACCCTCGGTGGTGTCTTCGAGGTCGTCGCCCACGACCTGCCGCCGGGCCTCGGCAGCTACGTGCACTGGGACCGCAAGCTCGACGCCCGCCTGGCCGCCGCGCTGATGAGCATCCAGGCGATCAAGGGCGTCGAAATCGGCGAGGGCTTCGCCGGCGCCGCCAAGCCCGGCTCCCGCGCGCACGACGCGATCCTCCCCGGCGCCGCCGGGCGGCCCCGCCGCCGCACCGGCCGCAGCGGCGGGATCGAGGGCGGCATGTCCACCGGTGAGACCCTCCGGGTACGAGCCGCAATGAAGCCGCTGTCCACGCTGGTCAGGGCCCTGGACACGGTCGACCTGCGCAGCGGCGGGAAGGCCCCCGCCAACGTGCAGCGCTCCGACGTCACCGCCGTGCCCGCGGCCGCGGTGGTCGGCGAGGCGGTGGTCGCGCTGGTGCTCGCCGACGCCCTGCTGGAGAAGACCGGCGGCGACTCGCTCGGCGAGGTGCGCCGCAACCTGGACGCCTACCTGGCGGCCCTGGGGACGGGACCGGAAGCATAGGGCCGGTACCTGCTACGCTGCCCCCTCGGGGCCACCGAGACGAGGGAGGGACCACGACCTGTGCGCCCGGTACTGCCAACCATCGTGATGATCGGCTTCATGGGGGCCGGCAAGACCTCCACCGGCCGGCTGGTGGCCCGCTCGCTCGGTCGCGAGTTCGTGGACACCGACTCGCTGGTCGAGCGGGCCGCGCGCGCCGAGATCGCCGAGATCTTCCGCCGCGAGGGTGAGGAGGGCTTCCGGCGCCGCGAGATCGGCGCGATCGACTTCGCCATCTCGACGCCTGGCCGGGTCGTCGCCGTCGGTGGTGGGGCGGTGCTCTCGGCGGAGAACCGCACGGCGCTGAAGCAGGCCGGCTTCCTGGTCTACCTGCGGGCGACGCCCGAGACGCTGGCCGGCCGCCTGAACGACGTCACCGACCGGCCGCTGCTGGCCAACACCTCCGACCGGGTCGGCAGGATCCGCGACCTGCTGGTGGCGCGCGGCCCCATCTACGAGACGGCCGGCGACATGGCCATCGACACCGACCGGCTCACGGCCGAGCAGGCGGCCAACGAGGTCCTGGACTGGTACCAGCGCCGCGTCGGGGAGCTGGCCCTGCGTTGAGCCGCCCGGCGGGATCCGGGGAACCCCAGCGGGACGCCCCGGTGGCTCGGGTCGGCGTCACGACCATCGCGGTTCGGGCGGCGAGCGCGAGCTACCAGGTCCACGTGGGCCGCGGGCTCCTGGATCGCCTCGACGCGCTGCTGCCACCCCTGTCCGGCGCCAGGTCCGCCGCGGTGGTCCACCCGGCGAGGCTGGCCGCCGTCGCCGCCCGCGTCGCCCGCGCGGTGGCCCGCCGGGGCCTGGCCGTGGACCTGCTCGAGGTGCCCGACGGGGAGCAGGCCAAGCGGCTGGCGGTGATCGAGTCCCTGTACCAGCGGCTGGCGGCGATCCCCGCCCGCCGCGCCGACCCGATCGTCGCGGTCGGCGGGGGAGCGACCACCGACGCCGCCGGCTTCACCGCGGCCACCTGGCTCCGCGGTGTGCCGCTGGTCAGCCTGCCGACCACGCTGCTGGCAATGGTCGACGCGGCCATCGGCGGCAAGACCGGAGTCGACCTGGACGACGGCAAGAACCTGGTGGGCGCCTTCCACCAGCCGAGCGTCGTGGTCGCCGACCTGGACATGCTCGCCACGCTGCCGGCGCCCGAGCTGCGCTCCGGCATGGCCGAGGTGATCAAGGCCGGGCTGATCGCCGACCCGGACCTCGCCACGGCCTGCCTGGAGCGCGCGCCCGCCGTGGTCGGCGGCGACCTCGACGCGCTCGCGCCGCTGGTCGAGGCGGCGATCCACGTCAAGGTCGAGGTGGTCGGCGCCGACGAGCGGGAGGCCGGCCGGCGCGCGATCCTGAACTACGGCCACACCCTCGGCCACGCGCTGGAGCGCCTGGCCGGCTACCGGGGGCTGCGGCACGGCGAGGCGGTCGCGCTCGGGATGGTGTTCGCCGCCCGGGTGGCCGAGGCGGTCGGGCTGGCCGCGCCCGGCCTGGTCCAGGGGCACCTGGACCTGCTCCGCGCCGCCGGGCTGCCGGTCGGCGGGGTGGACCTGGACCCGGACGCCGTCCTGGAGGCGATGGGCACCGACAAGAAGCACGGCGGCGCAGGCGGCGGTCTGCGCCTGGTGCTGCTCAGCGCGCCCGGCAAGCCGGAGCTGGTGCCGGCGCCCGATCGCCGGGTGCTGGTCGAGGCGATCCGCTCCCTGGCCGACGAGCCCGTCGCCGCCCGCCAGGACGTGCCCCGGTGAGCAGGTCCTGGGGGCGGAGCGGCTCCGGGCCGGTGGTGCTGGTGCTGAACGGGCCGAACCTGGGGGCGCTGGGACGCCGCGATCCGGGGCACTACGGCACGCTCGACCTGGACGCGATCATGTCGCGGCTGTCGAAGCTGGCCGCCGAGCTGGGGCTCGCGCTGGAGGGGCTGCAGTCCGACCACGAGGGCGAGCTGGTCGAGGCGCTGCTGGGGGCGCGGGAGCGCGGCGTCGCGGCGGCGCTGCTCAACCCCGGCGCGTTCGCCCACGTCTCGTACGCGGTCCGCGACGCCGTCGAGGCGGCGGCGATCCCCGTCGTCGAGGTGCACCTGTCCAACGTCCACGCCCGCGAGCGCTGGCGGCACCGCCTGGTGATCGCCCCGGTCAGCGCCGGCGTGATCGCCGGCTTCGGCCCCCTCAGCTACGACCTCGGCCTCCGCGCCGCCGCCGAGCTCCTCCGCCGCCCCGACTGACCGGCCTGGCCGGGCTCCCTGGCCGCCCGCGCATGCGCCGGGCAGCCGCGGCGCGCGCCTTGGCCGCGGCTCCGCGCCGCCGAGCGGGTTATCCACATCTTTGCCCGACCTGCTTCCGGCGCCAGGGTCGACCGGGCAAGATAGCTGGGCAAACCGAATCGAGGGGTGACGGGGCATGGGGGCGGACGATCCGAACCGGCAACGCGCGCGCCGGCATGCGCTGCGCGCCCACCTGGCGCAGGCGGACCTGGCCGCGCTGCTGGTGACCAAGCTGGCGAACGTGCGCTACCTGACCGGGTTCTCCGGCAGCTATGGCGCGCTCCTGCTGTTGCACGACCGCACGCTGTTCTTCACCGACCGCCGCTACGAGCGGCACGCGGCCGCCCGCGTGGAAGAAGCGGAACTGGTGCTGGCCCCAGGGGGCCTGATCGGCGCGGTCGCCGGCGTCCTCGGCCCGCTGGACGAGGGGCTCGGCTTCGAGCCGAACGGCCTGAGCTGGGGCGACGGCCAGCGATTACGGGCGACCCTGCGCGGGCGCGCGGTCCTGCCGGCGCCCCCGCTGGTCGAGGAGCTTCGCGAGGTCAAGGACGAGAGCGAGATCGCCAGCATCGCCGAGGCCGCCCGGCTCGGCAGCGAGACCTTCGACGAGCTGGTCGGCACGCTGCGTCCCGGTGTGACCGAGCGCGAGGTGGCCATCGACCTGGAGCTGGGGATGCGCCGGCGCGGTGCCGAGGCGCTGGCCTTCGACTCGATCGTGGCCTTCGGCGAGCAGGCGGCCGAGCCGCACCACCGGCCCGGCGACCGCCCGCTGCGACGCGGCGACCTGATCAAGCTCGACTTCGGGGCACGCGTCGACGGCTACTGTTCGGACATGACCAGGACGGTGGTGCTCGGGCCGGCCTCCAAGCGCCAGCGCGAGGTCTACGGGGTCGTCCGCCGCGCCCAGGCGGCGGGCCTGGCGGCCCTGCGCGCCGGGGTCAGCGGAGCGGCCGTCGACCGTGCCTGCCGAGAGGTGATCGGGCAGGCCGGCCTCGGGGACGCCTTCAGCCATCCCTCGGGCCATGGCATCGGTCTGGAGATCCACGAGGCCCCCAGGGTGCGGGTGGGTGCCAATGGTAGGATCTCGCCAGGGACGCCCGTGACCGTGGAGCCTGGTGTCTACCTTCCCGGCTTCGGCGGCGTCCGGATCGAGGACCTGGTGGTGGTCCGACCCGGCGGCCACGACGTGCTGACCACCGCGACCAAGGAGCTTCTCGAGCTGTAGGGGGCCGAGCCCCCGAACGACGAGACGTGGCGGCAGGGCGACCGCGCCCCGCCGACCGAAGGAGAGCAGTGATGCCGACCACCAACGACCTGAAGAACGGCATGACGTTGAACATCGACGGCGACCTGATGAACGTCGTCGAGTTCCAGCACGTCAAGCCGGGCAAAGGCGGCGCATTCGTGCGCACCAAACTGAAGAACGTCCGTACCGGCCGGGTGCTGGACAAGACCTTCCGGGCCGACGAGGCGGTCGAGGTCGCCATCCTCGAGAAGCGCGCGATGCAGTTTCTGTACCGCGACGAGGCGGGCTTCCACTTCATGGACACCGAGACCTACGACCAGGTCCCCGTCGAGCCCACCGCGGTCGGCGACGCCGCCAGGTACATGGTCGAGGGGTCGACGCCGTACCTGACCTTCTACGAGGGCACGGCCCTGGGCGTCGAGCTGCCCGCGGCAGTCGAGCTGGAGGTGCGTGAGACCGAGCCGGGCCTCAAGGGCGACCGGGTCTCCGGCGCGACCAAGCCCGCCACGGTCGAGACCGGCGCGGTCGTCCAGGTCCCGCTGTTCGTCGAGGTCGGCGACCGCGTCAAGGTCGACACCCGCAGCGGCGCCTACCTCACACGGGTCCAGTGAGGTCCGGGCGCCCGGACCACCGGGCTCCCCGCTGCGGCTCCATGGACGAGGATCTCGGCGCGGAGCTGCCACGGCTCGGCGCGCGCAGCTCGGCCAGGCAGCGCGCGCTGGAGGTGCTGTACCAGGCCGACCTGCTGGAGCAGCCGATCGCCACGGTGCTGGCGCGAGAGCTGAACGACCCGCAGCGGCCGCGGCTGGACGGCTACACCATCGAGCTGGTCAGCGGCGTGGAGCGCCGGCGAGAGGAGGTGGACGGGCGGATCGAGGCGGCGGCCGAGCGCTGGACCCTCGACCGGATGCCGCTCGTCGACCGCAACCTCCTGCGGCTGGCCACCTACGAGCTGCTGGCATCCAGCGACGTCCCCACCGCCGTGGTCCTGGACGAGGCGATCGAGCTGGCCAAGCTGCTCTCCACCGAGGACTCCAGCCGCTTCGTCAACGGCGTGCTCGGCCGCATCGCCCGCGAAGTCCGCGGCACGTAGCGGCAGCACCCCGGCCGTCGCGGTCGGCGCGGCGGCGTCCCGGTCGGCGCCAGCGGCCGGTCGGCGCGGCCGGCGCCCGGGAACCCCATCGGCGCGGCGGGGCCGGGAAGGCCACCGCACGGCTGATGTGGTTTGATTGCGCTGCCGTGTCCGATTCGCCTCCTCGACACCTCGCGCCACGGCGAGAAGGCCGTGCCGTTCGGAGCCGTCGGTGGCTGTACGCCGGCGGCCTCGCACTCGTGCTCGCCGCCGGTGTCGCCGTGGCCGTGACGGTCACCCGCGGGAACGATTCGCGGTCGATCGTGTCGGGGCTGACGGGCGGATCGCCGAGCACACCGGGCGCGACGGCGACCACGTCCCCGCCGACGACGACCGCCACCGCCCCGGCGCCGAGCGAGCCGCCCCGACCGGTCCAGCGGACGCCGGGCAACCTGCTCGCGAACGGCGATTTCGAGCTCGACCTGGGCGGTTGGCGACCCACCGGCGGGGCTCAGGTCGATCGGGTCGCCGTGGGCCACTCGGGCGGGTGGTCGGTGCGGATCCGCGCCGGCGGGCCGGCGACGCAGGCGACGACTGCCGGCGCGCGGCCGGGCGTCCTGGCGGCCCAGGCGGTCCAGGGCAAGACCGGCCGCAGCTACGAGGCAAGCGCCTGGGTCCGCGCCACCAGCCCGGGCATGGAGGCCATCCTGAAGCTGCGCGAGCTCGGTGGGGACGGGGACAGCGCTGACGTGATCGGCGTCACCCTGGTCGACGCCGGCTGGCACGAGATCGCCGTGGTCCACGAGGTCCAGGCCGGCGGCCGGCTCACCGTCGAGGCGATGGCGGGGAACCTCCGTCCCGGCGAGGCCTTCCTGGTCGACCAGGTCAGCATCACCGCTGCCTGAGCACCCAGGCGCAGGGTGGGCGCCCGGCGCTTGGGCGAAAGGTGGACGTTGGGCGACAAGGCTACACAGTAATGCTGATAACCGGCTTGACGTGGTTTGCCTATCGTGAAGAGTGCCCATCCCGGCAAAGAGGAGATGTTTCGCCCACAACGCACGGGTCGACCGGGCCCGGGGGAGGGCAATCATGCGCTGGCTCAGGCGCTGCCTGCTGGTGGCGGGAGCGCTCGGCCTGCTCTCCGCGATCCCGTCGGCGGCCGCCGCGGAGGAGATGTACCTCGGGATCCGCAACGTCGACTGCTCCGGCGTGACCGTGAGCGGCACCGGCCTGCCGGCCAGCACGGACGTCACCGTGACGCTCCTGGACGCCGCCAGCCGGGACCGGCTCGAGGGCCAGGCGCTCACCACCTCGGCCGGCGGCGCCTTCCTCTGGCGGGCGCGCGTGTCCTTGAGCGGGCTCCGCACCGTCCGCGCGGTGGTGGCCCGAACGGGCGCGAGCACGCCGATCGCCTGGACGGACCATCAGGTCCCGACGGCGTGCCCGCTGGTCAATACCGGCGCCGGCCGAATGCTACCGCTGGCGGGGACGGGGCTCAGCTCGATCGTGGCGGGCTTCCTGCTGCTGACCGCCTTCGCCTACAAGGGCCGTCACCTCGGCGTCTACCGGGGCCGTCACGTCGCCGCCCGCTGAGCCGCCCGCGCGGCCACCGACGCCAGGGCCGTGTCCAGTTCGATCGGAGCCAGCCCGAAGGTGCGCTCGGTGAACGTCGAGTCGATGACGAACGGCCGGTTCCACTGGTAGCGGGTGATCCGCAGCTCGCGCAGCATCGGCGAGAAGAGCCCGCCCGTCCACAGGACCGGATAGGGCACCGCCGCCAGCTTCGGCGCGGGCGCGCCGGCGACCTTGGTGAACCCGGTGGCCAGGTCGCGGATGGTCAGCGGCAGGTTGGTCGGCACCAGCCAGGCCGTTCCCCAGGCCCGCTCATCGGTGGCCACGGTGACCAGGGTCGTGGCCACGTCGACCGTCGAGGTCCAGCTGTGCGGCACGTCGAGCTCGGCCGGCACGTAGGCTCGCCTGCCGGCCAGCAGCGGCTTCGTCAGGGTGAAGCTGAAGATCGAGTTGGCCTCGATGTAGTCGCTGGCTCGCACCTCGGTGGTGCGCAGCCGTCCGGCCTGGTGGGCGGCCAGGGCGTCACGCCACATCTGGGCTCGGAGCCGCAGCTTGGGCTGGGTCGCGGCCAGCGGTGTCTCAGCGGTGATCGGCCCGTCCACCGGCCCGTACCCGTAGAGGTTGCTCGCGGAAACCAGCACCGCTCCGCTCCGCTCGGCCGCGGTCAGCAGCGAGGAGGCCAGCGGCGGCCAGTCGGTGAGCCAGCGGTGGTAGAGCGGGTTGGCGCAGTTGTAGAGCGCGGCGGCGCCATCGGCCAGGGCGCTGAGCCGCTCGGCGTCGGTCGCGTCGGCGGCCACCCGCTCGATCGCGGGATGCGTTGGGCCGCTGCCCCGCCGACTGAGGAGGCGGACCCGCTCGCCCTGCTCGGCCAGCAGCGTCGCGGTGGTGGAGCCGATCTGGCCGGCTCCGACGATCACGTGCAACGACATGTGCTTCTCCCTCTCGCGTTTGAGAGCACTGCTCTCTGTTCGGATTGATAGTCGCAGTGAGGCTGCTCACTGTCAAGAGCAGCGCTCTCTCATGTGTGCAATAATCTCGACATGGCAGAGCGCACCGCAGCATCGATCCGGGCCCGAGTGCGGGCCGAGATGACCGACGAGATCAAGGCCGTGGCCCGCAGGCGCCTGGCGGCCGAGGGGGCCAACCTGTCGCTGCGCGCGGTGGCTCGCGAGGTGGGAATGGTCTCCTCCGCGCTCTACCGCTATTTCGCCAGCCGGGACGACCTGCTCACCGCGCTGATCATCGACGCCTACAACTCGATGGGGGAGGCCGGCGAGGCGGCCGACGCGGCCGTCGCCGACCGGACCGACCTGCTCGGCCGCTGGCTTGCGGTCACCCGTGCGCTGCGTGCCTGGTCACTGGAGCGCCCGCATGAATACGCGTTGCTCTACGGCAGCCCGGTACCCGGCTACGCGGCGCCCCAGGACACCATCGGCCCGGCCAGCCGCCCGGTGGTGGTGCTGGGTGCGATCCTCTCCGAGGCCCAGGCGGCCGGGCTGCTCCCCGATGACGACGCCGCGCTCCCCCCGAAGCTGCGGGCGGAGCTCGAGCTGGCGGCGGAGCTGGTTGCCGCCGGCGTCCGCGAGACGGTCATGGCTCGGGCGCTGATCGCCTGGACTGAGGTGTTCGGTGCGATCAGCTTCGACCTGTTCGGCCGGCTCAACAACGTCATCGACGAGCGCGACGCCTGGTTCGACCACCAGATGCACGCCATGGCCGCATTCATCGGGATCAAGTAGACCTGGCCACCACGGTCCCGCCCCGCGTGCCCCGGCGCCGACGATGCCGTCAAGCGCCCCCAGCATGCGCGCCTGTGCCTGGACGTGGGTCTCCGCGCCAGGCAGCGCGTCGGCGGGGTCGGCCCAGCATCACGCCATCGCCTCGGGCTCAGTCGTGCACGTGGTCGCCGCTCTCGTGCAGCAGCTCGCGCATGACGTCGCGCAGGCGCTCCAGCTCGCCGTCGGTGAGGTTGGCGTCCATGCCGTCGACCTCGCCGATCCCGACCACGAAGGCGTTCGGGTTGGTGGACTTGAGCCGGCGGGCGATGGCCCGCGGGCGCGGGCCGGCCGCGCTGGCGTCGAGCACCAGGAAGCGAGCGCGCCGGTCGACCGCCTCGCGGTAGGCAGCCTCCGGCTCGGCGGCCTCGCCGACGACCTCCCACTCCGCGGTGACCGCGGCGCGTCGCAGCTCCAAACGGCGATCCCGCCCGGCGGCGGCGACGACGATGCGGACAGCGGTGCACACGGACGATCACTCCTCGGGCGGTCAATTGGCGGCTGGGCGGTGGCGCACGGGCCACCACCTGGCGGTTGGACGGTGGTGCGAGGGCACGGCACCCGCCGCCGGAGCGCCCGGCCCGCCCGTATGCTACCCGCAGGGCACGATCGGCTCCGGTCCCAAAAGGGGAGGGCGCGATCGGCTCCGGTCCCGAGGAGGGGAGCGCATGTCGCGGCTCGCGGTGCCGCCGCTGCTGGTGCTGGTGGCGCTCGTCCTGGGCGCGTGTGTCGCCGGAGGGTCGGACGGGGAGCCCGCCCGCCGAGCCACGCCCGCGCCGCCGCGGGCCGCCCGCGTGCTGGTCCTCAGCAAGACGGCGGGTTTCCGGCACGCGTCCATCCCAGCCGGCGTCGCCGCCATCCGGCGGCTCGGCGAGCGCCACGGCTTCGCGGTGGACGCGACCGAGGACGCCGGCCGGCTCAGCGGCGACGGCCTCGACCCGTACCGGGCGGTGGTGTTCCTGAGCACCACCGGCGAGTTTCTCGACGGCGCCGAGCAGATCGCCCTCCAGCATTTCGTCGAGCGCGGCGGCGGCTGGGTGGGCATCCACGCCGCCGCGGACGCCGAGCGCGCCTGGCCCTGGTACGAGGAGCTGGTGGGCGCGCGCTTCGCCCGCCACCCGGCAGTGCAGCCGGCCACCATCCACGTGACCGACCGCGACCACCCGGCCACCGCCTCCCTGCCGGCCGTCTGGCACCGCACGGACGAGTGGTACGACTTCGACCGCAACCCGCGAGGTCGCGTCCACGTGCTCGCCACGCTGGACGAGTCGACCTATCAGGGCGGCGGGATGGGCGCCGACCATCCGGTCGCCTGGTGCCACACGGTCGGCGCCGGCCGCTCGTTCTACACCGCCCTCGGCCACACCACCGAGAGCTTCAGCGAGCGGGCCTTCCTCGACCACCTGCTCGGCGCGATCCGCTGGGCCTCCGGCCTGGAAGCCGGCGACTGCCCCGCCGGCCGCTGAGCGGCGCCCGGCGCCTGGTTCAACGGGCGGTGCGACCGCCCGCGGCCGTGGTCGGCCGCGAAAGCGGGGCGGCCGCGCTCGAGGCGCCGGCGGGTGGTCGCAGCCACAGCGAGGTCCTGGTGGGCTGCATGGTCTGGTCGACGACCGCCAGCAGCTCGGCTCCCAGCGCATCGAGGTCGACCTGCTGGCGCAGCCGTCCGGCGAACGCCTGGATGGTGGCGGCCGCGTCGTAGCGGCGGCGGTTGAAGCGCCGGTCGACCGCGCGCTGGACGCGGCGCCGGGCCGGCTGGAAGACGGCGGCCAGCGCCAAGGTGGCCGCCGCCACGACCAGGCTGCGGCCCTGGCCGAGGAGCTGGCCGAGGCCGAGCACGACCCCGGCGTAGGCGCCGCCGAGCAGCAGCGTGAGCAGGCTGTAGGCGAGCGTGCGGCTGATGATCCGGTCGAGGTCGTAGAGGCGGTACCGCATGATCGCCGCGCCGGTCGCCAGCGGCAGGATCGCCATGCAGATGCCGGCCGCCAGCAACGGCAGCGCCGTGGCGCCGACGGCGAAGCCGACCAGGACGACGGCGGCCAGCACTCCGGTCACGGCGGCCGCCAGCGCCAGCCAGCGGAGCTGCAGCCGCTCCACGCCGCGGGCGCGGCGGAAGCGCACCACCAGCGACGCGGCCCCGACGGCCAGGCCGCCGATGGTGATGCCGAACGCCAGGACCGTGACGACCACCATCGCCGACTCGAGCGACGGAAGCGCCAGCGGCTTGTGCACCGACTCGTACGGCGGGATCAGGAGCGGCCCGAAGGTCGCCGCCGCGATGAAGAGCACCCCCCCGGCCGCCTCCACCCACGCCCACCATCGCCACCGTGGCGAGGGCAGCGATCCGGTCGGGGTGAGCAGCAGGATGAATCCGACGCACACCAGGCCGAGGATCGTCGTCGCCGGGCTGTAGATGGCCACCCAGCGGGCGGCCGGCACCGCCCCCGGCCGCGCCGCCACGCCATACCGCGCGTACCCGTCGGCGAACCCCGACGCCGACACCGACAGCCCCAGCGCCAGCAGCAGCCATCCCACCGGGTGGCGTGGCCGCCGGCCGGCCAGCACCGCTCCGACGGTCGGCGCGATCACCAGGGCCAGCAGGTAGGGGATGGTGCTGGCGTTCAACTGGATCAGGTCGGGCCGCCCGGCCTGTCGCATCAGGTGGTCGAACCAGGGCACCGTCGCCAGCCCGATCAGGGCCAGCGCCCACAGCGCCCAGGCCAGCGCGGCCGGCAACCGGCGCGGCCTGGCCTGCCTGGCCGGGCGGGTCGCGGCGGTCACGCTCGCCGTGATCCTCGTCGCGGGCACGTCGCCTCCAGCGTCGCCACCTCCAGCGTCCCTGTTCACCCGCCATTGTCGCCGGCGCTCGTCCCGGAAACGTTACGGAGGCGCCCAGAGGCCACACTCGATGGCCGATCCTCCGCCAGGCCCCCGCCCGCTGACACCTCCGATAAGTAAACTCTTCCGTATCAACTTGTGGGTATATATCATCGCGTTGATACCGGAGAGTTGGAGGTTGGATGGTGGGGACGCGTGGTCGGCGGCGCATGCCGAGGGCCGAGCGGGTGCAGCAGGTGCTGGCGGCGGCCGCGCGGGCGTTCGCGCGCAGCGGCTTTGCGGCGACCTCGATGGACGAGATCGCCGCGGAGGCGGGCATCGGCAAGCTGATGATCTACCGCGACTTCGAGGGCAAGCGCGAGCTGTACGAGGCGATCCTCGAATCGGTCAGCGGGCGCCTGCACGAGAAGGTCCGCGACGACCCCGAGGCCGGCGCCTCGCGGCGGGGCCAGGTCGCGCTGCTCGAGGTCGCCCGCGAGCAGCCCGACGCCTTCATGCTGCTGTTCCGGCACGCCGCCCGCGAGCCGGAGTTCGCCGCCTACGCCGAGGACTTCAGCGCCAGCGCGATCGAGACCAGCGAGCGGCGGCTGGCCGCGGACATCCAGGATCCGGTGGCCCTGCGCTGGACCGCGCGGATGGCCTTCAGGGTCACCATCGAGGCGGTCATCGCCTGGCTGGAGGTGGGCGACCCGGCCCGCGACCAGGCGTTCCTGGAGGCCATGACCGTCCCGGTCTCCTGGGCCCGCCAGGCCGCCGCCAAGGTCGCCGGCGAGCCGCGGACCAGCCGGGGCGCCCGCGCCGGCGCGGGCGGCGGGGCGTGACGGCGGCGGCGCCGGCGACGCCCAGCGGCGGGCCGCTGACGCACCGGCAGATCCAGGCGGTCTACGTGGGCCTGATGCTGGCGATGCTGGTGGCGTCGCTGGACCAGACGATCGTGGCGACCGCGCTCCCGACGATCGTGGGCAGCCTCGGCGGGCTCGGCGGGCTCGGTCACCTCTCCTGGGTCGGCACGGCGTACCTGGTGACCTCGACCTCCGCGGCGGTCATCTACGGGAAGGTCAGCGACCTGCGCGACCGCAAGCGGGTGTTCCAGAGCGCCCTGGTCGTCTTCCTGGTGGGATCGGCGCTGGCCGGCATGGCGCGGTCACTGGACGAGCTGATCGCTTTCCGCGCCCTCCAGGGCCTCGGCGGCGGTGGGCTGATGGCCCTCACCACGGCGGTCGTGGCCGACATGGTCCCGCCACGGCAGCGGGGCCGGTACGTCGGCTACATCGGCGGCGTGCTGGCGCTGGCCACGGTGGCCGGGCCGCTGCTCGGCGGGTTCTTCGTGGACCATCTCACCTGGCGCTGGATCTTCTACGTCAACCTGCCGGTCGGCGTGGCCGCGTTCGTGGTGATCGGCCTGGTGCTCCACCTGCCCGCCAGGGAGCGCGGCGCGCGCATGGACTGGCCAGGCGCCGGGCTGCTGGTGACGGCGGTGACCTGCGCGGTCCTGGTCGCCAGCTGGGGCGGCGCCGAGGCGGCGTGGGACTCGCCGCGCATCCTCGGCCTGGCGGCGGCCGCGGTGCTCGCGCTGGCCGGCTTCGTGCTGGTCGAGCGGCGCACCCGCGAGCCGCTGCTGCCGCTGGACCTGTTCGCCAACCCGGTCGTCGCCGTCACCAGCGCGGTCGGCTGTCTGGCCGGGGTGGTGCTGTTCGGGTCGATCGTGTTCCTGCCGCTGTTCCTCCAGGTGTCCAAGGGCATGAGCGCCACCAATTCGGGCCTGCTGGTGCTGCCGCTGATGCTCGGCGTGCTGGTCGCCTCGATCGCCAGCGGCCGGCTGGTCACGCGCACCGGCCGCTACAAGCTCTTCCCGATCGTGGGGACCGCGCTGATGACGGTCGCGTTCTGGCTGCTGTCGCTGCTGCGCGTCAGCACGCCGCCGGTCCTGGTCATCGGCGAGATGGTCCTGCTCGGGATCGGCATCGGCCCGCTCATGCAGGTGCTCATCCTGGCCAGCCAGAACGCCGTCCCGCAGCGGCACCTCGGGCTGGTGACCTCGCTGGCGCAGTTCTTCCGCGAGCTGGGCGGGACCTTCGGGGTGGCGCTGTTCGGCGCGATCTTCTCGGCCAGGCTGAGCGCCGAGCTGGCCAGGCGGCTGCCCGGCCGCGGCTCGCCCGGCGCCGGTAGGCTGGCCACAGCGCAGGGCTCGCCGGCCGGCCTCCGTGCGCTTCCCCCGGCGGTCCACCACGCGATCGTCGAGGCCGTCGCCCGCTCGATCGGCACCGTCTTCCACTGGGCCGTGCCCTTCGCGGTGGCCGCCTTCCTGCTGACCCTCGGCCTGCGCGAGCTGCCGCTCCGGGACACCCTCGACCACCTGGTCCCCGCGGAGGACGAAGCCGCCTCCTGACCCGCCGGCGGCACCGCCCGCCGTCCCTGGCCACGACGCCCCTCCAAATCGGGGGTTGACACCCGTTACCTTAGCGTCGTTAAGTAACGCGGGATAAGTTAACGTCGCTAAGGGACGGAGGGGCGCGATGTTGGAGCGGCTGGCACGGTCGCTGCTTCGCCGCCGGGTGCTGGTGCTGGTGGTGGCGGTGGCCGTCGTGGGGTTGGCGGGGGTGCTCGGCGCCGGCGTGGTGTCGAAGCTGCGGTCGGGCGGCTTCGAGGACCCGGCGGCATCCTCGACCAAGGCGGAGGGCGCGCTGCGGGACACCTTCCATACGGGCGAGCCCAACCTGGTGCTGCTGGTGACGGCGGACCACGGCACGGTCGACCAGGCCGACCTCGCCAACGGGGGACTGGAGCTGACCAGGCGGCTGAGCGCCGAACGCGACGTCAGCGAGGTCCAGTCCTACTGGACCACCAGGGCGGCGCCGCTGCGCAGCGTCGACGGCCGCCAGGCGCTGGTGCTTGCGCGCATCGCCGGCGACGACGACGCCACCCAGAAGCGTGCCGAGCAGCTCGCCACCGATTTCGACCGCGACCAGGGCGGCATGCGCGTGCAGGTCGGCGGCCAGGCGCGGGTCTTCGGCGAGGTGAGCGACCAGGTCGAGCGCGACCTCACCCGTGCGGAGATGATCGCGGTGCCGATCACGCTGGTGCTGCTGGTGGTGGTGTTCTCGAGCGCAGTGGCGGGCGCGCTGCCGCTGGCGGTCGGCGGCTTCGCGATCGTGGGCACGCTGCTGGTGCTGCGGCTGCTGGCCGGCCTCACCGACGTGTCGGTCTACGCGCTGAACCTCACCACCGCGCTCGGGCTCGGGCTGGCCATCGACTACAGCATGTTCATCGTGTCGCGCTACCGCGAGGAGCTGCGCGCCGGGCGGGAGCCGCCGGACGCGCTGGTGACCACCATGCGGACCGCCGGTCGGACGGTGCTGTTCAGCGCCGCGACCGTGGCGGTGGCGCTGGTCGCCCTGCTGGTGTTCCCGCTGTACTTCCTGCGCTCGTTCGGCTACGCGGGGATCGCCGTGGTCGCCCTGGCGGCCGTGGGCGCGCTGGTCGTGCTCCCCGCCCTGCTGGCCGTCCTCGGCCGCAGGATCGACTCGCTGCGCCTGCCCTTCGGCCGCCGCCGCGCCGCCCGCCGGGCGGCGGCCCAAGCGGCCGCCGGTCCGGGAGCTGGGTCGGCGGGCAGCGGGTCCGGGGCGTGGCACCGGATCGCCATGGCGGTGATGCGACGGCCGGTCCCGATCGCGCTCGCGGTGGTGGCGGTGCTGCTGGTACTGGGCGCGCCCTTCCTCGGCGTGCGCTTCGGCCTGCCGGACGACCGGGTGCTGCCGGCCTCCGCCAGCAGCCGCCAGGTCGCCGACGCGATCCGCAACGACTTCACCGCCCGGGACGCCTCCGCGCTCCAGGTGGTGGCGACCGACGCTGGCGCTCCGGCCACCCGCGCCGCGGAGATCGACCGCTACGCCGCCTCCCTCTCCGGGCTGGCCGGCGTCGCCCGCGTGGACGCCATGACCGGCAGCTACGCCGGCGGCGACAAGCTGCAAGCCACGCGCGGCCGGGCCACCACCGGGGCCGCGGCACGGGCCTCCGCGGCGCAGGCGGCGGACCGGTTCGTGGCGCGGGGCGCGACCTGGCTGCGGGTGGTGCCGACGGTGGAGGCGTACTCGAGCGCGGGGGAGAACCTGGTCGACCGGGTGCGGGCGCTGCCGGCGCCGTTCGGCGTCGAGGTCGGCGGCCCCTCGGCCCAGCTCGTCGACACCAAGGCCGCGATCAGCGACCGGCTGCCGATGGCGGTGGCGGTCATCGCCGGGGCGACCCTGCTGCTGCTGTTCCTGATGACCGGCAGCCTGGTCATCCCGATCAAGGCGCTGATCCTCAACCTGCTGTCGCTGTCGGCGGTGTACGGCGCGATGGTCTTCATCTTCCAGGACGGCCATCTGTCGGGCCTGCTCGACTTCACCTCGACCGGCACCATCGATACCTCGATGCCGGTGCTGCTGTCGTGCATCGCCTTCGGCCTGTCCATGGACTACGAGGTCTTCCTGCTCTCGCGGATCAAGGAGGAGTACGACCGCACCGGCGACACGATCTCGTCGGTCGCCACCGGCCTGGAGCGCAGCGGCCGCATCGTCACCACCCTGGCGGCGCTGCTGGCGATCGTGTTCATCGCCTTCGCAACCTCGCAGGTCACCTTCCTGAAGCTGTTCGGGATCGGCAGCGCGCTGGCGATCGTGGTCGACGCCACCCTGATCCGAGCGCTGCTGGTGCCGGCGTTCATGCGCCTGGCCGGCAGGGCCAACTGGTGGGCGCCGCGGCCGCTTCGCCTGCTGCATGACCGCATCGGCTTGCGGGAAGATGTCCCAAGACGCGTCGCGGAGGTGACCAGAACCTGACGACCCCGACCACGAGCCGCTCTCCCTCCCCGCGCCGGCGTGCCCGCCGGGGGGAGGGAGAGCGCCTGCGTGCCGACATCCTGGAGGCAGCCACCCGGCTGCTGTTCGAGGCCGGCGACGAGTCGGCGGTCTCGATCCGCGCCGTCGCCGACGCGGTCGGCGTCACCCCGCCCTCGATCTACCTGCACTTCGCCGACAAGAACGAGCTCATCATGGAGGTCTGCCGCGAGCAGTTCCGCAAGCTCGACGAGCACCTCCAGGCCGCCACCGCCGGCGTCGAGGACCCGATCGAGGCGATGCACGCCTGCGGCCGGGCCTACATCGACTTCGGGCTCTCCAACGCCGAGGGCTACCGCGTGCTGTTCATGGGCCGGTGGGACCCTGGCGACAAGGGCAAGCTCGCCGAGCCGGGCGAGATCGAGCTGGCGGCCTTCGTCCACCTGGTCGAGAACGTGGAGCGGGGCATGCGGCAGGGCAGGATCGCCCCTGGCGATCCCAAGCTCGTCGCCCTCGGGCTCTGGGCGACCGCGCACGGGATCACCTCGCTGCTGATCTCCCACCCGGGCTTCCCGTGGCCGCCCGACCGGTCGGCCATGCTCGACTGCGTGCTCGCGCAGGGACTGGAGGGCGTGCTGGCTCGGCGGCTCGGCGCCTCAGCCCTTCACGGCGCCCATGGTGAAGCCCTGCACGAAGCGGTCGAGGAAGAAGTTGTAGATCAGCGCGACGGGCACGGCGACGATCACCGCCGACGCCATCAGTGACTGCCAGAAGAACACGTCGCCGCGGACCAGGTTGGTGGGCACCCCGACGCTGATGGTCATGTGGTCGGAGCTGGCCACGAACGCCAGCGCGTAGATGAACTCGTGCATCGTCAGCGTGAAGGCGAACACCACCACGGTGAAGATCCCTGGCAGCGCCAGCGGCAGCACCGTGCGCACGAACGCCTGGAAGCGGCTGTAGCCGTCGACCTGGGCCTGCTCCTCGACGTCGCGCGGGATCGACTTGAAGAAGCCGTTCAGCAGCCAGGTCGAGAGCGGGATCGTGAAGGTCGGGTACACGACCACCAGCGCCCAGATGGTGTCCTGCAGGCGCATCGAGGCGACCATCCGCGACAGCGGGATGAACAGCAGCGTCGGCGGGATCAGGTAGACCAGGAAGATCCCCACGCCGAGCCTCCCGCCCCAGCGCCCGGTCAGTCGCGCAAGGGCATAGGCGGCGGGGATGCTGAGCGCCAGGGTGATCACCACCACCAGCACCCCGATCACCACGGTGTTGCGCACGAAGGTGAGGTACGGGGTCTGCTGGAACAGCAGCTTGATGTGCGCCAGCGTGGGCGGCCTGTTGTAGAGGAACGGGTTGTTGTTGACGTTGTAGAGGTCGGGGTCGGTCTTGAACATGGTCACGATCGCCCACAGGAAGGGGAACGACGCGAACAGCGCGAACAGGCCCACCACCGTGTAGATCCGCGTCGATGTGCGGAGCCGGCGGCCACCGCCGGGCCGGGTGGTCTGGCCAACCGCCGCCATGCCTAGCTCACCTCCGCTCGTGACACCATCCGCAGGATCAGCGCGGCGAGCCCGGCCAGCACCGGGAACATGAACACCGCGACCGCCGCGCCCTCGCCGAGGCTGCCGCCCTCGATCCCCCGGAAGAACGCCCAGCTCGCCAGCACCTGGGTGGCGTTCTGAGGGCCGCCGCGGGTCAGCACGAACACCACCGTCATGTCGGTGAAGCTGAACACCAGGCCGAACAGCAGGGCCACCGCGCTGATCGGCAGCAGCAGCGGGATTTCGATCCCGACCATGCGCCGCCAGAAGCCGGCGCCGTCGATCTCGGCCGCCTCGCGCACGTCCTGCGGGATCGAGGTCAGGCCGGCGAGCAGGATCACCGTGGCCAGCGGCAGCATCCGCCAGGCCTGCACGGCGATCACCGAGCCCATGGCCAGGTGCGTGCGCCCCAGCCAGAACATGTGGCTGCCAGGGCTGGTGATGCCCACATGCGACAGTACCCAGTCGATCGGGCTGAAGATCGAGTCGAGCATCCACAGCCAGGCGATGGTCCCGAGCGCGATCGGGGTGGTCCAGGGCAGCAGGATCAGGAAGCGGGCGATCCACCTGCCGCGGAAGTTCGCCCGCAGCGCGAACGCCAGCACCACCGAGAGCACCACGACCAGGATCTGCGAGATGAGCGTGAACACCACGGTGTTGCGCAGCGAGGTCCTGGTCACCGGGTCCGACAGGGCGGCCTTGAAGGTATCGATGCCGACGAAATGCAGGACCGGCTTGCCGGTGGTGATGTCGGTGAAGGCATACAGGATCGCCATCACCAGGGGGAAGGCGACCAGGGCGAGCAGGTAGGCCACGGACGGCAGCAGCAGCAGCGGCCCCAGGATCCCCTCGCGTTCGAGCAGGTAGCGGCGGTTGCGCTCGCGCGGGCGGGTCGCCGCGTCCGGCGCCGCTGTGGTCACGCACTCACCCCCCGCAGCGGCTGCGGGGCGATACGGTCGCCGCTGTCCCTGCTGAAGAAGCGCAGGCTCGACTCGGCCACGGCGAAGCGCGCCGGCGAGCCCTCGGCGACCGGCGTGGTCACCGTGAAGGGCAGCCTGGCGATCACCTTGACGCCCGCCGCGATCGCCGGGATGGTGCCGTACAGCAGCCGGTCGGAGCCCAGGTACTCGACCCGGTCGACCTGGTACTCGAAGGGGACCCTGCCCTCGCGCTCGCTCACCAGGCCCTCCGGCAGGAAGTGCTCGGGGCGGAAGCCGACCAGCGCGCCGTCGTGCTCCAGCAGGTTCATCGGCGGCGAGCCGAGGAAGGTCGCCACGAAGGTGTTGGCCGGCTCGTGGTAGATCTCGCGAGGGGTGCCGAGCTGTTGCAGCCGCCCCTTGTCCAGCACGGCGATGCGGTCGCCGAGGCCCATGGCCTCCACCTGGTCGTGGGTGACGTAGATGGTGGTGATGCCGACCCGGCGCTGGAACTCCTTCAGGTCCTCGCGGGCGGAGGTCCGCAGCTTGGCGTCCAGGTTCGACAATGGCTCGTCCAGCAGGAAGACCTGCGGCTCGCGGACCAGCGCCCGCGCCAGCGCCACCCGCTGGCGCTCGCCGCCGGAGAGCTGGCGGGGCTTGCGGTCCAGCAGGTGGTCGATGCCGAGCAGGCTCGACGCCCAGTGGATCCGCTCGGGCCGCCGCTCCTTGGGCATGCCGCCGGCGGCGAGCGGGAAGGAGATGTTCTGCGAGACCGTCTTGTGCGGGTAGAGCGCGTAGCTCTGGAAGACCATCGCGACCCGCCGCGCCCTGGGGGGCAGGTCGTTGACGACCCGCCCCCCGATCAGCACCTCGCCCTCGCTGGGCCGCTCCAGCCCGGCGATCATGCGCAGCAGCGTGGTCTTGCCCGACCCCGACGGGCCGAGCAGCACCAGATACTCGCCCTCGTCGGTGGCGATATCGATGCCGTCGACCGCGGGGGTGTCGCCGACGAAGACCTTGCGGACCCCTCTGGTCTCCACCACCGCCATGTGTGGATTCCTCCCGTCTTCTCAGGCGTTACCGCCGACCAGGCCCTGCTTGCGCCACTTCGCGAAGATCGTCTTGACCTGCGTCTCCGCACTGGCCACCGCCTGCTTGGGGGGCGTGCCCTTGGCGGCGGCGGCCATCATGTTCGGCACGACGAAGGTGTTGAGGACCTCGCCCTCGGCGGCGTTGGACGGGCCCGGGTAGCCGATGTTGGTGCTCCACGACTCGGCGTCCTTGAGCAGCGACAGCTTGTTGGCAGGCTGCGACTTGAAGGGGTCGTTGTCGAGCCAGCCGGGAAGCTGCTGCCATGCGGCGGAGGTCTTGAAGGCGGGGAAGTCGTAGAGCTTGGAGTTGCTGGCGACGTCGCTGGAGTGGTCAGCCAGGAACAGCAGGAACTGCTTGGCCGTGTCGGCGTTCTTGGAGAACTTCGGGATCACGTAGCTGCGCACCACGTGCTCGCCCGCCAGCGCCTTGCCGCCCGGGCCCTTGAGCGCCGGCCGGAAGAAGATGTCGTTGGCGACGTCCGGGTTGGCGGTCTGCGCGCTGCGGTAGGCCGAGATCGAGTTGAGGATGTAGGACAGGCGCCCGGCGATCAGGCCCTGGTTGTTGGAGGCGGCCGTCCAGCTGAAGATCTCGTCGGTCATGGTCTGCTTGAACAGCTTGGCCATGTAGGCGACCGCGTCGATGACCTCGGGCGAGTTGATGACCACGTTCTGGTCGGCGTCCTGAATCGAGCCGCCGTAGGACCAGATCAGCGCCCGGGCGGCCAGGTTGGAGTCGACCTCCTGGGACATGCCGATCCCGACGTTGATCTTGGAGCGCTGCTTGATCATGGTCCCGCCCTCGAGCAGCTCCTGCCAGGTGCTGGGGCCGTTGGGCAGCCCGACCGGCTCCCAGAGGCTCTTGCGGTAGTCGCCCGGGTCGGGGGTCCAGGTATGGCAGAACCCGTAGTAGCGGTTGGTGGTCGGGTTGAAGCTGGACGCCTTGCAGTAGCTGATCTGCTCGCCGTGCTTGCTGACGGCCTCCTGGACGACGTCGCTGAGGTTCAGCACGCTCGGCTCCAGCGCCGCCGGCGGGACGATCCACTCGATCATGTCGTGGCCCTGGCCGGCGTTGATCTCGGCGGCGCTGCGGGCGGGAATGTCGGCGTTGTCGATGTGGTCGACCGTGACCGTCACGCCGTTGTCCTTGCCCCACTGCTTGGCGAAGCCGTCGAACCACTTGTCGTAGGCCGGGATGAAGTGGCTCCACTGGAGGATGTGGAGCTGCTTGCCGCCGCCGCTGCCCGGCCCCGGGGAGCTGGACGGGCCGGTGCACGCGGCCAGCAGCCCCGAGCCGAGCCCGGCGACGGTGAGTGTCCCGGTCGTCTTGAGGAACCCACGCCTGGAGAGCCCGGTCCCACCGCCGCTCCCGGCCTCGCCCGATCGGTCCTCCGCATCCTTGCGCATGGCCCACCCTCCTGTTGCCGGCGTGACATCATGCCAGTTGGAACGGACAAAGAGTCCCACCTGCAATCGATTGCCGCAAGAGCCTTTGTCCTCTCCGCTGCGGATCAACAAGGCAAGCACGCGCTAGCGGGCATAGGGTCCCGGCCTGCGCGGATCCGTTCAGGTTGCTTGCCGCCGGGGGGCTCGCTCACTACGATGCGAGGGACCGGCCGACCGGCGGCCGGCGGCGAGCCCGCTCGCCGACGCCCTTTAAGGACTGGTCCCGCGAGGCCAGGAAGGGAGCCAACCGGATGCGCCGCACGCTGCCTCCATGCCCTGTGGGCTGGAGGCTTTCTTGATGTCCGCGCCAGAGCGGGCGATGGTCATGGACGAGGCCGACGTCGGCCGCGCCCTGACCCGCATCGCCCATGAGGTCGTCGAGCGCAACAAGGGCACCCGCGGCCTGGTGGTGGTCGGCATCCACACCCGTGGGGTGCCGCTGGCCCGGCGCCTGGCCGCCAAGCTCGGCGAGATCGAGGGCGCGCGGGTCCCCACCGGCGCCCTGGACGTGACCATGTACCGCGACGACATCGGCCTGCGCCCACCGGCCGCGACCCGCGACACCGACCTGCCGTTCGACCTGGCCGGCACGGTGGTGGTGCTGGTGGACGACGTGCTCTACACCGGCCGCACCATCCGGGCGGCGCTGGACGCCCTGACCGACTTCGGCCGGCCGCGCGCCATCCAGCTCGCGGTGCTGGTCGACCGCGGCCACCGCGAGCTGCCGTTGCGCGCCGACTACGTGGGCAAGAACCTGCCGACCGCGCCGGACGGCGTCGTCAAGGTGCTGCTGTCGGAGACCGACGGCCGCGACGGCGTCCTGGTCACCGAGGGCGAGGAACCAACCGGCGACGGCCGCCGCCCAGGCCGCGCGAGGGAGGCGACCAGGGGATGAAGGAGCACCTGCTCTCAGCGGCCGACCTGGACGCCGACGACATCACCCGGATCCTCGACACCGCCGCGCACCTGGCCAAGGTCACCGACCGGGCCATCAAGAAAGTGCCCACCCTGCGGGGCCGGACCGTCTGCAACCTGTTCTTCGAGGACTCGACCAGGACCAGGATCTCCTTCGAGCTGGCCGCAAAGCGCCTCTCGGCGGACGTGATCAACTTCACCGCCAAGGGGTCGAGCGTGTCCAAGGGCGAGAGCCTGAAGGACACCGCCATCACGCTGGAGGCGATGGGCGTGGACGCCATCGTCATCCGCCACGCCGCCTCCGGCGCGCCCTGGCGGCTGGCCGAGTGGGTCGACGCGGTGGTCATCAACGCCGGCGACGGCACCCACGAGCATCCCACCCAGGCGCTGCTCGACCTCTACACCATGCGCCAGCACTTCCCGAGCTTCGCCGGGCTGCGGGTGGCGATCGTCGGCGACGTGCTGCACTCGCGGGTGGCCCGCTCCAACGTGCTGGCGCTGTCGACCATGGGCGCGGAGGTCACGCTGGTCGCCCCGCCCACGCTGCTGCCCGCCAGGATCGAGACCTGGGGCGCGGGGATCTCCTACGACCTCGACGCGGTGCTGCCCAAGCAGGACGTGGTGATGCTGCTGCGGATGCAGCTCGAGCGCCAGCGGGCGGGGTTCTTCCCGTCCCTGCGCGAGTACGCGCGCCTGTACGGCCTGGACGCCCGGCGGCTGGAGGCGATGCCGGAGCACGCCATCGTCATGCACCCCGGGCCGATGAACCGCGGCGTGGAGATCGCCGCCGAGGTGGCCGACTCGATCGAGCGGTCGGTGATCGCCGACCAGGTCGCCAACGGCATCAGCGTGCGCATGGCCCTGCTGTACCTGCTGCTCGGCGGCCCGGCCGTGCGCGAGGCGCCGGTGCCGGCGATCGTCGAGGGAGGCGTGCTGTGAGCGCCCCGGGCGGCGCGGGCGGCGCGGGGCCCCGGGGCGCGGGGCCGGTGCTGCTGCGGGGCGGGCGGCTGGTCGACCCGGCCGGCGGGCACGACGCCACCGCCGACGTGCTGGTCCGCGGCGGCGCGGTCGCGGCGGTCGGGGTGGGCCTGGAGCCGGGCGACGCCGAAGTGCTGGACTGTGACGGCCTCGTGGTGAGCCCCGGGTTCGTCGACCTGCACGTCCACCTCCGCGAACCCGGCCGCGAGGACGCCGAGACGATCGAGACCGGCTCGCGCGCGGCGGCGCTCGGCGGCTACACGGCCGTCTGCCCGATGCCCAACACCGACCCGGTGGCCGACAACGCCGGGGTGGTCGAGATGGTCGCCGCCCGCGGCCGCGAGGTCGGCCTGGTCGACGTCTTCCCGGTGGGCGCGGTCACGCTCGGCCAGCGCGGCGCAGAGCTGGCCGAGCTCGGCACCATGGCGCACTCGGCCGCGCGGGTCGACTGCTTCTCCGACGACGGCCGGCCGATCCGCGAGGCACGCCTGCTGCGCCTGGCGCTCGAGTACGCACAGGCCTTCGACGCGGTCATCGCCGACCACGCCGAGGACCCCTCGCTCACCGACGGCGCCCAGATGCACGAGGGCGAGGTGTCGGCGATCCTCGGGCTGCAGGGCTGGCCGGCCGCGGCCGAGGAGATGGTGGTCGCCCGCGACCTGCTGCTGGCCGAGCTGACCGGCGGCCGGCTGCACCTGTGCCACCTCTCCACCGCGGGGTCGGTGGCGCTGGTGCGGGCGGCCAGGGCGCGCGGCGTGCTGGTCACCGCCGAGGCGGCGCCGCACCACTTCACCCTGACCGACGAGGCGGCGCGGTCCTTCGACCCGGTCTACAAGGTCAACCCGCCGTTGCGCTCCAAGGCCGACATCGAGGCGATCCGCGACGGGCTGGCCGACGGCACCATCGACGCCATCGCCACCGACCACGCGCCGCACGCCCGCGAGGACAAGGAGGTGGAGTGGGCGAGCGCGCCGCCGGGCATGCTCGGCCTGGAGACAGCCCTGGCGCTCACCATCACCGAGCTGGTCGAGCCCGGCTACCTTCGGCTCGACCAGGCGGTCGAGCGCCTGACCGCCGGCCCCGCCCGCTGCCGCCGCCTGCCCGGCCACGGCGGGCCGCTGGTCCCCGGCGCGCCCGCCAACCTGACCGTCTTCGACCCGACCGCCGCCTGGACGGTGGCGGCGCCGGCGCTCGCCAGCCGCGCGCGGAACACCCCATACCATGGCCGTCAAGTACGGGGTCGGGTGGTGCACACTCTGCTGCGGGGAACCTTCACGGTTCGCGACGGGAAGGCGAGTTGGTGAGCTGCCGGAGGGGTCCGGGGAACCCCAAGGGGGTGCCCCGGTCGATCAGGAGGGGTCCGGGGAACCCCAAGGGGCTGCCCCGGTGAATTGGGCATACGGGGTCCTGGTGGTGGCGGTGGTCGCGGCCATGGCCGCGGGGCTGGTGCTCGGCGCCATGCGGCGGACCGCTCGGCGCCAGCAGGCCGGGCTGCCGCCGCTGCCGCGCCCCGGCGCTCCGGGCCGCGCGCCGCTGCGGGCCGGCGGCGCGCGCTACCTCGGGACCACCTACGCGCCCTCGCCGGTGCGGCGCTTCTCCGGCCACGGGCTGCTCGGCCGCGACCTCGTCGACCTGGCCCTCGACGGGGGTGGCCTGCGGGTCGACGGCGGCCGGCCGGGACCGTGGTTGGTCCCGGCCGCGGCCGTGCGCGGGGTCGAGGTGACCACCAACCACGCCGGCAAGGTCGTCTACGCCGAGCGCGTCCTGGTGGTCGACTGGCAGCTCGGCGGCACGGTGCTGCGCTCGGGGTTCGTGCTGGGGGACGAGGCGGTGGCGCGTGCGTGGGCCGAGCGGGTCGCGGCGGTGGCCGCCGCCAGGGAGGTGCGGCCATGAAGCCCGTCCCGGCGCTGCTCACCCTGGAGGACGGCACCTCCTTCCGCGGCGAGGCGTTCGCGTCGCAGCCGTTCACCGCGGCGGGCGAGGTGGTGTTCAACACCGCCATGAGCGGCTACCAGGAGGTCCTGACCGACCCGTCCTACCGCCGCCAGATCGTCTGCATGGCGGCTCCCGAGGTCGGCAACTACGGCACCAACGACGACGACGCCGAGTCGGACCGCATCCAGGTGACCGCCTTCCTGGTGCGCCAGGCGGCCCGCCGAGCCTCCAACTGGCGGGCGCGGCGGACCCTGGCCGAGGAGCTGGAGGCCGCCGGCGTGCCCGGGATGGAGGGCATCGACACCCGCCGGCTGGTGCGCCACCTGCGCACCGCCGGAGCCATGCGCGGCGCCCTGTCCAGCGAGGTCCTCGACGAGGCCGAGCTGCGCGGGCTGGCCCTGGGGGCGCCCGACCCCAACGGCCTGGCGCTGGTGGACGAGGTCACCCGAGCGGCGCCGCTGGAGCTCGAGGCCGACGGCCCCGAGCGCTTCCGGGTGGTGCTCTACGACTTCGGCGCCAAGCGCAACATCTCCAGGCGGCTGCGCCGGCTGGGCGCCAGGCTGCTGATCGTGCCGGCCGACACCCCCGCCGAGCGCGCGCTGGAGTGGCGTCCCGACGGGGTGATGCTGTCCAACGGCCCGGGCGACCCGGCCACCGTCGGCCACGGCGTGCGCGCCACCGCCCAGCTGCTCGGCAAGGTGCCGGTGTTCGGCATCTGCCTCGGCCACCAGCTCCTCGGTCAGGCGATCGGCGGCCGCACCCTGCGCCTGCCCTTCGGCCACCGGGGCATCAACCAGCCGGTGGTCGAGGTCGACAGCGGCAGGGTCTCGGTGACCAGCCACAACCACGGCTTCGCGGTCGACCCCGCCAGCCTGCCGCCGACGGCGAGGGTCACCCACCGCAACGCCAACGACGGCGTGGTCGAGGGCCTGGAATGCCTCGACGTGCCGGCGTTCTCCGTGCAGTACCACCCGGAGGCCGCGCCCGGCCCTCACGACGCCCACCCACTGTTCGAGCGCTTCGCGGCGCTGATGGAGTCGGCTCGCCCGTGACGGGCGGCCGGGAGGAGGACGGCATGGCACAGCAGCGCACGTTCCGGGCCCTCGGTGGGGTCGACCAGGGGGTCGAGGCGCCGGCGGGGGACGCGGCGGCCGACGCGCTCCGGCAGGAGTTCGACCGCGTGCTGGCGCTCAAGGGCAGCCTCCGCGGCGAGGCCGAGGCGGCGGTCTCGCCCACCGGGCGGCGCACCACCGCCAGCGACGAGGCCAAGCTGCGGACCCTGGTCGCCAGCGTCGAGGGCGCCAGCCGCTTCGCGATCAGGCTGCGGCTGCTGAGCCCTGGCCAGGTGCGGGCCCTGTGGGCCGAGGCGATGGCCAAAGGCCTGTTCGACGGCTGGGACGCCGGCCAGTCCGCCTACGGCCACGCCGGGGCCTCGGCGGCCGCTGGAGCCTCGGCCGCTGGAGCCTCGGCCGCCGGGGCTGAGGTCGAGGCCGGGCGCGCCGCCGGGGTGGACGGCTAGTGCCGCTCCGCGAGGACCTGCGGTCGGTCCTGGTGATCGGGTCGGGGCCGATCGTCATCGGCCAGGCGGCCGAGTTCGACTACTCCGGCACGCAGGCCTGCCGGGCGCTGCGCCGGCTCGGTCTGCGGGTGATCCTGGTCAACTCCAACCCGGCCACGATCATGACCGACCCGGAGGTCGCCGACGCCACCTACCTGGAGCCGCTGACCCCCGACCCGGTCGCCGCCGTGATCGAGGCCGAGCGCCCCGACGCGGTCCTGCCCACCCTGGGCGGCCAGACCGCCCTGAACCTGGCGGTCGCCCTTGACGAGCGGGGCGACCTGGAGCGGCTCGGCGTCGAGCTGATCGGCGCCACCGTCGAGGCGGTCCGCCGCGCCGAGTCGCGGGTCGCCTTCAGCGAGGTCTGCGCGCGCGCCGGGCTCCAGACGCCCCGCAGCAGGGAGGTCGGCTCCGTCGCCGAGGGCCAGGAGACCATCGCCGAGCTGGGCCTGCCGCTGGTGCTGCGGCCGTCGTTCACGCTCGGCGGCTGGGGCGGCGGGGTCGCCCGCACCGCCGGCGAGCTGGCCGAGCTGCTCGCCCAGGGCCTGGCCGCCAGCCCCGTGCACCGGGTGCTGGTGGAGGAGAGCGTGCTCGGATGGAAGGAATACGAACTCGAGGTCATGCGCGATCGAGCCGACAACGCAGTGGTGGTCTGCTCGATCGAGAATCTCGACCCCATGGGGGTCCACACCGGTGACTCCATCACGGTGGCGCCCGCCATGACCCTGACCGACCGCGAGTACCAGGCGATGCGGGACGAGTCGCTGACCGTGCTGCGCGCGGTCGGGGTCGAGACCGGCGGCGCCAACGTGCAGTTCGCGGTCGACCCGGCCAGCGGGCGGCGGGTCGTCATCGAGATGAACCCGCGGGTGTCGCGGTCCTCCGCGCTGGCGTCCAAGGCCACCGGCTTCCCGATCGCCAAGGTCGCCGCCCAGCTCGCGGTGGGCTTCACCCTGGACGAGATCCGCAACGAGGTCACCGGCAAGACCGCCGCGGCCTTCGAGCCGACGCTGGACTACGTCGTGGTCAAGGTGCCCCGCTTCAACTTCGAGAAGTTCCCGGGGGCCGACCAGGTGCTGACCACCCGGATGAAATCCGTCGGCGAGGTCATGGCCATCGGCCGGACGTTCCCGGAGGCGCTCCAGAAGGCCTACCGGTCCCTGGAGGCCGGGCGCGACGGCCTCGGCAGCCGCGAGGGCGCCTCGCCGGCCGGCCCGCGCGCCGAGGGCCGCCCCGCGGCGCCGCTGTCGCCGGAGCGGCGCCAGGCGCTGCTGCGGGCCACCGCCACCCCGACCGACACGCGACTGGAGGAGGTCGAGCGGGCGCTGCGGCTCGGCTGCGGCGTCGACGAGGTCGCCAGGGCCTCCGGCATCGACCCGTGGTTCGTCGACGGCGTCGCGCGCATCGTCGAGGTCCGCGCCGAGGTCGCCGCCGCGGCCGTGATCGACGCGCTCGACCGGGAGCTGCTGTGGCGGGCCAAGCGGCTCGGCTTCTCCGACCGGCAGCTCGCCGGCATCGTCGGCGCCACCGAGGGCGAGGTGCGCACCCGCCGTCGCGCCTTGGGGATCGAGCCCGTCTACCGCTCGGTCGACACCTGCGCCGGCGAGTTCGAGGCGTTCACGCCCTACCACTACTCGACCTACGAGGAGGAGACCGAGGTCCCGGTCACCGGCCGGCCGCGGGTGATCGTGCTCGGCTCTGGCCCCAACCGCATCGGCCAGGGCGTCGAGTTCGACACCGCCTGCGTGCACGCGGTGCAGGCGCTGCGCGAGGCCGGCTTCGAGACCGTGATGGTCAACTGCAACCCCGAGACCGTCTCCACCGACTACGACGTGGCCGACCGTCTCTACGTCGAGCCGTTGACCACCGAGGACGTACTCGAGGTCGCCCGCGCCGAGGCGCGTGGCGGCCAGCTCGTCGGCGTGATCGTGACCATGGGCGGCCAGACGCCGCTGCAGCTCGCCCACGGGCTGGAAGCGGCCGGCGTGCCGCTGCTCGGCACCCCGCCGGAGGCGATCGACCTGGCGGAGGACCGCGGCCGCTTCGGCGCCGTGCTGGACCGCTGCGGCCTGGACGCCCCGGCCTGGGGGCAGGCCGCCAGCCCGGAGGAGGCCCTCCAGGTGGCCGAGCGCATCGGCTACCCGGTGCTGGTGCGGCCCTCCTACGTGCTCGGCGGGCGCTCCATGGAGGTCTGCTACGACGCCGGCACGCTGGCGCGCTCCGGGGCGCTGGCCAGCATGAACCACGGCGACCGGCCGGTGCTGGTCGACCGGTTCCTGGAGGACGCCGTCGAGGTGGACGTCGACGCCCTCCGCGACGCCGCCGGCGACGTGCTGGTGTGCGGGGTGATGGAGCACATCGAGGAGGCCGGGGTCCACTCCGGCGACTCCGCCTGCGCGCTGCCCCCGATCACGCTCGGTCCCGACCAGGTCGAAGCCATCGGCGAGGCCACCCAGCGGCTGGCCGGAGCGCTGGGCGTGGTCGGCATCCTCAACGTCCAGTTCGCCTTCAAGGGCGACCGGCTGTACGTGCTGGAGGCCAACCCGCGGGCCAGCCGCTCGGTCCCCTTCGTCGAGAAGGTCACCGGTCTGCCGGTCGCCAGGGCCGCCGCCCTGATCGCCACCGGAAGGAGCATCGACGAGCTGCGCAAGGGGGGCATGCTGCCGCCCGGCGAGTCCGTGCTGGCGCCGCCGCCGGACCACGTCGGGGTCAAGGAGGCGGTGCTGCCGTTCGCCCGCTTCCCGGGAGCCGACTCGCTGCTCGGGCCGGAGATGCGCTCAACCGGCGAGGTGCTGGGGCTCGACCGCTCCTTCGGTGCTGCCTACGCCAAGAGCCAGGAGAGCGCCTACGGGGCGCTGCCCACCAAGGGGGTCGCGTTCCTGTCGGTGCGCAACGCCGACAAGCGCGCCATCGTGCTGCCAGCCAAGCGCCTCGCCGACCTCGGTTTCAACCTGGTCGCCAGCGTCGGCACCGCCAGCGTGCTGCGCCGCAACGGGGTGCCCGTCGAGGTCGTCCACAAGGTCCACGAGGGGTCGCCCAACATCGTCGACCTGATCCGCGGGGGCCAGATCGACGTGGTCGTCAACACCCCGCAGGGCTCCGGGCCGCGCGCGGACGGCTACGAGATCCGCACCGCCGCGGTGGCCACCGACATTCCCTGCGTCACGACGCTGTCCGGGCTTGCCGCCATGGTCCAGGGCATCGAGGCCCGCCAGGCCGGCGAGCTCACCGTCCGCTCGTTGCAGGCCTACCACGGGGAGGCCGGATCGCCATGACCCTTGCCGCACCCCGGCGCGAGCTGGCCGAGGTGCTGATTCACCGCCGCACCGGCGCCTACCACGTGCTGAGCCTGGTGGCGCCGACGATCGCCAGCACCGCCAAGGCCGGCCAGTTCGTCGGGCTCCAGCCAGGCACCGACCGTCCCTTCCTGCTGCGGCGGCCCTTCTCGATCCACCGCGTGGAGCGCCACGGCCCCGGCTTCGGGACGCTGGAGATCGTCTTCGACGTCGTCGGGCCGGGCACCGAGGTCCTCTCCGAGCTGCGGCCCCACGACAGCGTGGACGTGATCGGGCCGCTCGGCCGCCCCTTCTCGCTACCGGACGAGCCGTGCTCGTGCCTGCTGGTCGGCGGCGGGTACGGCGTCGCCCCGCTGTTCTTCCTCGCCGAGGAGCTGCGCGTGCGCGGCTGCCGCGTCGACTTCGTGGTCGGCGCCTCCACCACCGACCGGCTGTTCAAGGCAATCGAGGCCAAGCGGCTCGGCCGCACCGCGGTGATCACCACCGACGACGGCTCGACCGGCCAGCGGGGGGTGGTCACCGACGCCATGGCCGCGCTGATGGCACAGGCCCGGACCAGCATGGTCTACGCCTGCGGGCCGATGCCGATGCTGGCCGCCGTCAGCCGCGTGGCGGCGGCCGCCGGCGTGCCCTGCCAGGTCTCGGTCGAGGAGCTGATGGCCTGCGGCACGGGGATCTGCTTCTCCTGCGTGATCCCGATGGCCGACGACGGCCGGCAGGCGAGCACCCGCATGGCCCGGTCCTGCGTCGACGGCCCGGTGCTGGACGGCGCGGCGATCGCCTGGGAGGAGGTGGCGGTCTCGTGAACCCGGAGCTCGCCGGCGGCGGTCCGGTGGACCCCGAGCTGGACGCTGAAGGTCAGGTGGAGCCCGAGCTGGCTGTGGATCTGTGCGGCGTGCCGCTGGCCACGCCCATCCTGGCCGCGTCCGGCTGCTTCGGCTTCGGCCGGGAGATGGCGGCCTTCCTGGACCTGGCCAGCATCGGCGGGGTGGTGACCAAGTCGGTCAGCCTGGAGCCCCGCCGTGGCCGGCCGACCCCGCGGATGGCCGAGACGCCCTCGGGGATGCTCAACGCCATCGGCCTCCAGAACCCCGGGGTCGAGGAGTTCTGCAGGACCGACCTCCAGTTCCTGCGCGAGGCCGGCGCGCGCGTCGCCGCCAGCGTGGTCGGCCGCAACGCCGAGGAGTTCGCGCGCGTGGCCGAGCGGCTGGCGGCCGAGGACGCCGTCCACCTGCTCGAGCTGAACCTCTCCTGCCCGAACGTCGACACCCGCGGCGAGCTGTTCGCCGCCGACCCGGGCATGGCCGCGCTGGTGGTCAGAGCGGTCAAGTCGGTGGCGCGCCAGCCGGTGCTGGCCAAGCTGACCGCCGACGTGACCGACGTCGTCGCCGTCGCCCGGGCCTGCGTCGAGGCCGGCGCCGACGGGCTCACGCTCATCAACACCCTGCTCGGCATGGCCGTCGACGTGCGCCGGCGGCGGCCCAAGCTGGCCGCCGTCACCGGCGGCCTCTCCGGGCCGGCCATCCGGCCCGTGGCGGTCCGCTGCGTCTGGCAGGTCGCCAGCGCCCTGCCCGAGGTCCCGATCGTCGGGCTCGGCGGCGTCATGACCGGCGAGGACGCCGCCGAGCTGCTGCTGGTGGGCGCCACCGCCGTCCAGGTGGGCACCGCCAACTTCGTCAACCCCCTGGCCACCGCCGAGATCGCCGACGGCCTGCGCGACTACCTCCGCTCCCAGCGCCTCGCCTCCGTCACCGAGCTGCCCACCCTCTTCAAGCCCGAACGCTGACGCCTCGTGGTCCGCTTCGCGTGTCGGACCGACATTGCCGCGCCGGTGGCGCTGGTACGTGCGTCGTCTCATCGAGTCCCGCAACGCCTACCTCAAACAGCAGGTCGAGGCACTGACGCGGAGGGCATCGGGATCGGCCACCGGCTCGAGGCGGTCCACCGAGTAGCTGACCCGTCCCGCTGAGCGCTTGCTCTTCAAGGCTCGTGAAGCGCCCCGCTGTCGAGTAGTCCTTTGGCGGCATCGAGAATCGCGGCAGCGGTCTGGAGGCAGTCATCGGCGTCGTCGGGCATGATCGTCGGCGACTCGGGCTCGGGATACTCGCTCTCGTTGCGGCGACGGCGCAGGCGGCCGAACGCGCTGAACGCCCGATGACCCCCGGGGCCGCCGAACTGTGCCTGCACGGCCTCCTGGACGGCGACGTGACCGCCACGGCTGGTGGCTCGGAGCCCTTGCGCCGCGAGCAGCGCGATGGCGGCCTTGCGGGCGGCGTCGTAGCCGAGCTGGTAGGCGCCGGCCGGGTCGCGCGAGGCGATCAGCCCGCCGGAGGCGATGTGCGCCGACGCATCCGTAAGCAACCGCTCCGCGACCGGCAGGTTTGGAGTCACGCGCTCGAGTTCGCGATCCATGAGGAGCCTGTCGATCACCTCGAGCCCACGTTGCCAGGTCATCGAGCGCCGTCCTCCCGGTCAAGAACGGGGACGAGCGGCCTTGACTTCACCTCGACGATGAACGGATCTTTCTCCTCCGCCCACTGCTGCGGTGTCCTGAAAACGACCTGGACGACCAGAGTCAGGCGCCGTTCGGCTCTCTCGATCGCCTCGTACACCTGCTCGCGATCCGGTCGTCCAATGACCAGGACGTCGATGTCCTTTGGACCAGGCCCCGGCTGGCCCCCGTATCGCGCCGCCCAGGACCCGAACAGGTATAGATGCTCGATGCCTCCGATCGCCTCGAACTCGTCGGCGATAACCGCCGGCGCCCCGTAGCTCGCCATGATGAGCTGCCTCAAGGGCAGGTGGAGGGGGTTGTCCGTGTCCGCACGGACCAGGCGGACGTTGCCGACTCGACGGCTGGTCACGATCCTCGCCAGTTCCGTGCGGTCGATCTCGCGCGAGACCGTCGATGAAGAGACGCCGACGCGACGGGCGAGGTCAGTGACGGACAGTTCGCGGGACGGGTCGATGAAGAGCTCGGCCAGGATTCGACCCTGCATGTCGGAGCGAAGGATCGGGGCCAGTGATGGGAGCCTACGTTGCATAAGTTGAAGGGTACCTTGCAGCTTTTGCAAGTTCCAAGCTCAGGTCGCTGATCAGGAGCCGAGGTCTCGAAATCGAGCATGGTCACCGTCGCTGCTCGAGGACGATGTCGCTGAGCGGCCCTTCGGTTTCGAGCGGTTCGGGAGAGAAGCCAGGACCAGGCCGTGCCCGCCGGACATTGTCCTTGGCCACCAGCTCGGCAAGCCGAACCTCGCCCGGGGTCAGCGGGACGATCCGCGCGATCGGCTTCCCGCGGCGGGTCACGATCAGTTCCTGCCCGGCGCGGACCGCGGCAAGGTATTGGCCGAACCGTTGCCTCAATGCACGAACGCTCACCACGTTCGGCGCATCGCCTCGTCCCATCTCACGCTGCACGCCTGCCTCCTCCACCGCAGATGCTAACCAGCCAGGATCTCGGCCGCGCGCGAATATCCACACCCCGGATCGCTGGGACGGGCGGGCGGGTCAAGAGCGGCGGTCGGCCGGGGCTGGGCTGTCGGACCAGGTGAGGTCGAGGGTGGTGGCGGTCCAGGCGGCGAGGCGTTCGGCTTCGTGCTCGGCCCGGCGGCGGACGGTGGTGGGGAGCTTGGCGAAGGGCTCGATGGTGACCTGGAGGCGGCGGCCCTTGAGGTCCTGGCGCCAGGTGCCGAGCATGCGGCCGCGGGCGAGCAGGACGGGGGAGAGCCAGCCCTGCGGCCGGTAGACGCGGTCCTTGAACGGCCCGGGCATGAGCTGCTCGGCGTGCCGGGTGGCGGCGACGACGTATTGGTCGAACGCTGGCAGCAGCCGCACCGAGGGGGCCGGCGACGCCTCGGCGACCTCCTCGGCGTCGGCGGCGAGCACCCAGGCGGCGGACCCCCCGACCTTGACGGGGACGACCTCGTCGCCGAGGCGCTTCAGCACCCTGCCACCCTCCGGCGCCAGCATCCCCCACCAGCGGGCGTAGTCCTCGCGCGTGACCACCCCGCAGGCGCGCAGGTAGCGCCGGGCCGTCTCCAGCAGCGCGGCCTCCGGGTCCTGGTCGCCGTGCCACGCCGGCAGCCACTGGTCGGGCCGCGTGAAGCGCACGAGCTGCCCGTCGCCGGGGCCGAAGCACAGCAGCCCGAGCGAAGCGGCGGGCTTGAGCGGGGAGCCCCAGCTGTGCCGCAGCTTGTCACCCAGCTCGGGGGAGCCGGTGATGCGGCTGACCTCGACGGCCAGCTCCTCGCGGGAGAGCACCTTGCCGTCCAGCGCCCGCGTGATCGCGTGCAGCATCGACTGGAGCTGCTCCGGGGTGACGCCGAAGCCGCGCTGCCAGCCCGCCCGCTGCCAGCCGCGCCGGGTGCTGAGGGCGGCCTGCCAGAGCGGGAACTCGGCCGCCGGCAGCAGGTGCAGGGTGCCGCGCATCGCCCAGGTCTTGACCAGGCTGCGGTCGCGCCAGAGCGCGTCGCGCACCGCCCCGCGGTCCAGGCCCTCGACCCGTGCCCACAGGGTCAGCTCGGCCGAGGACATGATCTGCGCGTGCAGCCCGGCGATCTCGGCGACGACCGCCAGCAGGTCGCCGCTGGGCGCGCGCTCGTCCAGGTGGTGGCGGCGCAGCCGCCAGCCGACGACCTGGTCCCAGGCGAGCTCGAGGGCGGGAGGCGCAGCGGGCATGGCGCTACCTTGCCACACCGCCGCGACAGCGACCGCGCGGCGGTGTGGGCGGTCTGTCGTCATGGTGAGCTACGCTTCCTGCGGTCACCGTTCCCGGCGGAGCAGGAGGAGCATGCAGCCACCCCGATCACCGGTCGTGCTCGCGCTCGACACTCCCGACCTCGACGAGGCGCGGGCGTGGGCGGCGGCGGCCGGTCCGGCGATCGGCATGGTCAAGGTCGGGCTCGAGCTGTTCGGCGCGCAGGGGCCACGGGCGGTCCGGGCGCTCCGGGCCGACGGCCACCGGGTCATGCTCGACCTCAAGCTGCATGACATCCCGGCGACGGTCGGCCGGGCGGTGGCCGCGCTCGACCCGCTCGACGTCGAGCTGCTCACCGTGCACGCCTCCGGCGGCGCCACGATGCTGCGGGCGGCGCTCGGGGCCGCGACCGGCCGCACGCTCGTCGCCGCCGTGACGCTGCTGACCAGCCTGGACGGCGACGACCTCGCGGAGATCGGCCTCGGCCGGCCGGATGCGGCGGTCGAGCGCCTGGCCCGCCTGGCGCTGGACGCGGGCTGCCGGGCCCTGGTGTGCTCCCCGCTGGAGGTCGCCAGGCTGCGGGCGCTCGGCGGCGCCGGCGTCACCCTGGTCTGCCCGGGGGTCCGGCCCGATCCGGGGAGCGCGGGCGACGACCAGGCGCGGGTGGCGACCCCGGGCGCGACGCTGGCCGCCGGCGCCGACCTGCTGGTCGTCGGCCGGCCGATCACCAGGGCCGCCGACCCGGCCGCGGCGGCCGGCGCGATCAGCGCCGAGGCGCTGGCCGCCGGGCGCGGAGCCGCGCGGTGAGCGCCGGCAACCGCCGGGGCAGCGGCGCGCCGCCGCTGCCCGATGGGCCGCTCGACGCCGAGGCCGTGCTGGCGGTGTACGAGCGCACCGGCGGCCTGCGGCGCGGCCACTTCGTGCTTACCTCGGGGCGGCACGCCGACCTCTACCTCCAGTCGGCCGTGGTCCTTCAGTGGCCGGCCGTGGCCGAGGCGCTCGGCCGCGCGCTGGCGGAGCCCTGGCGTGGCGAGGTCGACGTCGTGGTCGGCCCGGCCATGGGCGGGGTGGTGATCGGGCACGAGGTCGCGCGGGCGCTCGGTGTGCGCATGATCTTCACCGAGCGGTCCGGCGGGGCCATGGCGCTGCGGCGCTCCTTCGAGGTCGGCGCGGGCGAGCGCGCGCTGATCGTCGAGAACGTGGTGACCACCGGCGGGTCCGCGCTGGAGGTGGCCGAGCTGCTGCGTGGCTCGGGCGCGACCGTCGCGGGCCTGGCCACGATCGTCGACCGGCTGCCGGCGGGAGCCACGCTGCCGCTGCCCTACCGGGCTCTGGCGAGGGTCGACGCGGCTGCTTGGATTCCAGTGGAATGTCCCGTCTGCCGAGCGGGTAGAGAGGCCGAGTCACCTGGTAGTCGAGGCCTTGTGGATCAGGCGAAGTGAGTACGAAGTACCATTCACTGGTACAAATCGGTAAATATCGGCTGCGGAGCGTTCTGACCTGCGCCAATGGATTGTGGGGACACCCCAGGTGTGCGTAGAATCCGCGCGTTCTTCAATCCAGTCGGCGGGGCGGGAGCGCCGTCCGCTCTGGGCACGACGTCACGAGGAGGCAACATGGCACTGCCAACCCTGACGCCCGAGCAGCGCCAGCAGGCCTTGGAGAAGGCCGCTGAGGCGCGTCGCAAGCGGGCAGAGCTGAAAGCCCAGCTCAAGAGCGGGAACCTCACGCTCGCCACGGTCCTCGACAAGGAAGATGACGACACCGTCGGCAAGATGAAGGTTTCGAGTGTGCTCGAGAGCCTGCCGGGCGTGGGGAAGGTCCGCGCGCGCAAGATCATGGAGAAGCACGACATTTCGGCGTCGCGCCGCGTCCGCGGCCTCGGCTCCAAGCAGAAGGACGCGCTGCTCGCCGAGTTCGGCGGGAAGAAGTAATCGACCTGGAACGTACCGTTCTGGCTGCCCACTTCCGTCAGACAGGTTCGAGCGGAGGTTCGCCAACGGGACGCGGTCGCCTCGTCGTGCTTGCCGGTCCGTCAGGGGTCGGCAAGGGGGCGATCGTGTCCCGCCTTCTGGCGGCTCGTCCCGACCTCCAGCTCTCCGTCTCGACCACGACCCGACGTCCGCGCCCTGACGAGATCGACGGTCGCCACTACCACTTCGTCGACCCGGACACGTTCGACCGGCTGGTAGCCGCCGGCGGGCTGCTCGAGTGGGCCGAGATCTTCGGCAACCGCTACGGGACCCCACGGGAGCCGGTCGAGCGTGCGCTCGCGGAGGGGCGCACCGTGGTGGTGGAGATCGACGTCCAGGGCGCCCGCCAGATCCGGGCCGCGCTCCCCGATGCCTACATGGTGTTCATCAAGCCGCCCACGCTGGAGGAGCTGGAGCGCCGCCTCCGCACCCGCGACACCGAGACCGACGAGCAGGTCCGGCGGCGGCTGGCCAAGGCGTCCGAGGAGCTGGCCGCCGAGCCGGAGTTCGACGCGACCGTGGTCAACGACCGGCTCGACGACGCGGCGCGCAAGGTCATCGACCTGGTCGACCGGCTCGATCGGCGTACGATCAAGAGCCGAAAGTAAATACGAGAGAAAGCTGACCCGAGGATGATCGAACCGAGGATCGATGACCTGCTCTCGCGGGTCGACTCCAAGTACACCCTGGTGATCCTGGCCGCGCGGCGCGCGCGCCAGATCAACGGCTACTACGCCCAGCTCGGCGAGGGCATCGGCGAGTTCGTGCCGCCGATGGTCGACGCCGGCCCCAACCGCAAGGCGCTCTCGGTGGCGCTCCAGGAGCTGGCCGAGGACAAGCTGGGCTGGGAGCGGCCGGTCGAGGTCGCCGGCTCCATCAAGTAGACGCGGGGGAACCCAGGGGGTGCCCCGGTGAGTCAAGCTCATGAGGGCCCCGGGGCGGCGTTGGCGCCGCTGTCCGGGGCCCATGTGCTGCTCGGGGTCAGTGGCGGTATCGCCGCCTACAAGGCCGCCGAGCTGGCCCGCGAGCTGATGCGGGCCGGCGCCGAGGTGCAGGCCGTGCTGACCGCCGGCGGCGAGTCGATGGTGAGCCGCGCGACCTTCGCCGCGCTCACCGGCCGCCCCGTGCCGGCCAGCGTCTGGGAGGAGCCGGCCGCCGTCACCCACGTCGCGCTCGCCCACTGGGGCGACCTGCTGGTGGTCGCCCCGGCCACCGCGCACACCATCGCCAAGCTGGCGGCGGGCCTGGCGGACGACCTGCTCGGCAACCTCGCGCTCGCCTTCGGCGGGCCGGTGGTGGTCGCCCCGGCGATGCACACCGAGATGTGGCAGCACTCCGCCACCCAGGCGAACCTGGCCCTGCTGGCCGGGCGCGGCGTCCGGGTGGTGCCGCCCGCCACCGGCCCGCTCACCTCCGGCGACGTCGGGCCCGGCCGGCTGGCCGAGCTGGAGGACCTGATGGCCGCAGCCGCGGCGGCACTGGCCGGCGGGCGGACCATGGCGGGCGTCCGCGTGCTGGTGAGCCTCGGCGGCACCAGGGAGCCGCTGGACCCCGTCCGCTATATCGGCAACCGCTCCTCGGGGCGCATGGGCGCCGCCATCGTCGGCGAGGCGCTGCGCCGCGGCGCCGCGGTCACCGCCGTCGCCGCCGCCAGCGAGGTGCCGGTGCCGGCCGGCGCCCGCGCTCTCCACGTGGGCACGGCCCAGGAGCTCTACGACGCGGTACTGGCCGAGGCGCCCTCGCACCAGGTGGTGATCATGGCGGCGGCGGTCGCCGACTTCCGTCCCAAGAGCCCCGCGGACGGCAAGCTCAAGAAGGACCAGGGCGTCCCCGAGCTGGTCCTGGAGGAGACCCCCGACACCCTGGCCGAGCTGGGGCGCACGCGCCGGCCGGGCCAGGTGCTGGTGGGCTTCGCCGCCGAGACCGGCGACCACCTGGCCAACGCCCGCTCCAAGCTGGAGCGCAAGCGGCTCGACCTGGTGGTGCTCAACCACGTCGAGGGCGGCCGCTCCGCCTTCGGCGCCAGCTCCGCCGATGCGTATCTGCTGGACGCCGAGGGAACTCAGGAGTTGCCGGCGGCGCCCAAGGACGAGATCGCCCGCCGGCTGCTCGACCGGGTCGAGGCCCGGTTGGCGAGGGCAGGCGGCGAAATCGAATAGAGTGGAGCCGGCAGCGGCACGGAGGCCGAGCCGGAGGAGCAAACCCGGTGGCCAGCGTCAAGTTGCCCTGAATTGCCGGCGCGGCTACCCTTCGGCGGACACTGCCGCCCGGCGCGGCGCAACATCCCCTGGAGGCTACTGGTGGCGAATCGGTATCTGTTCACGTCGGAGTCGGTGACCGAAGGCCATCCCGACAAGATGGCAGACCAGATCTCGGACGCGGTACTGGACGAGATCCTTCGGCAGGACCCGATGGGGCGGGTCGCGTGCGAGACGCTCATCACCACCGGCCTGGTGGTGGTGGCTGGCGAGATCTCGACGAAGACCTATGTCGACATTCCCAGCGTGGTGCGCCGCACCATCCTGGAGATCGGCTACGACCGCGCCAAGTACGGCTTCGACGGCGCGACCTGCGGCGTCACCGTCGCCATCGACGAGCAGTCGCCCGACATCGCCCAGGGCGTGGACCACGCCTTCGAGGAGCGCGCCGGCGACACCGACCCGCTGGACACCCAGGGTGCCGGCGACCAGGGGATGATGGTCGGCTACGCCTGCAACGACACCCCCGAGCTGATGCCGCTGCCGATCGCGCTGGCCCACCGGC
>WNGM01000171.1_pt1 | contig 50907 bp, 43 predicted proteins | sample 5400571 | NCBI WGS metagenome assembly WNGM01 (sample SAMN13153378, study PRJNA577476) | soil metagenome | isolation source: 100 cm soil or saprolite under Garry oak tree replicate 2 | place: USA:California | collected 2016-06-15 | reverse complement strand
GAGCGGGAGAGCGCTGTGCAGCAGCAAAGTGCAGCAACGACACCGCACCAACCCGACCACGGCCGACCCGCACGGGCCTGCTGGCCTGCGGCACCGACCCCCAGCGACCGCCTCGGCTCCAGATGGTAAGGAGAGGATCCCCGGCCGTTGGGCCGGCGACTCGCCGCGCTCCTGACGGGGGGCAGGGGCGCCGACGGTTAGCGTGTAGAGCCCGCAGATAGGCACAAGATCACCGTGCCATTAACGTGCCATTAGCCCTGGTGAACGGTGGGCAACCACGGTCACTCGCGGGCACCCGGGTGCCTAGCTCAGCGGCCCTGGCTGCGGTAACCGGACAGATTCCCAAGCTGATAGTGCGGGTTCGATTCCCGTCACCCGCTCTCACCGTCACCCGCTCTCATCTCACTGGTGTCTGCTTCCGGTGCGAAGGAGGCCCGCGCCCCTACGGGACGGGCTGACGGCGACTGGATGATCAGGCAAGCGGGCTGCGTTCACGGAGCGAGCCCGGAGCCGAAGTCGCGGCGGGTGATCTCTCGGTCGTACAGTGTGTGCTATGGGTGAGATCCCGCTCGACCAGGCCCCTGACGATGTAGCTGCTGCCGCGCATGATGCGGCACGCGGCAAGGTGGTGTACCTGACCGAGCATGGGCAGCGCCTAGCGGCAATCGTTCCTGCTGAGCTTGCCGCAGAGCTAGAGAACCTGACCCCCGAGGAGTTCCGCGAACTGCTAGAGGACTTCGCGGACGGCCAGGCAGCCAGGGAAGCCCTCGCCGAGATCGAGGCAGGAGCCAAGCCGGTCCCGGCCGAGCGGGTCTGGGCGGAACTGGGCCTCGACTCGTGACAGCCCAGCGCTACACGCTGGAATTCGCCCCCAAGGCCATCCGCTCGCTGGGCAAGCTGGACCGCCCCATCGCCGAGCGGATCAGGGCAGCCACGGAGGCGTTACGGGATGAGCCGAGACCACCGGGCGCACGGATGCTGACCGGCATGCACGGTGTGTGGCGGATCAGGGTCGCGAAGGACTACCGGATCGTGTACACGCTGGACGATGACAGGCTCGTGATCCTGGTCGTGGACGCGGGCCACCGCCGTGAGATCTACCGGTGACTCACCAGGCAACAGGCCGCACCCAGCCATGATCACCGTGCCATTAGCGGGCCTGTGAGTCGACCGGAGCGAACGCGCCCGCCGGGCCGCCATCGTCGTGTTGCCGCGCACGGATGATCCACCGGAGGAAGCGTTTTCTTAACTAAGCTATAGGCACAATGGACGGCACCTGACAGCGCCAATCGAAGACAACGTTGGGTGCTGGGGCTCCGTTAGTATCCCATGCGAAGACGGTGATTTGCACATCTCTGCTTTGACAGTTGACCGGGGGTACTGAAATTCGTCTTTGGGAGTGCCTATTCCAGCATCTGAATGGCTGTCCCCGCGGAGCGTTACGGGTTCTTGTCCCAGTGGCGGCGCAGCGCCGCGGTGAATTCGGTGGCGCGCTCGTCGGGGAAGAACAACCGCGCCCCCTCGATCTCGACGACTTCGGTGGCGCCGGGAATGGTGTCGCGCAGCCAGTAGGCCCACTTGCGGCGGAAGAAGATGTCGCTGGTGCCCCAGACGATGAGGGTCGGGACCTGCAGGCGGGCCAGGGCGGGCTCGATCGCCAGCAGGTCGCGGGCGTGCAGCGACGTCAGCAGGCGCTGGGACTGGCGGGCCGCTGCCGCGGTGCCGAGCGTAGGCTCCAGCCAGGCCCGCGCGACCTCATCGGGCAGGTTCGCGACGTCCTGGTAGACGAGCCTGAAGACGCGCCTGCGGGCCCGGGGGATATCGCGCATCATCCTGGGTGCGATGCGCGCGTACAGGCCCATGCGGGCGAGCAGGACCGTGGGCAGCAGCGCCTTGGGCGGCAGGTTGTTGTGTGTCTCGCAGTTGGTCAGGGTCAGGGTGTGCAGCCGCTCGGGATGGCGGGCCGCGAATACCTGGGCGATCGCGCCGCCGGTGTCGTTCGCGACGAGGTCGATGCCGGTGAGCTCGAGCGCGTCGCAGAAATCGGCGACGAACCGGGCCAGGCCCGGCAGCGAGAAGTCCTGATCGGCGGCCGCCGGAGTGCGCCCGTGCAGCGGCAGGTCGACGGCCAGGCAGCGGCGCTGACCGTCGAGCTGGTCGATCACGTTCCGCCACAGGTGGCTGCTGGTGCCGACACCGTGGACGAACAGCACCGCGCGGCCCGGGCCGCCCGTGTCGACGTAGCTGGCCGGACCGGACCGGGTGTCCACCTGGCTGCGGTGCTTGTCGAGGCGTTCCATCGTGCTGAGCATGGGTTTCTCCCTCGTTACGCGGCTCGCCGGGCTACAGTTGCCGATAGACCGACCAACGGTCTAACTCTTACAAACCGTCAGTCGGTCTGTCAAACGCGCAGGGGAACCGGATGAACAAGAACGTCGAGCGAGGCCAGGCCACCCGCGCGCATCTGGTCGACGTCGCCACGCGGCTGTTCACCGAGCGCGGCTACGACGGCACGTCGATCGAGGCGGTGCTGGCCGAGTCGGGCGTCAGCCGCGGCTCGCTCTACCACCACTTCCCGGGCAAGGACGCGCTGTTCTGGGCGGTCCTGGAGGGCGTCGCCGTCCGGGTCGGCGCGCAGATGGCGGACGCGACACGGGATGCCCCGGATCCGGTCGCCGCGCTGCGGGCCGAGTGCCTGGTGTGGATCCGGCTGGCCGGCGACCCGGTGGTCCAGCAGACCGTGCTGATCGACGCGCCAGCGGTGCTGGGCTGGCAACGCTGGCGGGAGCTTGACGAGCAGGGCAGCCTCGGGCCGATCCGAGCCGCCCTCACGTACGCGGCCGAGGCGGGCCGCATCGAGCGGCGTCACGTAGACGCGTTCGCGCACATCGTGCTGGCCGCCACCTACGAGGTGGCCCTGATGATCGCGCGCGCCGATGACCCCGCCACGGCGCTCAGCGCGGGGGAGAGCGCGGTCTCTGAGTTCCTGGACCGGCTGCTTGGACCCCGGAGCTAAGCGGCATTCCAAAAGTTCTGTTCGTAACGCGGGGGCAGCCAGGGGCTGGTCCAGGGGGCAGCGGCGTCGAGCATCTGGCCGGGTGAGCGGTCGTGGAAGAAGGAGTGGATCTGTCTCAGCCTGCCGGGCCAGGTGACGGCGGTGTTGGCCACGTAGTTCTTCAGCGCGGCCCAGATGCGTTCGACGGGGTTGTCGTGCGGGCTGTAGCGGGCGCCGTAGAGCAGCTCCAGGCGGGGGTGCTTGGTCAGGTAGGCGGTGACGGCGCGGGCGTGGTGGATGCTGTCGTTGTCGCAGATCACCACGATCGCCGGGCGGCTGGGAACGCCTCGATGAGCATGCCCAGCAGCGCGATGAAGTCGGCCGCGCGGCGGCGGCCCAGCCGGTAGATCCACGTGCCGGTGGTCACCTCGATCGCGCCGAGCACGGTGACCTGCCGGTTGCTGCCCGGGGTGGGAACCTGCGGGCGCTTCCCGCGCAGGGTCCAGCTGGCCCGCACGTGCGGCAGCAGGTTCAGGTGCGTCTCGTCCTCGGCGAACACCACCGCCCGGCGGGGCAGCTCGATCAGCCGGGCGATGAGGCCGGCCACCACATGGTCGTGGTACGGGTCGCCGCGGGCGGTCAGCTTGGGCCGCCGCCAGATCGCCACCAGCCGCACCCGCCGGTGCAAGGTCCGCATGCTGACCTGCGGCCAGCCCAGGTACCGCGCGATCCGCGGCAGCGTCCAGGGGCCCGGGCGGCCCAGCAGCGCGGCGATCCTGCGGGCCAGCCGTTTGCCGCCCAGCGGCGGCCGGCCGCACCGCGGCCGGTCGGCCAGCCCGGCCAGCCCGCCGCTGTTGAACCGGCTGATCCAGCGGCGCACCGTGGCCGGATGGCACTCCAGGAGCCCCGCGATCTGGGCTGCCGGTAACCCCTGCAGCGACAGCAGCACCATCACCGCGCGCGATGCCTGCCGCCACCGGCCCCGCAGGTCGGCTCGCAGCCGCTCAATCTCCTCGCCTGGGCCTTTGGCGAACACGCAAACCGGGCGCATACTGACCACGACCTCGCCGGGTGGTGGAACGATGTGGCAACCTCGATCCAACCCCCGGCGAGGCTGATGTCAACGCCCGATCCCCAGCAGCTTCGTCCCTGGTTACGCGCAGAACTTCTGGATTGGCGCTTTAGTGCGGTGGCCACAAACGTTCACCGGGTCGGCTGACACGCGGCGGTGATGCTCTCACACTCGATCTTGTGATGCGGGTCGAGTGTTGGGAGGGGGAGATGGCTGAGCCGGTGCGGGCGCGGCGGCTGCTGCAGATCGTGCGGCGCGGAAGCCACGGGTCGGTCCGGGTGCGGCGGGCGATGATCATCATGGCGTCGGCGTCGGGCACGCTCGTGCCGGCGATCGCGCGGCTGGTGGCCGCCGATGAGGACACGGTGCGGGATGTGATCCACCTGTTCAACGCCAAGGGGCTGGCCGCGCTGGACCCTCGGTGGGCGGGAGGCCGTCCCCGCCTGATCAGTGAGGGCGACATCGAGGTCATCGTCGCGGCGGCCAGGACCAGGCCGGAGAAGCTGGGCCTGCCGTTCACCCGGTGGAGCCTGCGCAAGCTGGCCGCCTATTTAGCAGGCCGGGACCGGCCGGTCCGGATCAGCCGGGAGCGGCTGCGGCGGATTCTGCATGAGCGTGGGATCAGCTTCCAGCGCACCCGGACCTGGAAGGAATCCACCGACCCGGACAAGGACGCCAAGCTGGACCGGATCGAGTACGTGACCAGCCATTTCCCGGATCGCTGCTTCGGCTTTGACCAGTTCGGGCCGCTGTCCATCCGGCCGTGCCACGGTGTGCTGGGCGCCGCGCAAACGCCCTGCCCGGCTGCGCGCGACCTACCACCGCACCCACGGCATCCGCTATTTCCACGGCTGCTACTGCGTGGGCGATGACCAGCTCTGGGGCGTCACCCGCGAGCGCAAGGGCGCCGATCACACCCTGGCCGCGCTGAAGTCGATCCGGGCCGCCCGTCCCGGCGGCTACCGCCTGTTCGTCATCTTGGACAACCTGTCGGCGAACAAGACCCCGGCGATCCGGCGCTGGGCCAAGCGGGAGAACGTGGAACTGTGCTTCACGCCGGTCAACGCGTCCTGGGCCAACCCAATCGAGGCGCAGTTCGGCCCGGTCCGCGCCTTTGTCATGGGCGGCTCGGATCACCCCAGCCATACCGCGCTGGCCCGCAAACTGCAGGGCTACCTGCGCTGGCGCAACGCCCATGCCCGCCACCCCGACATCCTGGCCGCCCAGCGCCGCGAACGCGCCCGTGTCCGTAGCGAACGGCAGCAACGCTGGGGCCGACCCCGGCCGAAAGCCGCGTGATCAGACCGGTGAACGTTCGTGGATACCGCATTAGCCTGCTGTCGTGACGGTTAGCGGGGCACCGGAGGTGAGTGGGCTCGCTTTCCCGCACGCGTGGCGCCACTACCAGGCCCTCGTCCTCGACGCCTTCGAGGACGACCGGCGCAACGGCCGCCGGTCCACCTACGTCGTGGCACCGCCTGGGTCCGGAAAGACCCTGCTGGGCATGGAGATGGTCCGCCGGCTCGGCACCCGGGCGCTCGTCCTGGCGCCAAACACCGCTGTGCAGCAGCAGTGGCTCCGCACGGCGGGCGAGTTCGGCGCCGCGGCGGGCGTGGCGGCCGCCGACCCGTCGGCGCCGGTAGCCTGCCTGACCTACCAGTCGCTGTGCCAGCTCGACGATCCGGCGGTGGCGCTGGGCAACGTCGCGGAGCGGCGCTGGGCCGCGGAGCGGGCCCGGGCCACCGGCACCACGGTGGCGGACGTCGAGCGCGACGCGCGGGCCTGGGCTGGCGAGGCGGCGGCCCGCCGCCGGCGGGAACTGGCCCGCATCACCGCGTCGCTGAAGCGGGAGATCGCCAGGGCCGGGCCGGGCAGCGTGCGGCTGTGTGACCTGCTGTCCGCGGGCGCCCGCCAGCGCATCGAGGCGCTGCGCCGTGGCGGTGCGGGAACGGTGGTGCTCGACGAGTGCCATCACCTCGCCTCGCTGTGGGGCTACGTCGTGCGGGCCGCCGTCGCCGAGCTCGGCGACGTGCATCTGGTCGGCCTGACCGCCACCCCTCCCGACACGCTGACGGCCGAGGAGGGCGACCTCTACAGCGCGCTGCTCGGCCCGGTCGACTTCATCGTGCCGGCCCCGGCGCTGGTGCGTGACCGGGCCCTGGCCCCCTATCAGGAGCTGGCCTGGCTGACCCGGCCGCTGGACGCGGAGACCGCCTGGCTGGCCGAGCACGACCTGCGCTTCACCGAGCTGGTCGCGGACCTGCACACCGCCGACGGCGAGGTCACGAGCCTGCCGACCTGGGTGATCGAGCGGATGCGGGACCGGTCCCGCAGCGGCACCGAGGAGGCGGCGGTGTCCTGGGCTGGGTTCCAGCGCCGCCACCCGGCCCTGGCCCGCGCGGGCGCGCGGTTCCTCGCCTCGGGCGGCCTGGACCTGCCGCCCGGCGTGCCCCGCGGGGAGGGCTACCGGGAACCGCCCGGCCTGGACGACTGGCTGGTGCTGCTCGAGGACTACACGCTGCACTGCCTGGCCGCCGACCCCTCGCCCGCGGCGGGGCTGCGCTACGACGCCATCGGCGCCGCGCTGCGCTCGCTGGGCTTCACGCTCACCCGGCAGGGCATCCGCCGCGGCGCCTCCGACGTGGACCGGCTGCTGATGAACTCCACCGCCAAGACGGTCGCCCTGGTCGACGTCGTGGTCTGCGAGTTCGACGCGCGCGGCGCCGGGCTGCGCGCGCTGGTGCTCACCGACACCGAACAGGGCAGCCGCCCGGCCGGATCGCTGTCCGGGGTGCTGCGCGCCGATGCCGGGTCGGCCCCCGAAGCGGTCCTCGCCATCGCCGCCGACAGCCGCACCGCGCCGCTGCGCCCGCTGCTGGTTTCCGGGCGTGGCCTGCGCTGCGCCGGGCAGGACGCCGATACGCTGCTCGGCGCGCTGCGGGAAGCCGCAGCCAGCGATCCGGCGGGCGCGTTGCTGGGGCCGTGGCGGGCGCAGAACGGCGCGGGCGGGCTGGTGACCCTCTCGGTCGGCGGCACGGCCTGGCAGCCGCGGCTGTGGGTCGCGTTGGCGACCGCGATCTTCACTGCCGGGCTGACCAGGCTGCTGGTCGGCACCCGGGCCCTGCTCGGAGAGGGCTGGGATGCGCCGTGCGTGAACTGCCTGATCGATCTGTCCGCCGCGGCGACCGCGGTGTCCGTTGTGCAGAGCCGTGGCCGAGCGCTCCGGCTCGACCCCGGCGACCCCGGCAAGATCGCCTCGAACTGGGACATCGTCTGCGTCGCACCAGAGCTGGTCCGGGGCTCGGCGGACTACGAGCGGTTCGTCCGCAAGCACCGGCACCTGTTCGCGCCGTCGGAGGACGGCGTGATCGAGGCGGGGCCCTCGCACGTCCACCCGTCTCTCGGGCCGTTCGCCCCGCCGCAGGACGGCATGTTCACGGAGATCAACCGCGAGATGACTCGCCGGGCCGCCGGGCACGCCGAGGCCCGGGAACGGTGGCGCATCGGCGAGCCCTACACCGGGGCCGAGCAGAAGACCCTGGTGGTCCTGCCCCGCCGGGCGCCCAAGGCCAGACCGGAGCCGGTGGCGGAGGACCCGCCGCGCTACCGGCTCAAGGAGACGGGCCTGGCCACGGCGGGCTGGTCGGTGGCGGGCCTGGACCTGGTCGTCACCGGGCTCAGCGGAAGCCCGGCCGCGCTGGCCGGGCTGCTCGCGGCCGGGGCGTTCTTCGGCTTGGCGGGGCGGCGGCTGACCCAGACCCGAGAGACGCTGGCCGGTGCGCTACCGCTCGACCTGGTGGCACACGCGATCTGCGATGCGTACCGGGAGCTTGGCGAGCTGAGCGAGGAGGCGGTGGCCTCGCTGGCAATCGAGCCCCGTGCCTCCGGTTACCTGCGCTGCTACCTGCGCTCGGCCACACCCGAGGAGAGCGCCCGGTTCGCCCAGGCGCTCGACCAGGCAATCTCCCCGGTGGACTTCCCCCGGTACCTCATCTCCCGTCTCGTCCCCGGCTCCGGCGGGCGGCTGCGGGCGCTGCGGCGGGTGCTGACAGGCCGCGCCGCCTACGACCGCCGCTGGGTCGCGGTACCCGATGACCTGGGCCGCAGCAAGAAGCGCGCGGAGGTGTACGCGACCGCGTGGCGCCGCTGGCTCGGCCCCGCCGAGCTCCAGTTCACCCAGCGCACCGAGGCCGGGCGCGAGGCCGCCGCCGGGGCCGGCGCCCAGGCCAGCGACTACCAGACAAGCTCTCGCCAGATCTGGGTGTAGCGGACGTCGTCCCCAGCCACAACACCAGCCTCCGGCGTATGTCCCGGTTGTGCAGCCAGTACACAAGAGGGTGCTGCTGGTCCCAGACCCGGTGAACGTTCGTGGCCACCGCACTAGCTTCCCGGTGACAGCGCTGAAGCCATTGGCCGGGCGGGCGCGACGGCCATCCGGTAACGCTGGTAACGGCGGGAACGGCGTCATGCCTGGTCGAGCCAGGACCGCAACAGGTGCCTGTCGATGGAATCCACCCGGCCGAGCGGGCGGCCGGACGCAGCGCGCTGGGCCAGCTCGGCACGGGTGAACCAGCGGGCTTCCAGGATCTCCTGGCCGGCGGCGGTGGTGGCAGGGCCGGCCGGCGGGCGAGGTTAGCCGACAGGCGAGGTCAGGCGGCGAGCAGGGCGCGGGACCAGTCGCGCTCCCGCTGCCTGATGTAGCCGGCATCGTTCCGCCAGGCATAACCGTGACCCGCTGCCCACAGGCTTGCCCATGGCTGGCTGCCCGCCGCCTGAGCGCGCAGGAAGTCGTGCATGGAGCGGGCCCGGCGGCTCAGCATCGGGACAAGGTCATGGCGCGCCGCTTCATCGAGGCCGTAGGCGTCGGCGAAGACCCGCAGCCGGGCCGCGGCGTCGGAGCGCTGCCAGGCAGGATCCGCCGACAGCGGGATGAAGCCATGCACGGCGTAGGCCATATCCCACAGCCGCGAGCCCGGGGCCGCACTATCCCAGTCGATGAATGCGCACCCGCCCTCGTCACCGACGACGAGGTTCCACGGCGCTAGATCATGATGGGCGATGATTTCGCTTCCCTCGGCGGGGATCAGCACCTGCCACCGGGCATCGGGTGGTGGCGTGAACTCCCGGACGGCGTCGTGGAAGTCCCTGACAAGGCGCGCGACGTCGGCCAGCCGCCCGGCGGGGCCGAGCATGGCGAACCGGTCCGGCCAGGCCACCGTGCCCGGGATGAACGTCAGCACCTCACGGCCCTGCTCATCGATGCCCAGAGGCCGGGGTGCGCCACGGAAGCCTGCGCCGTGCAGGTGGTTCAGCAGCGCGTGCACCGCCGGAGTCCACGGCCCGGCCGGACGGCGGACCGTATCCCCGATGCGCACGACACCGGCGCTGGCGTTCCGCCCGGCAACGGCTGCTCCTCCTCGCGCGGCACGCCACCAGTGTGACCGAGCCGGGAACGGAACCGGGACGGGGTGACGGGCGTCTGACTGGTATGAGCCGGATACCTGCCGCGGTGGCGGGGCTGGTCCTGGCCGCGGGCCTGGGTGCCTGTGGCGGTCACCCCGGCCGCGCCGTTCCGCCCGGTACGGTCACCGGCATCGCGCTGGCCTGCGCGGGCCCGCCGGGGGCGGCGCTGCGGCCGGTCACCGTCTTCGCCTGGCGCGGGGGCCGGATCGTCACCACACAGGTCGTGCACTCCGGGGCGGGCGGCGGGCATTACCGGCTCTCGCTCGCGCCGGGCCATTACCTCATCGCGGCACCACGATCGGGTGACGGCGCCCGGTCCCTGGTGCTGCACTCGGGCGAAACGGTGACGGTGAACTTCCCGAATGTGTGCTACTGAGCACGCCCCCGGTAGGGCCCGGGTGATGCGGCCCGGCTGGAGCTAGGCAGTGCGGGGCATGCGGCGCCAGAAGTCGTGGGGATGGCGGCCCGGATGAAAGCCCGCCGCCTCGGCGACGGCGGCCAGGTCGGCGAAGCGCCGGGCGACGGCCGCGGGCCGATGGGCGTCGCTGCCGAAGACCACGGCGTCGCCGCCCGCCTCGTACCACCACCGCACGATCACGGGCGGGAGCGGCACCACGGCGTTGACCTCCAGGGTCCGGCCGGACCGGGCCAGCGCGGCCAGCACGGTCCGGTACTCGTCCTCGAACATGGCGGGATCGAACGGGCCGGCCCGCTTCGGCCAGTGACGCAGCGGATAGTCGATGTGCGCGAGCACCGCGAACGGCGCGGCCGATTCGACCAGCCGGAGCGTCTCGCCCAGGTAGGCACGGATGAGATCGGCGGGCCCGGCCCGGTCGAAGAGAAAGTCCACCGGCCGGATGCCGTCCACGTCCAGCGAGTGCAACGACCCGAGGACCCGGTCGAACGTCCCGGCACCGAGCACGGCCTTGACCGCTTCGCCGTGCCAGTGCGGCTCGCCCAGTTCGGTCCCGGAAAGGATGCGCAGCACGGGGAACAGGTCCCGGCAGCGCCGCACGCAATCCAGGTAGCCGGCGGCGGCCAGCGGCGGCGGGCGGAACCGGTCATCCGGCCCGACCCAGGCCGCGTTCCGCGGCCGCATCCGCGCCTTGACCTCGGGGTCGATCACCCAGCCGGTGAAGTCGGCGTGGTCGGTGAAGGCGATGGACGGCAGGCCCAGTTCCACCGCCCGGGCGCAGGATTGCTCCATCGACCCGGCGGTGGCGTCCCAGGACCATTCGGTATGCACGTGCCCGTCCGGCGGAAGCGCCACTCCGACTCCACGGTTCTGGTTCTGGTCAGCGCGGCAAGCTTAGACGGCCCCGGCGCCCCGGCCCGGCGCCCCGGCCCGGGCGGCCCGGCCCGGCGGTCGGCCCCGGCGGCCCGGCCGGGCGGCCAGGTGGCCGGCCAGCCGGATCCAGGCCGCCATTCGGCCACCGCCGCCCGCGGTGGGCCACCCGCGACGGCCGGCACCAGCACCGGCCGCCGTCAGAACCGCCTGGCAGAATGCCGTTCGTGCCGCACCCTTCGCGTGGGCCCTTCCGCGGCCTGCCGCGTGAGGTGCCGATACTCACCGCCATCTCGTTCACCGTCGCACTCGGGTTCGGGATCGTCGCCCCGGACATCCCGGCGTTCGCCCGCCACTTCGGGGTCAGCACCGCGGCGGCCGCGAGCGTGATCAGCGCGTTCGCGTTCATGCGCATCGTCGGGGCGCTGCCCGCGGGCCGCCTGGCGGACCGGTTTGGCCAGCCCGCGGTGATGGCCGCAGGGATCGCGATCGTCGCGGTGAGCAGCATCGTCGCCGGGTTCTCCGGCTCGTTCACCGAGCTCATTATCCTGCGCGGGGCCGGCGGCCTCGGCTCGGCGATGTTCGCCGTCAGCGGCCAGACGCTGTTGCTGGTCAGCGTGCCCAGCGCGCAGCGGGGCCGGGCAAGCGGGCTGTTCGCCGGCGGCTTCCTGATCGGCGGGATCAGCGGGCCCGCCGTCGGCGGCATCATCGCGGCCTGGTCGGAACGAGCGCCGTTCATCATCTATGGCGGCATGCTCATCGTCCCGGCGGTCATCGCCGGGACGGTGCTGCGCAACGGGTCGCGGCAGCGCGCGGAAAGCACCGGCCGGCCGCGCCGCGCCTTCGCGGAAATTGCTAGTGCGCTACGGGACCGGGCCTACCGGGCCGCCGCGTTCGCGAACCTCGCCGACGGGTTCGGCACCATCGGGGTCCGCAGCGCCATCATCCCGTTGTTCGTCCGCGACATCCTGCACCGGTCGGCTATCTGGACGGGCGTCGGATTCCTGCTGGTCGCCGTGATCAACGCGGCGACCCTGCTGCCCGCCGGGCGGCTCGCGGACCGGTTCGGCAGGCGCCCGGTGATCGTCAGCGGCTGCCTGCTGGCGGCGGCCGGCATGGTCCTGCTGGCGCTGGTGCCCGGGGTCGGCGGCTATCTCGCCGGGCTGGCCATCCTCGGGCTCGGCTCCGGGTTCCTCGACGTCGGGCCCGCCGCCATGCTCGGTGACATTCTCAAGGGCCAGGGCGGCACGGTCGTCGCCACTTACCAGATGGCGGGCGACGTCGGTGCCGTCACCGGGCCGGTGACCGCCGGCTACCTGGTGGACGTCGCGTCCTACGGCATGGCTTTCGGTGTCACGGCGGGGGTGCTCGGCCTGGCGGCGGTCCTTGCCCTGTTCGCGCCGGAGACCCGCTGGCGGGACCGGCCGATCGGCCCGGATCTGGTGGCCGACCCCTCCTCCTGACCCGCCCGCGCCCGGCCGGCCGACCGGCACCAGGTCAGCGCCGGGCCGCCGTTTTGTTGCGCACCGGGGCGGCTTAACTGCATGGCTGGTTCGGCTCGGCACCCTGTCCGAAAGGTTGGCGTCCATTCTTCGCATTGCTTTGTAGGATTTTCCAGGAACTAATACCTTTGGAGGATTTTCTGGGCGTATACGGGAGCAATCGGCCAAGTTCGGTTCAAGCCAACCTCATGAGCGGCCCAAGAGGGGAAAGCTGATGCCAGCCCACAAGATACTGACCACGTCGGTCCTTTCGGTGGCCGCCGCATCCACGCTGCTTATCAGCGGCGTGACCAGTGCGGCGGCAGTCTCAGCAGGACATAGCGCCCGCGAGGTGGTGCGCAGCACCGCGCCGCTCGCCGGGCAGACCGCCGGGCTGCGGGCGATCCCGCTCACCAGCCGGGTGCACGTGAGCGTATTCATCGGCCGGAACCAGGCAGGCCTGGCGGCGGCCGCGACAGCCATATCGAACCCGTCGAGCTCGCGTTACGAGCACTACCTCAGCCCGGCACAGGTCCAGGCCGAGTTCGGGGCCACCGCCGCCCAGCAGCGCGCGGTCAGCGCCTGGCTCGCCAAGTCCGGCCTGACGGTGACCCACCGGGACGCGTTCGTGATCTCCGCGTCCGGGACCGCCGCCCAGGCGGAGTCGGCGGTGCAGGCGACGCTCGGCCTGAGCCACCCCCGGGGCGGGGTGGCCCAGATCGTTTCCAGCACCGCGATGCCGGTGCCGGCCTCGCTCGGCGCGGCCGTGAGCACGATCCGGATGAGCCCGGCCACCATCCCGGTGGGCCGGCACGAGCGGCTGAAGGCGGGCAATGTCGCTGCGTCCGGGTCCACGGTCAAGCAGGCCTGCTCGGTCTACTACGGCCAGAAGAAGGCGAGCACGCTGCCCGCCGCCTTCGGCAAGACGCTGTCCTTCGCACCGTGCGGGTACCTGCCCCAGCAGCTGCGCAGTGCCTACGGCGCGACCAGGTCCGGCCTCAGCGGCCGCGGCGTGAGCGTCGCGATCCTCAGCGAGGACAACGACTCGACCGCGCTGCGGGACGCGAACCACTGGGCCAGGGACCGCCACTTCCCGCCGTTCAAGCCCGGCCAGTTCCTGGCCAACATCGCGGCGCACGGCGTGCCCAACGGCGTCGGTGACATCGAGAGCGCCCTGGACGTCGAGTCGGTGCACGGCATGGCCCCGGCCGCCCGGGTCAACTACGTGGTCGGGAACGGCAGCATCACCGGGGACCGGTTGCTCGACGCGCTCGACACCGTGGTGACCTACAAGATCGCCACGGTCGTGTCCAGCTCCTGGTTCGAGGGCTACATGCCGGTGCCGACCAGCATGATCACCGCCTGGGAAGGCGTGCTGGAGCGCGCCACCGTCGAGGGCATCGGGGTCAACTTCGCCACCGGTGACTTCGGCGACGAAACCCCGCTGCAGTACCCGGGCAGCGACCCGTGGATCACGCTGGTGGGCGGCACCAGCATCGCCGTCGGCAAGAACGGCAACGCGCTCTGGGAGGCCGGCTGGGAGTCCGACCAGGCCAACCTCAGCAAGAACGGCCAATTCTGGAAGCCGGCGCCGCCAGGGATCTTCAGCGAGGGCAGCACCGGTGGTGTTTCCAAGACCTTCGCCGAGCCCTTCTACCAGAAGGGTGTCGTGTCCCACAACATCCTCAACGGCATGCCGATGCGCGTCGTGCCGGACGTGTCCGACCTCGGTGACTGGAACCTCGGCTACCAGATCGGGGTCTCGATACCCGTCGGGCATCACAAGATCAAGTACTTCAACCAGATGAACGGCGGCACCAGCCTGTCCTCACCGATGTTCACCGGGTTCGAGGCCGACGTGATCCAGGGCCGTGGCGGCATCGACCTCGGGTTCGCCAACCCGGCGCTGTACAACTACGCCAACACGCCGACCTTCAACGACATCACCGGGAACCCGCAGGGGCAGGGGGTGACCGAGGCCACGGTGTTCGGCATCGGCTACGGCCTGCCGCCGACCCTGTCGGTCATGGGCCAGTGCGGTGACACCCGCCACCTGGCCTGCGGCGTCGGCTTTGACACCGTCAGCGGGCTCGGCAGCCCGGGCCCGGCGTTCTTCAAGTCGTTCGGGTCCAGGCCGAGGTAGGCCGGACCCGGCCGGCCGAAGCCGGAAACAGGGCCCGCAGCCCGGCCCGGGGTTGCGGGCCCTGTGCCGTTCCCGGCGTCAGTCGTGGCGCCCGGTGATCGCCAGGCTGGCCCCGATGCCGATCATCACCAGGCCGCCGGTGCCGCCGACAAGCTCCAGCCGCCGCGGCGACCGCGCGAACCAGGCCCTGGCCGTCCCGGCGGCCAGCGCCCAGCTGCTGTCGCACAGCACGGCGATGGCCATGAACACCGCCCCGAGCAGCAGCATCTGCGCCGGGACATCACCGGCCTGCCGGTCCGCGAACTGCGGCAGCACGGCGGCGAAGAACACGATCGACTTCGGGTTGCTCACGCCGACGACGATCCCGTCGCGCAGGATCCGCGCGATGCTCTTCGGTTCTGTAGCGGTATTGAGTGCATAACGAAGGGCCCGCCGGTGCCTGATCCCCTGGACGCCGAGGTAGACCAGGTAGCCGGCACCAGCGAGCTTGATCACGGTGAACAGGGTCACCGAGCGCTCGACGAGTGCCCCGATGCCCAAGGCCACCGCCGCGACCTGAGCGTAGACCCCGATCTGGCCGCCCAGCGCGGTGCCCACCCCGGCCGCCCGGCCGAGCATCAGCGAGCGGGTGATCACGAAGATCACGTTGGGCCCGGGAACGATGATCAGGGCGAAGGAGATCAGCGCGAAGGCAAGCAGATGACTGGTGGGCAGCATGCGCGCAGCCTAACCACGGGATCCCCGCGGACGGCAACGCAATAACGCACCCTGCGCTCGCCGGGCCGGGCACCGGCGCACGACTAGATCTCGATATTGATGTCGCTTAGGTTCGATTCAGGTGGCTGCAGCGACGCGGGAAGGAGATCGAGTTGCGGATTCATCCACGAACGTATGCACCTGCCGCCTGCATGCTGGCCTTGGCCGCCATACTCGGCGGTGCGCCCAGCGCTCTCGCCTCGCCTAGCGCCCCGTCATCAGGCCACCGGGGCACGGGCCCGGCCATGCCGCCTGGCTGGGTCACGACCTGGGCCGCCAGCCCGCAGGCCCCCACCCCGCTGTTCCCGAACCCGGGGAACGCGGGATTCAGCAACCAGACGGTGCGCAACATCGTGTTCACCAGCGTGGGCGGCAACCAGATCCGGATCCGGCTGAGCAACGCGTTCGGCAAGCGCACCCTGACCGTCGGCCGTGTCAGCGTCGGCATCCCGCTCACCGGGGCCCAGCTGGTGCCCGGCACTACGCACCCGGTGACCTTCGGCGGACAAGCCTCGGTGACCATACCCGTAGGGGCCGAGGCCGTCAGCGACCCGGTGCCGCTGAAGGTGGCCCCGCTGGAACAACTTGCCGTCAGCCTGTACCTGCCGGCGGCGACCGGCCGGGCCACCTACCACTTCACCGCGCAGCAGACCGGTTACATCGCCTCCGGGGATCAGGCCAGCGCCACGGCCGGCACCGCCTACACGACCACCGACACGTCCTGGTACTTCCTCGATGGGGTGCTGGCACACAACACGGCAGCGCCGGGCACGGTGGTGGCCTTCGGTGACTCCATCACCGACGGCTTCCAGTCGCAGACAGGTGCCAACGCCCGCTGGCCGAACTACCTGGCCCGGCGGCTGGACGCCGCCACGGGCGCCCAGGCCCCGGCGGTGGCGGACGAGGGCATCAGCGGAAACCGCGTCCTGCACAACTCGCCGTGCTTCGGCATCAACGCCCTGGCCCGCTACCAGCGGGACGTGCTGTCTCAGCCCGGGGTGAAGGACGTCATCGTGCTGGAGGGCATCAACGACATCGGGTTCAGCGTGCTGCCGAACAGCGGCTGCGCCGTGCCGAACACCAACGTGACGGCGGCGCAGATCGAAGCCGGCTACCGGCAGATGATCAGCATGGCGCACGCGGCCGGCCTGAAGATCTTCGGTGCCACGCTCACCCCGTTCAAGGGGGCCGGCTACTGGTCGCCGGCAGGCGAGGCCAAGCGGGAGGCGGTCAACAACTGGATCCGGACCAGCCGCGCCTTCGACGGGGTCATCGACTTCGCCAGGGCCGTCCAGGACCGGTTCAACCCGCTGTACATCAACCCGGCCTACAACAGCGGCGACAACCTGCACCCCAACGATGCCGGTTACGAGGCGATGGCCGACGCCATCAACCTTGCCCTGCTGACGAGCTGAGCACCGCGCGGCGCGCGCCGCCGGCAGCGGTGGCGCGCGCCGTCCCGGGGCGCCGGGCTCTAAGGTGACGGCCATGGCGCCAATTCCGCGGTGCGCGATCGGCGTGCCCAACGTGGGCACGTTCGGGGATCCGTCCCTCCTGGCAGACCTCGCCGTGGCGGCCGAGGAGCACGGCTGGGACGGGTTCTTCGTGTGGGATCACCAGCTCTACTGGGATCCGGGCTGGGCGGTCGCCGACCCGGTGGTGGTGATCTCGGCGGTCGCGGCCCGGACGGCGCGGGTCCGGATCGGCATCCTGGTGAACGTGCTGGCCCGCCGCCGGGCCGGCAAGGTGGCACGGGAGTCGGTGACCCTGGACCGGCTGTCCCAGGGCCGGCTCGTCTTCGGGGCCGGGCTGGGCTCGCGGGCCGAGGAGTTCACCGCGTTCGGGGAGCCCGGTGACCCGAGGGAACGCGCGGCCAGGCTGGATGAGTCCCTGGACCTGGTGGACGCGCTGTGGCGCGGTGAGCCGGTGACCTTCCACGGAGCGCACCTGGAGGCCACCGGGGTGACCATGCTGCCGCGCCCGGTGCAGCGGCCCAGGATCCCGGTCTGGTGCGCGGGGCGCTGGCCGAACAAGGCACCGTTCCGGCGGGCCGCCCGCTGGGACGGCGTGATGCCCACCCACGCCAGGTACGGCCTCGGCCAGACCATGCCGCCCGACGACCTGCGCGCCGTCGTCCGGTACACCCAGGAGCACCGCGACGGGGCCGGGCCGTTCGACGTGGCGCTGGAGGGGCAGACCGACGGCGCCGCGCCGGACCGTGGCGGCCGGCACGTGATTCCCTATGCCGAGGCGGGGCTGACCTGGTGGATCGAGGCGCTCGGCTGGTGGCGGGGCACCCCGGCGGACGCGCTGGCCCGGATCCGCCAGGGACCGCCGGTGCTGCCCGGGCGACAATAAGGAACCCTGGTTACGGGGCGGGCGCCGCCAGGCCGTGCTGATAGGCGAACCGGACGGCCTGGGCGCGGTCGCGGGCACCTGTCTTGGCGAATATCCGGTTGATGTGCGTCTTGACCGTGGCGTTGCTCAGGAAGAGGCGCTCGGCGATCTCGGCGTTGCTCAGGCCCGAGGCGAGCAGGGTGAGCACCTCGGCCTCGCGGGAGGTGAGCCCCGCTGGCGGTGGCCCCGCCCGGCCGGCCTGGTCCGGGGCCGGACCGGGAGCCGGGCCCCGCCCGGTGACCGTGGCCACCAGGCGCGCCTGGACGGCCGGGTCGAGATGGGTCTGGCCGGCGTGCACCGCCCGGACCGCCGCCTCGATCTGCTCGGCGCTGGCGTCCTTGGTGAGGTAGCCGAGCGCGCCGGCCCGGAGCGCGGCCAGGATCGCGGCCTCGTCCGCGTAGGTGGTCAGCACCAGCACCTGGGTGCCCGGCAGGCGCTGGCGCACCTCGGCCGTCGCGGTGGCGCCGTCGACCTCGGGCATCCGCAGGTCCATCAGGATCACATCGGGGCGGTGTGCCTCGGCGAGCCGCACCGCCTCCGCCCCGTCGCTGGCCAGGCCGACGATCTCGACCCCGTCGATGAGCGAGACCAGCATGCTCAGCCCGTCGCGCACCACGCGCTGGTCGTCGGCGATCAGGACGCGGATCCGGCCCGGCCGGGCGGCGGTCACCCGGGGACCTCCAGTTCGACGAGCCACCCGCCGGCGGTGGGCCTGGCCCGCGCGGTGCCGCCGGCCCGGGTGGCCCGCTCCCGCATCGCCGTGAGCCCGTGCCCGCCGCCGGCCTCGGCAAGCAGCGGGTTCCCGGCCCCGGGCGCGGGGCCGCCGGGCGCCCCCGGCCCACCCGGCGCCGCCGCCGCAGGCGGGCCGGCCGCCCGGGCGTGATCCTCGACCGCGAGAGTCGTCCGGCCCGTTTCGTAGCGCACGGTCACCGCCACCGAGGCGCCCGGCGCGTAACGGGTGACGTTGGTGAGGGCCTCCTGGGCCCCGCGGAACAACGCCAGGCTCGCGTCGGCGGGCAGCGGCCGGGGGGTTCCGTCGATGCGGAGCGTCGCCGCCGCGCCGGTGTCCCGGCGGAAGTCCTCGACAAGGGCGCCAACCTGGTCCACCGTGGGCAGCCGGTCGCCGCGCAGCGCGCCGACGGCCTGCCGCGCGTCGGTGAGCCCTTCCCTGGCCAGGTCCGCCGACCGCTCCAGCGCGCCGCGCAGCGCGCCGCTGACGGACTCGCGGTCGGCGAGCTTGCGGGCTCCCTGAAGCTGGATCGCCAGACCGGACAGGGCGTGCGCGAGGACGTCGTGCAGTTCCCCCGCGATGCGGCTGCGCTCGGCGAGCGCCGCGGCGGCCGCCTCGGCCTCGCGGGCGTCCTGCAACTCGGCCATCAGCAGCTCGGTGCGGTCCTGGCTTTCCCGCCCGCGCCGGATGAACTGCCCGGTCACCGCCAGCAGCAGGCACAACAGCGCCGCGGCGAGGGCGTACGGGGCGGGCTGGTGGGTCAGCAGGATCGTCGTGACGAGGGCGCCGGTGATCAGCCCGGTGGCCACGACCGTGGGCCGCAGCGGGAGCCGCACCGCGGTGATCCAGACGGCAACGCTCGCCGCTATCTCGGCTGGCCCGCGCGGCTGCAATGCGGCCAGGACCACCCCGCACCCGCCGATGAGCCCGATCAGCACGACCTGGAACAGGTAGCCGCGCCGGGCCCAGGCGACGGCTACCGTCGCGGCGACCGCTGCCGCGTATCCGATCAGGGCGAGGCTGATCCCCAGCCGGGCGCCGGACAGGCCCGGGGCCGGATGGCTGTTCAGCCCCGCCGTGACGACGATCGCGATGAGCACCCAGCCCAGCGGCCGGAGCAACTGGCGCTGGCGGTCCACCCGCTCGCGGGCCCGCGAGCGGGCCGCGCTCACCCGGGCCGACGCGGGGACGTTCTCGGTGCCGCCCGGCGGGGGAGGCCCGGATGGACGGCTGGCATGCATCAGGCCCGCCGCGGCCGGCCGTGCCTTCATGGACACAGTCTGGCGCGCGGCGGGCATGGATACCAGGTCAGGCGCGGCGGCGGGGCCGGCTCCGGGGGCGGGGTCAGGCACCGGCACCGGCCCGGACGGCCACGGGGGGCCGGGGCGGCGGCGGCGGTCAGCCGGCGCCCGCGGGCGTAGACGATGACCAGGCGGGTGAGCACGTCGGCCAGCGCCATCATGATCAGCGCGGCGACCCAGGCGGCCGGGCCGGTGATCTGGTGGGCGATGCTGAACCGGGCGATGGCCGGGCCGGCGCCGTTGGTGGCGGCGACGGCGAAGGCCAGCCTCGCGCCGACGCCGGTGATCCACAGGCTGGCGGCCAGCCACCCGGCACGGCCCAGGGCCCGGCCGTCGGGGCCGCGGCGCAGCTTGGTGGTCAGCCCGGCCACGGCGCCCATCGCCGCACCGGCCGCGACACAGGCCAGTTCCAGGGCGATGTCGTTGCCGCCACCCGGCACCGAGTGCAGGAACAGCACGGCGGCGGCGCCGACGGCCAGCACCGGGCCGGCCAGCGAACGGAGGTCCAGGGGGTGCTCGCGGATCTGGCGGATGACCATGAGCACGAGGATTGCGTTGATCAGGTACATGGTTGCGTTATTCATGCCGTCAGCGTGCCTCGCGACCTGGTGCCCGGGCGTCGGCCCACGGGTGGGAGCCCGGGTTGACCCGCGCCTCAGCCCACGGGTTGACCCGGCGGCCGCGGGCGGCGGCGCCGGCCATGCCGGTGCCCTGGAGGTGCGGCCCGCGGCCGCCGCGGGGCTGCGCTACCGGCCGGCCGGCACCTCCGCGGGCAGCCGCAGGCCCGTGAGCGGCCAGTGCGGCGATGTCATGATGGCGATTGTGAGCGCGCCCCGCTCGCCCTGGCAACGGGATAACCGCGCAACTGGTCTTACCGCGCGGGGAACGCGGGCGTGGTCAGGCCGGGCAGTTCTCGTGCACCCAGGCGCCACCGGCCCGCCGCCGGGCGTCCTGGCCGGCCACGATCGGCTGGCCGCAGCGGTCGCTCCGGGTTCCGGCGGCCCGTGCCGCGGTGCCGCTCAGCGCCTCGGCCGGGGCGGCGGCCTGCCCCGGGCCGAGCCCGATCGGGCGGGAGTCGGTCACCGGGAAACTGGCGCCGCCCGGGCAGAAATGGCTCAGGTGCGCCTCGCGTACCCGCTCGTCGATCTCCATGCGCACCCCCGTCCAGTCTGCCATCCTCCGCCCGGTGCCCGGCCGGGCCCGGGCACCGGACGGGGACGTCAGGCGGCGGCGGGCGCTGCGTCCAGGCCCGCCGCGGCGCGGAACGAGTCGAGGATCAGCTCCGCGACCACCGGGTGGTCGCCGATCGGCGCGCTGACCCAGCGGCCCGCGCTGCGGGTGAGCCGGTCGTGGAACAGGCCGGGGGCCAGCAGGTAGGTGGCCACCGCGACCGGCTGGCCGGTCAGGCTGGCCAGGAACGACACGGCTTCGTCGACGGCCGGCCGGGCCGCCGAGGCGAACGCGGCGACCACCGGGGTGCCCCGGTGCGCGGCGAGCATCGCCGCCTGCCGCCTGGTGTCCGCCAGCGCCCGCGGGTCGCGCGACCCGGCGGCCGCGAGCACCACAGGCACGTCCCCGGGGACCCCCGCCTCGGCCAGCCGGTCCGCCAGCGCGCGCACCAGCCGGGGATCGGGCCCGAGCCGGGCCGCCACGGGCACCCCGGCGGCGCGTGCCGCCCCGGCGATGTCCGAGCTCAGGTGGTACCCGCTGGAAAGCAGCAGCGGTACCACGACCACCCCGTCCGCGCCGGCCAGCGCCGCCGCGTCGTGCAGGCCGTCCGCCAGCGAGGGCTCCGCATTCTGGACGAAGGCCGTATGCACCCGTGTCCCACCCGAGAGCGTGGCCGCACGGCCGGTGAGGGACAGGACGCATTCCTGCGCGGCCGGATCCCGGCTGCCATGCGCGACGGCCAGCAAGACCGGGTTCATGACGATCCCTGCCCCGCGGCCACCACGCCGGTGAACTTCAGCTGGAACGCCCGGGCACAACTGGCGCACCGCCACGAGCCGCCCTCCGGTCCCTCCGGCCGCAGGTCGGTGTCCCCGCAATAGGGGCAGTAGAACGGGACCTGCCGTTCGCCGCCCTGCTCGCTCATTGCAGCAACCCGTCTTCGGCGCGGCGGGCCCAGGCGGAGAACTGCTCGCCCTCGGTGCGGTCGGCGAGGTAGTTGCGCAGCACCCGTTCCACGTAGTCCGCCAGCCCATCGGCGGTCACCTTCAGGCCGCGCAGCTTCCGGCCGAAGGCCGGGTCGGTGCCGAGCGATCCGCCCAGGTGCACCTGGAACCCCTCGCCGCCGTCCACGATCGAGCCCTTGAGCCCGATGTCCGCGACCTGGAACCGGGCGCAGGAGTTCGGGCAGCCGTTGATGTTGATGCTGATCGGCGTGTCGAAGCCGGGCAGCCGCCGGTCCAGCTCCGCGTACAGGTCCACGGCGCGCTGCTTGGTCTCCACGATCGCCAGCTTGCAGAACTCGATGCCGGTGCAGGCCATCGTGCCGCGGCGGAACGCCGACGGGTTCACCTGAAGGTCGCGCCCCGCCAGTTCCTCGGTCAGGTCCGCGACCCGGTCACCGGGCACGTCGAGGATCAGCAGCTTCTGCGTGGTGGTGGTCCGGATCGTGCCCGAGCCGTAGGTCTCGGCCAGGTCCGCGACCTGCCAGAGCTGGGTGCCCGAGGTGCGGCCCACGTTCGGCGCCGCCCCCAGGTAGAACAGGCCGTCCCGCTGCTGGTGCACGCCGACGTGGTCGCGTGCGCCGGGCGGCGGGGCGGGCGGCTCGGGCCCGTCGGGCAGCGCGCCGCCGAGGTACTCCTTTTCCAGCACCTCGCGGAACCGCTCCGCCCCCCAGTCGGCGACCAGGAACTTCAGCCGCGCCCTGCTGCGCAGCCGCCGGTAGCCGTAGTCGCGGAAGAGGCCGGTGACCCCGCTCCACACCTCGGGGACGCGGTCCGGTGCCACGAACACGCCGAGGCGCCGGGCGAGCATCGGGTTGGTGGACAGCCCGCCGCCTGCCCACAGGTCGAACCCGGGAGTGCCGCCGGGGCCGATGACGCCGACGAACGAGATGTCGTTGATCTCGTGCGCGGTGCACTGGGCGGCGCACCCGCTGATGGCGGTCTTGTACTTGCGCGGCAGGTTGGTGAACTCGGGATTGCCCGCCGCGACCGCCTCGGTGGCGCGCAGTGCCGCGGTGGCGTCGATGATCTCGTCATTGGCGATGCCGGCGACCGGGCAGCCCAGGATGTTACGGGGCACGTCACCACAGGCCTGGAGGCTGGACAGGCCCACGCCTTCGAGCCGGTCCCAGATCTCGGGCACGTCCTCGATCCGGATCCAGTGGAACTGCACGTTCTGCCGGTCGGTGATGTCGGCGAGGTCCCGCCCGTATTCCTTGGCGATGCCCGCCACGGTGCGCAGTTGCTCCGCGGAAAGCTGCCCGCCCGGGATGCGGACCCGCATCATGAAGAACGCGTCCTCGATCTCCGCGTCCTCCAGCGCCCCGGTCTTGCCGCCGCCGATCCCCGGGCGGCGCTGGGTGTACAGGCCCCACCAGCGGAACCTGCCGCGCAGGTCGAGCGGGTCGATGGAGTCGAAGCCCTGGTGGGCGTAGCGGGTGAGGATCCGCTGCCGGACGTTAAGCCCGTTGTCGTCTTTCTTGAACCGCTCGGCCGCGTTCAGCGGCTCCAAATGGCCAAGTGCCCATTGGCCCTGGCCACGGTGGGTCCGGGATGGCATTGTTCCTTTCCTTCTGCTGCGAGGCGAGCCGCGCGCGAGCAGAGCGCTCAGGGCGCGGGCAGGGGCTGAGGTTCAGCAGCAGAAGGGACACATGGCGCTGGAGACCCGGAGCAGGTCTACGTGACGACGGCACACCAGCGGCACCCAGCGGGGTACGCCTGCGGGGCGGGTCACGGTGCAGCCTCCTCGCCTGCCAGCCGGCCGAAGCCGCGGTGCTGGCACTCATGCCTCGTCCCTGCCAGTGTAACTGGCGCCACGAGCAGGGCAAAGGTGATATTTCTGGCACAAAAGCCCTGCTAGGCCCGGCTCTCCGGCGCCGTCCGCCAACGTGATCATGACTTTGGTGGGGCTGGAGGCCCACCAAAGTCATGATCACGAACAGAGTGGGCGGGGGGAGGCCGTGCTGGCCGCGTCGGCGGGATGGGTGAATGATGTTGCTGACGACGGCGGCGCCTGGGCCTCGGCGGGGAACCTTCTCGTGTTTGCCCAGGTCGGCTGCTAGGAAGGAGAACGAGGCAGCCATGGGACTGATGGACCGGGTGAAGGAGCAGGCTGCGCAGGTAGCGCAGCGGGCCACCCAGGCAACCCAGGAGGCGGCCCAGCAGGGCAAGGCCAAGCTGGACCAGGCCCAGGCGAAGCGCCGGGCGGACGCCATGTTCCGCGACCTTGGCGCGGCCGTCTACGCCGAGCGGACCGGCCGTGGCGGGACCGACACCGCCGACAAGATCGAGCGGCTGGTGTCGGCCCTGCAGCAGCAGGAGGCCGAGCAGGGCCTGGGTGACACCGACGGGCCCGCGCCGGCCTGAGCCTGACGGAGCGCGAACGGGGGGATCGCCCTCCTCAGCGGGCGATCCCCCCGTTCCATGCGCCACGGGGGCTAGCCGGTTACCCCACGCCGGTACCGGTGATCGGCACGTTGAGCGAGTGCTGACCGAACCGGTCCGTCCAGGTGACCGTGTAGGTGCCGTGGTAGGCCCCGGCCTTGGCCGGGTGGAAGGTCACCGGCAGCACCAGGTCGTAGTCCGCGTTGACCGGCAGCCCCTCGGCGGCCCGCAGCGGGGCGCCGAACGGCCCGCCCGGCAGCCCGGTCTGCCCCATGATGGAGGGCTGGTTGCCGGCGTTGACGACCGTGATCGTCCTCGTGGCGGTGTGCCCGACCGGCACGGAGCCGAAGTGCACGACGCCCGGTGAGGCGGTGAACTTGGTGATCGGCGCCAGGCCGGTGCCGGTCAGGCTGACGGTGGCGTTGGTGCCCTTGCTGGCGTTGACCGTGAACGAGCCGTTGCTGGTCACGGCGTGCTGTGGCCTGAAGATGACCTTCACCGGGATCGCCTCGCCCGGCTTGATCACCGTGCCCGGCTTGGGCAGGCCGAACGCCCGGTAGTTGCCGGTCGGCGGGGTAACCGACGTCACCGTCACCGGCACGTCACCGTTGTTGACGATGCTGGTGACCTGCAGGGCGGAGACCCCCACCGGCACGTTGGTGATCAGCATGCCGTCCTGCTCGGTGATGACGAACGACAGGGCGGGATTGGTCGCGAACAGCCCGGTCGTGGTCCCGTTGCCGACAAGCGGGATCGAGGCCGGCGCCGACGACCCGGTGCCGGTCGTGAACGACACAGTGCCGGTCGCGCCGCCGGTCGCGGCCGGCGCGAACGTCACCGCGGCGGTCAGCACGTCGCCCTTGTGCAGGGTGACCGGGAACTTCACGCCGGCCGGTGTGCCGCCGGCCGGGGTCAGCGTCACCTGGCCGAGGGTGAACGGCGCCGGGGTGCTGGCCGCGTCCACCGTGGCGCCGGTCACGGTCACGGTCCTGGTCGCGGTGAGCGTGACGTGCTTGACGGCCGACGAGCCGACCGCGGTGTCCTGGAACTGCGCGGTCCCGCTCCGGGTGAGCGCCGCGGCGCCGGTGATGCCGAACCCGTACACGTTGCCGTCCCTGTTGCCCAGGTACACCATGCCGTTGTCGGTGGCGATCTCGGTGAACTTGGAACCCGTCCCGACCGGTGCGGCCCAGATCTCGCTCAGCTTCGTCCCGCCGCCCGCGCGCGGTACCCCCAGCAGCTTCCACGCACCGAGGAAGGCGCCGGACCCGCCGCTGTCGTTGTGATGCTCCTCCCAGATGAGCCCGGTGGCGGGATCGGTGCCGTTGGAGGTGATCACCGGGGCCCCGGAGGAGAAGCCCAGGGTGAACGTGCTGTTGTTCACGTCGCTCAGGGACGGCTTGCCGCTGCTCTTCACGCCGACCTTGAACTCCCGCATGTAGTCGTTCTTGCCCACGAAGATCATGTAGTCGTTGGCCGACGCCGCGTTAGCGCTCGTCAGCGTCTGGGTGTCGGCGAAGAACACCGGATGGCTGAACTGGGACGCGAACGGGCCGACGCTGGCCAGATCCTGGTCGGTCGAGTTACGGCCGCCCAGGTTGTCGCGGTTCAGCAGGTAGATCGTGCCGAACTTGCCCGCCTGCATCAGGATGTCCGAATACGTGCTGGTGCCGCTGGTGCCGAACGGCAGTCCGACCGGGCCGCCGGATCCGAAGTCGCTGTCGCTGGAGTCGAGATGCGGGGCGTTCGACGGGCTGAAGAAGTCCTTCGCGGACAGCGTCCCGTCGGAGCCCACGGACAGCCGGATGACCGATTCGGCGAGCTGGGCGGGCGGCTTGTTGCCGGGGCCCTTCGGCGGGGAGATGCCGTTGCCCGAGGCGACGAAGATCCGCCCGGACCCGTCGGACATGACCCCGCTGCCGCTCTGCCAGATGCCGCCCTTCTTGTTGGCCACCCCGACATCGTCCGCCCACAGGGTCGTGGCGTTGGTGGAGGTGTTCACGCCGCCCACGTAGCCCTCGTAGGAGTCGTGGTCACAGTGCGAGGCGAACGCCGCGTACACCCACCCGTTCATCAGCAGCAGGCTGGCCCGCTGGCCCTCAACCACCGGGCTGAACGACAGCTTCGGGTCGTTGGTCGGGTGGCCGACGAGCCGCTTCTTGAACGTGATCGCCCCGGTGCTGACGTTCAGCCCGAACAGGTGCCATTCCAAGCTGATCTCCTTGACCATGCCCATCTCGTAGACGGTGTTGGTCGAGGGGTCGTAGACACCGGTGGAGGTGACCCCGATGTTCGGGGCGAGGTCGTTGCAGGAGGTGATGTGGTACGGCGTGCCCAGCGAGGTCTTCCACAGCACCGCGCCGGTCGTCGCGTTCAGCCCGTACACCCAGTCGTTCTCGGTGGCCACGACCAGGGTGTTGCCGACGATCAGCGGCTGCCCGTACACCTGGCCGTTCACCGAGGTCTTGAAGATCTGCCCGAAATGCCCGCCCTGCACCGCGGCCGGGGTCAGCGCCGGCTCGTTGGGATCCCAGCCGTTGCGCAGGTCGTTCTGGGACACGGTGGTCTCGTCACCAGCCGGTCCGGGGCTGGCCGCCGCGTGATGGGCAGGGGCGGCGCCGGCCGGCCCCGCCCCGGCGACCGCGGCGATCCCGGCGGCGGAGACGGCCATCACCACCAGGACAGAGAATGACTTGCGCGCGCCCACAGGCGTGCGGGCGCGCGCGGAAATGATCCATTTCCCCAGCGTTTTCATTGGAATCCCCTCTAGGCACGCGGCACGTGCGCCTCGCCTAGCGGGAAGGCAGCGCTACCTTGTCATGATTACATCAGACAAAGATTGCCAAACCCCCCGTTATCAGCCTGTGACCGTATGTCGGATATAAGGCAACCCTAAGACAACAATCTGCCGAATGTAAGGTGGCTTGGTCAGATTGGTTGCCCGGCCCAGGTCAGGGATCGCGGGGGCTAGCCGCCGGGGGCGGGATCGCGCGGCAGGCCGAGCAGCCGCTCGCCGATGATGTTGAGCTGCACGTCGGTGGTTCCGCCGCCGATCGTGAGGGCCCGGGTGAACAGGACGGCGCGGGTCCAGCGGCTGCCGTAGACGGCGCCCTCCGCGCCGGACAGGGCCCAGCACTCCTCCGCGATCCGCTGCGCGTAGCGCATGCCGAGCACCTTACGGACGCTGCCGGTGGCACCGGGCTCGGTGCCGGACAGCCGCTTGAGCGTCGCCCGGACGCCGAGCAGGTCGATCGCGTGCCCCTCGCTGACCAGGTGTCCGGTGCGCTCGAGCAGCGCCGCGTCCGGGCCCTCGCCCAGCCCGGCCACCACCTCGAGCAGGTCGGCGGCGCCGCAGCCGAACGTCCACGACTGGGATAGCGACACCCGCTCGTTGGCCAGCGTGGTGCGGGCCACCTTCCAGCCGCCGTTCACCTCGCCCACGACCAGGTCGTCCGGCACGAACACGTCGTCGATGAAGACCTCGTTGAACAGCGAGTCCCCGGTCATCTCCCTCAGCGGCCGGACGGTGATCCCGGGCGAGGCCATGTCCACCAGGAAGTAGCTGATGCCGTCGTGCCGGGGCGCGCTCGGGTCGGTGCGGGCGATGCAGATCGCCCAGGCGGCGTGCTTGGCCAGTGACGTCCAGACCTTCTGCCCGGACAGCCGCCATCCCCCGTCGGCGCGCTCCGCCCGGGTGGTCAAGCTGGCCAGGTCGGAGCCCGCGCCGGGCTCGCTGAACAGCTGGCACCAGACCGTCGTGCCGGACAGGGTGTCCGGCAGGAACCGCTGCTGCTGCTCGGTGGTCCCGTACTGGACCAGGGCCGGCACGACCCAGGCGCCGATGCCGAGCCCCGGCGGGCGCAGCCCGGCGGCGCGCAGTTCCTCCGCGATGACCAGTTGCTCGAGCGGGCTCGCCGCCCGCCCCCAGGGGGCGGGCAGGTGCGAGGTGACCCAGCCGCCGGCCGCCAGCAGCCGTGCCTGCTCGGCCTTGGGCGCCGCGGCGATGGCCGCCAACTCCCCGGCCACCTGGCCGCGCACGGCCACGGCCTCCTCCGGGAGCTCCACGGTGAGCGGGCGGGTGGCGCCGCCGAGGGCGAGCCGGGCTACCTGGCTGGCCCAGGCGGCCGAGCTGCCCGCCAGCGCGCGCAGCGACAGCGCCCGGCGGTAGTACAGGTGGGCGTCGTGCTCCCAGGTGTAACCGATCCCGCCGAGCACCTGGATGCACTCGTGCGCGCAGTTCACCGCGGCGTCGATGGCGACGGTCGCGGCGGCCCCGGCCGCGAAGTCGCGGCCCGCCTCCCCGGCGGCGCCGCCCGCCTCCGCCCAGGCCCGGGCCGCGTCCCAGGTCACCGCCGCGGCCTGCTCGGACGCGGTGAGCATCCACGCGCAGCGGTGCTTGACCGCCTGGAACTGCCCGATCGGGCGGCCGAACTGATGGCGGATCTTCGCGTACGAGGCGGCGGTGTCCACCGCCCAGGCGGCGATCCCGCACGCCTCCGCGGCGAACAGCGTCGCGGCCAGGCCAGGTACCAGGCCCTGCGGGAGCCCGGAGAGCACCCGGCCGGCCGGCACCGCTACCTTGTCCGCGCTCACCCGCGCCACCGGCCTGGTCAGGTCCATGCCGTCCAGCGGCGCCAGCCCCACATCGCGGGCGTCCACCGCCACCCAGGCCTGCGCCTCGCCCTGCCCGGCCGGCAGGATCAGCAGGTCGGCCAGGCACGCGCCGGCCACCGGCCCGCAGCTCCCGTCGATCACCAGGCCGCCGGCGTCGCCTGGCACCCAGCTCAGCCCCGGCCCCAGGCCCACCGCGGCGGTGAGCGTGCCCGCCGCCAGCTCCTTGACCAGGCCTTCCAGTGCGGCGGTGTCGGCGCCGTCGGGCGCGCCGTCGATCGCGCTCGCCAGGATCGCCCCGGCCAGCACCGAGGGCAGGAACCCGCCGGGTACCAGCGCACGGGCCAGTTCCTCGGCGGCCACCGCCAGCTCGGGCAGGCCCGCGCCCTGGCCGCCGAGTGCCTCCGGCAGGTGCAGGCCGAGCAGGCCCTGGGCCGCCAGGCCCGGCCGCAGCGAGTCCCGGTACCGCGCGGCGCCCTTGTCCTCGGCGTCCACGACCGACCTGATCACGGTGGCCGGGGCGGCGTGCCCGGCCCAGCCGCGCACCGACTCGGCCAGCGCCAGGTGCTCTTCCGTCAGGGCCAGCGTCATTGCCCACCTCACTCGCCGAGAACCCACGTCCCGGCCTCACTGTAAAACGGCGTCCCGCTCAGCGGAACCACCCTGTACGAATCTCGTTACCGGCTGGTAGGATGAGATAAGTTACTGATCAGTAGGACTGCCGGAACCGGAACGGGGCCCGGGCGGTCCCGCGCGAGAGGCGGGGCTCGATTGAGTCACTACAAGAGCAACCTGCGCGACATCGAGTTCAACCTGTTCGAGATGCTGCGCCGGCAGGACGTCCTCGGCAAGGCCCCCTACCCGGAACTGGACACCGAGACGGTCCGCGAGGTGCTGGCCGAGGTGAACCGGCTGGCCGTCGGCCCGCTCGCGGACTCCTTCGCCGAGGCCGACCGCAACCCCCCGGTCTTCGACCCGGCCACCGGCTCGGTCACGATCCCCGACGGGTTCAAGCGCTCCTACCGCGCGTTCATGGACGCCCAGTGGTGGCGGCTGGACGTGCCGCCCGGCCTCGGCGGCACCGGCGCGCCCCGGTCGCTGCACTGGGCCGTGGCGGAACTGGTGCTCGGGGCCAACCCGGCCGTCTGGATGTACGCGAGCGGCCCGTCCATGGCCCAGGTGCTCTGGCTGGTCGGCACGCCCGAGCAGCAGCGCTTCGCCGAGTTCGCGATCGACCGGGGCTGGACCTCCACCATGGTGCTCACCGAGCCGGACGCGGGCTCCGACGTGGGCGCCGGGCGGACCAAGGCCATCGCGCAGCCGGACGGCACCTGGCACATCGAGGGCGTGAAGCGGTTCATCACCTGCGCCGAGCACGACATGGCGGAGAACATCTTCCACCTGGTCCTGGCCCGTCCGGAGGGTCACGGCCCGGGCACCAAGGGGCTGTCCATGTTCCTCGTGCCCAAGTTCCTGACCGGCCCCGATGGCACGCCCGGCGAGCGGAACGGGGTCGAGGTGACCGGCGTAGAGCACAAAATGGGCCTGCACGCCTCGACCACCTGCGAGCTGACCTTCGGCGCCCGCCGGCCCGCCGTCGGGACGCTGGTCGGCGGCGTGCATGACGGCATCCGGCAGATGTTCATGATCATCGAGCACGCGCGGATGATGGTGGGCACCAAGGCGATCGCGACCCTGTCCACCGGGTACCTGAACGCGCTGGAGTACGCCAAGACCCGGGTGCAGGGCGCCGACCTCGCGCGGATGGCGGACAAGACCGCGCCGCGGGTGACCATCACCCATCACCCCGACGTGCGCCGGGTGCTGATGATGCAGAAGGCGTACGCGGAGGGCATGCGGGCTTTGGTGCTTTACGCTGCGGCGCTGCAGGACACGCTCCAAATCCAGACGGCCGGTGGCGGCGCCGACCTCCAGACGGTGGCGCTCAACGACCTGCTGCTGCCGGTCGTCAAGGGGGCCGGCTCGGAGCGCGCCTACGAGATGCTCACCCTGTCGCTGCAGACGTTCGGCGGCTCCGGCTTCCTCAAGGACTACCCGATCGAGCAGTACATCAGGGACGCCAAGATCGACAGCCTCTACGAGGGCACCACCGCGATCCAGGGCCTTGACCTGTTCTTCCGCAAGATCCTCCGCAACGAGGGCAAGGCGCTGCGCACGCTGCTCACGGAGATCACCGCGTTCGCGGCCGGTGAGGAGGGCAACGGCAGGCTCAAGCCGGAGCGGACCGCGCTGGCCCGCGCGGCCGGTGACGTGGAGGGCCTGGTCAGCGCGCTGGCCGGGTACGCGGCGGCGTCGCTGGAGCGCCCGGAGGAGATCTACCGGGCCGGGCTGAACACGACCAGGCTGCTGATGGCGCTCGGCGACCTGGTGATCGGCTGGCTGCTCGCCCGCCAGGCGGAGGTGGCGCTCGCGGCACTGGACGCCGGGGACGCCGGCCGCATGAGTGCCGCGGACCGGGCGTTCTACCAGGGCAAGCTGGCCACCGCGCGGTTCTTCGCGCAGACCGTGCTGCCGCGCCTGGCCGTGGAGCGCGAGATCGCCGAGGCCACCACCCTGGACCTGATGGAGCTGCCCGAAGACGCCTTCTAGCGGGGGCGCGCCCGGCGCCGGTGCTCTCAAATGAGCCAGTGCCGCACGGTGTTATTTACCGGTGCCGTCCCCGGCGCCTCAGATCTCGAACTGGATGGCCGCCCGGCTGGCCACGATCGGGCTCACGTACCGCTCGACCAGGGCAGCACGACATGCCGCAGCATTCGCTCTCTTTCGGAGCAGGACCTTGGCCGTGGGGGCTTCCGCCACTATGGCGCAAGCCCCCCACGGCCGTGCACGGTCCGGCGGTCAGCCCCAGGCGATCATGCGCACAGGGTCGGTGAGCATCGCCCCGATGTCGCGCAGCACCGCCGAGCCCAGGTCGCCGTCCACGGTCCGGTGGTCGAAGGACAGCGCGAGCGTGGTCACCTGGCGCACGGCCAGCGCGCCCTCGTGGACCCAGGGCGCCTCCTTGACCTGGCCGAGCGCGAGGATCGCCGACTCGCCGGGGGTCAGGATGGGCGTGCCGGTGTCCACGCCGAACACGCCCACGTTGGTGATCGTGATCGTGCCGCGGGCCAGGTCGGCGGGCGGGGTCTTCCCGCTGCGTGCCGTGCCGGCCAGTTCCGACAGCGCGCGCGCCAGGCCGGGCAGCGACAGCGCGTGCGCGTTCTTGATGTTGGGCACCAGCAGGCCCCGGTCGGTGGCGGCGGCGATGCCCAGGTTCACGTAGTGCTTGACCACGATCTCCTGGGCCGCCTCGTCCCACGACGAGTTGATCATCGGGTGCCGCGCCACCGCCAGCATCAGCGCCTTGGCCACCAGCAGCAGCGGCGAGGGCCGCCACCCCTCGAACTCCGGCAGCTCCCGCAGCCGCTGCACCGCCGACATCGTCTCGGTCATGTCGACCTGCAGGAACTCCGTCACGTGCGGCGCGGTGAACGCGCTCGACGACACCGCCAGCGCCGTGTGCTTCCGCACCCCCCGGATCGGAACCCGCTCTTCCCCGCCGGCCAGCGCCGCCGGCCCCGCCAGGGCGCCCGTCACCTCGGCCACGGCGGGCCCGGAAGCTGCGGCTTGCACATCCTCCCGGGTAATGACCCCCTCGGGCCCGCTCCCGGTCAGCGCCGCCAGATCCACCCCCAGATCCCTGGCCAGCTTCCGCACCGGCGGCTTGGCCAACGGCCGTCCCGCCACCCCGGTTGCCCCGGATCCGTTTCCGCCAGGCGCCGGCGGGCCCACCGGTTCCGCCGGAGCCCGTCCAGCCCCGGATCCACCTCCCGCCTTCCCCCCCTTGCGTGGCCGTCGTGTCGTCGCCCCCAGCTTCACCCCGTACCCGACCAGCACCGCCTGCCGCTCGATCTTCGGCGCCGGGCTCCCATGAATCCCAGGCTCCCGGGCCGCAGGTTCCCCCTCAGCCGTTTCCGCCGGGGCGCCCGGTGATGTCCCGGATGGCGTTTTGCCAGCCGGGACATTGCCGGGCGGCCCAGATCCCTCCGCCACAGTGCCCGCCGCGCCAGCATCTGCGGACACGTCTACCGCGATGATCGGCGTCCCCACGTCCACCGACTGCCCTTCGGACACGAGCAGGTCGGTAACCACCCCTTCGAACGGGCTGGGCAGCTCCACCAGCGACTTAGCCGTCTCGATCTCCACGATCACCTGATTGACGGTCACCCGGTCCCCGGGCTTCACCTTCCAGGAGACGATGTCCGCCTCGGTCAGCCCTTCACCGACATCCGGCAACTTGAATTGCTTCACGTCAGCCATGAATTCCCCCGTCTCAGTACGCGAACGTGCGGTCGACGGTGTCGAGCACGCGGTCCAGATCGGGCAGGTAATGGTCCTCGAGCCGGGACGGCGGGTACGGGGTGGAGAATCCGCCGGCCCGCAGCACCGGGGCCTCCAGGTGGTAGAAGCACTCCTCGGTCACCCGGGCGGCGATCTCGGCGCCGAGCCCGGCGGTGACCGGCGCCTCGTGCACGACCACGCACCGGCCGGTCTTGCGCACCGACGCGATCACGGTGCCGATGTCCAGCGGGGACAGCGAGCGCAGGTCGATCACCTCGAGCGCGCGGCCGTCCTCACGGGCCGCGACGGCCGCTTCCACGCAGGTCCGCACGAGCGGCCCGTAGGTCACCACGGTCGCGTCGCCGCCCTCGGCCACGATCCGCGCGGAGGTCAGCGGCACCGCGCCGGCCAGGTCCGCGGTGGTGTCCACCTCGGCCTTGTCCCAGTAGCGGCGCTTCGGCTCGAAGAAGATCACCGGGTCGTCGGAGGCGATCGACTGCTGGATCATGGTGAACGCGTCCGCCGGGCCCGAGCACGCGACCACCCGCAGGCCGGCCGTGTGCACGAAGTACGCCTCGGGCGACTCGCTGTGGTGCTCCACCGCGCCGATGCCACCGCCGCACGGGATCCTGATCACCACGGGCATGCGTACCCGGCCGAGCGAGCGCAGCCGCTGCTTGGCGAGCTGGCTGACGATCTGGTCGAACGCGGGGAAGACGAAGCCGTCGAACTGGATCTCGCACACCGGCCGGTAGCCGCGCAGCGCGAGCCCGATCGCGGTGCCGACGATGCCGGACTCGGCGAGCGGCGTGTCCACCACGCGGGATTCCCCGAAGTCCTTCTGCAGCCCGTCGGTGACCCGGAACACCCCGCCCAGCTTGCCCACGTCCTCGCCCATGATGAGCACCTTGGGGTCGGCCTCCAGGGACTTGCGGAGGCCCTCGTTGATCGCCTTGGACAGCGTGAGCGTGGTCATCGTGCCACCTCCTCGGCCTCGAAGGAGTCCAGGTAGGCGGCGAACTGCTCACGCTCGGAGTCCAGCAGCGCATTCGGCTCGCTGTAGATGTTGTCGAAGATCGACAACGGCTCCGGGTCCGGCATGGCCAGGCAGCCCTGCCGGACGTTGCGGCCCACCTCCGCCGCTTCGGCCTCGATCGCCTCGAAGAACGTGGCGCCGACGGCGCCGGTGCGGACCAGGTAGGCCTTGACCCGCTCGATGGGGTCCTTGAGCTTCCACGCCTCCAGCTCGCTGGCGAGCCGGTACCTGGTCGGGTCGTCGGTGGTGGTGTGCGCGCCCATCCGGTAGGTGAACGCCTCGATGAGCATGGGGCCCTGGCCCTCCCGGGCGGCCTGCATCGCCTTGCGGGTGACGGCCAGGCAGGCGAACACGTCGTTGCCGTCCACCCGGATGCCGGGGAAGCCGAAGCCACTGGCCCGCTGGTACAGCGGGACGCGGCTCTGCCGTTCCAGCGGCTCGGAGATGGCCCACTGGTTGTTCTGGCAGAAGAACACCACGGGGGCGTTGAACACCGAGGCGAAGACGAACGCCTCGTTCACGTCGCCCTGACTGGTGGCGCCGTCACCGAAGTAGACGATGACCGCCTCGCCGTTCTCGCCGACCAGCCCGTCGCGCTGGATCCCCATCGCGTAGCCGGTGGCGTGCAGGGTCTGCGCGCCGATCACGATCGTGTACAGGTGGAAGTTGTGCTCGGCCGGGTCCCAGCCGCCGTGGCTGACGCCCCGGTATAGCTCCAGGAGCTTTATCGGGTCGACCCCACGGCACCAGGCCACCCCGTGCTCACGGTAGGTGGGAAAGGCCATGTCACGGGGTCCGAGCGCCCGCCCGGAGCCGACCTGGGCCGCCTCCTGGCCGAGCAGCGACGCCCAGATGCCGAGCTCGCCCTGGCGCTGCAGCGCGATCGCCTCTGTGTCGATGCGGCGGACCAGGACGAGGTCGCGGTACAGGCCCTTCACCTCGTCGGTGGACAGCTCCAGGGGATAGTCGGGATGCTCCAGCCGTTCCCCCTCGGGGGTAAGCAGCTGAATGGTTTCCACGCGCGATCCGGCCTGCCGGTCCAGGCTGGCGGATCCCGGTGCGGTGGTGACCGCACCGTCAGCATCGACGGCCACGCGCCACTCCTTGTGATCGGGGCCGGCTGCGGGATCACCGTGACCGGCCAGCGGGGGTCCGTGACGGCTCTGGTGGGCCGTGGACCGTTATTGCCATCGTGACAGACGGCGCGGCGTGCGGCTAACCCCAGATGAACAGTGACCGGCCGGCCGCGAGTCGCGTACGCTGCGTGGCCGGCGGGCAAGGTCCGAGGAAAGGCGAGGAAAAGTGACCAAAATCATTGTCGACGTGATGCTGAAGCGGGAGATTCACGACCCGCAGGGAGAAGCCATCTCACGCGCCTGCCAGCGGCTTGGATACGGCGACGTGGTGGGCGTGCGGCAAGGCAAGCGGTTCGAGGTGGAACTGCGGGGTGAGGCCGATGACAGCGCTCTGACCAGGGTTGGAGAGCTCGCCGTGGAATTGCTCGCGAACCCGGTGATTGAGGAATTCGTGTTGCGCGCGGAGTGAGCGGATGACCCGCCGCGGTAGCGCGCGCCGACATAACCGGCGGGTAGCGGCGTGCGTTAACCATGGTGTCACTCAAGTTGACGGTTACCCCGGCCCAGGCGGGGGAAAGCACTCAAAGTGGCCAACGTGGACCGTGCGAACGGTAACCGGGGGGCGGGTGCATACACCGGTGAGCAGCGCCGAGGAGCCTAGCGTGGACGTGAAGCTCTGCCTGGTGTTTCCGCGCAAGGCACTGAGCGTGCCGGTGATGCGCCACATGCTCGGCGATGCCCTCAGGGGCCTGGGCGCCGACGACGACGGACTCGCGGAACTGCTACTGGCGGTAACCGAGGCCTGCACCAACGTGGTGCGTCACGGGGGACCGGGGCGCAGGTACGAGGTGGTGGCCAGCCTGGGCCGCCGTGGCTGCCGTATCGAGGTGCAGAACACCTGGCAGGGGTTCGCCGGCGGCCGGATTCCGGGGCTGCGGCGCCGACCCTGGACGGGGGCGGTCGCGCCGGCCCGGTCCCGGCGCCGCGGCGTGCGCCCGGCCACCTTCGGCCGCTCGCTGCTCGGCGCGGCCCGGCCCGGCTCCGGCCCGGCGGCACATACCGGGGAGGCGGCGGTCGGGGACGAGGACATCGCCGCCTTGCCGGAGTCGGGACGGGGCATCGACATCATGCGGGCCTGCGTGGACAACGTCAGCATGACCAGCGGCCCCGAGCACCGGACCGTGGTGTCCCTGCAGAAGCGCCTGGCCTGGCGCCCGGGGGCCCCGTTCGCCGAGGAACCGGACGACGAGTTCGAAGACGGCGAACTCGCCGACGCCGGCTGACCCGCTCCTGTCGTGGTGAGCCGGTAGCCTGCGTCCGTGGAAGGACGCCCGTGACGGCCCGGGTAGGGGTCGTCACCTTTCCCGGGTCACTCGACGACCGCGATGCCGCCCGCGCGGTGCGCAGCGCCGGGGCCGAAGCGGTCCCGCTCTGGCACGGGGACCGCGGCCTGCGCGGGGCCGACGCGGTGATCCTCCCCGGTGGTTTCTCCTACGGCGACTACCTGCGCTGCGGCGCCATCGCGCGGTTCGCGCCGGTGATGGCCGACCTGGTGCCCGCCGCCCGGTCGGGGCTGCCGGTGCTGGGCATCTGCAACGGGTTCCAGATCCTCTGCGAGGCGCACCTGCTGCCGGGCGCGCTGACCCACAACGCCGGGCTCCGGTTCATCGACCGGGAGGTCCGGGTGCGCATCGAGCACAACGGCACCCCGTGGACCAGCGGCTACGAACGGGATCAGGAGATCACCGTGGTACTCAAGAGCGGTCAGGGCGCCTACCTCGCCGATGCCGCCACGCTGGCCAGGCTCGAGGCGGACGGCCAGGTGGTCGCCAGGTACGCCGGCGGCAGCCCGAACGGCTCCGCGCGGGGCATCGCCGCCGTGACGAACCCGGCGGGGAACGTGGTCGGCATCATGCCGCACCCCGAGCACGCCATCGACCCGCTGACCGGGCCGGGCAGCGACGGGCTCGGCTTCTTCACCTCGGTCGTCCGCGCGCTGGTGGCCCGGTGAGCACAAAGGCCGCCGCCGGGCCGGAATCCCCGGCCGGGCCGGGAACCGGGGCCGGGGCGGACACCGTGGCCACGGCCGCCGCGACCCCGGCCCGCCCTCAGCCGTATGCCGAGCTGGGCCTGACCGAGGAGGAGTACCAGCGGATCCGGGGGCTGCTCGGGCGGCGGCCGACCGATCCGGAACTGGCGCTGTACTCGGTGATGTGGAGCGAGCACTGCTCCTACAAGTCCTCCAAGATGTACCTGCGCCAGTTCGCCGACAAGGCGCCGCCGGTGACGGGGGACAGTGACGGGGGAACGGGGAGGGGGGGCGGGGCCCTGCTGGCCGGCATCGGGCACAACGCCGGCGTGGTGGACATCGGCCAGGGGTACGCGGTCACGTTCAAGATCGAGTCACACAACCACCCGTCCTACGTGGAGCCGTTCCAGGGCGCCGCCACCGGGGTCGGCGGCATCGTCCGCGACATCCTGGCCATGGGCGCCCGCCCGGTGGCGGTGCTCGACTCGCTGCGGTTCGGCCCGGCGGGCGGGCCGGACACCGCCCGGGTGCTGCCCGGCGTGGTCGGCGGGATCTCGTTCTACGGCAACTGCCTGGGCCTGCCCAACATCGGCGGCGAGCTGGCCTTCGACCCGTGCTACACGGGCAACCCGCTGGTGAACGCGCTGTGCGTGGGCGTGATGCGGCACGAAGACCTGCGGTTCGCCGTGGCGCGCGGGGCGGGCAACAAGGTGATCCTGTTCGGCGCCCGCACCGGCCCGGACGGCATCGGCGGGGCATCGGTGCTGGCCAGCGCGTCGTTCGGTGGCGGTGCGGCGGCCAAGCGGCCGAGCGTGCAGGTCGGCGACCCGTTCATGGAGAAGCTGCTGGTGGAGTGCTGCCTGGAGCTGGGCGCGGCCGGGCTGCTGGCCGGCATCCAGGACCTGGGCGCCGCCGGGGTGTCCTGCGCGACCGCGGAACTCGCCGCGGGCGGCGGCTCCGGCATGGCGGTGGACCTGGACCTGGTGCCGCTGCGGGACTCCTCGCTCGGCCCCGCGGAGATCCTCATGAGCGAGTCCCAGGAACGCATGATGGCGATCGTGGAGCCGGGCCACGTGGCCCGGTTCACCGAGATCTGCGCGCGCTGGGACGTGCCGGCCACGGTGATCGGCGAGGTGACCGGCACCGGGCGGCTGCGGATGACCTGGCGCGGCGAGCTGGTGGTGGACATCGCGCCGGAGACCGCGGCCAGCCAGGGCCCGGTCTACGACCGGCCGGCGGTGCGCCCGGTCGGCCAGGACGCCCTGGTGGCCGACGACCCGGCCCGGCTGCCCCGCCCAGGGCCCGGCGAGCTGGGCGGCACCCTGCTCGCCCTGCTGTCCTGGCCGGACCTGGCGGACAAGACCTGGGTGACCGAGCAGTACGACCGGCACGTGCTCGGGGACACGGTGCTCGCCGCCCCGGAGAACGCCGGGGTGATCAGGGTCGATGAGCGGACCGGCCTCGGCGTGGCGCTCGCCACCGACGGGAACGGGCGGTACGCCCGGCTGGACCCGTACGCGGGCGCCCAGCTCGCCCTCGCCGAGGCGTACCGGAATGTGGCGGCGACCGGCGCGCGCCCGGCCGCGGTGACCAACTGCCTCAACTTCGGCTCGCCCGAGGACCCGGGTGTCATGTGGCAGTTCGCCGAGGCCGTGCGGGGCCTCGCGGACGGCTGCGCGTTCCTCGGCACCCCGGTGACCGGTGGCAACGTCAGCTTCTACAACCAGACCGGGGAGGTGCCCATCCACCCCACGCCGGTGGTCGGTGTGCTGGGGGTGCTCCCCGACGTGCGGCGGCGGCTGTCGCTCGGGTTCCGCCGGCCCGGGGCCAGCCTGGTGCTGCTCGGCCGGACCGGCGAGGACTTCGGCGGCTCGGCGTGGGCCTGGGCGGTCCACGGCCACCTCGGCGGCCGCCCGCCCGCCGTGGACCTGGCCATGGAACGGGCGCTCGCCGCGGTGCTCGCGGCAGCGGCGCAGGACGGCCTGCTCGCCGCGGCGCACGACCTGTCCGACGGCGGGCTGGCCGTCGCCCTGGCCGAGAGCTGCTTGCGTGGCCGGGCAGGCCCGGACGGCCAGGCCGGCCCGGTCGGCGCACGGGTGGGCCTGCCCGGGGATCCGTTCACCATGCTGTTCAGCGAATCGCCCGCCCGCGTGGTGGCCGAGGTCGCCCCCGGCGCGGCGGCGCCGCTCGCCGCCCTGTGTGACCGGCACGGGGTCCCGCTGACGGGCCTGGGCACGGTCGGCGGGGACCGGCTGGAGGTGGCGGGCTGTTTCGGCCTGGCGCTGGACGAGCTCGCGGCGGCCCGCGCCAGCGTGCTGCCGGCCCTGTTCGGCTGAGGTCCCGGTGACCGCCGCGAGCGACCGCGCCGCCCGGCGGCTCCGGGCCGCGCTGGACGAGCAGCGGGCCGCGCTGGGCGAGCCCGCCTGGTCCGGGCCCGGCGATCCGGAGACGTTGGGCCTGGCCTGCGCGGCGGCGGTGGCGGCGGCGCTGGGCAACGGCCGCGCACCGCTGCCCGAGGCGCTGCGGGCCGCGACCAGGAGCCTGCTCGGCAGGCTCGCCGCCCGGGCACCCGGCCGGGCGGTGGAGGTGCGGGTGCCGCCGTACGCGGCGGTCCAGTGCGTCGAGGGCCCCCGGCACACCCGGGGCACGCCGCCCAACCTGGTGGAGATGGACCCGGTGACCTGGGTCCGGCTGGCGGCCGGGCAGACGGAGTGGGCCGACGCGGTGGCGTCCGGCGCGGTGCGGGCCAGCGGGGTCCGCGCCGACCTGACCGCGTACCTACCGCTGCTTTCGTCGGGAGAACGCGGCGCCGGTCATTAGACTGACCGGGTGGTCAAGCCCGACGGCCGACTCTCCGGCGACTTGGATCCGGGGGATCAGCCTCCTCGGGACGCATGCGGCGTATTCGGCGTCTGGTCGGAAGGTGAGGACGTCGCCAAGCTCGCCTACTACGGCCTCTACGCGTTGCAGCACCGCGGCCAGGAGTCGGCCGGCATCGCCGTCAGCGACGGCGTGCGGATCGTCGTCTACAAGGACATGGGCCTGGTGGCCCAGGTGTTCGACGAGCGCGTGCTGAGCTCCTTGCACGGCCACATCGCGGTCGGGCACTGCCGCTACTCCACGAGCGGGGCGTCGGTGTGGAAGAACGCCCAGCCGACGTTCCGGCCCACGCCGGCCGGCGGCGTTGCCCTCGGCCACAACGGGAATTTGATAAATACGCTGGAGCTTGCCGCCCTGGCTGCCCCCGCCGACGGGCTTCCGGGGCTGACCGGCACGTCCGACACCGACGTGCTGACCGCGTTGTTCGCCGATCCGGCCCACGCCACCCTGGCCGAGGCCGCGCTGGCCACGCTGCCGCTGGTGCGCGGGGCGTACTCGCTGGTCTTCGCCGACGAGCGCACCCTGTACGCGGCACGGGATCCGCAGGGCTTCCGGCCGCTGGTGCTCGGCCGGCTCGCCCGTGGCTGGGTGGTGGCCAGCGAAACGGCGGCCCTGGACATCGTCGGCGCCCAGTTCGTCCGCGAGGTGGAGCCGGGCGAACTGGTCTCGATCGATGACAGTGGGGTCACCTCGGCCACCTTCGCCCCGGCGCAGCCACGAGGCTGCCTGTTCGAGTACGTGTACCTGGCCCGCCCGGACACCACCATCGCCGGCCGGGGCGTGCACGCGGTGCGGGTGGAGGTGGGCCGCCGTCTCGCCACCGAGCACCCGGCCGAGGCCGACCTGGTCATCCCGGTGCCGGAGTCGGGGACCCCGGCCGCGATCGGTTACGCCCAGGCCAGCGGCATCCCCTACGGGCAGGGGCTGGTGAAGAACTCCTACGTGGGCCGCACGTTCATCCAGCCGAGCCAGACGATCCGCGAGCGGGGCATCCGGCTGAAGCTGAACCCGCTGCGGGACGTGATCGCCGGCCGGCGGATCGTCGTGGTGGACGACTCGATCGTGCGCGGCAGCACCCAGCGCGCCATCGTCGTGATGCTGCGCGAGGCCGGCGCCGCCCAGGTGCACGTGCGGATCTCCAGCCCCCCGGTGCAGTGGCCCTGCTTCTACGGGATCGACTTCGCCACCCGGGCCGAACTGATCGCCGGCGGCCTCGCGGTGGACCAGATCCGCGAGTCGATCGGGGCCGACTCGCTCGGGTTCATCTCCCTGGCGGCCCTGGTCGAGGCGAGCACCGTGCCCGCGGACCGCCTGTGCCGGGCCTGCTTCGACGGCGACTACCCGGTTCCGGTCGCCGAGGCCGAGCGCGGCAAGCACGTGCTGGAAGAGGCGGCCGCTGCCGGGGTGCGATCGTGACAGGCCCGCTGGACTACCAGGCCGCCGGGGTGAGCATCGAGGCGGGGGACCGCGCGGTGGCCCTGATGCGCGACGCGATCGCGCGGACCTCGGGCCCCGAGGTGGTCGGCGGGATCGGCGGGTTCGCCGGCCTGTTTGACGCCTCCCGGCTGACCGGCTACCGGCGCCCGCTGCTGGCCACGGCCACCGACGGGGTGGGCACCAAGGTGGTTATCGCCCAGCGGCTTGGCCGGTACGGCACGATCGGGCTGGACCTGGTCGCGATGGTGGTGGACGACCTGGTCACCTGCGGCGCCGAGCCGCTGTTCCTGACCGACTACGTGGTGTTCGGCACCCTGGTGGCCGAACGGGCCGCCGAGGTCGTTCGGGGCGTGGCCCGGGGCTGTGAGCTGGCCGGCTGCGCCCTGCTCGGCGGGGAGACCGCCGAGCACCCGGGGCATCTGGGCCCCGGCGACTTCGACCTGGCGGGCGCGGCGACCGGCGTCGTGGAGGCGGACGCCCTGCTGGGCCCGGACCGGGTCCGGGCCGGCGACGCGATCCTCGCCCTGGCCTCGTCCGGGCTGCACGCCAACGGATACTCGCTGGTCCGGCGGGTGATCGGGGCGGCGGGCCTGGCCCTGGACGCCGAGCCGCCCGAGCTCGGCAAGCCGCTGGGCGAGGAGCTGCTGACGCCGACCACGATCTACGCCAGGGACTGCCTGGCCCTGGCCGCGGACCGCGACGTGCACGCGTTCGCGCACGTGACCGGCGGCGGCCTGGCCGCCAACCTGGCCAGGGTGCTGCCACCGGGCACGGGTGCCGTCGTGGAGCGCGGCACCTGGTCCCCGTCCGCCGTGTTCCCGTTCATCGCGGGCCACGGCGGCATCGGCCAGGAGGAGATGGAGCGGGTGTTCAACATGGGCGCCGGCATGCTCGCCGTGGTAGCGGCGGACGACGCCGACCGTGCCCTGCGCCTGCTAACGGATCGCGGGGTACCCGCCTGGCACGCAGGCCAGGTCATCTCGGATGCTGAAGACGTCCGTCTCGTCGGCGCCTATCGGAGCGCAGGAATCTAGTCCGCTACGTCTTCGTCTTCGTCGTCGTCGAAGTCGCTGTAGCGATCGGCTAGCTCGGAAGATGCGTGGTCGTTGTTGTCCCGCACGCTTTCTTCGCCGACGCCCAGCTCGGTCCGCAGCCGGTCAAGGTCAGTGCCGCCGCTGTTGTACTTGAGCTGGCGTGCCACCTTTACCTGCTTGGCCTTGGCTCGGCCGCGCCCCATTGGCTCGACCCCCTCGAACATGCCGGGGCCTGCCTAGGCCCCTGTTCCCTGCACTGAGCAATAGGGCGTCGTGCACATGGTGCGGCGCGTCGCTTCTCCAGCGCCTGGAGCGCGACGCGCGCGTTCGAGCCCGCATGCATCTATTACGGTACCTGCTTTGCGCCGCGAGCGCTTCCCAGGGCGCACTGCTGGGTTTCTGCGCCGGCTCAGGAAGGCAGCCAGATGCCCCGGAGCCGGCCGATCTCGGCCATCCGGCGCTCGGCCAGCCGGTCGGCGGCCACGGCGGGCGGCACGCCCTCCTCGTCCGCCAGCGCGAAGATCTTCTTGGCCGTGACGTAGATCTTCTCGGCCCGGGCGCTGGCGCGTTCGAAGTTGAAACCGGCCAGCTCGTCCGCGACCTGGATGACCCCGCCGGCGTTGACCAGGTAGTCCGGGGCGTAGAGGATGTCGCGGTCGGCGAGCACCTTTTCCAGTCCGGCATGCGCGAGCTGGTTGTTGGCGGCGCCGCAGACGATGCGGGCGGGCAGCACCGCCACGGACTCGTCGGTGAGCGCGCCGCCCATCGCGCACGGCGCGTAGACGTCGAGCGGGCGGGCGAGCAGTTCGGCCTGCCCGCCGACGGCCTGCACGCCCGGATGAACCGCCAGCACCCGCTGGACCGCGGCGGCGTTGACGTCGCAGACCACAACCCTGGCACCCGCCTCGATCAGGTGACCGACCAGGCGGTGGCCCACCTTGCCCACCCCTTCGACGCCGACCAGGCGGTCCTCCAGGCTGTCCGAGCCCCAGGTGTGCTCCGCGGCGGCCCGCATCCCGTGGAACACCCCGATCGCGGTCAGGATCGACGAGTCCCCGCCACCGCCGTTCAGCACCGTCCGCCCGGTGACGTAATGGCACTCGCGGGCCACCAGATCCATGTCCTCGCTGTAGGTGCCGATGTCGCACGCGGTCACGTACCGCCCGCCGAGCGACTCCACGAACCGGCCGTAGGCCCGCAGCAGGGCCTCGGTCTTCAGCCGGGCCGGGTCCCCGATGATCACCGCCTTGCCGCCACCGAGGTCGAGGTTGGCCAGGGCGTTCTTGTATGCCATCGCGCGGGACAGGTTCAGCACGTCGGCCAGGGCGGCGTCCTCCGACGGGTAGGGGAAGAAACGCGTGCCGCCGAGGGACGGGCCGAGCACGGTGGAGTAGATGGCGATGATCGCCCGCAGCCCGGTCTGCGGGTCCTGGCAGAACACGACCTGCTCGTGCCCGCCGCGCGCGGTGGAGGTGGGTGCGGGCGCGTCCTGGGGGTAGGCGGGCGCGCTGCCACGGGGGTTGCTCGCGAAGACGTTCGTCACTGTGGTGACTCTCCCGGCGACGTGCCGCGTCCTCGCTGACGCGGACTCGCGATAAGCGTATGCCCACTGCCTGTGGCGGCCCGCGCCCGATGACGGGCAAAATGAGGTGCAGGGGGTGCAACCATATGAATAGGTCCCGGGCCAGGCTGGCGGGCACGATCGCCGCAGCGGCCGCGTTGCTGACCGCGCTGGGTGCCGCTGTTCCGGCCACCGCTACCGCCGCCTCGGGCGGGGTCGTCCTGGCCGCGCCGGTGGCCCCGGCCGCGCGCACCGGGCCGGCCGCGCGCACCGGGCCGGCCGCGCGCAGCATGGCGGTCCGGCACGCTCCGAGGGCCCGTGCGGCCCCGGCCCCGTTCGTGATCATCATGATGGAGAACCACGGCCTGCATCCGGTGCTGAACGACCAGACGGACATGCCGTACCTGAACAGCCTGTGGCGCGGCGGCACCAGCCTGGACTTCCCGCACTACGCCGCGCTGGGCCACCCGAGCCTGCCCAACTACCTCGGCATGGCCTCAGGGTTCACCCAGGCCACCTCGGATGCGGTGCACCCGGGTGAGTTCGCGGGCCCGTCGGTCTGGGACCAGCTCACCCAGGCGGGGGTGTCCTGGGGGATCCTCGAGGAGGGCATGCCGTCGGCATGCTCCCCGCGCGTCACCTACAACGACCCGGCGACCGGCGGGCAGTACCTGCTCCGGCACGACCCCGGCATAACGTTCGGCACGGTCTACGGCAGTGCCGAATGCCAGCTGGTGCAGCCGCTTTCCGCGCTCAACTACGCCAGCCTGCCCGCGGTCAGCTTCATCACCCCGAACACCTGCGATGACATGCATGGCCTGACCGCTACCCAGCTTGCCAGCACCGGGTTCGTCAACTGCCTCAAGGGCTCCGACGCGCTGGAACGGCGCTCGGACCAGTGGCTGTCCCAGATCGTGCCGAACCTCACCGCCGCCGGGGCAACGGTGTTCATCACGTTCGACGAATGCTGCGCGGCCACCCTCGGCCCGATGTACGCGCTCGAGACCGGCCCCGCCGTCACGCCCGGGTCCGACGGCACCGGTTACTCCCACTACTCGGTGCTCGCCGGGATCGAGGATGCCTACGGCCTGTCACTGCTCGGCGGGGCGGCTACCGCGAACCCCATCCCCGTGCCGTAGCGGGAGCCGGGGGAGCGCCCCTGGGGCGTACCCAGGCAACATCCAGGGCCCGGTGATGATCTCGTTACGTGTCGTGTCGGTATCCCGCGATGACTGCGTGCCAGGATTCCTGGGTGCTTCCCTACGCCGCATACCTGCGTGTATACGAACCCCTCTCGGCATTCTCCGGCGCCGAAGGCCCGCGCTGGGCCGAGTACGCGGCATCGGCGGGCCGGCCGCGCCGCGCCGGAGCGCTCGCCGCGGAGCAGGCGGAGTCGCTGGCCAGGGCGATCGCGTTCCCGCCGCGGCCCGCTCCCGAGCGGGAAAGCGACCATGCCTACGTACGGTGGTCGGAGGGCACCACCTACATCTGCCCGTGGCAGACCAGGCTGCGGTCCTGGCTGGTGCTGTCCCGGCTCCGCACCGCCGCGCCGTCGCTGACCAGGGCCGCGTTCTCCGCCCACCACGCCGACGCGGCCGTGCGTGAGTTCGCGCGCTGGCGCAGCCAGGAGTACTCGCCGCGGGTGTACATCCAGGCGAGTACCTGGTCGGTGCCGTTCGCCTGGTTCGTCCCGTTCGCCGCGGACGAGCGCTGGCTGGTGCTCGGCGCGTCCAGCGAGCCGGGCGAGGGGGGCAGGGCCACCGCCGCGGGGACGCGCACGCTCGTCTACGCGACCGCGATGAGCCAGGCGCGCACCCGGGTGGCCAAGGCACTGGGGGTGATCCGCCCGGCCAGGAGCCCCCGTTCCGCGGCACCGTGGGGCGGTGACCCGGCGGCGTTGCTGGCCGAGCTCAGGGAGGTCGGTGCCTGGCTCGAGGAGTTCCATCCGCACTCGCTGGTGGAGCTCGACTACGGCGGGCTGGTGCACCTGCTCGACGACGGCGCGCTCTGTTCCGATCAGTCCGTGGCCGAGGTGTCCGCCTCGATCAGTGCCGTGGCGGCGGGAGAGGTCGAATTCGCGTCCGCCATGTATCAGCGATTCGTGCGCCGCTGGCGGGCTCTGGAGGCGCTCGAACAGGCGTCCTGAGCGGCACGAGATGACTTTTCCGAATCTCCACCGTCGCAACTATACGTATCGCTAGAATCACGCAGCGTGACTCAGATCAGTGGATCAACGGGGACACCTGTCGCAGAATCTTTGCTCCCGGTGGTCGACTTGTCACCGCTGGTGATGGCAATATGGTCTCAGTGGGCCATATAGGACATCCACGGCAGGCTCCACCCGGAGCCAGGAAGCTACAAACGCAGGATCGCAGTACTGGTCCAGGAGGAGAGGCCGTACACATGTCTGCACGCACACCCGAAGCTGAACCGCTTCTGACGCCGGCCGAGGTTGCCACGATGTTCCGCGTGGATCCTAAGACCGTCACGCGGTGGGCGAAGGCCGGCAAGCTCACGTCCATTCGTACCCTGGGCGGCCACCGCCGCTACCGGGAGACGGAGGTCCGCGCGCTGCTGGCGGGCATCCCGCAGCCGCGCTCGGAGTAGTCCCGTTCGTGCGCGGTACGCCGCGGCGGCCGGACCCGCGACTGTCCCCGGCCATCCATGTGAGGCGTACCGCACCCGGACTGCCATGCAGTCGGCAAGCAGTAGCACTGAGGGGGGTCGGCCCCGGCGGTCATCAGCCGCGTTGGGGGCGCCATTTCGCGGGTTCCATCGCACCAGCGGTGGGCCGGTCAGACGTCGCCGGGGTCGCTCCGGTCGCCCCGTGACATCAGGCGGAGGACGGCCCCGGCCCCCGGGCCGTGAGCGGCGCACCAGCTGCCGGGCAGCGGGACCGGGCCGCCGTGATGAGGAGACATGCCGGGCGGGGAAGAATCCGGACCTGCGGGGAAGAAGCCTGAACTGCCAGGTAGGCGCCTTGCGCCAGGGAATGCCCGAAACGCCTGATTGCTTCGGGTAATCGGAAGACAACTTTTGGTAATCACGGGTGCATCGCACGAGGGTCGGCAATACTAGGCCGCGAGCACCCACAGTCAGGTTTCACACACTCCGTGTGACGACTCTGCCCGGGGCCACAGATGACGGCAGGCGCTGCGGCGCGTGCCCGGAGTTGGCGGCGCCGCACGGGTTCCGCAGGTCGCGGAACGCGGCACCGCCGTTCAGGGGAGGATCCCAGATGCGTGATCCGGATTTGGTCACCCGCGCACAGCGGGCTGCGGTCGCGCTGGAGCGCGCTTGGGAACGCTGGCGCGCGATGCATGGCCTGTCGGCGGACCCCATGCCACCGGTGTCCAGCTACGTCGGTTACTCCATAGAGGAGCCATGGGGCCGCCCGCGCGTGGTGTTCGGGGTCGACGTCAGGGAAGCGGAACTGCTTGCCGCGCTCCTCGATCACCACGAGTGCGTCGGGCCGTTCTATCAGGCCGATCCGGCCGAGGCCAGCCTCGGGCCCGGGCCATCAGGCAACTCGGGCACTCCCCTTGATGAGGCGCGGTCGCGCATCCCGGCACAGGCACAGGCGGCCGAGCAGCGGCACGACGATGAGCGGCCGCAACACGAGGAACGCACGCAACACGAGGAACGCACGCAGCGCGGGGAGGGCACACAGCGCGAGCGGTCGGCGGGTGAGCGGGCGCCGGACGAGCGGGCGCCGGGCGAGCGGGCGGAGCGCGCGCGGCGGGAAGAGCGGCCCCGGCAGCGGCCGAGCCAGGACACCCCGCCGGGCCCGGGCGGCACGGCGGGCAGAGCTGGCCCGGGCGGAAGGGCCAGCGCGGCTGGCCGAGGTAGCGCGGCTGGTCCGGGAGATGTGGCTGGCCCGGGTGGCATCGCCGATGATCTCGACAGCGATCAGCTCCACTACCGGGACGGCATGTCACCGGCCGAGGAAGCGGGCCGGGAGAACGGTGCCGGCGGCCTGCGCCGCCAGGACGAGACGCGGGGCAGCGCCGGCCGGGCTGGCGACCAGCGCCGGGGGCGCCGCGCCGAGCTGGGCAGGCCCAGCCGGCGGGAGCGGCGCGTGGCCAGCCGCCAGCGGCCGGGACCGGCCGGGGCGCGGGAGCCACAGGCCGAGGCACGGCGCACCGACCAAGCAGGGCGCACCGACCAGGCCGAGGCGGCCCGCACGGACGCCGCCGGCTACCCGGACGCCACCGGTCATCAAGACGTCGCAGGCCACCCGAACGGTGCCGCCCAGCCGAACATCACCGGCCAGCCGGACGCCGTCCGCCGTTCAGGCAACGCTGGCCACCCGGACGCCACCGGTCATCAAGACGTCGCAGGCCATCCGAACGGTGCCGCCCAGCCGGACATCACCGGCCAGCCGGACGCCGCCCGCCGTTCAGGCAACGCTGGCCACCCGAACGGCCCTAGTCATCCGAACGCGGCCGGTCAGGCCGGCGCGGCCGGCGACCAGGACGCCACTGGATACCAAGACGTCGCTGGCCATGCGAGCGACGCGGCCCACCCGGACGCCACCGGCCAGGCATACGCGGCCGGGCACCAGGGCAACGCCGGGCACCCGGGCAACGCCGGCCGCCCGGGCAACGCCGGGCACCCGGGCGACGCCGACCGCCCGGACAGCGCCAGCTACCTGGACAACGCCGGCCGCTCGGACGCCGTTGGTCACGCTGACAACGCCGGCCACGCGAACGGCGCAGGCCATCCGGACACGGCTGGCCACCCGGACGCCACCGGTCGGGCGAACCCCGCCGCTCACATGGATGCCATCGGCAATGCGGACAACGCCAGCCAGGACGCCGCCGAGCATGCGAGCGCCACCGGCGAACTGAGCGCCACCGAGCACGGGAACGCCGGGCCCCCCGGGGGCAGATTCCCCGCCGGGGCGGCATGGCCGTCCGACGCGGCATGGCCGGCCCACACGGCGGGCGCATCGTGGGCGGACCGTGAAGCGGGCGCCGCGGACGTCCCGACAATGGACGACTCCGCTCCGGGCAGCCCCGCTCCGGGCAACCGCGCTCCAGGAGACCGTGCGCCAGGAAACCGTGCTCCGGGTAACCCGGAGAGTGGCAGCGGCACCGCGGACGTCACCACCGTGGACGCCATCCCCGCCGACATCACCATGGTGGACGCCATCCCCGTGCAGGACGCCCCCGTGGACGGCTTCCAGGTAGACGACACCGCGGCAGCCGGTACCGCTGACAGCGAGGCCGCCTCTGCGGGCCGTGACGCCGCCTCTGCGGGCCGCACCGCCCAGCCCAAGAGCCTGTATGACGTCACCAAGGCCAGCCGGGAGCGCGCTCGCGATGCCGCCCGTGGCCGGGGCACCGGCCGGGCCCGCGGTGCGGCGGCGAACCGCGGCCACGACGAGTCACGAGACCTGGGCCGGGACCCGGTCCGCGGTGCCGAGCCCAGCGCCGAGCCGGTTGGCCGGAACGGGCACGCGGACGCCGGCCACCCCGATACGGGCCATGCCGACACGGGCCACGCCGACATGACCCACACGGATACGGGCCATGCCGACACGGGCCATGCCGACACGGGCCATGCCGACACGGGCCATGCCGACGCCAGGGCCGCCGATGCCGGCCTGGCCGGTCTCGGCCTGGCCGGTCCAGGTCTCGCCGGGGAAACCGCCGCGGACCGCGCCCCGCAGCCCGGGCGGGAGGACCAGGCGGGCGTCGATTCTGGCTACCTGGCGGCCGCCCCAGCGTTCGCAGCTGACGCTACCGGGCTGGGCACCGGGGATGTCGGCTGGGCGGACACCGACCCCGGCTTCGACTACACCGACGACGCGGATCTGGACTACGCCGGGGACGACGCCGACCGGGACTACCCGGACGGCGAGGGCTGGAGCGATGTGGCGTCCGAGGACGAGTCCTGGGACACCGGCCCCGTGCGCACCGAGGCCGGCGGCACCACCGGTTACGGCCGGGATCCCGGCGCGGCGCCCGGCCGCAGCGATCGGGCCGGCCTGGACCAACTGTGGGACATCGGGCGCGGCGGGTCCGGCGGCGGCCAGGGCCACATGGATGCCGGCCGTCAAGCGGGGGACGCGGCCCGGGGCGACGCGGCCCGGGGCGACGCGGCAGGCCCGCTCGGTGGCACCGCACGGAGCGGCAGCGCATGGGAAGGCGCCGCACAAGACGGTGCCACACGGGACGGGATCACGCGGGACGAGACCACGCGGCAAACCGGCCCGGCCCGGGACGCTGGCTCGCCACGGGACGCTGGCGGCGCGGCGGACTCCGTCCAGGCGCGGGATGCCCGCCCGGGCCTGGACGGTGACTTCGGCCCGGATCCCCTTGGTGCGCCGGGCGGCCGGGGAGCCACCGCCGACTTCCTCGCCGCGCAGCCAGCGGGCAGCATCCTCACCACCACGCCGCGCCAGAACACCAGGACCGCCAGGTCGGCCGTGGCCACGGAGACCATCGCCGCCGAACTGGCAGGCTGGGCCGCCGGGGAACTGCCCGGGCAGGCCTCAGCGCGGCTGGCCGCCTGGGCAGCCATCGGTGGGGTCCCCGCGCCTGGGAACCTCGCCGACAGCACCGATGTGGGTGCGGCGGGCGTCGGCACCGAGCGGGTTCGCTAGCCGGCCAGCCACCTCACCCGGCGGGCCGCCGCAACGGCCAACCGGCCGCAACGCGCAGCCGCCGACCCCGGCAAGCCGCCGACCCCGGCAAGCCGCCGACCCCGGCAAGCCGC
>WNGM01001022.1_pt1 | contig 51171 bp, 44 predicted proteins | sample 5400571 | NCBI WGS metagenome assembly WNGM01 (sample SAMN13153378, study PRJNA577476) | soil metagenome | isolation source: 100 cm soil or saprolite under Garry oak tree replicate 2 | place: USA:California | collected 2016-06-15 | reverse complement strand
GGCGTCATCGTCATCCTCGCCACCCAGCGACCCAGCCACCAGGTCATCGACCCGTCCCTACGTGACCTGTTCGGCTACCGGTGGGCCTTCCGCTGCACCACCGACTCAAGCTCAGACACCGTGCTCGGCCACGGCTGGGCCGCCGAAGGCTACAGCGCCGCGACCATCGACCCCCTCGCACGCGGCGTGTCCTGGCTCCTGTCCGAGACCGGCACTCCCCGCCGGATCAAGGCCGCCTACCTCACCGACCGGCAGATCGCCGACCTCGCCGCGCTCGCGGCCGAACTTCGTCGAAAGGAAGCCGCATGAACCCCTCAGACAGCCGCGCTCAGCAGCCCGGCACCCATGACCAGGCCCGTAGCGATCGCAAGAACACCGTCAACCAGCGGTTGACATCAAAACCCGCGAAGCCGGTCGTCGAGAACGACGAGTACGCCGCCTTTGCCCGCCGCATCCTGCGTTCCTACGCTCGCCGCGTTGCCCATGGCGACATCGACGCTCTCACCCGCATGATCGGCCTCGCCGACGACATCGAGACCGCGATCCGCACCGCCGTGATCGGCCTGCGCGACCACGGCTATTCCTGGACCGAAATCGGCACCCGGCTCGGCGTCACTCGCCAGGCCGCCCAGCAGCGCTGGGGGTCGTGATCACAATCGCCGCCGCCGCGACGGTCCCTCTCATCTCCGGTCTACCACACCCGGAGATGAGAGAGTCCGCCGACGACACCGCTGTGACGCTTACGTGGGCCGAAGTCGAGAACGAGCTGCGCGAGTCAGCGCGCACCGGCGACTGCCATCGGCCGGTCCTGCTCAAGGGCAGCGTTCGTGCCCTCGACCTCGCCACTGGCGAGCTGCGCACCATGTACGCCACGGATTCGGAGCCCGAAGGCGTCTTGCCGATTGCGTGCGGCAACCGCCGTGAGGCCGTCTGCCCGCCCTGCTCGGCTGTCTACAAGCGCGATGCCCGCCAGCTCGTTCGCGCCGGACTTCTCGGCGGTAAAGGGGTTCCCAAGTCGGTCTCCGCGCATCCGTGCGTGTTCGCGACGTTCACCGCTCCGTCCTTCGGGCCGATGCACTCTCGGCGGATGCGTGGCAAGACCGTGCTGCCCTGCCGCCCCCGCCGAGACCACAAGGAACGACGCTGCCCGCACGGTCGTGACATTTCGTGCCCCCACCGGCACACCGAGAACGACTCACGGCTCGGTCGCGCCCTCTGTTCGGACTGCTACGACTACACGGCCGCCGTGCTGTTCAACGGGCATGCGGCCGACCTGTGGCGTCGGTTCACCACCTACCTGCCCCGCCACCTCGCCCGCCGTGCCGAAGTAAGCGTTAAGCAGTTCCGCGACCTCGTCCGCATCCGCTACGTCAAGGTCGCCGAATATCAAACTCGTGGCGTCGTGCACTTCCACGCCGTCATCCGGCTCGACGCACCCGGCGACGACTACCAGCCGCCAGCACCGGCGTTCACCGCCGACCTGCTCTGCGGTGCCATTCGTGATGCCGTCCAGGCCGTCACCCTCGCGGTAGTCGGAAGTTCCGACGGACCGCCGATCGCGCTGACTTTCGGCACGCTGCAAGGCACGGATGTTCGTCCGATCCGGCACGGCGACGGTTTGCCCGGCAGCGGCCAAGTGCTCTCGGCTCAGTCGGTGGCCAATTACATCGCCAAGTACGCCACCAAATCGGTCGATGTTCCTGGCTTGCCCACTCGGCCGCTCAAACTGCAAGCCCAGATCGACGCGCTGCACTGCTCTGGCCACTACCGGCGGATGATGCACGCCGCCTGGGATCTGGCCAGCGCTCAGGCTGCCAATGATCTGCGGCTGCGCCGCGCTGCTCATGCCCTGGGCTGGGGCGGCCATTTCCTTACTAAGTCACGGCGTTACTCCGTGACATTCGGCACGTTGCGGCGGGCACGTCTTGAACACCGCAGACGCCAGCTGCACCCTGACGGCGACCGCGATCCGTGGGGCCGCCCCATAGACGAGACCGTCGTGCTCGTTCTGCGCTCCTGGTCTTACCACGGCACCCGGCCCAACCACCTCGCTGGAACCGACCTCGCCGTTGCCAGCGCCGCACGCGCCCGCGACCACGATCACGACACCGACTGAAGCCCAGCTACTCCAAGGAGGTACTCACCGCCATGACCGATCGGTTGCTCACCGTTGCCCAGGCCGCGGAGCTGCTCGCGACCTCGGAGAGCTTTCCGCGGCGGCTAATCGCCGAACGGCGCATCCGGTTCGTCCGGGTCGGACGGCACGTCCGCATCCCCGAATCGGCGCTAGCCGACCTGATCGCGGCCGGGACCGTAGAGCCGATGACAGCCTGGTCGCACTGTCGCCGCCGAAAGGCAGCCTGACATGCCCGGCCGCAAGAGCCGCAGCTTCGGCACCATCCGCAAACTCCCCTCGGGCCGGTGGCAGGCGCGCTACCGGGGACCAGACGGGCTGCTGCGATCGGCTCCGGGCACGTTCGCTCGCAAGAGCGACGCCGCGCGGTTCCTGGCATTGACCGAAGCCGAGCTGCTGAACGGCGGCTGGACCGATCCCGAGGCAGGCCGCGTTCCGTTCACCGGCTATGCCGCCGTCTGGATCACCGAGCGGGCTGGCCTGCGGCCCAAGACCATCAACCTCTACCGCTACCTGCTGCGCCGTCACCTCGCACCTGGCTTCGCCGCGCAGTCCATCGCGGGCATCAGCGAGGCTGACGTGCGCCGCTGGCGCGCCGATCTGCTTGCCTCGGGCGTCAGCCCGGTCACTGTCGCGAAGGCATACCGGTTGCTCAAGTCCATCCTGGCGACCGCTGCCGATGACCGGCTGATCCGGCGTAACCCCTGCCGGGTCAAAGGCGCCGGAACCGAGAAGTCACCTGAACGGCCCGTGCTCACCATCACCCAGGTCTACGGCCTGGCCGACGCCGCCGGTGACCGCTACCGGGCCCTGGTACTGCTGGCCTGCTTCTGCGGCCTGCGGTGGGGCGAGCTAGCCGCTCTGCGGCGCTGCGACCTCGACACCGACACCGGAACCATTTACGTACGCCGCCAGCTCACCGAAGTCAACGGTTACCTGACGTTCGGGCCGCCCAAGACCGACGCGGGCAAACGCGCTGTCGTCATCCCCCCGATGATTCTGGCCGATGTCCGTGACCACCTGAATACTCACGTATCGCCCGTCGCCGAAGCGCTCGTGTTCACTAGCCCCGGCGGAACCCCGCTACGGCACGGCAACTTCCGCCGCCGGATATGGCTACCCGGCCTCGCCAACACCGGGCTGACCGGCATCCACTTCCACGACCTGCGCCACGCCGGGAACCAGCTCATCGCCAACGCCGGGGCCAACCTGCGCGAGCTGATGGAACGCATGGGCCACTCCAGCAGCCACGCCGCGCTGATCTATCTTCTCTCCACCGACGACCGGCAACGCGCCCTCGCGCTGGCGGTAGCCGACCGCGCCCGCACCGAACTCGACGCCGCGAATCCGCGTGGCACGAATGTGGCACGAACGGCCACAACCGATCCGAACGACGGGCAGCGTGATCAGCCCCTAGTGCCCTGACCTGGTATTTTGGCTGGCGCGCCTGGCAGGGATCGAACCTGCGACCCGCTGCTTAGAAGGCAGCCGCTCTGTCCACTGAGCTACAGGCGCTCGAAGCACAATTGTGCCTGATCCAGGCTACGCGCCGGACCTGTCACGTCCGCAACAATCCAACAGCCGGCGCGTCGGCCGACCGCTGCCCGCCGCCCCTTCCGCCCCTTCCGCATGCCGGCCGCCGCACGCCATCCGTGCCCGGGCCGCTACAGCCAGCCAGCTCACGACCTCGCCCCCCACGGGCCGATCGCCACGAGCCTGGGCCGCAGGCATGCCCGCCCGCCGCCGCCCGCCACGGTCCCTGGCACGGGCTGTCCGGCCGCCGCGCACGTCACCAGCAGCACGGTCCCGGTACCTGGATCGACCGCGCCGCCCAGGCCGGACAGGCCAGACGCGCCCGACTGGTCAGCGAAGTAGTGCGGCCAGGGCAGCGACCTGACCGTCCACAGGATCCGCCGCTGGGCGACGTTGTATCCCCAGGCCGCGCCGCCGGACCCCGGGTCGAGCCCGAGCGCGACGCCGGCCCGCACGCCGTAGACCCCGGGCGGCGTCGCCGCGGCGCCGTGCTGCTCGCGCAGGGTCACCGGGTCGAGACCGGTCAGCGCCCCGGCGATGTCGGCATACAGGACCCGCCGCACGGGGTCCGCGGCCTGGACGACGGCACCAGGTCGCTGCCCGGTCATATGGCCGGTGGCCAGCCTGTACGAGCTGAGCCCGCCGCTGCCGGAGAAGACCAGGACGCCGTCCGCGACGCCCGTCAGCATCCCGCTGAACGAACCGCTCGGCGGCCGGATCAGCCGTTCCGCGCCCGTGCGCAGGTCGATCTGCCTGACGGCCGTCACCGGCGCGGTGCCGACCACGCCGCGTGCCGAGACGGTCACGTAGAGCTTGCCCCCGGCGACCCGCCAGGCCTGCTCGGCCGGGCCGGTCGGGTCCCGCCAGACCGCCCGCCCGGTCCCGTTGGCGTAACCGGCCACCGACGTCGCGCCGACGATCACGGTGTGCCGCCGGCTCGCCCAGGCCGCGCCCCCGGCGCGTGCCGCCGGGTACGTCCTGAGCTGCCGGCCGGTCACCGCGTCCAGCACGACCTCCCGCCTAGGTCCGACCGCCCCGGACCCAGCCGCCCCGGACCCAGCCGCCCCGGACCCACCCGCCCCGGACGCAGCCAGCCCCGACACCGCCGCCCCGAACGCGCCGACCTGACCGGCACCCCCGGTCACGTCGAAAGCCGTCGCGACCCCGACGGTGACCACGCCGCGCCAGGCCGCGACCGACACGATGGCCGATCCGGCGGGCAGGCCCGTCAGCGTCTCGGCCCAGCGCGGGAAGCCGGTCGTCACGTCGTACGCGCTGACCGTCAGGCCGAAACCGATCACCGCCACGCCCTCGCCCGCCGCGGCGTGTGCCTGGTCCCGGCTGAGCACTGTCCCCTCGACGCCGTCCTCGGCGATCCACGACCCGGGCAGCGAGCGCGACCAGCGGACCACGGCGGCCGGGCCGCACCGGTCCCGGCTCCCCCGGCACGACCCGGAACCGGTCCGCGCGGCGATGCCGCCGGTCACCAGCACCGCGGTCACGAGAATCGCCAGTGCCACCCGCGGCGCTGGGATCCTCACCGCGGGGATCCTCGCCAGGCGGCCGGACCTCACCAGGCGGCTGGACCTCACCAGGCGGCTGGACCTCACGTCCGGGATCAGCCCCTCTCACCGTAGGTTGCCGGCGGATGCGTCACGGCACGACGGGCCGGGCGCCGACGTGACCGCGGCTCGGTTAGCTGTGCGGCGCACGGCGCAAGTAGCGTTGGCACCCAGACTGGCACGTGACCGGAAACGATGTTCACGCTAGGAGGATTCATGTCCGACCGGGCTCCGCTGCCCTACGACTTCATGCCGCAGGTGCCATCTTTCACCGTCGAGAGCGACGACGTCGCCCAGGACCAGCAGATGGGCGATAACCAGGTATACAACAGCTTCGGCATGAGCGGCCGGAACATGTCCCCGCAGCTGCGCTGGCATGGCTTCCCGGCCGAGACCAAGGGCTTCGCCGTGACCTGCTACGACCCGGACGCCCCGACCGGCTCGGGCTTCTGGCACTGGCTGGTGCTCGACCTCCCCGCCTCGGTCACCGAACTGCCCGCCAACGCGGGCGCGCCAGGCGGCGGGCTGCCGGCCGGCGCCTTCTCGGTCCGCAATGACTACGGCACCAAGGACTTCGGCGGCGCTGCGCCCCCGCAGGGCGACCCGCCGCACCGGTACGTGTTCGCGGTCCACGCACTCGACACCGAGTCGCTCGGGATCGACTCCGACGTCTCCCCCGCGGTGGCCGGCTTCAACCTGCGCTTCCACACCATCGCCCGGGCAGTGATCGTTCCGGTCTACGGTCACTGACGCAGGCCTGCCGCTCACACCAGCGGGCTCTCTTCCGTTATTCAACAAACCGGCCGCGGCTGGTCGCGCGGGAAGCCGCCGGCCGGCCTCCGCCGGTGGACGCCGGCCGCGGCCAGTCGCACGCCGGCGCGGCCCGACAGCCGCGCGCCCGGCTGTCAGGCGAGGCCGGCGCGGCCCGGGCGCCAGCACGTCGCCGCCGCGCTCGATCCGGCGCAGCCACCACGGCATCCGCCCGACCAGCTCGTACGGGCCGAGGATCAGGCCGGCCCTGGCGAGCACGGCCGGGCCGTCGAAGTGCTCGAGAACAGCAAGTTCGCCGCCGCGCTTGGCCGCGGCGTAGTCGTCGGCCTGCTCGCTCGACGCGTCGCCGCCCACGACCGGCGCGCTCTCGTCCGCGCCGGCCGGCATCGGCCACTGGTAAACCGACCGGCTGGACACGTAGCCGTAGTGGCCGGCCCGCACGGCGCGTCCGACATGGTGCGTCCCGCCGAGCACGAGAAGTCTCATGGGCCCATCTTGTGCGACGTCGGCTGGCGGGCGCGAACGTGTTCATCGGCGGCGTAGTCGGCGTGGTCGGCGCCGGCGGCCTCCTCCAGGTGCAGCCGGGGCACCACCGGTTCCAGCCGGCGCGGCATCCACCACGCGTGGCTGCCGAGCAGCGTCATCACCGACGGGACGAGGACCATCCGGACCAGGGACGCGTCGATGAGCACGGCGAACGCCATTCCGATGGCGAGCATCTTGATCGTGGGCTCGGGGTTCAGCACGAAGCTCGCGAACACGACCACCATGATCGCGGCCGCGGTGGTGATGACCCGGGCGGTCGCGCCGATCCCGATCGCCACGCTGCGGTGCGGGTCGCGGGTCGCGATCCAGGCCTCGTGGATCCTGGACAGCAGGAACACCTCGTAGTCCATCGACAGGCCGAACACGATGCAGAACACCAGCGTCGGCACGTAGGCCGGGATGGGCAGGGTGGTGTGCAGCCCGACCAGGCTGGCGCCCCAGCCCCACTGGAAGATCGCCACGATGACGCCGCAGGCGGCGCCGATCGACAGCAGGTTGAGTATCGCCGCCTTCGTGGCGATGACCACGGACCGGAACGCCATGGTCAGCAGCACGTAGGAGATCGCGATCACGGCGAGGATCAGCCACAGGATCCGGCTCGTGACCCGGTTGGTGAAGTCGACCGCGCCCGCGGTCGTGCCGGTCACGTAGGTCGTGACGTGCTGCCTGGGCAGCACGACCTCGCGCAGTTCCGCGACCAGCCCGGTGGTGGCCGTCGCCTGCGGGCGGGTGGCGGGGACCACGTTGAGCACCGCCGTCGTGCCCGCCTTGTTCACCGCCGGCTGGCTGACCGACGCGACGCCGCGGGTCCCGGCCAGGCTGGCCCGCACGCCGTTCAGCAGCGAGCTCGTCTGCTGAGCGGACTCCCGCGGCAGCTTGACCACGACGGTCAGCGGCCCGTTCACGCCGACGCCGAAACCCTGGGATATCAGGTCGTAGGCGCGGCGGTTGCTCTGCGACTTCGGGTTGGTCCCGTTGTCCGGCTGGCCGACCATGATCGACAGCAGCGGGATCGCGAGCACCAGCAGGACCACCACGCTGGCCACGGCCCACGGCCAGGGCCGGGCGCTGACCCGCCTGCCCCACCGGGCGAACGCGCTGTTCTCGTGCTGCGCCGCGGTGACCGCGGCGGTGCGCGTCGCCTGCTCGCGGACCGAGATCCCGGCCTTCCTGGCCCGCAGCCGCGCGAACAGGCTCCGCACGTTCCCGCCGACCACCCCCATGAACGCGGGGACCAGGGTCAGCGCGACCAGCATCGTCATTGCCACGACCGTCGCGCCGGCCAGTCCCAGCGAGCCGACGAATGTCACCCCGGCGATGTACAGGCCGAGTATAGAGATCACCACGGTGCTGCCGGCTACGACGATCGCCGCGCCCGAGGTGCCCTCGGCATGCCGCGCCGAGGCGACGACGTCCATCCCGCTGTCGAGCTGCTCGCGGTGCCTGGCGGTCAGGAACAGGCCGTAGTCGACGGCGACGCCGAGACCGAGCAACGTCGCGATCGTCGGCGCGGTGGTCGGGAACGTGGTCGCCGCGGCAAGCAGCCCGAGCAGAGACAGCCCGGCGCCGACGCTGAACAGCGCGGACACCAGCGGGACGGCGGCGGCGATCAGCGACCCGAACATGAACAGGAGCAGCGCGAGCGCGCAGGACAGTCCGATGACCTCGGAGTTGACGTCGCTGGTCTGCTGGCCGATGTTGCCGGCCCCGGCGCCGTAGTCGACCCGCAGCCCGGCGCTGGCGGCCGGCGCGACCGCCCTGTTGAGCTGGTGCAGGTAGGAGGTGTCCAGCGAGTACGGGTTCACGCTCCACGACACGCTGGAGTAGGCGATGCTGCCGTCCTTGGACACGGCGCCGGCCTTCGGCGCGGCGAACGGGCTGCCCGCGCTGATCACGTGCGGCAGCTTGGCGACGTTGGCGGTCGCCTCGTTCACCTCGCCCTTCCTCGCCGTCACCGTGCCGGTCGAGGCGTGGAAGACGATCTGGCCGCCGTATCCGCCCTGCTGCGGGAAGGTGCTGTTGAGAACGTCGAGCCCGATCGCGGAGCCGGTGCCAGGCACCGTGTAGTTGTTGACGTAGCCTCCGCCGAACTCGTGCTTGGCGCCGAACAGGCCGCCGAGGATGATCAGCCAGCCGACGATGACGACCCAGCGCCGCCGTACGGCCAAGCCGCCGAGCCCCTCCAGCAGCCGATTCACGGTCAACCATCCTGCGGGCCGGCCACCCCGCCAGCCTCACCCGCGCGGGGTGATCCGCCGCGCCTCCTGCCTGGCGGGGGCCGGCGTCCCCTACTGCCGCGGGAGCGAGGCGATGTGCTGGCCGCACGACGACGGGTCGTAGCCCGGCAGGCTGGCGAGCTGGTCGAGCAGCCAGCGCGAGCGGAGCACCTTGATCAGCGCCTGTATCTCGCGGGAGGCGGCCCGGCCGGCCGGGATAACCAGGTCGAAGCGTTCCGCGGCGAGCGGGACGAAGCCGAGCCCGTACGCCAGCGCGGCCGGCTCGCAGGCCACCCCCGCGTCGGCGAGACCCGCGGCGATCGCGTCGGCCACCTGCAGGTGACCGGCCGCCGCCGTCTGGTAGCCGGGGACCCGCGCGCCGTCGATCCCGGCGTCGCCGAGCGCGCGGTCGAGTACCCGCCGGGCCTCGGCGCCTGGCTCCCTGTTGACCAGCCGCAGGCCGCGGCTGACGACGTCGCCGACACCGGTGACGTCGCCCGCCTCGGCGGCGCCCGTCCCGACCACCAGCCCTTCCCGCCAGGCGCTGAACCCGACCACTTCAGCCCCGGCGGCCAGCAGTTCGGCAGCGGACTCGGTGTTGTACTCGCCGGAACGGTCGCGCAGGTGCGCCCCGGCGGCGTGGACGAGGCCCTCGGCGGCCAGGCGCAGTGCCTCCAGGCTCGAGCAGGGCCACCAGCCGAACGCGATCGGCGGGTCGAGCAGGCTCAGCGGTTCGGTGAGCAGCGGCAGCGCCGGGTCGCACCCGGCGACCACGAGCGTCGGCCGAGGTGGTCCGATCGGCCGGACACGCGCGGACCGGGTCAGCGCGTGGATGCTCAGTGCACGATCCCGTGATCCACCCATCGTGGATCCGTCTGCTGGCTCCCCAGCGAGCAGGCCTCCCGCCGGCAGCAAGCCGACCCGGATCGCGGTCGCGCCGGAAAGCGGCAGCGCGACGAACGAGTCGCCCATCGGGGCGAGCGTGACCCGCGCTCCGCGCGCGCCCCGGCGGCCAGCCGCGCCGTCGTCGCCGATCACGCGGGCCGGCACCGGCTCGATCGTGCCCTCCGCGCCGAACAGCTCCTCGACGGTCATCCCGAGCGCCTGGGCGAGCGCCAGCGCGACGCGCAGCGACGGGTCGGACTGGCCGCTCTCGACCGCCGAGACCGCCTGGCGTGACACCCCGGCCATGCCCGCGAGCTGCTGCTGCGAGTAGCCGCGCGCCTGCCTGGCCTGCCGCAGCCTGGCGCCGCTGATCATCGGGGCACTCCGGCCCGGCCAGCCTCCTGGGCGGCCGCCGGCTGGCCCGCGGCGACCGCGGCCCCGTCCGGGCCGAAACAGGGCGGATCAACGGCCGTCAGCACCAGCTCGTGCCCGGCCGGCGCGGCTTCGGGCAGCCGCGCGACCAGGGTCGCGCCCGCGGCCCGAACCGTGAGCTCCCAGAGCGCCCCGGCCGGACGGCACGTGGCGACGACGCCGGCGAGCACCAGACCCCGGTCCGGGTGCCGGCCGCCGATCATCCGGTCCGGATGGATCCCCGCCACGGTGCCGGCGGGCGCGGGCACGAACCCGGTGTACCCGACCAGCTCGGCGACCCGCCGCGCGGCCGGCCGGACCACGACCTCGCTCGGCGTGCCGGTCTGCAGTACCTGACCGCGGTCGAGCACCGCGAGCCGGTCGGCGAATGCCTGCGCCTCGGCGAGCTCGTGGGCGACGAGGACCGCGGGGACGCCGCGTTGCGCGACCAGGGAGACCACCAGGTCGGTGAGCGTGCGCCGCAGGGCTGCGTCGAGCCCGGCGTACGGCTCGTCGAGCAGCAGCGCGTCGCAGTGCGCGAGCAGCAGCCGCCCGAGCGCGACCCGGTGCGCCTGGCCGCCGGAGAGCCTGGCCGGCATCGCGGCGAGCAGCCCGCCGATGCCCAGTGCGTCGGCCAGCTCGGCCAGCTCGGCGGGTTCAGCCCCGGCGGACCTGCCGTAGCGCAGGTTGTCCCGCACGGACAGGTGCGGAAACAGCCCGGGGTCCTGGCGGAGCAGCCCGACCCTGCGCTGCCACGGCGGCACGGCGGTCGCCGGCTTGCCGGTCGATGTCAGCACCCGGCCCGCCAGCGTGATCGTGGCCCGGCGCGGCGCCGCCAGCCCGGCGATCACCTCGAGCAGCGTGGTCTTCCCGGCCCCGGACGGCCCGAACAGCGCGAGCCGCTCCGCCGGCCCGACCGTCAGGCGGGCGCGGACGGTGAACTCGCGGCGGTCAACCTCGACGTCGGCCTCGAGCACGGGCGCTCCAGATGTAGGCGGCGATCGGCAGCGGCAGCGCGACGACGAGCAGGACGAGTGCGTACGGCAGCGCCGACGGCAACCCCGTCTCCTGCAGCGTCGTCCAGATCTGCAGCGGCAGCCCAGTTGGGTGGTAGGCGACGATGACGACGGCGCCGAACGCCCCCATCGCCCTGGCCCAGGCGATCGCCAGCGCCATCGCCATCCCCGGCGCCGCGAGCGGAACGGTCACCCGGCGGAACACCCGCCCCGGCGGGTCTCCGAGCAGCGCGGCCTGCTGTTCCAGCCGTGGGTCGACGCTGGCGAACGCCGCCTGCGCGCCGAGCACGTAGTACGGCGCGGACTCGTACACCTGCGCGATGACCAGGGCGAGGAACGTGTTGGTCGCCGACAGGTGCAGGTCGCCGAGCAGGTGCCCGATCGGCGTGTACGGGCCGATCATGAAGACCAGCAGCAGGCCGACGACCAGCGGCGGCAGCAGCAGGCTGGCCAGCACGCCGGTCTCCCACACCCGCGGAAACGGCAGCGCGCCGCGGGCTAGCGCCCAGGCCAGAGGCGTGCCGAGCAGCAGGAGGACACCAAGCGTGACGGCACCAGACTCGGCCGACGTAATCAGCGGGTCGAACGCGCCAGGAGCGCTCAGTGAGCTTGTGATGCTGCTCCACGACAGGTGCGTCAGCAGCGCGATGACCGGCCCGAGCAGCACGATCCAGATGATGCCGGTCCCGGCCACGGCCAGTGACCGGTTGGCGTAACGCAACCCGCGCGGAACCGCCGGCCCGCCGGGCCCGCCCCGTCCGGGGCCCGGCGGCACGACGGTGACCGGGCTAGCGGCCAAGCTCTTTCCTGATCAACGCCGGCACGGCGTCGGCCGGGCCGGTCAGCGCCGGCGTCAGCAGGGTGTAGCCGCCCTGCCTCGCGTAGAGATCCCGGCCTGCCTTGGACAGCACGTAGGCGACGAACGCGTCGCCGGCCGCCGCGTCCTTCGCGCCGCTGATCGTGGTGATGTCGAGCGTCAGCGGCGATCCGGTCTTGGTCTCGTTGCCGGTGATCGTGATCGACGCCTTCGCGTACTGGCCGGCGAACGACGCATCGCCCAGGTTGATGTCCGGCGGCAGGGCGATGTAGCGCAGGTGCAGCTGCTTGGCCTGCGACAGGTAGGCGCTGGCCGCGTCGACCTGGCCGGCCTGCAGCCGTGAGTCGAGCGCGGCTTCGTCGAAGATCTGGGTTGACTTCGGCGAGGCCGGCGGCCCGCCGAGGATCTTGGTGACCGTGTCCTTCGGCAGGTGGTACTTCATCTGCGCGAGCTCGAGCATGTAGATGAAGGCACGGCCCTGCGGGTCGGTGTTCGGGTCGGTCCGCCCGAGCTGGAACCCCGGCTGCTCCATCAGCGTGAACAGGCCGGCGAGCGGTTTCTTGCCGCTGGCGATCGCCTCGAACTGCGGCGCGTACTTGCTCGCCGGGTTGTACGCCACCACGATCGAGGTCGACGCGTACTGGATGAACCACCTGGCGAGCTTGGGGCCGAGCTCGGCGATCGGCTTGTCGCCGACGCTGATGAAGACGTTCGGGAAGATCGTCTTGGCGGCGATCTCGCCGGATAGCCCGTCGGATGGGCCCGCCGTGCCCTGGTAGGCGTACCCGGTCGCGTTGGCGAAGGCCGGGCCGAAGACCCGCTCGTTGAGGTACGTCAGCGACGCCGCGTACGCGACGTTGGCCGTTCCTGAGTGCTTGGCGTCCCCGCTGCCGCCCGAGTTGCCCGGGTTCCCCGAGCTGCCCGAAGAGCTGCAGCCGGCGGCGGCCAGCCCGAGACACGCCAGCGCGGCCATCCCGGCCATCCCGGCCATCCCGGCCCGCAGCCTGCTTCTTCTCAGCGTCATAACCCGGACCGCTCTTCTCAGCGTCATAACCCCGGACGATAGCCACTGTAGCTTGCGCGACGCAAGAACTCCCGTCATCGTGGGCAGCCTGCTCGCCGCTGACACCGCGGATGGCGCGCCCAGCCACGCTGGGTGGCATTCAGCGAGCGTTCAGGTTGGCGTGGTCGGCTGGCGGAGGCGGCTGGGCCTGCCGGACGGTGGCGGTTCGGGAACCGCGCGGCTACACCGGTCCGCGCCCCCTAGCATGGTCTCCGGCAGGCGCGCAGGCACCCCCTCAGGTTTCCTCACGGCTAAGGCAGGTCAGCAATGGGCAAGGCGGAGCGAAACCGTCAGCACAGCGCCAGGGAGAAGATCGCCGCCCAGCAGGCTTCCGCGCGGCAGGCCGACCAGCGCAGGAAGGGCCTGGCGGTGGCCGGCAGCATCGTCGCCGTGCTGGCCGTCGTGATCGCGCTGATCGTGGCCAAGTCGCTCGGCGGGTCCACGGCCAGCGCGTCGGGCGCGAACACGGCGAGCTCGACCGTCACGGGCGGCGTCAGCCATGACATCGCGTCGGTGCCGGCGACGACGCTGGACCGGGCCGCGGCCGGCCCGGTGTACCCGGCCAAGGGCAGCACCTACCCGCACGCGATCCGCACGATCAGGCCGAGGGGCCCGCTCCTGACCGCCAGCGGGAAACCGGAGATCGTCTACGTCGGAGCCGAGTACTGCCCGTTCTGCGCGGCCGAGCGGTGGGCGCTGTCGGTGGCGCTGAGCCGCTTCGGCTCGTTCTCCGGGCTGCGCCTGATCCACTCGAGCAGCACCGACACCGACCCGAACACGCCGACCTTGAGCTTCTACAAGGCGAGGTACACCAGCAAGTACCTCACGTTCCTGACCACCGAGGCCCAGACGGTCAGCAAGGCGCCGCTGCAGCCGCTGACCGCGCTGGACAAGACGCTGATGGCCAAGTACGACGCGCCGCCCTACGTGCCGGCCGGGTACAACGGCTCGTTCCCGTTCGTCGACTTCGGCAACAGGTACGTCATCGACGGAGCGAGCTACGACCCGTCGCTGCTCGCCAACCTCACCTGGCGGCAGATCGGGGCCGACCTCGCCAAGCCGTCCAGCACGGTCGGACAGGCGATCGACGCCGCGGCCAACCACATCACCGCGGCCATCTGCAAGATCACCAGCAACCAGCCTGGTGATGTCTGCACGTCAACCGGAGTCACCTCAGCCAGCGGGAGCATCTGATGGCAACACGGCAAACAGCCGGCAAGGCGGGCAAGCGCGCGACGACCTCCACCGCGAGGAAGCCCGCCCCGAGGAAACCCAGGGCGGGCGGCACGTCATCGCCAGCCAAGGCCGCCAGGACCGCGGCTGGCTCCAGCGCGGCGAAGCCCGGCAGGGCCGGCAGGGCCGCGGCTGACTCGGCGGCCAAGCCAGCCGGGGGCACGGCCGGCGCGAGCGCCTCACCGCCGCGGCGTGCGCTAGCCGGCCTCGGCGCGGCCTGGCGCGCCGCCGTGCGCTGGGCTGGCGGCGGTGTCTCGTTCACCGCCCTCGTCGTGTCCGTGCTGGGGCTCGCCGACGCCGCTTACCTGACCTACCAGCACTTCACCGAGTCGGCGAGCTTCGCTGGCTGCTCGGAGCATGGCGGGATCAACTGCGTGGCCGTGACCACGAGCGCGTGGTCCCATCTGTGGGTCTTCCCCGTCTCCGTGCTCGGCCTGGCCTTCTTCGCCTTGATGGTCGCGGTCAACTCGCGGTGGGGCTGGCGCGCGCCGTGGCCTGCCGTGCACTGGGCCAGGCTCGGCTCGGTGGTCGTCGGCATCGTGCTCGTGCTGTACCTGATCTGGGCCGAGCTGTTCAGGATCAACGCGATCTGCCTGTACTGCACGGGCGTGCACGTGCTCACGTTCATCCTGTTCGCGCTGATCGTGGGCCGGGCCACGTTCTCCGGACTCCGCGCAGTCCCCGACAGCGACTAGCCTGACTCCCACCGACGGCGCGGTTGCGCCCGGGCTGCCGTGGTTACGGCACGGGTTTGTATCAGGAAGAGGCGGAGCGGGACAGATGAGCAAGGCAACACGGAACAGGACGCGTAACGCCCGCGAGCGGATCGCCGCCCAGCAGGCTGCGGCCAGGAAGGCCGAGCAGCGGCGCAGGATGCTCATCGTCGGCGGCTCGGTCGGCCTGGTCCTGGTCATCGTCGTCGGGCTCATCCTGTACAAGAGCCTGGCCAAGCCGGGCAAGACCCTCGGCTCGGGCAACCTCCCCGCCGCGGTGGCGAAGAACATCACCAACGTGCCCGTCAGTACGCTGAGCGCGGTAGGCACGGGCCCGCTCCCCTCGACCGGGCTGCCGCTGAAGACCATCAGCGGCACGCCGCTCACCAGCGGCGGCAAGCCGGAGATGCTCTACATCGGCGCCGAGTACTGCCCATACTGCGCGGCCATGCGCTGGCCGATGGCCGTGGCCCTGAGCCGGTTCGGCACCTTCGGCCCGCTCACGGGCATCCACTCCTCAAGCTCCGACACCTACCCGAACACTCCCACGCTGACGTTCTACAAGCAGCAGTACTCAAGCCCCTACCTGACGTTCACGCCGGTCGAGAACGAGAACGGGACCCACAAGCTGCTGCAGCAGACCACGAAGGCCCAGCATGCGCTCTGGGTCAAGTACGACACCACGCCTCAAGGCCTGGGTTACCCGTTCATCGACGTCGGCAGCAAGGTCGTCGTCACCGGCCCCCTCTTCGACCCTGGCGTGCTCAAGCACCTCACCTGGGCGCAGGTCGCGAGCAAGCTCAAGAACCCGAGTGACCCCGTCGCGCAGAGCGTCAACGGCGCGGCGAACTACCTCACCGCGTCGATTTGCAAGATGACGAACAACAAGCCCGCCAGCGTGTGCACCGCGGCCCCGATCCCGGCAATCGAGGGCAAGCTGTAGCCGACCGGGCGGCTGGCAGGCCCTGACCTGGCACGATGAACGGGGTCGGCTAGCCTGGACGGTCGATGCGATGGTGTCTGCTCACCGATCTCAGGCGGCCCGGCGCTTGGCTTGTCCTCGCGCTGGCCGCCGTCACCTCACTGCCTGCCTGCGGCCTGCCCACCTCAGGACCCGATCACACGTACTACATCAGTGCCTCGGGCGACGACTCCGCGGCAGGCACGTCGCCCTCGACCGCGTGGCGGACGCTCAAGCGGGCCGATGCGGCCAGGTTTCGAGCTGGCGACCGGCTGCTGCTGCGCGGCGGCGACCGGTTCATCGGCCAGTTGCGGCTCGGGTCCAACGACGCCGGCAAGCCCCGCAATCCGGTGACGATCGGCTCCTACGGCTCGGGGCGGGCGACCATCATCGGCGCCCGCCGCTCGGCCATCGTGGTCGTGGACACGGCCGGGGTCGACATCGGCAACCTCGTGCTGGTCGGCGGGCACTCGTCGGGCACGGGCTCGGCCGGGATACAGCTCTTCAGCGACCGCCCGGCGAAGCACAGGCTGCGCCACATCGTGATCCGCGCGGTGGACGCGAGCGGGTTCGAGACCGGCATCTCGATCGGCGCGCGGAACCCGGGCGCGGGGTTCGCCGGCGTGCGGATCAGCGACTGCGCGCTGCACGGCAACCTCGACGCCGGCCTGGCCAGCTACGGACCCCGATTCGACCGGGCGGCTCCGTCGTACGCGCACGCGGACATCCGCATCGTGCGCGTGAGCGCGTACCGCAACCTGGGCGATCCGGCCAACGCCCAGAGCAATACCGGCAACGGAATCGTGCTGGGCAGTGTCCGCGATGCCCAGGTAACGTGGTCCACCGCGGCCGACAACGGCGGAGACAACGCCGCACCGAACGAAGGCCCGATCGGCATCTGGGCCTATGACTCGTCCGGCGTGGTGATCCAGCACGACCTGTCGTACGGCAACCGGTCGGCCAGCCGCCGCGACGGCGGCGGATTCGGGCTTGACCAGAACACGTCGGGCTCCTGGATGCAGTACAACCTCTCCTACGGCAACGCGGGCGGGGGTTACCAGGTCTACTCGCCCAACGGCGCGGCGAACACCGGCAACGTGGTGCGGTTCAACATCAGCAGCGGCGACGCCCTTCGTACCATCAACGCCTCGGGGATCATCGTCGCCGGGCGCGTCTCGCGCGCGGCGGTGTACCAGAACACCATGATCATGGGCCCGCAGGCCGGCATCCCGCACAGCGCGCTCTGGCTGGGAGCGGTCAGCGGCGTCACCGCACGCAACAACCTCTTTGTCGTGGAGCACCCCGGCCCGGTCGTCATCGCGCTGCACGCGATGCCGCGATCGGCGGCGATGCTGCAGGGCAACGACTACTTCACGACGGCACCGCGCTGGCAGTTGCTGTGGGGGCTCGGGTCATCGTACGCATCGTTGCGATCCTGGCGGGCGGCGACAGGCCAGGAGCGGGTCGGGGGCAGGGCGACCGGCCTGGCGGTGAATCCGCGTCTGGCCGGCCCGGTCCTCGGGCTGGCCAGCACGTCCGCCACGAATACGGGCAAGGGCGCCGGCTTCGTCCCGCTCAGCGGGTCTCCCGTCGTGCGGGCCGGCCTGGATCTCAGGCGCCTCTTCCACATGAGCCCAGGGCGGGTCGGCTTCTCCGGCAGGCCGCTGCCCGCTGTGGAGCCCAACATCGGCGCCCTGACCGGAACCAGTCGACGATCCGGCGCCTGCGCACGATGGCGCCGAGCGTGGCGCCGAAGCATGGCCCCTCCCCCCTCGCGGGCTGTCGCGTCGTGACCCGGCTCGGCTCCGGGCAGGCGTGACCCAGGCCTCGAGAAGTGTGAGTGCAGGCGCGATTCAGGCCCGATAATGGCCTTGAACGCCGCACGGCCGCCGGCCGCGGCTAAGACGAGGCGCCGTCGCAACGCACCCGCGCGCCTGATGAGGTGACTAGCTGATAACCCGATGAGCCAAAAGCGCTATCGCCCCCCTGTTTCCCCTCGTGGGAGGCTATACCGGTTGGCCGTACGGGTCAAGACGGGTCGCCCGCGCCGGCGAGGCTGAAGTCACAGCCCGGCGAAGATTTTTGTTAGGCTAACGAACTTGGATGCTGAGGCGCGACCGGTTCAGCCGGACGAGACCCGCGCCTAGGCGGCGGGCGCTCGAGTAGCCGCTCCGGCAGGCGTCACGCGCGAGATCGCGGTCGCAGCGGGGCAGGACCAGCCGCCGGGGATGACCAGCCGCGGCGACCGCGTTGTCCGCAAGAACCAGCCCGGCGGGCCGGCCGCCGCGGGCCCGGCCTGGCCCGGCCTGGCCCGGCAAAGCGCAAGGAGCATGGATGACATCAGCAGCCGACCCGCACACGCGTTGGCTGCGGCGGCTGATCGGCTACTGCTGGCGCTTCCCGCGCCTGGTCATATTCGCGCTCGGCGGCTCGCTGCTGGCCACGGTCATCGCCGTGGTCATTCCGCTGATCCAGCGCGACATCGTCAACAACGCCATTCTCGCCAACCGCCAGCCGATCTGGCTCGGCGCTGCCGCGCTCGTGGCCGCGGCGATCCTGAACTTCGCCGGCGTCTTCACCAGGCGGTATCTCGGCGGGCGGATGTCGCTCGACGTCCAGCACGACCTGCGGACCGAGATGTTCGCCGCGCTGTCCAGGCTGGACGGAGCGCGGCAGGACCAGCTGCACACCGGCCAGATCGTGAGCAGGTCCATCTCGGACGTGAACATGATCCAGGGCCTGCTCGCGATGGTCCCTTTCCTTCTCGGCAACATCCTGCTGTTCTTCCTTTCCCTGGTCGCGATGGCGTGGCTTTCGCCGCTGCTGACCGTGATCGCGCTGGCGGTCGGTCCTGCGCTGTTCGTGATCTCGCTCGTGTCGCGGAACAAGCTATTTCCGGCCAGCTGGGACGCGCAGCAGCACGCCGCGAACGTGGCGGGCGTCGTCGACGGAGCGGTGACCGGCGTCCGGGTCGTGAAGGGCTTCGGGCAGGAGGAGCAGGAGGTGGAGCGGCTCGAGGCAGCGAGCCGGCTGCTCTACGCGGCCCGCGTGCGCGCGGTCAGGCTGATGGCGCGGTACAACCCTGCCCTGCAGGCCATCCCGGCGCTCGGGCAGGTCGGCGTGCTCGTGTTCGGCGGCTGGCTGGCGGTCCGCGGTGATATCAACCTCGGAACGTTCTTCGCGTTCTCGTCCTACATCGCCCAGCTGGTCGGCCCGGTCCGCTCCCTGACCGGGCTGATCACGCTGGGTCAGGAGGCCAGGGCCAGCGTGATCCGGGTCTTCGAGGTGATCGACTCGCGGCCGGTGCTGACCGAGCGGACCGGCGCCGTTGACCTGCCGCCAGGCACGTCCGAAGTCGAACTCGACGACGTCACGTTCGGCTACCTGCCGTCGCAGCCGGTGCTGCGCGGGCTGACGCTACGGGTACGGCCGGGCGAGACCGTCGCGGTGGTGGGGACGTCGGGGTCGGGCAAGTCGACGATCTCGCTGCTGCTCCCCCGCTTCTACGACGTCACCGGCGGCGCGGTGCGGATCGGCGGGCACGACGTCAGGGACCTGACCCACGACTCGCTCCGATCCGCGATCGGCCTGGTCATGGAGGAAAGCTTCCTGTTCTCCGACACGATCCGGGCGAACATCTCCTACGGCCGGCCGGACGCGACGCAGGAGCAGGTCATCGCCGCCGCGCGCGCCGCCGAGGCCGAGGAGTTCATCCTGGCACTGCCCGACGGCTATGACACGGTGATCGGCGAGCAGGGGCTGACCCTGTCCGGCGGGCAGCGGCAGCGGATCGCGCTGGCCAGGGCGCTGATTACCGACCCGGCGATCCTCGTGCTTGACGACGCCACCTCGGCGATCGACGCCCGAGTCGAGGCCCAGATCCACGACACCCTGCGGCGGGTGATGGCCGGGCGAACCACGCTGCTCATCGCCCACCGGCGGTCAACCTTGCGGCTCGCCAGCAGGATCGCCGTGCTGGATGATGGGCGGCTGGTCGATCTCGGCACGCACGACGAGTTGACCGCGTGCTGCCCGCTGTACCGGCTGCTGCTGGCGGGCCCGGGTGACGACGCCGAGGGCGTGGACGCGGGCGAGCTCGCCTACTACCAGGACGTGCCGGCCAGCGGCGACGGCCAGGCCGAGGCGGCGGAGGCCGTGGCCTCGGCCGGGCTCGTGGCCGACCAGGGCGAGCGGGGGCTGCATGGCCAGGCGAGCACCGCCATCGGCCGGGGCATGGGTATCGGCGCGGGCATGGGTATCGGCGTCGGCGGCGGGGCCGGCCGCGGCCGGGCAGCGGCGACGGTCCGGCCAGGCGCCGTGGCCGACGGCGGGATGCTGGCCGGCATCCCGCCCACGCCGGAACTTCTGGCCAAGGTCGCGGCACTGCCCCCGGCGGACGACCAGCCGGGCGTCGACCGCGCCCTCAGCCGGGCCGGGGACCTGCACTTCAGCCTGCGCAGGCTGCTGCGGCCGTTCGCGGTCGCGCTCGTGGCCGGCCTGATCCTGGACGGCCTGGACGCCGTCGCCGGCATCGCGCTGCCGTGGCTGACGCGGGGCGGCATCGACCACGGCATCGAGGCCGGGGCGTTCCGCGTGATCGCCGCGATCTCCGTCGCCGCCCTCGCCATCGTCGTGGCGGACTGGGCCGTCAACGCGGTGCAGACCGTCGTCGTCGGCCGCAACGGCGAACGCCTGCTCTACACCCTGCGCGTCAAGATCTTCTCCCAGCTCCAGCGGCTCGGGCTGGACTACTACGAGCACGAGATGGCCGGCCGGATCATGACCAGGATGACCACGGACGTGGACGCGATGTCCACGTTCCTGCAGACCGGCCTGATCACGATGGTCAACGCCGGGCTCACGTTCGTCGGCGTCATGATCGCCCTGCTGCTCATCAACGTCAGGCTCGGCCTGGTCCTGTTCAGCGTGCTGCCCGTGCTGGTCATCGTCACGGTCATCTTCCGCGCGAAGTCGTCGAGGGCCTACGCGGAGGCCAGGGAGAAGGTCAGCGCCGTCAACGCCGACCTGCAGGAGAACGTCGCCGGGCTGCGGGTCGCCCAGGCCTATCGCCGCGAGCGAGTGAACCAGGACAAGTTCGCCGGGCTCAGCAGCTCCTACCTGGCCTCCCGGCTGCGTGCGCAGCGCTACATCGCGCTGTACTTCCCGTTCGTCCAGGCGTTGTCGACGATCGCGGGCGCGCTCGTGCTGTTCGCCGCCGGGAGCGAGGTGCACAGCGGGGTGCTCACGGCCGGGGGCCTGATCGCCTACCTGCTCTACATCGACATGCTGTTCTCGCCCATGCAGCAGATGTCCCAGGTCTTCGACGGCTACCAGCAGGCCGCTGTCGGCCTGCGCCGCATCTCGGCCCTGCTCAGGACGCCGACCAGCACGCCCGCTGCCGAGCACCCGGTGACCGCGGGACGGCTGCGCGGCGACGTCGAGTTCGCCGGCGTGCACTTCAGCTACCGCGACGTCGGCCAGGAGGCCATTGCCGGGATCAGCCTGCGGATCGCGCCCGGCGAGACCGTGGCCCTGGTTGGCCAGACCGGCGCGGGCAAGTCAACGCTGGTCAAGCTCGTCGCCAGGTTCTACGACGTCACCGCGGGCCGGGTACTCGCCGACGGCGTGGACGTGCGCGACTATGACCTGGGCAGCTACCGCGGGCAGCTTGGCGTGGTGCCGCAGGAGCCTTACCTGTTCGCGGGAACGCTGCGCGACGCGATCGCCTACGGCCGGCCGGACGCGACCGATGCGGAGGTCGAGGCCGCGGCACGGGGGGTCGGCGCAATCGAGATGATTGCCAGGCTGCCCGGCGGGTTCGGCCACGGGGTCGCCGAGCGCGGCCGCAACCTGTCGGCCGGGCAGCGCCAGCTCATCGCGCTCGCGCGCGCCTACCTGGTCGATCCGGCGATCCTCCTGCTCGACGAGGCGACGGCCGCTCTCGACCTGGCGGCCGAGTCCGCGGTCATCAGGGCCACCGAGCAGCTCACTGCCAGGCGCACGACGCTGCTCGTCGCGCACCGGCTCAGCACGGCCGCACGCGCCGACCGCATCGTGGTGCTCGACGGGGGCCGGATCGCGGAGGTCGGCACGCACGCCGAACTGCTCGACGCCGGCGGCGCCTACAGCGCGCTGTGGTCCGCGTTCTCGGGCGAGGCCACCCTGGCCGCGTGAGGCGGCGGGTGAGCGCAGCGGGGGTCAGCGGGTTGACGCGTCGGCCAGCGCCGCGCCGGCCAGCACCGGCTCGGCGACGATCACCGCATCGTCGGCAGCCGGCGCGCCGGCCGCGATCGGCTCCGGTCCCGACCGCATGGTCCACACCTCGCGCGGGATCAGCGCGAGCGCCGTCGCGACCAGCGTGATCGCGGCGGCGCCGTACTGGGTCGCCGAAACCCCGAACCTGGCCGCCAGCGGCCCGGCGACCAGCGCGCCGGCCGGCATCCCCATCGTCGTGCCCAGCGCGTCGTAGGCCGATACCCGGGCGAGCTTGTCCGCCGGGATCTTGGCGGCCATCGTCACGGTCCAGAGCACCGCCAGCGTCTCGATGGCGACGCCGAGGACGAACGAGGTCACGCAGACCACCCAGAGCGGCAGCAGCATCGCCAGCGACAGGGGCGATATCGCGATCGCGCCGCCGATCAGCACGACGTACAGGATCGGCCGGCTCGGCGCCCAGCGCAGTGCGATCAGCCCGCCGACGATCAGGCCGGTCGCCTCGGCCGCGGAGATCAGGCCCCACGCGGCCGGACCGCCCAGGTGCGCCCGCGCCACGGCCGGGCCGAGCACCTGGAAGCCGCCGCACCAGGCGGCCAGCACAACGGTGAACTGAAGCACCGTGGACCATAGCCAGGTGTGCGACCGGAACTCCGACCAGCCCTCGCGCAGCTCGCGGAACATGCTCGGCGCGTGCTCGTGGCCGGCCGCCGCACCGGACCGCTCCAGCGGCGCCACCCGGATCGTCAGCAGCAACGGCACGGTCCCGAGCATGCCGACGCCGCACACGGCCAGCGCCCAGCCCGCGCCGAACAGCGCCACGCACTCGCCGGCCAGTGCGGCGCCGGCCATCATGGCGGCGTTCATGGTCAGCCTGCTGATCGCGCTCGCCTCGCGCATCTGCCCGGCAGAGACCAGCCGCGGCAGCAACGCCATCGACGCCGGGTAGAACAGCGCGATCCCGGTGCCGGTCAACAGCTCAAGCAGAACCATCACCCAGACCCCCGGGCGGCTGGTCAGCACCAGGATGCCGAACAGCCCCTCGCCGACTGCCATCATGACGTTCGCGGCCACGATGACGAGCTGCGGCGCGATCCGGTCCGCGATCACGCCGCCGATGAGCAGGAACACCAGCGAGGGTGCCGCCTGGGCGGCGATCACGTACGACAGGTCGGCGGTCGACCCGGTCGCGGCGAGTACCGCGAACGAGACACCGACGAGCGAGAACGTGGCGGCCATCGGAGCCACCAGGCGGTCGGCCAGCAGCAGCCGGAAGTTGCGGTTGGCGAGGACGGGGAAGCGGCGCCGCAGCGCGCGCGTAAACATGACAAGCATCCAATCTCATCAGGTGAGCGGCCGGCCCTCGATCCTATCTGCGCCGGTCAGGGGCACCCAACAGGTTTTCGGCCCGGCATATGGTGCCGCCACGAGGCCAGGCCACCGGCCGGCCGTATACACCGGTTGCAGGCCACCTGCGCCGTCTGAGTGGTCGGTTGCTCACTGGGGGGAGCGTAACTAAGCGCCGGAAATGCCCGGCGCCATCTGTGCAACCGCCGGCGGCGGCGCGGCATTCCGCGCAAACGACGTCGGCCAGTGCTCCGCCCGCGCCCGCCGCGGTTCGATCGAGCAGGATCCACCGATTGGGTCCGCAACGACCGTTCTGTAGAGTCTGCTTGCGGGCCATCGGCCGGCAGCGGCCCGAGGGCCGGCAGCGCAGCTATCGAGGAGGCCACTCGCTGATGAGCATCCTTGGCACCAGGGTCCTGCGGACCGAAGACCCGCGGTTCCTGACGACCGGCGGTGTCTACACCGAGGACCTGACCGACGACCGGCTCGACGGCGCCTGTCACGTGTTCTTCGTCCGCTCCCCCGTCGCGCACGCGCGGGTCGACCGGATCGACCTCAGCGCCGCGCTGGCCGCTCCCGGCGTCGTGGCCGCCTTTACCGGCGCCGACCTCGCCGGCCTGCCGAGCATCGAGCCGATGATGGCGGGCCTGCTCAACGCGAAGATGACCAGGCGGCCGCTCGCGACCGACAAGGTGCGCTTCGTCGGCGACCCGGTCGCGGTGGTCGTCACCGAGGACCCGTACCAGGGCGAGGACGCGGTCGAGCTGGTCGACGTGGACTACGACCCGCTGCCCGCCGTCGTGGACTTCGACGACTCGCTCTCGAACGAGGTCATCGTGTTCGAGGCCGCCGGGACCAACGTGGTCGCCCAGTTCGGCAACGCCGACAGCCTGAAGCCCGAGCTGTTCGACGGCTGCGAGGTCGTGGTCGGCCACACCTTCGTCAACCAGCGGGTCGCGCCGGCGCCGATGGAGTCCAGGGCGGGCGCCGCCGTCTGGGGCGACGACGGCAGGCTCACCAGCTGGATCCCGAACCAGGGCGCGCAGAGCACTCGCGAAGGCCTGGCCGAGATGCTCGGCGTCGAGGCGAGCCAGGTCAGGGTCATCACCCCGGACGTCGGCGGCGCGTTCGGCGCCAAGTTCGGCGCCGACCCCGAGCACGCCGTCGTCGCCTGGGTCGCCAGGCAGCTCGGCAGGCCCGCCCGGTGGACCGAGACCAGGTTCGAGAACATGATCGCGATGACGCACGGCAGAGCGCAGCGGCACGCGGTCACGATCGGCGGCAGCAGGGACGGCGACGTGCGCGCCTACCGGCTCGAGATCGTCCAGGACGGGGGTGCCTACCCGCGCATCGGCGCCGTGCTGCCGTTCCTGACGATCATGATGGCCACCGGCCCGTACTCGATACCGGATGCCGAGGCGGTCGGCACCTCGGTCGTCACCACGACCACTCCGGTCGGCGCCTACCGCGGCGCGGGCCGCCCGGAGGCAACAGCGGCGATCGAGCGGGCGTTCGACCTGTTCGCGGCCGAGATCGGCAAGGACCCGGCGGAGGTCAGGCGCCGGAACCTGCTGCCGCCGTTCACCGAACCGCACCAGACGGCGTTCGGCGCGCTCTACGACAGCGGCGACTACGCGGCCGCGCTGGACAAGGCGCTCGAGGCGGCGGGCTACCGCGAGCTGCGCGCCGAGCAGGCCAGGCGCCGCGCGAGCGGCGACGTCGTCCAGCTCGGCATCGGCGTCGCCTGCTACGTGGAAATCACCGGCGGCGGCGACGAGTCCGGCCCTCCGCAAGAGAACGCGACCGTCGAGGTCCACCAGGACGGCACCGCGACGATCCTGACCGGAACCTCGCCGCACGGCCAGGGCCACTCGACCGCGTGGGCGATGATCGCGAGCGAGGAGCTCGGCATCCCGGTCGAGAACTTCACCGTGAAGTGGGGCGACACCGACCTGATCCCGGTCGGCGGCGGAACCGGCGGCTCGCGCAGCCTCCAGCAGGGCGGCGCGGCCGTCCAGCAGGCATCCAGGGAGCTGGTCGAGGTGGCCAGGGAGCGGGCCGCGGCGGCGCTCGAGGCCAGCGCCGACGACCTGCGGTTCGATCCGAGCAGAAGCGCCTTCGCGGTGGCGGGCGACCCCGAGGCGTCGGTCAAGCTCGCCGACCTGGCCAAAGAGGAACGGCTGTTCGTGCACTCGATCTTCACCGCTCCCGGCGCTACCTTCCCGTTCGGCACGCACGTCGCCGTCGCGGATGTGGACACCCAGACCGGCAAGGCCGTGCTTCGCCGGGTGATCACGGCCGACGACGCCGGCCTGGTGCTCAACCCGCTGCTCGCCGAGGGCCAGCGGCACGGCGGCATCGCCCAGGGCGCCGCGCAGGCACTGCTCGAGGAGGTCGTCTACGACGCCGACGGTAACCCGCTGACGGCGAGCTTCGCCGACTACCCGATCGTGTCGGCGACCGAGCTGCCCAGCTTCGAGCTGGCCACCAGCGAGACGCCGACCAGCTACAACCGGCTCGGCGCGAAGGGCATCGGCGAGGCGGGAACGATCGGTGCGACCCCCGCCGTGCAGAGCGCCATCATCGACGCCGTCGCCCACCTCGGCGTCAGGCACGTGGACATGCCGGCCACCCCGATGCGGATCTGGCGGGCGATCCAGTCAGCACATGCCCAGCAATCAGATTCGGAGAGTGCGTGATGCAGGTCGAGCTCACCGTCAACGGCGGGCGGCGGTCGGACGATGTCGAGCCCCGGCTGCTCCTCGTGCACTACCTCCGCGAGGTCTGCGGCCTGCGGGCCGCGAACATCGGGTGCGACACCACCTCGTGCGGCGCCTGCACGGTGCTGCTCGACGGCGAGTCGGTGAAGTCATGCACCGTGCTCGCCGCCCAGGCCAGCGGCCAGGACGTCGTCACCGCCGAGGGCCTGGCCACGGACGGCGAGCTGCACCCGGTGCAGCAGGCGTTCCGCGCCGAGCACGGTCTGCAGTGCGGATTCTGCACCCCCGGAATGGTGATGGCGGCCGTCAGCCTGCTGAAGGAGCACCCGAGCCCGACCGAGGAACAGGTGCGCGAGGGACTCGAGGGCAACCTGTGCCGGTGCACCGGCTACCACAACATCGTCCGCGCCGTGCTCGCCGCGGCAGGACAGCCAGCTAACGGCCAGACCGAGGTGACCGCGTGATCACCGCCCCGTTCGACTACGTTGCCGCCGGCTCGGCCGCCGAGGCGATCGAGCTGCTCGCCCGGCACGGCGACGACGCCAAGGTGCTGGCGGGCGGCCATTCGCTGCTGCCGATGATGAAGCTGAGGCTGGCCGCTCCCGCGGTGCTGATCGACATCGCCAGGGCCGCCGACCTGGCCGGAATCGGCGTCGACGGCGACGAACTGGTCATCGGCGCGACCACCCGTCACGCCGACCTGGCCTCGTCGGCATTGGCCAGGGCCGATGCCCCGCTGCTCGCCCACGCCGCTTCGCTGGTCGGCGACCCGCAGATCAGGCACCGCGGCACGATCGGCGGCTCGCTCGCCCACGCCGACCCCGCGGCCGACCTGCCGATGGCCCTGGTCGCGCTCGGCGGCTCCGTCGAGCTGACCGGCACGGGCGGAACACGCCGGGTTGCCGCCGACGACTTCTTCGCCGGCTTCTTCGAGACGGCGCTCGCGGACGGCGAGCTGCTGACCGCGGTCCGCGTGCCCAGGCGGCCCGGCGTGCCCTGGGGATACCAGAAGTTCGTGCGCCGGGGCAACGACTGGGCGATCGTCGGCGCCGCCGCGATCGACGGGCGGATCGCGCTGGCGAACATGGGCCCGGTGCCGCTGCGCGCTGGCGCCTCCGAGCAGGCACTGGCCGGCGGCGCCAGCGCGGCGGAGGCGGCCGAGCTCGCCGCGGACGGGACCTCGCCAGGCGAGGACATCCACGCCGACCGGGAGTTTCGTCAGCACCTCGCGCGCGTGCTCACCAGGCGCGCGCTCGAGCACATTTCTTAACCAGACGTCCGGGGCCGGTGCCTGCGGCCGCACGCCGATAGCCGGGGCGCGACACCGGGCGGCCGAGGACGCCGACGCTCAGATTCGCCAAGGCCGGGCGCACTAGGGTGTGTCAGGTGAACGCCGTCGCGGCAGCCGAGGGCACCGGCCGCGTCGGGGAAAGGACAGACCATGACCGGCGAAGTCTCGGCGGACCGGCTGCGAGCCGAGCTCAGCGAAGTCGAGAACGATCTGGCGAACGTGCGCCGCACCGCTGCCGACATACGCGCGGGCGTCGGCGAGGCGGAGGACCCGACTGACCGGGGATCGCTGATTCAGGCCGCAGACGAGCAGGACACCCTCGCCGACCAGCTCGCCGCGCGCCGCGACAGCCTGCTGCGCCGCATCTCCGAGGCGCGCTAGCCCCAGCCACGCGATCCGCGCTCCGATCATCGGCCGATCGGATGGGAGCCCGCGGCGGCCACGCCGCTACCCGCAGAGCTCGCGCTCGGTCGGCGTGCGGAACCGGGGGACGATCCGCACGGCGCCCAGCCAGGCGCCGATCCGGCCGGCCTCGGCCGTGATCAGGTTCATCGCGTCGGCACCGACGTCCTCGAGCAGGCGCATGGCGATCTCGCCATCGGCCCGCTGCGCCCAGCCGCCGACGATCCGGCCGTTCAGCCAGATCGTCGGTCCCGCGTTGCCGTTGGTGTCGAACAGCGCCTTCCCGTGCGGCCCGAGGAACCAGGAGCGCTCCGACCAGCCCATCACGGTCGGGTCGAGCGCGGGGAGCAGCGCCGCCCAGGCGCCGGGGTCACCGGTCGCGCCAACGTCGTCGCGCAACGCGACTCCGGTACTGCCCCCGAGATCCACCTCGGCCGCGCCCAGGTCCGCAACCGCCCTCCTGACCTGGGCCATCGTCCAGCCCGTCCACCACTTCAGGTCGGACAGCGGCGCGGGCCCGAAGGCCGCGAGCCACTGCCGCGCCAGCTCCGCGCGGGCGGCCACCTCGCCGATCACGTCGGCCTCGTCCCGCAGCCAGTGCTCGGCCAGCACCCAGCGGTACTGCTGGGACAGCCAGCTTCCTACCGGCCGCCCCCGCACCACCCGCCCCTGCGCTGCGAGCACGAGCAGCACCCGGCTGGTGATCGTCTGGGTGGCCTGGTACGGCTTGCCGGGCGCCATGACCAGCGTGGTCTTCAACCGCGGCTCGGCCGCCGAGAGCTCCGCCGCGGTGGCCGTGCCCCCGCGCGCGGCCAGGTGGCGGAGCACCGACCGCTCGACGTCGGCGAGCCAGGACTCCTGTTGCGGCACCGTGCCGGCCTCCGTCAGGAACCTGAGCAGCCTGGCGCGCTGGTCCTTCGCGATCCTGCGCATCGCCAGCATGCGGATCAGGTCGCGCCGCTCGTACAGCGACTCCTCGATCGCGGCGACCGGGACCGGGTCCGCCATCCTCGCCTGGACGGACAGGTACACCGTGGCCGGGTCGGTGCCGTGCAACGCCACGAGCCGCCTGGCGACCTGCGCGGGACCCGCCGGCGCTCCGCCCACCCGATGCCGCGGCGCCAGGCCATGCCGCACGGCCAGCCGGCGACGACGCTCTGCCACGTCGATCCGTTGCATAGGGACATGATCCACCAAGCCCGTGACACCGGCCGACCCGGCCGCGCGCCCGGCGGGCCGGGCGCCGGGACTCAGCGAAAGCAATTTCTGCCCGCAACCGGTTTGCGCTAGCCTCGCCCGATATGGACACCGTGCTATCGCGGCAGGGCCAGGCCAGGCGGGCGGCGCTGATCGTCGGGCTCGCGGTCGCCTTCGGGATCGCGGTGGCCTGGATCAAGGGCAACGGCGGTGGCCTGCGAGATGCCATCGGCAATGTCAGCGCGGCGTGGCTGCTGCTGCCTTTCGCGGCCGGCGCGGCCGCGGCGAGCCGCCGGGTTCTCGCCGGAGCGCTCGCCGGCCTGATCACGACGCTCGCGGCGCTCACCGGGTTCTATTTCGCCGAGAGCTTCGTGCTCGATCTCGGCCCGCATCCGTGGCTGACCGACCTCTCGCTGACCATGGGCACCGTCGTGTACTACGGCGAGCGCGCCTTGGTGACCGGACCGGTTTTCGGCGCGCTCGGGTTCTGGTGGCGGCGGAACAACTCGGTCGCGGCCGCCGGCCTGCTCGGCGCCGTATTCGTGCTCGAGCCGGCCGCCTGGTGGCTCTACGGCGAGTACATCGGCGGCGGTGCCGCCTACCCGGTCCCGGGATACCCGGCGTTGTGGCTTGGCGAGATCGCACTCGGCATCGGCGGCTTCGTCCTGCTCCGCAGGATGGCGCTGCGGCCGGCCTCGCCGGCCTAGACGCGCGCCGCACGGCCGACGATCCGCCGTGAGACTATCTCGCGGTGGTGGCCGAGCGGTCCGGCACCGCGCGCGCTATGCGTGCCGGCCCAGGCTCAGGGACGCCTGGCAGGCGCAGGGCGCGTAGCCATGGGCGATGACCGAGCGGCGGTTCCTGCTCGTGGCGACCAAGCCGCGCTCAGCGCCGGTTACCGTCAGATGGGGCAAGTAGGGTACGGGCGGCAGTATCGGCGCGATGGCGAGCCGAGGCCGCGAGTGCGAGGAGGCTGCCGGTGGGCCATGGGCCGCGCACTCGCGTGCTCGCCATCATGGGCTCGGGCGAGACCAGCCCCACGACGGTCACGGTCCACAAGGAACTAGTCGCCCGGCTGCCCGGCGGCGGCCGCACGGCGGTACTGCTGGACACGCCGTACGCGTTCCAGGAGAACGCGAGCGAAATCTCGGCTCGCGCGCAGGCCTACTTCGCCCGCAGCGTCGGGCTGAAGGTGACGGTGGTCAGCGACGGCGACCTGCCCGATGACGCCCATCCGGGCGCCGCCGCCGGGCTCGCAGCGATCCGGTCGGCCGACTGGGTGTTCGCCGGGCCTGGCAGCCCGTCCTACCTCCTGAACCGGTGGCGCGGCGGGCCGGTACCCGGCGCGCTCAGGGACCGGGTCGCGGCCGGGGCGGGGATCACGGTGATCGCGTCGGCCGCCGCGGCCGCGACCGGTTTCGTGGCCGTGCCGGTCTACGAGATCTACAAGGTCGGCGCCGATCCGCACTGGCTGGAGGGGCTTGACCTGTTCGGCGTGCTCGGGCTCAAGGTCGCGGCGATACCGCACTACGACAACGCGGAGGGCGGCACGCACGACACCCGGTTCTGCTACTTGGGCGAGCGCAGGCTGGCCGTCCTCGAGCGCGAACTTCCGGCCGACGCCGCCGTGCTCGGAGTCGACGAGCACACCGCGTTGATCCTCGACCTGGTGACCGAGGAGGCCGAGGTCGTCGGGCGGGGCGGCGCGACCGTGCGCAAGGCCGGCGTGAGCACGGTGCTGCCGTCAGGGTCCCGGATCACGCTGCCCGAGCTGCGGGACCTGGTCCGCAGCGGAACCGGCCGCCAGAACGCTCAGGACGCGGGCGGCCGGGGCACGCGGCCCGGCCAGCGCCCGGCCGCCGATGGCGCGGCCGCGCCCGGCCAGGAGCTGAACGAGGTGACCAGCGGCGCGTCCGGCCGGTTCGACGCGGCCGCGCGCCAGCGGGACGGCACGACCATGGTCGCGGCCATCCTGGACCTGGAAGCGGCGATCGAGGCCTGGTCGGCCGACACCGACGAGAACGACAGCGCCGACCGGGCCAGGGCCGTGCTGCGCGGCCTGGTCGTCCGGCTTGGCCAGGCCGCCGAGCAGGGGCTGGCCGATCCGGCCGAGCGGCTGAGGCCCGCCGTCGAGCCGCTGGTCGCGCTGCGCGAGTCGCTGCGCGGGGACCGCTCCTACGCTGCCGCGGACGTGATCAGGGATGCGCTCGCCGCGGCGGGCGTGGAGCTGCGGGACTCGCCGGACGGCACCAGCTGGCAGGTCAGCGCCCCGCGCTAGCGGGCGCACCGCCGCGGGCCCGGCCACCAGGCAACCGCCGACGCCGGGCCGAACCGCCGCTCTTCATGATCGTGGTGGATTGACTGGTGCTATGCGGCCCCAACCCACCACGATCACGGAATCGAGCGGGGTGAGTGCGGCTGTGGGGCATGCCGTCCGGCTTCCGGAAGCTGGGCATTTCGGCGAGAGCTGCCGGTGATCGCTGGCTGACCATCGCTGGCTGACCATCGCCGGCCGACGAGCGTGACAACCGGTCACGCCGACCAGGCCAGCGGCAGTGACTCGATGCCGTAGATGCCTTCGACCCCGCCGAGGCGCTCCGAGCCGCCCGGCCGCAGTCCGGGCAGCCCCGGCGCGAGGAAGCCCAGCGCCTCCTCCAGCTCCGCCCTGGCCAGGTTCTGGCCGAGGCAGAAGTGCGCGCCGGCCCCGAAGGTCAGCACCCGGTCGCCCGACGGCTCGGCGGTGATGTCGAACTCCTCGCCGGAGCCGGCTTCCCGGTTGGCCCGCTCGGCGCAGACAGCGACGATCGTCCCGGCCGGGAAGATCACGCCGCGATGCTCGATCTGCTCGGTGCAGAGCCTGGCGGTGAACGGCGTGATCGGCTCGAACCTGAGCACCTCATCGACCGCCCGGCCGACAAGCTCGGGCCGCTGCCTGAGCGCTTCCCACTGCTCAGGATGCCCGGCGAACAGCCGGAGCGCATGCGCGAGCTGCGCCGCGGTCGTGTCCACGCCGCCGGCCAGCACGTTGAGCACCAGGTTCACGCACTCGGGCCCGGACAGCCGCTCGCCCTCGGCCTCGACCCGAAGCAGCGCGCTGATCAGGTCGTCCGCCGGCTCGCTTCGCCGCTGGTCGAGCAGGCCGGCGACGTAGTCGTACAGCTCGCCGACGGCCCGCTCGATCCGCTCGGGCTCGGCCGCGAGCGCCCGGATGTCGAACTGCCGCTGGACCAGGCTGGACCACTCGTGCAGGGCTGCGGCGTCCTGCGCGGGCGCGCCGATGACCGCCGCGATCGTGCGCGCGGTGAACGGCCCGGCGAACCACGATACGAACTCGCACTCGGTCCGCCCGGCCAGGTCCTGCCAGAGCGTGGTGGCGATGTCCCGCATGACCGGGCGCCACCTGGCCGCCGCTCGCGGCGTGAACGCCGGGGCCACCAGCGCCCGCACCCGGCGGTGCCGGTCGCCGGTGAGGTTCAGGATGTTGGCGTCGATCTGCTCGGCGAGCCGGCCGCTGGTGATGCCGAACATCTCGGCGATCTCGCGCCCGGGGAATGCGGTCTGCCTGGCCCGCAGGAAGAACTCGCCGGCTTCCCGGTCGAGTACGAGGTACGCGATCTGCGACTTGACCAGCCAGCCGAGCTTGCCTGCCTCGGCGAGCCGCTCGTGGTACGCGTCGCCGGCCAGCCCGGCATCGGTGATATCGAACTCCGGCAGCTCAAGCTCGCTAACTACCTCCGCCATGCCCAAACGCTAACCGCTCCCGCCAACCCCCGCCAGCCCAGACTTTCGCCGCATCGATGTGGCACCGATGTCCGCCGCCGCGGAGCCACCCGAACATCGATGTGGCAACGCTGCCCGCCGGCGAACAGCTCTGCCGCATCGATGTTCGCCAGACAGGGCGCCGATGAACAGCGGTGCCACATCGACGTTCGCGGGGCGCCACCCGGTGCGAAGTCGGCTCCGGCACGCACGTCATCGCGGTCGGGGCACCGCTGTGCGGGGCAGCCGAGCGGCTAGCTCGCCGCCAGAGTGGCGGCGATCGCGCACGCAGCGGCCACGGTCTGGCCGTACAAGGTCTCGCTCCACGCGACCGGCCAGGTGGACAGCTTGACGACCACGCTGTCCGACGGCCCGTGCACGAAGACATGCTGGCCGTTGATCCCGCTCGCGTGGAAGAACGGCAGCGCGGGGTCCCTGATCCACCAGCAGTTCCGGTAGTGGCTGCCAGCCGGGAACCCGGGCGGGTTGTCGCCCTCGGTGAACGCCCGCGGGCCGTCCGGTGCCCCGCGCACGGTGTCGCCGACCCACCAGGCGGGCAAGACCTGGCGCCGGCCTGCCCGCCCCCGGCGCAGGTACAGCTGACCGAACCGGGCGATGTCGCGGAGCGTGGCGCTGACCCCGCCGTCGGCCATCGGGTTACCGCGGCGGTCGAGCGTGATCTCGGCGTCGAACTCGGCGCCCATCGGCTGCCACAGCTCGCGGCCGATCAGATCGTGCAGCCGCTCCCCCGCCGCCCGCTCGATCACCCAGGCGAGCACGTCGGTCAGGATCGACCGGTACCGGAACGGGCCGCCGTGCGGGCCGTCGTTGGGCAGCGCGCCGAAGTACCCGAGCGCCTCGTCGGCCGCCGGCTCCCCGCCCCCGGGCGCCTCCGCCGGCGGCCGCCACAGGTACACCCGCTCGTACGTGCGTACGTCCGCGGCCGGGTCGGCGTAGTCCTCGTTGAACCGCGTCCCCGTCCGCATGTCGAGCAGCTGCTGCACGGTCGCCCCGGCGAACGACGTGGGCCCCAGCTCGGGCACGATCCGGCTAAGCTCCGCGCCGGCGTCGAGCAGGCCACGCCCGGCCAGCACCCCGGCGACGGCCGCTGTCACCGACTTGGAGACCGACATCAGCAGGTGCGGCGTGTCCGGCGTCATGCCGTTGAAGTACTGCTCGGCAACCACCCGGCCCCTGTGCAGGACCAGGAACCCGTCGGTGCAGGTGCCTTCGAGCAGCTCGGCCACGGTCAGCTCGCGTCCTTCGAAGGAGAACGCAATGCTCCCGAGTTCCTGTTCGGCCCTGGGCAGCGCTCGCACCCGGCCGGCTCGCCTGGCGATCCTCGCGCCGGGGATGAGCTCGCGCACGTGCTGGAACGCCCACCGGTTGAACGGCGGGTCCTGCCAGTTCGCCAGCGTGACCGCCGAGCCGTCGGGGAACGGCGGCGCGCCCGTCATCAGGGCAGGCACCGGACTCGTTCCGCTGCCCGCGCTCATCGAATGCCCGCGCTCATCCGCTGCCCGCGGCGCTCACCGTTGTCACAGCGCGGGCCGGGGACCCGACCCGGTCAGCCACGGCAGCCGCTCCTCGTGGGCGGCGGCTACCCGGAAGGCCGTCACGTCGTCATAAGTCCTGCCGACGATCGCCAGCCCGGTCGGCACGCCGTCCCGCGACAGGCCCGACGGCACGTTCAGCACCGGGCAGCGGCTGGCGATGTTGAACGGCAGCGTCATCAGGACGTTCAGCCAGCGCCCGGCCGGCCGGCCATTCACCTCGACCGGGTCGTCGGTGTCGTATTCGGCGGGCAGCGCGGGCACGGCGAACGTCGGGCAGATCAGCGCGTCGTACTCGTCGAGCAGCCGGCCAAGCGGCGCGTAGATCGCCGCCTCCAGCCCCAGGCCGGCGTAGAAGTCGTCCTTGCTGACCAGCTCGGATTCGGCGACCAGCCGCCTGACATAGGGGGTCAGCTGGTCGGCGAACCGGTCGTTGACCTCCTTCATCGACGCGCCGAAGATCATGCCGAAGTGGATGTCGACGGTCCTGGCGATGGTCTCCAGGTCCCACGGCAGCGACACCTCGTGCACGCTGGCGCCGGCGTCGCGCAGCCGGTCGGCGGCGGCCAGCGTGTTCGCGGCCACGTCGGCGTCGACCTGGTAGCAGCCGAGGTCGGGCGAAAGGGCGATCCGCATCCCGGCGACGGGCTCAAGCTTGGCCGGTATCTCCAGCTTCGGCCGGATCGAGGCGACGTCGCTGGGATGCGGCCCGGCGATCACGTTCTCCAGCAGGGCGCAGTCGGCGACGGTGCGCGCTATCGGCCCCTCGTGGCAGTAGTGGTCGAGGTTGAACGGCGCCACCTCGGGAACCCGGCCGTACGGCGGCTTGAACCCGACCACACCGCAGAACGAGGACGGGATCCTGATCGAGCCGCCGATGTCGGAGCCGGTGGCCAGCGTGGTCGACCCGGCGGCGAGCGATGCGGCTGACCCGCCGCTCGACCCGCCCGGCGAGTACCGCGTGTTCCACGGGTTCCGCGTCACGCCCCAGAGCCTGGACCAGGTCACCGGCGCGCTGGAGAACTCCGGCGTGGTCGTCCTGGCGTGCACGATCCCGCCCGCGTCGATGATCCGCTGGACGAACGCGGCGGTCTCGTCCGCGACGACGTCGCGCAGCGGCAGCGAGCCGAGCGTGTTGCGCTGGCCGGCGATGGGCGCCTCCTCCTTGACCGCGACGGGCAGGCCGTCCAGCGGCCCGAGCGGCTCGCCGCGGCCGTACCTGGCCTCGGCGGCCTTCGCCGCCGCCAGCGCCTCGCCGAAGCGGGCCTCGGCGAACGCGTTGATCGCGGGCTCGACCGCCTCCGCGCGCGCGATCACCGCGGTGAGCAGCTCTACCGGCGACAGGTCCTTGCTGGCGAACCTCGCCAGCGCCTCGGTCGCGGACAGGTAGTGCAGGTCGCTCATGGGCTCTTCGGTCCCTCCCCCGCGCCGTGCAGTGCCCCGCGCCTCGGCTTCCAGCCAGGCCGCGGCACGCTGGCGCGCAGCCGCTTCGTGTACTCGTGCCTCGGGTCGTCAAGCACGCCCGCGGTCGGGCCGCGCTCCACCACGACGCCGCGGTGCAGCACGATCGCCTCCTCGGTGAGCTGGCGCACGACCGCAAGATCGTGGCTGATCAGCAGGTAGGAGACGCCGGTCGAGTCGCGGATGTCGGCGAGCAGGTTCAGCACCTGCGCCTGGATCGAGACGTCGAGCGCGGCGACCGACTCGTCGAGTATCAGCACCCGCGGTTCGGCGGCCAGTGCCCTGGCGATCGCGACCCGCTGGCGCTGCCCGCCGGACAGGGCCCGCGGCAGCGCGCGGGCCTGCCGCTCGTCGAGGCCGACCAGCCCGGCAAGCTCGGCGATCCTGGCCCGGCGGCGGTCGCCCGGCCAGCCGTGGTGCAGCCGCAGTACCTCGTCGATCGTCGCCTCGGCGGTCTGCCTGGGGTCCAGGCTCGTGTACGGGTCCTGGAAGACGATCTGCACCTCGCCGCCGCGGCGCCGCCGCACCCGGGCCGACCGGGACGCGCTGGACCGGTCCCGGCCGCATGCGGTGATCGTCCCCGCGGTCGGCCGCTCGAGCCCGACGATCATCCGCGCGATCGTCGTCTTGCCCGAACCCGACTCGCCGACGATGGCCAGCGACTTGGCCTGCGGCACGGTGAAGCTCACGTCGTCGACGGCGACGAGGTCGCCGAACTCCTTGCGCAGCCCGGTCACCTCGAGTACCGGAGCGGCCTCAGGCATCGCTCTCACCATGGGTGTCCGTTCTCAGGCTGCCGCGCAGGTCGACCGCGCGGACACAGCGCGAGAGCCCGCCGTCCAGCCCGATCAGGTCGACAGGCGCCTCGCGGCAGATGTCGCGTGCGTGCGGGCACCTGGGCGCGAATGCGCACTCCTCTTCCGGCGCCTCGAAGGCCGACAGCGGCCGGCCGGGAATCGCGGCCAGCCGGTGCGCGGTCTGGGCGATGTCGGGCCTGGCCGCTCCCAGCGCCGCCGTGTACGGGTGCAGCGGGTCGCCGTGCAGCAGCGCCGACTCGCGCACCTCGACGATCTGCCCCGCGTACATCACCGCGGTCCGGTCGCAGATCGCAGCGGCGAGTTCCAGGTCATGGGTGATGAATAGCATGGCCAGGCCGAACTCGCGGCGCAGGTCGTCGAGTATCGCCATCACCTCGGCCTGGGTGGTGACGTCGAGCGCGGTGGTCGGCTCGTCGGCGAGCAGCAGCTTCGGCTCGGTCAGCAGCGCCGTCGCGATCATCACCCGCTGCAGCATGCCGCCGGACAGCTCGTGCGGGTACTGCCGCAGTCGCCGGTCCCCGTCGGCGATGCCGACCTGGCCGAGCATGTCGGCGGCGTGCTGGTGCGCCCGCGAGGCCGGCACGCCCAGGTTGGTGCGCAGCGCCTCGGTCATGAAGTCACCGATCCGGCGGACCGGGTTCACGTGCGCGCGGGGGTCCTGGAAGATCATCGCGACCTGGTTGCGGTAGCCGCGCAGGCCGGCGCCGCCCAGCGACATCACGTCGGCGCCGTCGTACCTGATCTGGCCGCTGACCTCCGCGCCGTGCGGCAGCAGCCGGTCGATCGCCCGTGCGGTCATCGACTTGCCTGACCCAGATTCACCGACCAGCCCTAGCGCCTCGCCGGGACTGATGCTGATGCTGACATCACGAAGGACGGCCCGTTGCGCCCCCTCGACCGTGAGCCTGACGGTCAGCCCGTCGACCTCCAGCAGCGGACCGGTGGGAGGCGCCTGGGCAGCGAACTGCTGCGCGCGCGGAGCCCGGGCACTCATGTGCTGTCGTCCGCTCGACTGCGGGGCGCTTTCGGGCGTCCCTTGGTCTCGCTCATCGGCGGGCCTGCGCCTGCTCGAACAGCCGCTCGCCGAGCACGTTGAACGCGATCACGACCGCGACGATGCACGCGCCGGCGGCGAGCGCGGGCAGCGGGTAGCCCTGCGGGATGCCGGTCTGGTTCTCCGAGATCATCACGCCCCAGTTGGCGGCGGGCGGCTGCACCCCGAGGCCGAGGAACGAGACTGCGGCGAGGTCGACCATCGCGTAGCCGAACAGGATCGTCGCCTGCGCCACGATCAGCGGCATGATGTTCGGCACGATGTGCCGCAGGCAGATCGCGGTCGCCGACGCGCCTTGCACCTCGAGCGCGGCCACGTAGGGCTGGCTGCGTTCCTTCAGCGCCGCGCCGCGCAGCACCCGCGCGACGTAGGGCATGTACGCGATCGCCAGCGAAATCGCCGCGGAGGGCAGCCCCGCGCCGAACACGGCGGCGGCCAGCACGGCCAGCAGGATGCCGGGGAACGCGAACAGGATGTCGAGCCCGGACGAGATCACCGCGTCCACGGTGCCGCGCCGCCAGGCGGCGATCACCGCGAACAGCGTGCCGGCCACCAGCGAGCCGATCACCACCGCCAGCGGGCCGAGCATCGAGGACTGCGCGCCGACCAGCAGCCGGGACAGCACGTCCCTGCCCTCGAAGTCAAACCCGAGCAGGTGACCGCCGGTCGGGCCGACGAAGGCCAGCGCCAGGTTCGGCAGCGTGGGGCTGAACGGGGCGATCAGCGAGCCGATCACTGCGACGACGGTCGCGACCGCGATCACGACGGCCGACGCGATCCCGGCGGCGCCGGTTCCCCGGAGCAGGCCGACGGCCCGGCGCCGGCCGGCCGGCGCATGGACGGTGACGAGCGGGACGGCGGCGCTCATCTGCGCGCCTCCGGCACGGTATTCATCTGCGCGCCTCCGGCACGGTATTCATCTGCGCGCCTCCGGCACGGTATTCATCTGCGCGCCTCCGGCACGACGCTCACGTCGCTCTGCTTCCAAGGGCGACCCGCGGGTCGAGCACGGCGTAGGCGAGATCGACCGCGACGTTGATCACGACGAACGCGCTGACCAGGACCAGCGAGATGCCCTGGACCACCGCCAGGTCCTTGTCCTGCGCCGACGCCACCAGGTAGGCGCCGAGGCCGTTCAGGCTGAACGCCGTCTCGACCACGGCGGCCACCGCGATCAGCGACGCGATCGTGATGCCGGAGATCGTCGTGATCGGGATGGCCGCGTTCCGCAGGATGTGCCGCCTGACCAGCTGGCGGCGCGGGATGCCGCGGCTGATCGCGGTCTGCACGTGCTCGCGGTCGGACTCCTCGCGGATCGCCGACCTGGTGACCCGCGCCACGATCGCCAGCGACGAGAGCGCGAGCGCGAGCGCGGGCAGCGTGAAATGCCGCAGGTTGCTGACGAAGTCCGTGCCGTTGCCGAGCGCGGGGAACCACCCGAGCTTGACCGCGAACAGCGCGATCAGCACGATCGCCGCGACGAACGACGGGATGGCGGCCGAGATGGCGCTCGTGACCAGCACGGACGTGTCGACCACGCCGGGCCGCAGCCCGGCCAGGACGCCCATGCCGATCCCGAGCACGAGAATGATCACCGACGCGTACAGGACCAGGCCAGCCGTCGTCCAGACCCGCGACGCGATCAGCGTCGTCACGTTCTCCCGCAGCGCTATCGCGATGCCCAGGTTCCCGTGCAGCGCGTTGTCCAGCCAGTACCAGTACTGGGCGAAGAACGGCTGGTTCAGGTGGTAGCGGGCCTCGAGCACCCGCAGGCTGCTCGGCGGCAGGGACCGGCCGCCGGACAGCGCGGCGATCGGGTTCCCCGGCGCCAGGTACAGAGCACCGAAGATCACGAAGCTGGCGACCAGCAGGCTGGCGACCAGCATCGCCAGCCTGCGGCCGATGAACGCCAGGCGCACGCCGTCAGCTCCCCCCGAGTGCGTTGGCCCACGGCGCGAACATGTAGGAGAACGAGGCGGTCGCCCCGGTCAGCCCCTTGGCCAGGATCATGATGTTGACCGGCTGAACGTCGGGTATCCACGGCAGCTCGGTGGCGGTGCGCTCCTCCGCCTTGGCGACCAGCGCGGCCCTGGCCTGCGGATCCGCGGTGGAGCGGGCCTGCTCAAGCCACGAGATGATCTTCTGGTCGTTGAAGTTGTCGTAGTTCTGCGATCCGCCGGGGATGACGAGCGTGGCCAGCAGCGCGGCCGGGTCGGCGTAGTCGCCGTAGTTCACGGTGAGGAACCCGTCGATGCCGGCCCTGGCCTTGGGGTCAATGAAGAAGTTGATGTAGTTCTGCGCCGAGACCGACTTGAGCGCGGTCTTCAGCCCGATGGCCTGGGCCGCCTCCTGGTAGGCGCCGGTCTCCTGGGCGATGTTCGAGATCTGGCTCGAGGTGCCGATCGTGAACGTCTTGCCGACCGCGCCCGCCGCCTTGACCAGCGCCTTGGCCTTGGCCAGGTTGTACGGCAGCACCGGCGAGGCGCTGTAGGCCTTGTCGAAGGTCGACTTGCCGTAGCCGAACACGCCCGGGTTGGCCAGCCAGCGCGGCAGCAACGCCGCGCCCTTGAACACCTTGCTGATGATCGCATGCCGGTCCAGCGCCATCGACAGCGCCTCGCGGACGCGCACGTCACCGAGCACGCCCTTGGTGCTCGACACGATGAACGCGTCGGTCGACCAGCCCTGGCCGCGGTAGATGCTCACCGCGTTGTTGGTCTCCAGCTGCGGCAGCGTGGACAGGCCGCCCGAGGTGTAGGTGCCCTGGATCGCCCCCGTCGTCAGCCCCGAGGTGAGCGAGGTATCCGACGCGACGCCCTTGACGATGATGTGGCTCACCAGCGGCTTGACCGACGGCTGCCAGTAGCTCGTGTTCGGCACCGCGGTCACGCCCACGCCCGGCGTGAAAGCCTGCAGCTTGTACGCCCCGGTGCACATGATGCCGCCCGACGGCGTGCCGTACTTCTTGCCTTCCTTCTCCGCGAACGCCTTCTCGATGATCATCCCCGGCATCGAGGCCAGCTCGCCCTGCAGCCAGTAGTCCGGCTCCTTCAGCGTGATCGTGACCTGGTCGCTGCCGGTCGCGGCGATCGAGGACACCCGGCTGAACACCAGGCCGTAGAAGCCGCCGAGCGCGGTATCCCTGTTCCGGTCCAGGCTGAAGACCACGTCGGCGGGCGTCACCGGCGTGTCATCCCAGAACTTCGCGCCCGGCTGGATCGTGAACACCAGCTTGGTCGGCGAAGGCGTCGACAGCGTCGCCAGGCCGGGGCCTATCGCGCCGACGGGTGACTGCCTGAGCAGCGACTCGCACATCAGCGAGACCGCGGTGTTCTCCGGGTAGTCGAACGCGTAGATCGGGTCCAGCGAGTTCACGTCCCGGTACACCGCCCAGGTCACCGAGGACACCGGCTTCGTTCCCGGCTTGGTGGTCGCCACCAGGCCCTTGGTCGGCGACAGGTTGCCCGCCGAGTTCCCGTTGCCGTTGGCGGACCGGCCGCACGCCGCGAGCGCGAGCGCCGCCGCGGTCGCTGCCGCCGCCACGGACATGGCCGCCCGCTGGCTCGTTCTCCTGGCCATCTGCCCCTCCTCGACTCTCGCCGGCCGCTGGCCGGCTGAGTTCTCGCACCGCCCGGCGGCCTGCCGGGCGGAACCTGTCGTGCGGCCGGCTTCGCTGCCGGTAGTGCTGGCGCCCGCCGGGTACGGCCCGGCGGGCGGACTGGTCACGTGCGCTGGTAGACGACGTCGCCGCGAACCCAGGTCGCCATGACCGACGCCTGGCAGATCTCCGTGGCAGACCCGTGCGCCAGGTCCGCGTCAACGACCGCGAAGTCGGCATCGAGCCCGGGCCGGATCGAGCCGGTGACGCCCTCCAGGCCGTTCACTCGCGCGCTCCCTGCGGTGTAGGCGGCGAAGATCGCCTCGGGGCTCAGTGCCTGCTCGGGCAGGAACGGGCCGGGCGCTGTACTGCCGACCACCGGGCTGCCGGCCGCGGGGCTGTAGGCCTCGGGGCTGCCGGCCGCGGTGTCGCCCGGCTCAGCCGGCAGCGACCGGTTCACTGCGACGTGCGCGCCCAGAAGCGGGTCGGGGCTGGACACCGACCAGTCGCTGCCGGCGCACAGCGGCGCGCCGGCGGCAAGCAGCGACCCGAACGGGTACTGCCAGCCGCTCCGGCGCTCACCGAGGAACGGGATCGTCAGCTCGTCCATCTGCGGCTCGTGGGTCGCCCACAGCGGCTGGATGTTGGCGGTCGCCCCGAGCCTGGCGAACCGCGGGATGTCGTCGGGGTGCACGACCTGCAGGTGAGCCAGGTGGTGCCGCGGCCCGCCGTGCCCATTGGCCGTCCTGGCGGCCTCGACCGCGTCCAGCGCGTTCCGCACCGCGCGGTCGCCGAGAGCGTGGAAGTGGACCTGAAAACCTTCCCGGTCGAGAGCTGCCACGAAGCGCGGCAGTTCCTCGGGATCGATGAAGTCCAGGCCGGAGACGTCGGTGGCGCAGCCATGGCCGTCGAGGTAGGGCTCGAGCATCGCGGCGGTGTGGTTCTCCGCCACGCCGTCCAGCATCATCTTGACGCTGGTGGCCGCGAACCGCCCGGCCTGCCCGTCGCGGCGGCGGTCGACGAGTTCGGCTACCTGCTCGATGCCGCGCTCCCTGTCCCACCACAGCGCCCCGACCACGTTCCCTGCCAGGGTGCCCGTGCTGGCCGCCCGCAGGTAGGCGTCGATCGGGTCGGGCAGCCCGGGACGGCTGCCGACGATGGCGTCCTGCCAGCCGGTGATGCCCAGCGAGAGCAGGTACTCCTGGGCCGCGAGCAGGCCCACGTACCAGTCGTCCGCGGTGATCTCCGGGAGCAGGCGGGAGACCAGGTACTGCGCGCCCTCCTGCAGCGTGCCGACCGGCGAGCCCGCCGCGTCCCTCTCGATCCGCCCGTCGGCCGGGTCGGGCGTGGCCGCGTCGACGCCGGCCAGCTCGAGCGCCCGGCTGTTCACCCAGGCGCCGTGGCCGTCCCTGTTAGGGAGGAACACCGGCCGGTCGCGCACCACGGCGTCGAGCACGTCCCTGGTCGGCACCCCGCCGGGAAAGGCCTCCATCGACCAGCCGCCGCCGGTGATCCACTCGGCCTCGGGGTGGGCGGCGGCGTAGGCGGCGATGATCTCGACGTACCCCGTCGCGGTCCTCACGCCGGACAGGTCGCATCGGCGCAGGCCGTCGCCGGCGAAGACGGGGTGCACGTGGGCATCGATGAACCCGGGCAGCAGCGTGCCGCCGGCCAGGTCGACAGGCTCCGCACCGCCCGGGTCGGCCGACCCTACCGCGGTGATCTTGCCCGCCCTGACCGAGACCACGGTCCCGGCAGGCATGAACCTGGCACCGTCGAAGACCGTTCCGTTATAGAAAGCCAGCTCGGGACCGGGCCGCACCCAGAACCTCCACGGAACAGGGGGTTTATTGCGGCAGATTAGATCACTTACCACGGTGTGTAGTCAATGCTTCTGACAAAGCCTTGTAGCAACCGGAACCGTCGAGTAACTTCCTCGTTAGCGGGGTTCAACAAGCGAAGGCAGGCGATGGCGAGCACGACCGCTGGACGTCGGGACGGACGGCGGCTGCGGCGCGGCAGCCTCACGCCGGAGGTTATCGTCACCGAGAGCCTGCGACTGCTCGACGCGGAGGGTGCGGACGGGTTCAGCCTGCCCAAGCTCGGCCGCGCGCTTGGCGCCGACCCAACCGCCGTCTACCGGCACTTCGCCAGCAAGGACGACCTCGTCCTGGCCATCGCCGACCGGCTGATCGAGGAGGCCATGGCCGGGCTCACGGCCCAGGCATGCTGGCTCGACACGGTGACCGAGCTGGCCACGAGGCAGCGGGCAACCTATCGGGCGCATCCCGCCGCGGCGGCGCTGTCGGCGTCCAGGACGACGCAGCGGCCCGCCGAGATGCATGTCGTCAACGTACTGATCGGCGCGGTGCTCCAGGCCGGCTTCGAGGGCGCTGCGGCGGCGCGGACCTACCGGGCGGTCGGCGACTTCATCCTGGCCTGGGCAGGCTGCGAGGCCACGTTCCTGGCGCTCGACGCCGCCCTGCAGCAGGCCGACCGGTCCGCGTGGACCCGCGCCTACCTGGCCGTCGACCGCGCCGAGTACCCGCACATCTGGCAGGTCAGGGACGAGCTCGCGAGCGTGAGCGACGACGACATCTTCGAGACTATCCTGGCGGTCGTGGTCGAGGGCCTGCGCGTGACGGCGCCGCGCCCGTGCACCTGCCCCAAGCACTCCGGGCCGGACGGCGAGGACGCGTGACCGCGCGGCTGACGCGAGGCTCGGGCGGCGCCGCCCGGCTGCGTGAGCTGCTGGACTCCGGCGAGACGATCGTGGCGCCCGGTGCCTTCGACCCGCTGGCCGCCCGGCTGGTCGAGGAGGCCGGTTTCCCCTCCGTCTACATGACCGGCTTCGGAACCTCGGCCGCCCTGCTCGGCCGGCCGGACGTGGGCTTGCTGACGATGACCGAGATGGCCGACAATGCGGGCCGGATCGCGGCCTGCGTCGACATCCCGGTGATTGCCGACGCGGACACCGGCTACGGCAACGCGCTCAACGTGATCCGCACCGTCGGCGCCTACGAGGGCGCGGGCGTCGCGGGAATCCACATCGAAGACCAGGTCGCACCTAAGAAGTGCGGGCACATGGAGGGCAAGCAGGTCATCCGCGCGCAGGAGATGGCGCAGAAGGTGCGGGCCGCCGTCGAGGCGCGGACGAACCCCGACTTCGTGATCATCGCCAGGACCGACGCGCGGGCCGTCGAGGGCCTCGAGCGGGCACTCGACCGGGCGCGCCTGTACCGGCGGGCCGGGGCCGACGTGCTGTTCGTCGAGGCCATCGTGACCGAGGCCGAAGCGGCCGAGGCGGCCAGGGCCCTTCCCGGCGTGCCGCTGCTGTTCAACTGGGCGGAGGGCGGCAAGACGCCGCCGATCGGGCTGGCCCGGCTGCGCGAGCTCGGTTACCGGATTGTCATCTTCCCGATCAGCACGCTTCTTGCCGCGACCGCCGCCATGCGCGGGATACTGCGGGAGATCGCCGCGGCAGGGACCCCCGGTGCCGTTCTTGACGGACTGCCCAGCTTCGGCGAGTTCGTGGATTTCATCGGGCTGCCCCAGGTTCTGCAGGTCGAGCGACGGTACGCCGACGCCGGGCCGGGCGACGCACGAGGAGGTAGCGGTGGCGGCGACATTTGACCGGCCCAGCGTGTCCACCGAGCTGGCCAGGGCGATGATCGAGACGGCCGAACACAGGGCCGAGGAGATGGGCCACCCGTTCGTGATCGCGGTCGTCGACGACAGCGGCGTGCTCAAGGCGTTCAGCCGGATGGACGGCGCCGCGCTGCTGTCCGTGCAGATCGCCCAGGACAAGGCGTACACGGCCACCGGATTCGGGATGGCGACCGACGCGTGGCACGAGTTCGTCAAGGATGACCCGCCGCTCGCGATGGGCGCTCCGGCGGGCATCGACCGGCTGATCGTGTTCGGCGGCGGGTACCCGATCACGGTCGGCGAGACCGTCGTCGGCGCGATCGGCGTGAGCGGCGGTCACTACACCCAGGACATGGAAGTCGCCCGGGCCGGCCTGTCGGTCCTGCCGTCCTGATGTGATCCGCGCGTCATGACCGGCCCCGCATCGGCCGGCACCGCATCGGCTCGCGTCGCCGTCGTCACCGGCGCGGGATCCGGGCTGGGCCGGTGCATCGCTCAGGGGTTGCTGGCCGCGGGGTGGCGGGTCGCCCTGGCCGGCCGCCGCGACCGCCAGCTACGCGAGACCGTGACAGCGGCCACGGCGGCACACCCTGAGTCGGCGCTGGTCGTGCCGACCGACGTGAGCGTGCCGGACTCGGTTGCCGCTCTCTTCGGGTCGGTTCGCGCTCGGTGGGGTCGCGTCGACCTGCTGGTCAACAACGCGGGCGTATTCGGCCCGGCGGGCGCGGCGGACGAGGTCACCCCGGCCGGGTGGCAGGAGGCCGTGGACATCAACCTGACCGGCGCCTTCCTGTGCGCGCACCACGCGGTGGCGATGATGAAGGACCAGAGTCCCCGCGGCGGCCGGATCATCAACAACGGCTCGATTTCCGCGCACAGTCCCCGGCCGAGGAGCATCTGCTACACGGCCACCAAGCACGCGATCACCGGCCTGACCAAGTCACTGTCACTCGACGGCAGGAACTTCGACATCGCGTGCGGCCAGATCGACATCGGCAACGCCGCGACGGACATGACCAAGGTCATCGGCCGCGGCGTACCGCAGGCCGACGGAACGGTCGCGCCTGAGCCGACCTTCGACGCTCAGCACGTCGCCGACGCGGTGCTGTACATGGCGAGCCTGCCCCTGGACGCCAACGTCCAGTTCATGACGATCGCCGCCACCAAGATGCCGTTCATCGGCCGCGGATAACGGGTCCTTCATGATCGTGGTGGATTGACTGGTCCATGCGACCCCTACCCACCGCGATCATGAAGTTCGCGACCGCGGCGGGGGACGCGTCCGGTGGCGGGACCTGCGCTAGCGGGCCAGGGCGCCCATGGGGTCCCAGGCGGGCAGGACGATCGGATTGGTGTCGAGCGCGCCGCGCAGATCGTCGGGGAGTGCGCTGCGGCGCGCCGCGATCTCGAAGACGTACTCGTCGAACCACGAGTCGTTCATGGTGTAGAAGCCGTCCTTGCCCCTGGTCGCGCCCCAGCTGTTCTCGACCCGCCACTTGCGGGTGACGCCGTCGAGGATGTCGACGCCCGTGAACAGCATGGCGTGGGTCATCTGCGTCTCGTGGTAGATGAGGCGGTCGGCCTTGTCGAGCGTGAACTCCGTCCCGTAGACGGACGGCAGGTCGAACAGGCCGGCGTCCCACAGGCCGTAGTCGTTGCTCATCATCTTGCCGACGTCGCAGCCGAACCACACCGGCTCGCCGCCCTGCATCGCCTTCGCCGCGATGTCCTTCATCAGGGCCATGTCGACATTGAGGTAGGTGACCGGCGGAGCGCCGAGCACATTGCCGAGGTACTCGACGGTGAAGGTCCTGCCGACCGGGCTGGACGGGCGCGGGTCGTGCACCAGGCACACGTAGTCGTCGACCGGCAGTTCCACGTACTTGGCGGCGAACTCCCGCGGCGTCAGCACGCCGTCGCGGTGGAACTCGCGGTCCTTGTCGGTCCACTGCCAGTCGAACTGCTCGGGCGGCGTGCCGAGGTGGATGCACAGGACCCGGTAGACGACCCGCAGGATGTCGGCCTTCTCCGCCCGAGCGGCGTCGACCCCCTGGGCGGCCGCCGCGCGCACCGACTTGGCGCCCTGGCGCAGCAGGCCGCGCAGCGCGGAGTTCATCCGGCCCGTGTCGCCCGAGCTCTGTGTCTCCGGCATGAACGCCTTCGGCGCCAGCCCGTGCTTGTTGACGATAGCCACGAACATGTTCCACTGGCCGCCGTCGTCGGCCACCGCGCCGAGCAGATGCGCCACCGTGCGGTCGTCCACGTCACGGTCGGCCGTCTCGATGATGGCCTCGAGGAAGTAGTTGGCGCGCTCGATCTTGTCCCAGAACATCGCGAAGTTCTGCGAGAACTCGAACTCCTTGAGGCCCATCTTCTTCATGGCGCCGACGCGCAGCAGGTTGAGGCCGGCGAAGAGCCAGCACCGGCCGCTGCGCTGCTGGTCGGTCACCTTCCAGTCGTCGAGAAGTACCGACAGCGAGTGATCGGTGTTGTTGATGACGTCCCGGTTGATCGCCACGTCGTCGATCGTCACCCGGGTGACCGCGTTCTGCGCCAGGCGGTTGGCCGGGTTCGCGGAGAAGTCCTTGCGCAAGAGTTCCAGGTCGCTCGGTCCCAGTGTCCTGTCCATGGTCAGTACCCCTCGTCGTTGAGACACGCCCGGCTCTGCGCCCGACTTTCCTCCTTTAACCTACCAACGCCTTTCCAGCCGGTTTCCTGAGGGAACAGCCGCCTAGCTCCTGCGGAACGCCGCGCGGGAGCTGCCTCGGCGTGCTGGCGCGGGACAGCCCGTCACGCGTTCATCCGCCGAGCCGGGCGGCCTGGCCGGCCAGGTGCTGGCGTTCCGGGCGGCTGGTCGCCCGCCGCGCGGCCTCGCGGTAGCAGCCGGCGGCGGCCGCCAGGTCGCCGGCCCGCTCGAGCATGTGCGCTCGCGCCGCGATCAGCCGGTGACTGTCCCTCAGCCGCTGGTCGGACTCCAGCGCGGCAAGCTCGGCCAGCCCGCTGGCCGGCCCGTGCACCTCGGCTACCGCCACCGCCCGGTTCAGCGCGGTCATCGGGTTCGGCGCGACCCGCACCAGCAGGTCGTACAGGGCCAGGACCTGCGGCCAGTCCGTGGCGTCCATGGCCGCCGCCTCGTCGTGCACCGCGGCGATCGCGGCCTGGAGCTGGTAGGGGCCGACCGCCCCGCGCGGCAGCGCGGAGCTGACCAGCGCGACCCCCTCGGCGATCCGGTCCCGGTCCCACCGCCCGCGGTCCTGATCGGCCAGCGGGACCAGCGACCCGTCCGGCCTGGTGCGAGCCGCGCGCCTGGCGTCGGTCAGCAGCATCAGCGCCAGCAGCCCGGTCACCTCAGCCTCGCCGGGCAGCAGCCGGCTCAGCCACCTGGTCAGCCGGATCCCCTCGCGCGGCGTCGTCGATTCGCAACGCGAGCTCGTTCGCCGCGAAGCCGCCGAACACGACCGAGTGCACGGCCGCAGGCGACATGCCGGTCGAGCGTGTTGAAGCAGGTGTTCATGGTCGCGCCCGCGAACCACCGGTAGAACGGCGGCGCCGAGTCATCGAGCACGACGGCCGGCTCGGTGTACCAGTTGATCAGGCCGGCCGCCTCGCCCCAGCACCCGCGCGGGTCCGCCATGCTCCGGCTGAACTCCCGTGCGTACCGCCCATGTCGCCGCTCCCATCAGCTCGCCGCTCTCCTGCTAGCCGCGATACCCGGCCGCGGGCCCGGTTAGCGCACGCGGGACCACCTCGGTGGCGGCCGGGCAGCAATGCGAGAGACTGGGCCCGTCGCTCGTGCCAGGACTGCCGACAAGGAGCGCATCACGATTGTGAGCGATAACGCAACCCGGGGCGCTGATCAGGGCCGCGAGCCTGATGCCCGGTTCACGATGGCCAACGAGCGGACGTTCCTGGCCTGGAGCCGCACGTCGCTGGCTCTGGTCGTCGGCGGACTGGCGATCGCGCAGTTGCTGCCGCCGTTCGCCGGGGTCCCGTGGGGGCGGTCCGCCATCGCCACGCCGCTGATCCTGCTCGGCGCGGTCCTGCCGGTGCTGAGCTACCTCGAGTGGCGGACCAACCAGCGGGCGATCGGGCGCGGCGCGAGGCTCGGCCGGTCGCAGCTGCCCAGGATACTCGCCGTCACGATCACGGTGGTCGCGCTGCTCGCCGCCGCCGTCGACATCTACTCGCGGGTGACGTCGCCGTGAGCGGCGACCGCGCCGCGTCCGCGCCGGGACCCGCGGACGACCCCGGCACGGACGATCCCGGCGCCGACTACCCAGGTGAGGACCCCGGTGACGACGACCCCGGGCGCGCCAGGGAGCGGACCGACCTGGCGTGGACGCGCAGCTCGATCGCGTTCTTCGGGCTCGGGGTGGCGATACTGAGGTTCCGGCCGGCCGCCGGCATCCCGATCCTGGCCATCGCCGGGGTGACCTGGCTGCTCGGGCACGCGGCGCGACCAGGCAACCAGCGGATCGCGTCCAGGAGGGTGCTCGTGGTGACCGTGGCGGTCAGCGCGCTCGCGCTGGTGTCGCTGGTGCTCACGCTGGCCGGGCCGCCCTCGAACGGCCTGCGGCCGTAGGGCGGGGCCCGGCCCGGCCGAAGCCTAGCCGACCCAGATGGCCTGCAGCGCGCGGTAGACGTTGCCGCCGACGACCGCCTCGATCGAGGCGTCGTCGTAGGCATGCTTAACCAGCCAGCCGATGACGTTCGCGAAGTTCTCTGTCGGGTTCTCCAGCCCGTCCACGTAGCCGACGGGCTCGAAGTCCGGTCCGCGGGTGGCGCCCAGGCTGAGCAGCCGGGCGAAAACCGTGTGCAGCATCACGTGGTCGCCGTACAGGGTGTCGGGCCCGAACGCGACATGCTCGATGCCGACCAGGTCGGCGCAGTAGCGGAAGTGGTCCATCACCGACTCGATGCTGTGCCGGGGATGCGCGGCCGACAAGGTAGTGTGCGGGGCGGCCGACATGCCGATCACACCGCCGGTATCGGCGACAGCGCGCAGCACGTCGTCGGGCTTCATCCGCGCGGTGTTCCAGACCGACCGCGCGCCCGCATGGGTCAGGAAGACCGGCTTGCCGCTGTGGCGGCAGACGTCCAGCGCGGTGCGGTCGGAGGAGTGGGACAGGTCGATGGCCAGGCCGAGCCGGTTCATCCTGGCGACCGCGCGCCGGCCGAACCCGGTGAGCCCGCCGTCGGTGGTCTCGGCGAGGCCGCTGCCGAGCGCGTTGGCGTCGGAGTACGCGATCCCGATCTGCCGGAGCCCGAGGCCGTAGAGCACGTCGAGCCGGTCGATCTCGTTCTCTATCGGCGTGGCCGCCTCCAGGCCGAACACCAGGCCCACCCGCCCCGACCGTCGGGCCTCGTCGATGTCGGCCACCGTGCGGATCGTCATGACGTCGCGCTGGTGGGCCAGGTCCGCCTGGCGCATGCCCAGGTCGGTGATCACGTCGTCCCACCGCCACGGCGCGTTACCCGTCACGCACGCGGCGCCCACGACCTGACGCCAGTTGGGTAAAGCGGCCCGCAGGTCACGGCAGGTCCGACAGCCGGCCCTCGCTGACCCGCCAGATCCACTCGTCCCGCCGCTGCCAGTCCTGGTCGGTCTCGCGCACGCCCTTCGGCTCGCCCCAGATACCGGCGCGCAGTGCCCCGCGCGGTTCCGCATCGGCCGGGATCACACTCACGTACGAGTACCCGTCCGTGTGGTCGCCGCCGCGGACCTCAAGCCGGGAGTCCATCGCCAGGTGCCGGCCGATCCGCCTCAAGTGCCGGCGCTGCCACCCGTCCGACGTACGGGCCGCGAGCTGGCACACGCCATGCTCTTCGAGGCTGCGGCGGGCCATGCGGTCATAGTCCGCGACGCTCCGCCGCGGGCTCACCGTGATCAACGGCCCGGTAGGCACAAGCCCCCATGCTACCGTTAGCAAAAGAGATTGCTCGTGCAGAGTTCGCGCGGCCCATCCGCGCGCTGTTGCTCGGCGGGTATTGACGTGCGGAGTTTCCGTCATGCCCCTGAACGCTGAGCAGCGCCGCGGGCGCGCTCGCCTCGCCGCCCATCGACGGCACCACCCTGATGAGCCTGGTCTGCTCCCCGCCGACGCAGCAGAGATCGACCGCACAGCCACTGACCGCGCCATTGACGAGATCGTGGCACGCGCCGGCCGGATGACACCCGAGCAGGCCGCCCGGGTCGGCCGGATGTTCACCTACATCGACCCGGACGCCGAGGGGTGACCCGGAAGGAAT
>WNGM01000366.1_pt1 | contig 51253 bp, 51 predicted proteins | sample 5400571 | NCBI WGS metagenome assembly WNGM01 (sample SAMN13153378, study PRJNA577476) | soil metagenome | isolation source: 100 cm soil or saprolite under Garry oak tree replicate 2 | place: USA:California | collected 2016-06-15 | reverse complement strand
TGTTAGAAGCACAGGATCGAGGTGAGCAGATTGATCGCGTTGCCTTCGAGGCACGAGTACGAGAGGCGGTCAAGGAGGTTGTCCAAAGGCAAGCGAGCTGTGGCATCGACGTTGTCAATGATGGAGAGATGAGCAAAATTAGCTACAGCACCTACGTCAAAGACCGGCTCACGGGCTTTGATGACCGAACTGCTCTGTCACCATCACTGCGACTGGACATTCCCGAGTTTCCTGGTTTCGCGAAACGGGTTGGAGCATTGCTGCTCGATTATGCCAGACCGGCCTGCACCGGTCCGATTAGCTACCGGGGCAAGGCTGATGTCGAGAGAGATATTGCCAATCTCAAAACTGCCGTTGCAGGGGCAAATGTCACCGAAGTGTTTATGACGGCGGCCTCGCCAGGCGTTATCTCGCTCTTCCTCGCTAACCAGTACTATCCGACGCACGAAGCCTACCTCTACGCGCTGGCAGACGCCATGAAGGAAGAATATCACGCGATCTCCCAGGCGGGTTTCCTTTTGCAACTGGATTGTCCTGATTTAGCAGTTGGCATGTCAGGCGCTGACGAAGCGAATGTGCCCTTTCTCCACCTGCACCTTCAGGCACTCAACCATGCGGTCAGAGATATCCCGCCTGGTCGTCTGCGGCTCCATCTCTGTTGGGGGAACTACGAAGGTCCGCATCACCGCGATGTTCCCCTCCAGAAGATCATAGGGGAGGTGCTGGAGGCACGTCCCGTTGCAGTCTCCTTTGAAGGGGCCAATCCGCGCCATGAGCATGAGTGGAAGGTATTTGAGGAGATCAGGTTGCCGGAAGGCAAGGTCATCATTCCAGGCGTGCTCGATTCCACCACCAATTTTATCGAGCACCCTGAACTGGTCGCTCAACGCCTGGAACGCTATGCTTCCGTAGTTGGGCGCGAAAATGTCATCGCCGGAACCGACTGCGGCTTTGCAACCTTCGCAGGCTTGCTGACAGTTGATCCCGACATCACCTGGGCCAAGCTGGCTTCGATGGTCGAAGGAGCGCGGACCGCAACGGATCGATTGTGGTAGCTCAATGATGGGGCAGCTTCGGGTGGATGAAAAGTTTGTTGGTCAGCAAATGGTTGTGGATAAGCCCTCTTTGCTTTCCCTTACCAACACGTATTTCATACACCCTCTTTACTGAGAGAAAAGGAATAGGAAAAAGAAATTCCCAAGACCCGAGAGGAGTCTTGGGAATGATCGCGGAACCGACCGGAACCGACGGGCTACGGCTTCTCTCTCACCAGTGTTAATCCACTTTCTCGCCCCGTACGGCAAGCTCTATCAAAGACTCCTCGCACTTGAGCAGATGTCTGGTAGTATTCCCTCTCTCCTCACTACACAAGAGCGTCCAGGCCCAAAGCTGTGAATGCTATCATCGGAGTGAGCCACTCGCTGATGACAAAAAATTGACGGACACCCAAACAAAGAGCTTGCGCTTGTACTTCAGCTTGCTTATGGTGTATACTTTCTAAGAACACTGATGTATGTCATTTATCTAGGGCAGTAGTGTAGGTAGTTTTCTCCCTAAAGCACATGCCGTATGGATTTGGCACGTCACTTTATAGGCGATGTGGCACCATATGATATAGGATGTACCATGATTTGCGCGATATGCGGCGGTACAGGGGGAGCCAGACTCGCACGTGGCATCAGCAATGTCTATGATCCGGCGAAGATCACGTATATTTGTAACGTCGGAGACAATATTCGCCTGTTCGGTCTGACCATCTGCCCCGACATTGATACAGTCATCTACTACCTGTCCGGTATTGCTGACTACGACAGAGGATGGGGGCTGCATGCTGAAAGCTTCAATTTCCTCGAGCGCTCGCATCTTTTTTTTCCAGATGTTTGGTTCGGCCTGGGCGACAAAGACATGGCCACCCATATATGGCGCTCCGATCTCCTTAGTAGCGGGTGGAGCTTGATGGAGATTACCATTCGGGAGACAGACCTGTTTGGCGTTCATTCTCGCGTCATACCTGCAACCGACACCTGGGTAGAAACACACGTTGAATTGGCTTCCCATACTAAACTCCATTATGAAGAGTACTTTATACGATGGAGTTGCGAGCCGCATGTCAGTCAAGTTCGCTATGAAGGAATAGAAGACGCCAAGCCAGGCCCAGGAGTGCTTGAGGCTATCGCGTCCGCAAGTACTGTCGTCGTCGCGCCAAGCAATCCCATAGCCAGTATTTTCCCCATCGTTTCAGTACCCGGTGTCCGGGAAGCACTGATAAGGAACAGGGAGAAAGTGTGGGCCATCTCACCGGTCATCGATGCGCTTGAGTTGCCTGTCGGTGAGAGGGTACGTGCCCGTAGTCGCGAAAGGCTTCTGGGCTCGCTTGGACTTCCTCATAGCCCTGTGTCTGTGGCTAGATTATATCGCGAATTTTGTTCTCACTTTGTACTCGATGAGCGGGACTTCGCGTACACCCCACAGCTTGAGGAGATGGGATACAGCGTTCATCTGCTGAAGACGGACGCACTCACCCTCGAACGGCAAATGGAGCTTGCCCACGATCTCCTGCAATTGACAGAGGACTTCAACAATGTAGGCACTGGACCGCATTCAAGAAGACACACCACAAGGGGGTGATCTCGTTGCCCGAGTTCTTGTCCGCGCTAGAGAGCGTCATGCTCCAACGGCGCGATGCGCATCCCAATGAACCGTTCCTAAAGTGGAAAGATGACGAGATAATGTGGAGGGATTTTGTAGATCATATCTACGCAGTCGCCGCAGGTTTTTGGGAGTCAGGAATACGTACCGGTGGTAGAGTCGCGTTAATGATGGGTAACTGCCCAGAGTTTTTGTACGCATACTATGCCCTGGTCTTCATGGGTGTAGGAGCAGTACCATTAAATATAGCGCAGCGAGGCGAGGCTCTCGCTTACATCCTCAACGACTCAGGTGCATCTGCCATCGTCATAGACGACGTGTTGGTGGAGCATTTCGTTGCCATCAAGGATCATGTCCCCAATGTGCGCCTGGTGATTGTTCGGGGGATTGCACCTCCCATAGAAGGCAGCGCCATTGCGATTGAGGAATGGCTCAAAGCCGGTGGGGGTCGGCCTCCCATCGACCCGCTTGCTAAAACCCGTGCGGATAGCATCCTCTACACATCCGGGACCACCGGTCCCCCAAAAGGTGTTGTCAACAGGGGTATTAACCCGACCAATATTGTGAAGCTGTGGGAGCCAACGGGTGTACGTCCCGGCGAAACCGTCTATACTTCCCTGCCGCTCTTCCACGGAAACGCTCTGGGTGTTACGGCGCTGGGAGCGATCATGCTCGACTACAAACTGGCTTTAGGCGAGCGCTTCTCAGCTTCCAGACACTGGGACGAGTGCCGGAAGTACAATGCTGTGGAGTTCAACACCCTTGGTGCGATGATCCCCATCTTGCTGAAGCAACCGGAGGGGCAGGACGACGCTGACAATCCTGTGCGGGTGGTGCTTTCTGCAGGCTGTCCTGCACACGCCTGGCGGTCCTTTGAAGAGCGTTTCAGCCTCCGACTCGTCGAGTGGTTTGGCATGGTCGATTCACCTGGTTTCTTGATGAACACCAGCGGCAAGGTGGGTTCCATGGGGAGGCCCTTGTCAGGGTTTGAGTTTAAGGTTGTTGACGACAATGACCGTGATCTCCCGCCGGGGAAGGTCGGTGAGCTAGTCTTCCGCTCGCCTGATGGTAGAGCTGTTGCCTTTTACTATGGCAAGGAAGATGCCACGACTGCAGCGTGGCAAAACGACTGGTTCCACTCAGGCGATCTGGCCTGGGTAGACAAGGAGGGCGATTTCTTCTACGCGGGTCGGAAGAAAGCATCGATGAGGCGCAGGGGTGAGAACATTTCGGCATGGGAGATTGAGTCAGTGGTTAACCAGCACCCGGCGGTGCTGGAGTCCGCCGCGCACGCCGTTCCATCGGAACTCTCTGAGGACGAGATCAAGCTGGTTGTCGTGCTCAAGCCAGAGCAGACGGCGACACCCGAGGAGATACTCGATTTCTGCCGGGGGAAGATGGCCTATTACGCCATCCCCAGGTATGTCGAGTTTAGAGACTCGCTGCCCAAGACTGGCACACACCGTATCGAGTATAGCATCTTGAAGCAGGAGGGGATTACCCCACTGACATGGGACCGCGAGGCGGCCGGGTATGCCGTCTCTAGAGATCGGTGACGATCAAGTGAGGGAAAACTATGCAAAAGGTCAGGGTAGTAGGAGCCGGGATGACCAGATTCGGCAAGTTTATGAATCGAGGGTTACGCGATCTTGCCGAGGAAGCCGTCAGCAACACCGTAGAGGACGCTGGTATTGACATCAAGGAGATACAGACTGCCTATGTCGCCAACTCGGTGGCTGGTTTGATCACTGGCCAGGAAACGATACGCGGCCAGGTTGTCTTGCGTCACACAGGGCTGATGGGTATTCCTATCGTCAATGTCGAAAATGCCTGCGCAAGTGCTTCGACGGCTTTTCACCTGGGTTGGATGTCCGTTGCATCTGGCATGTATGACTGTGTGCTGGCACTTGGAGTGGAAAAACTTTCTGACCCAGACAGAGCGAAATCTCTGCGGGCGTTCAACTCTGCTGTAGATGTTTCTGAGCTGGCCGAAATAGAAAAGCGACTTGGAAGGAGCGGTGAGGGGGCTGCTACTAATAGAAGCCTGTTCATGGACCTCTACGTCTCGATGCTCAGCTCAGGTAAGCCTGCCGGCCAGTCGGTTGGGGGCGTGACACCTGACCAGATGGCACTGGTTTCCGTCAAGAATCATTACCACGGAAGTCTGAATCCCTATGCCCAGTATAGGGAAGAAGTAACACTCGAACAGGTTCTGCAAAGTAAGTCCGTAGTAGGCCCGCTGACAGTCCTCATGTGTTCCCCCTTAGGAGATGGCGCAGCAGCAGCACTCCTCGTGAGCGAGGAGTTTGCCCGCAATAAAGGTCTCAAGGGTCCACGAGTGGATGCCTCTGTGCTGGTCTCAGGGAGAGGTGACGACCGCTCTATGGAACCTTCTACTAGGCGAGCGGCAACGAAAGCATATGAAATGGCGGGGATAGGTCCCGAGGATGTTGGTCTTGCCGAGGTCCATGATGGAGTTGCCCCGGCGGAGATTAGTATTTACGAAGACCTGAGATTCTGTGCTCGTGGTGACGGGCCGAAGCTGATCGAGGACCGCGTGACATGGTTAGGAGGAAAACTCCCAGTCAATACGTCCGGCGGACTGCTCTCTCGGGGACATCCAATTGGAGCTACGGGGCTGGGCCAGATTGTGGAGATTGTTTGGCAACTTCAAGGAAAAGGAGGTAAAAGACAAGTAGAGAACTGCAAGGTTGGCCTGACGCAAAACGGCGGTGGGCACATCGGTTTTGATGCAGCAGCCATGGCAGTGCACATCTTCTCTGTGTAATTTGTCTTCGTAGGGATATGTCCTCGTAGTGATTTGTCGTTGTAGAGCGACGAAAGATCGCACTGTGAGAGTTTGTTGACAATCAATGGAGGAAGCCCAATGGAATTCAAGGAAGTAGTCGGTAACCGCAGGTCCATTCGTTATTTTCTACCCTGGAGACCAGTCGAAAAAGAGAAGATTATGATCATGCTGGAAGCGGCGCGGCGTGCCTCGCGAGCAGTCAATGCCCCATTCTATAGGATTGTGGTCATGGAGCGTGATGAGCTGACTCCCGAGCAAAGGGAGGGTCTGCGCACCCCGACAACCACTACCGATCTCGAACTTGCCCCGTTGTTCATGTTCTGGTTTATCGATCCGACAGCCCCCAATCGTGGGCCAAGGACACTCAAGCAACTGATCGATGTGGGCGCCCTCAACGCCAGTCATGGCTGGTCACATGCCTACGTCGATGAAGTGGTCTTCCCGCTTGTCCTGCAACCGCTGATGAAGAATGACTTGGTAGCTGCGATGCTCGCGGCATGTGAGGCAGGCTTTGCAATGACCCAGGCCATGCTGGCAGCAGTCGACGAGGGGCTTGGTGTCTGCCTGCACGCATTTAAACCAGAAGGGGTCAAGGATGTTATCAAGGCGCCTGACTACCTGATCCCGATCTGGGTCTTAGAGGTGGGTTACCCGGCGGAGGACCCGCTCACTGGCGGGCAGCGTCCCAGGGAGCCGCTTGCGGAGACATGCTTCTGGGGTTCCTTCGATAATCCCATCGAGAGCGACCCGAAGGTAGTTGAATACCTGCGGGAAAAGAAGATGATTCAAGCCGAAGCTCCGGCTCCCTGGCGCATGCAGGAAGTCGCGGCCCTTTCGCGCATGTTTGGACTACCTGAGTAAGCGGCGAGTAGGCCCTGGTGTTGAGCAGAGATGAATATAGAAACAGTAGAGCAGCTTGCTGAATATAGGACTGTGCAAAAATGGCTGAAAGGTGTTCACCATCAATCCCCGGCGAGCACCACGACCGACGCGGACCGTCTCAGTACGCTGCTGAAGTTCTGCCATCTGGCAGAGAAAGACCCTGATGTGATCATCGAGGAATGCTTCAGAGCGCCGAAAGAGGGAGATGTGTGGAAGCGCATCAAATTCAAAACCCGGCGCACTTACTCAGCTCTGATCGATCAGGCTGAAGAGCAGCTATTCGGCGGCGGTTCCGCAGGCAGGCAGCGAGGAAGCATTATCAGGAGCTTTTTCATTCATAATGGAGTGTCCATGCAGGCCGAGCCCCTGCGCTAGCCTATCTTTGTTCATGCGCCTGTGGCAAGTGGCCAGGCACAGGTTCACGTGTACATGAATGAGCATATGTCAATTCTAAACACATGAGGAGGTGTGTTGTTATGGCTATTGCGAGGCCGCAAATCTCAGCGGATGCCCAACAGCAGTTGCGCCGATTTTTCGAAGAGACGCCCCCAGTTTCCAGGCTTCTCACGACGTTGCGCAGCCGCAGAGTAGCATTGGGCTATAAGATTGAAACCGGAGAAGAGGAGGCGCATCCAGTCACCGGACGAGTAATGAAGCAAGAGCGTGGGCCGCTTGCCTTTGCCTCTGCCGAACCTGTCATGCCGCTTTCGGAGACGGAGCAGGCGATCCTCTGCTGGGCCGGTATCGGACCCAACGGCATGGTCAACTGGGACATCGCTATTCACGGCGGGTTCCACGAACTCGCCTGGTTATCTGGACGAACGGCAGCCAGTCCAGGCAATTCCTTCGCGACGGACCTCATAGTGATCAACGATAATGGTGTGTCCCTATACAATCCAGGCAAGGAACGCGAGAAGCGCGTGGAGATTGAGGGGCCAGAGGATTATTGGAAGGTGATAAATTGGTTCGAGACGGGGACCCAGAAGATATCAGACTCCCGACCTGACATCGACTGGTCTGTCAGAGCACCAGGAGCACCACATGCTTCCCTCTTTGGCCCATACCAGTACAACGTCAATAGGCCAGGTACTGCCTGGTTGATACCGATTACTGATATGGGCTGGCTCTATTTTAGCGTCCTGCTCAACCTGTTCGATGTCTGGCACCTGTTCCCGCTTGACGATGCCACGCAGCAGCCTGCCGGTGTTGGCCAGTGGGTCCGCGAGGGTCAACTAGAGATGCCTGTACCTATTAGCTCGCTGGAGAGATTCCTCTTCCAGGTTGAGACCTATCCTGCTGGCTCGATGGTCCAGAATATCCGCCTGACAGCAGAGTCGATGGGCCTGGGTGCATGGATATTCTGCGGGTTCTTTGACGACATCCTCATGGGTGCCTACCCCGATATTGCCAAGGGCTTCGGCTTTAAGTGTGAGCCACTCAACCCGAAGGCACCTGCAGCTATGGGGGCACTCAAGATATTCGGACTTGAGGGCGTCAAGGAAGGAACCTATGTCCCTTCACCGCGCTACAAGAACGGTGCTGAGGTCATGAAGCAGATGTTAGAGGAGAAGTACGGGCATGGGGCAACCATGGCGAACGACGACTCCAACTGGGTCCTCACTCACGGTGGCCCCTTCAAACCGGAGGTCATACGCGAGATCGTCAAGGACCCTGCTGTACATGTCTCGGACTGGGCGGTCGAGGCAACCATCGCCTACGTCGACTACTGCGTTGACCGGTACGGGCAGTGTCCAGTCTATAACAACTCCCTGGAGTGCAACTTCGGAGTGGTTGTCCACCACCTGGATCCCGCTTTCTATGAAAAGTACTACAGTGATAGCGGCATCACGGAGCAGACCAGAGAGCACATGAAAAATTGGCATTAGCCAGGCTGGTCTATACGACCCGTTCGCCTTTTTTGCGTACTTTCCGTAACTGGCGGCACAAGGCCCATGAGTAGAGCATATTTACTCATGGGCCTCAATTGGAATCGTCTATCGGGTGGGTAGGGATGTAACCCGGTTTGCTGAACGCCCCTTGCTTTATCCTCTTGCGAGGTGAGGAGTTTGATCTCTTTCACTCTGCTACGCGCAAAACGATTTTTCCTCGCGTCCGGTGCGTCTCGCTCAATTCATGGGCTTTACGCGCATCAGCAAGCGGTAGCACTGTATCAACCGTGATATGCACTTTCCCTGCGTCAATCAGTAGAGCAATCTGGCCTAGGTGTGCAGCATTGGGTTGCACAAGCATTCCTTGCACGTTGACGCCTGCCGCAGTCTGTTCTGCGGAGCGTCGGCCAAATACAATCGATACTAGCGTTCCACCCTGCTTTATCACACGCAACGAACGTTCACGTGCTTCTCCGCCCACTGTATCGAAGACAATATCCACATTGTGGACTGCGGTCTCTAATACTGTTGTCGTGTAGTCAATGGCTTGATCGACACCAATACGGTGCAGAAATTCGATATTGTGAGTAGAAGCTGTCCCTAAGACATACGCCCCTTGCGACTTGGCGAGTTGGACGGCAAGGTGACCGATTCCGCCTGCGGCACCCAGGATAAGGACCGTCTGCCCGGCAGTTAGATGTGCTTTCTCGAATAGTGCCTGCCATGCTGTGAGTCCTGCCAGGGGTACGGCGGCGGCGTGAATATGGTCAATAGTTGCAGGCTTGTGGGCTAGATGGGCAACTGGTGCAGCCACATATTCTGCATATGTAGCTCCTGCCTGTGGAAAGCGTATCATGCCGTAGACGGCATCGCCTTCGTGGAACTCGGTCACATCAGGGGCAAGAGCTTCGATAGCGCCTGATACGTCCCAGCCGAGAATCATAGGGAGCATGGCTCCGGGTCTGGCTGGTCCACTACGGGTTTTCCAGTCTGCCGGGTTGACACCAGCCGCGTGAACGCGTAGCAAGACCTCTCCTGCTGCTGCTTCCGGACGTGCAACATCCTCATATACCAGTACTTCTGGACCACCATAGGTATGGATCCGTACGGCCTTCATTGTAGCCTTCTTTTCGTCGCTCATGCCATCTCCCTTTCTCTGTTCGCTTCGATGCGTTTGATTGCTTGACGCCCACAAATTGCATGGCGGGTAGGCTCTACCCATGGAGTCGAAGTCGGTAAACACATTATACACCGCATGATGCCGACCGGTGTTCTGCCGACTTCAGCGGAAGGGGTACTATCTCGGCTTATTTGCTTGAGGGAGTGAAAAACCAGGAAGAAATGGCTACACACTGTTTCCCATGATGAAGCATTTCATCGTTAAATACCTGAGTTTGGCCGGAGGAGCCATGCGCCAGAGACGCACCATCAAGGATGAAAAAGAGTTATACTGGGATGTTCGAATGGAGTCTGGTCAGGTTGTCGAATCTGATCTACCATATTCAGAAGACGATGTTGTTGAGCCTATTCAGTTTCAGCCAGTCGGTGTTGGCAGTGAAAAGAACGCTTTTCCTCACCTATTTGTTGATTTACGTGTTTTATATTTGAAGGGTTAATATATATTAGATTCTATGAGATGGCCAGCGTGACAGGCAGACATGGAAGGCCACTTCTACTTTTCCAATGGAAGGATGCTTCATTTTGCAAAGAAAATAAGGAATACCTCCTTCCTGGCGCTCAAGGCCACAAAGCCTTCCCAGGCTCATGGAAAGAGTAAGTAAAACAAGCATATCGCGCCTTTTCCATCAGAGTTACTTGGTCAGGCGAAACCGTGGTAACATAAACATAGTAGAATGCACTGCCAACAATGCATTCTACTATAAATCGACGGAACCGACGGGCATCGACTACGCTGTCGCCAATTTTATACCTCTTCCTTGCCCCTTCCGGAAAACTGTATCAAAAGCTCCAATACCTTCTCGCTGAGGATGAAAAAATTCAGAGAAGCACTCCTCCTATTATACAACATCGCAGGCCAGGGCCAAGAAACCCGGCATATGGTATACCCGCTTCAGAATGGCCGACTGTCCTAAAACGTGTGCTTGCTAATAAAGAACCTCTCCGCAAAGTCGCAGATGACTATGGCGTTTCATATGAAACGATTCGGCGTGTTGTTCGTGCTGAGCGAATACAAGGTGTACGGTAAGAACCTTAATTGTATGTCAAGAAACCAACAGTGCCCCATCTTACACTCGCTCATTGGAATTTAGTAATGTAACGAGGGTTGCAAAGTACTCTTGTAGTAGTCGATGGGTGAAGATGTAGCCTCCACCTACTTTTCTCAGAAGAATCTGCTCAGCGGCGTAATCGAGAAAATGTGCATACTCCCAAGGTATAGACCCGGCACGCAAGAGGAACCACCGTAGAGCAAAGTGCTGGATAAATGCCATTCCACCATAGTGAAGTCCTGAGTATAGCCCGTATATTAACCCTAAATATAGCCCGAAGTCTAGCCCATTCACTAGACCAGAAGCTAATCCGTTAAATAGTCCAAAGCCTATCCCAAAGCCTGTTCCGCTAATCAGTCCAAAGCCTAATCCATTCACCATCCCGACGATCAGCCCATTGCGTATAGAATACCAAATGCCTTGATTAGGTCTGATACGTTGTTGCTCATCTAGCATTCTACTATCCCACCCACTGCCCACTCTAAGCACTAGAATGCTGATTAGTATGCTAATTAAACTGCTAAGTAGAGTACTAAGCAAAGTTTTGATGAGCCCATTTGATATCACGCTAATGCGTCCATTGAGCAGAGCAACAATTAATCCGTTGAGCAGTGCTCCTACCAGTCCAATTACTAACCCCCATTGTACGCGCCTTAATGACCAGACAACGATCTCTGTAGGCTGTATTTCAGCATTCGACTTACTATCCCCTATCGCGATTCCAAACCCGATAGCCAATCCACTTAGCAGCCCTACGATCAATCCACTTATTAGAACGTCAATCAATCCAACGGCTAGACCAACAACTAGGCCAACGATTAGTCTAACAATCAGCTCGTAGAGCCGTCGTGATCGAGTGCTTGCTAGCCAGCTGGGCTGAATGTGCTCGATATAAAACACTGTTTGGCTGTGTTGTATCAAATGTTGTGCTAGCCAAGCTAGCCAGTGTACAGTCTGCTCAGAGGAGTAACGGATTTCGGTACTTCGACGTTGGAGCATTCGCTGGACGTAGGCTGCAAACACTCGTCGCCGTAGCATTGTAATCGATTCCGCTGTTAAGAGGTTACTTATAGGCTGTTCACGATAAGCTTGTGTTAAAACAGTGAGCATTAGTGGTGTCTTGGCTAGTTCTCGCAGCATCAAATCATTGTGTAATGCGATACGCAACTCTGCTGACTGTCCAACTGCGCTAGCCAAGTAATGATCAATCTGTTGCGCCGTTAGCGGCTGCAGAACGACGGCGTTGTGTAGCAGTAAACGCTTTTTCTGGACAAAATAATCAGTGCTCCTACTGCATACCACAATAGATACCAAGCCATGTTCCTGTCGGTAAGCGTTGATGGTATCCACACATGCCTCACGATGCTCTGGTGCAACTTCATCCAGCCCATCGAGAAGAGGCAATATTTGATCATCATCTTCCCACAACTTACCGAGTTTGTGTGGTACTTGGTACTTAGTATTCAATTCTTCTACGAACCAGTCTGTCAAAGACTGCCTCTTCACAGCCCACGATGATAGATTAAATACCACTGGCATGGGGTAAGTGTCATCTTTTTGAGCACGATCTAAGAGATCACGTGCTAATTCCAATAGTAGTGTTGTCTTGCCAGCACCAGGTTCACCAAGTATCAGCAGTTCGCCATTAGCATCATCGTAGACCTGTATGATGCTGGTACCAGATGGAAGCGGGCGTGGTGGCTGATCTGGCTGTTGGAGGACAAGGTGCCAAGGATTGACAGTAACATCGGACTGCTCAAGTAATCCCGGTACGATAAAGGTGGCGTCATGGAGAGACTTCTCTAATACACCCTTTATCCAAAAGGCATGCACCCTATTTAGCAAGCGGTGGCGATTTTGAAGACTTAATTTAGGTGTAGATACGTAATTAGCAACTTCTACTGAGCGTACTCTCTGCCAAATAAACAGTCCCATAAAAACTAATGTAACTATGCCGAATAATGCACCTATAATTGGAAGGTAGGGTGTGGCTACCTTAGATAACACTAGTATCCCGATGGTAACTAAGATAACAACCAATAGAGAAAGTAGCCCCCCTATAATGAGGATTAACCTAATCGAGTTTGTTAAGAGTCCACTATTAGAACGGTGTGTTTTTTCACGACGTGCAAGAGATGGATCCAAAGGTAGTAATTGTTGAAAGATAGGAACTTCTTCGGATTTATCGATGGTGATTTCTGACCAATAGCGAATTAAAGCAAGTAATAAGGACCGTTTTTCTGTATCCTCAGTAATTGCTCCCGCTTCAGCCACGTTTTTGAGAAACTCTTGAACTTGATTGACGTCGAAATTGCCTATCCCCGAATTTTTGCGGAGCAGTTCTTTATGTTGCTTCTGAATTGCTTCAAATATTTGCTCCTCAGTTACTACCTGTTGAGTCATGTGGTATTCTCCCCAAAATCTGATCCGAGATGTGATCAAGTTCATTAACGGCTAATAGTAGTCGCTTGTCAATGCTACGTAGATGAAAACGACATTTACTGAGAAGCGCACGTGTGAGATAGTTTACCGTTCCTATTTCTGGTTCTTCCATACTTGCCTGAAAAGAGTTCTGCAATATAATTAGTTCTATGACCCATTTCGGACCTTGAATATTCCCATTATCAATACGAAAACGTTCGTCTTCTAAAAATTGCATTTCATCTGCCGCAAAATCTTTAATATCATCAATCGTTGGTATCACATGATACTCCCAACTAATTTTAATAACTTCAAAATCTTTTTGCGTTCTCAGTAACTGAAGCTGTATTGTTACCCAAAGTCCCTCTAATTGCAATTCTATTTGATGTAGTTTGTTATGCACACTTTTCAACTCACTCACCTTTCTCTGGCAAAGATGAAGTTCATTTAAAGCTTCTAAGAGATCTGGAAGAAGGTACATGGCGACTCCTTTGACAGAGCGAGTTCGTGCATTTTATTTTGTTTTATTATCTGGATTATCTTTCTCTAACTTTGCATTTTTTATTTGCCTACTATATGCTGTACCAAAGTATGAGCTTAAAACACAAGATGTTGTAGGCAGAGCTCAGTTGGTTGACAATAATCAAAAACTGCAAAGATAGAGATATTTCAATGCTACACGAATTAAATCAAATATCTTTTCTTCACAAAGGCTAAATAGTCCCCCCTTGCTTAGTTCATCCACATCTTTCAGGCTTTGCCGATGATCTCGAAGACAAGGCCAGATCAAGATATGCTTACAAAGCCTTCTCGTTGAGAGGCATTGGAGCTTAAAGCTGCACTAGCACAGGCGTTGCAGAAAAGCCATTTTAGCAGGTACATGGCAACTTAAGCTTACTTGCATCTATCGGCGCCAATCTAATTGGGTGACTTGTCCTTCAGCAATATCTGCCATTTGAACAGTACGTATTGGTAATCGGCTCGCTGTGGGACATGTAAGATTGTATACTCCTGGTGCTCGCAGTGCCTTTGCTACATAGATAGTATGTCCGTTATAAGTCCGAGTAACAACAGGTACTTCCATTTCTATTGTTTGCGTCCAATAATTTATAACTATAATTTGCTTATTAAGCATTTGTTCTATAGTAACAATAATTATTGCTCCCGTGCCTGATTTGTACTGCAAATCGTTTTCGACTTCTTTTTGGAACGTGGCTAATGCAGCCTTGTCTTTATCAATAAAGGAAGCTAAAGGGGGATTGGGAATGGAAGGAAGTGATGTTTGAGATGCTTTTCTGAAAGCAACAACGATTTGAATAAAAGCAAATAAGACACCAAGCACAATAAAAATAGCAGAAAATATAGAAGCCGAGCCTACAGAAGGATTAGGGGCAATTAGGACATTTAGTATGTAAATTACTCCAAGTCCCAAAATAAGGAGAATTACAATAATGAAAAAAGATAGACGAACTAAATCTCCTAGAGAAATCTGTTTATCTTGCCATCTTTGAGGTTGCATTTGAATTACAAAACCTCCTTTATTCTCATTAGAGAACGAGTATAATGAGTTTCATAAGTTGGAAAAATTCTATTCTGACTTCCTGTTTCTATTTTCGCATTTATCGAAATACTGAATTTCCATTTTATGCAACATTAACTGATAAAGTCAATATATAGTTGTTAAGCAGCAAAACGCATGTCATGCTTTATGGCTATATGGCATCGTTCAAATTAAGCGTATTTTACTTGATAGTTTGAACAATCCAAACAGCCAAAAATAAACTCTAAGAGGGCTTCCTGAGCGGCTTCAGACTGTTCAAATTGTCAGGTTAATTTGAACCTTGCCTTAACATGATAAACCGAGTTTCGTCTGCTATGGTGATCGGTTGGTCTATCTACTCGCGCTACATATAGTAACTTCTCAGAACCACGAAGTGACATCACTGTTCGGATTTATAATACTATGTACCTTCCATTCTGTCAATCTTCTATATCTTAACCCACATTCCGCAGTTTCGGATAACGCTTATCCGATTATTATCTGTTACATCTTTTGTCACTTTGTAGGAGAAGTGAGGAAAAGCAAAAATGAATTAGTACTTCGCTAAAATAGCCACAGAGGTTGGGCAATGCAGGTACACCATGCATAACATCATCGTTCCACTGGCGCATCACGATTTTCCGAAAAAGTTCGTACCCAACTCCGGAATGTGGGTCTTAATGAAAATATTTTTGAAATATGCCCTATACTTATTCTGCTCAATAAGTAAAGAAGGAGGATATCCTTTCCAAGAAGTTATTGAAAGAAGATGGCTGCAACCAAACACAAATAATAAGCACGCAGTTCACTGGCAAAATCATACCGAGAAAGTTTTCAGTAGGGTACTGCGAAGTAAGCTAAATGCAACTTGTTCCCAATAATAAAGAATTTAGTGTATTTTAATACACTAAATTCTGCTAATAATCTATAGGAACCGACGGGCTTCGAGTACTCTGTCGCCAATTTTATACCTCTTCCTTGAGCCGTCAGGAAAACTGTATCAAAAGCTTCAATACCTTCTCACTGAAGATGAAAAAGCTCAGAGAAGCACTCCTTCTATTATACGACATCAGAGGCCGGGGCCGAGAAACCCGGCATATGGTATCCCCTCTTCAGAATGGCCGACTGTTTACAATCGTGTGCTTGAGAAGAAGGAACCACTTCGGAAAGTTGCAGATGAGTACGGTGTCTCACATGAGACGATACGTCGTGTGATTCATGCTGTTTGGCGGCGCTAAGAGGCATGTTTTAGAGTAGATGACTCAAGTAGGCGGGACAAGTAACGGTATGTCTGTCACTTTCCCTTTTTACTTTCGTTCTAGATGGACGTTATTAATAAAGTAGACCTTGGGCTATTGAAGATTTTTAATCTTGTCAGAGTAGTATTTCGTGATATCAACGCAGAAGTGCATAAGGTGCAGTTTATCTATATACTGGCCGGTATAGATAAACTTACTTGTGGTAGCATGAAGTGTCTTTGTGCAGAGAGAGGTGTCTAAGGGCATGCAGCTTTGATTTTGAGACTATGGTAGGGATTGCTCATCTCTTAGCTGCTAGAACCATTTACAGAGGCGGTCCAAGGAGTTTGTAAGCACTGTTATCCTGCTCAATATACTTGAGAATGTTTTAAAAGGGAGGACTTCCAATGAGTTTTACTCCTGATCAATCGATGAAGATAGATGCAGATGGGTGGGATGTAATTGCGAAGCAGTATGCCGAGTGGGTTGAGGGAAATATTGGAGTACAAGGGCGAGCATTTACTACGATCGTGAGGGATAATGTCCTGGCCACTCTAGGGGATGTTCAAGGCAAAGATCTTCTAGATCTCGGTTGTGGTGAGGGATATCTTGCACGAGAGATGATACATCGAGGAGCACATGTCTGGGGTATAGATGCTGCCCCGACGATGATCGAGATAGCTAAGTCAAAGGATCCTCTCGGTAGCATAAAGTACATTGTGGGGGATATTACAAAGGACCTGCCGTATGAAAATGACAATTTCGACCTTGTTGTCTGTAACATGGTATTGATGGATTTAGAGGACATAGCATTCACAGTGAAAGAGGTTGCACGAGTTCTTAAACCAAGGGGTCGATTTATTTTCTCTGTAGTCCATCCGTGCTTTTTCGATGCGCTGGGTGATTGGACAGATATTGGCTCTCCTCATCCTGCACTTCATTTTAAAGAGCGTTATACAGAACAAGTTAGGTACTTGAAACGGTTAGTAGGGCTTCCTTCAGAGGGTAAGGTAGCTCATTACAACCGCCCCATCCAAGATTATGTAAGGCCATTGATCAAAAATAGTCTTTGTATTTCGGATTTTATAGAAACAAGCTTCTCTCGCGAGTACTTGGAGGCCATTGGGTTTTTTGAGGAATTTTTGCGTTATCACCTGACTGCTAACAATCTTATCATAGGAGCAGCTAAGTTACCGGTGCACTACCTTGATTTGCCACGTTAGACCAAACCCTTAAAACTTTAAGGACTAGCTGATCTTTAGCCCACAAACCAAGGCTGGATCTAGATATGCGCCCTTGAGAGGGTTTTGAGTTGTTACCCCTAAACAAGGTGATTTGGTAATTCGCCTCAGTTAACGTTATAATTATTCGAATAAGTTAAAATTCTTGTATGAAGAATAGCTATGCAGACATTCATAATGCCCGAAAGTAATAGCATTTTTTGTGTCGACGAAGAGGCCTTTTTCATAAGAGCTTGTAATTAATGAGAGGATAGACATAAGCGGCCCTGAAGTCTCCTGAAAATGATCACTGAAAACGAGTAGACACTCGCTGAAGTAATCCCTTGGATCTATCAGCATATAAATTGTGGAGGTTTTGCATGATCAATCCTCTTTGGGATGCGGTTGAGGCTTTAGTATCAGCTATAAATGTCAGAAATCGAACTCCAGGTCATAGTGTAGATGTCGCTTATTATGCTGTAGAGATAGCTAAGGCAATAGGTATCGTTGGACAAGCCCTAGAAGAAATCAGGTTAGCTGCATTGCTTCATGATATCGGACAAATTATCTTCCCTGATAGTCTCATACAAAAGCAAGGAGAACCACTTAATGAGGAAGAGCGAAAGTGGATATACGCACATACATACAAAGGTTTAGAATTTATAAGCAACTGGCCCTCTCTTAAGTTTGCTGCTCCCTTTATACTTTATCATCAAGAATGGATAGATGGTAGTGGCTATCCATACGGTATTAGTGGTGAAGCTATCCCTAAGGAAGTACAAATAGTATCAATCGCAGACGTTTACGAAGCATGTCGTAAGCCAAGACCTTCGCGCAATCGCCCAGGGCTATCACATGTTGAAACGATAGAAGAAATGAAAACAATGCGAGGCAAACGCTGGAGTACTGACCTTTTCGATTTATTCGTCAGTGTTTCTAAGAATTGGGAGTGACTCAACTGGGCAGTTAATTTTCTTGCTTGTTTGGAAGTCATTTCTATCTAAGAAAAGCGATGATCATAAGGGCGGAGTATGCGACAAGTAGATATGCCTCATGAACCGAGGCAGAAAAGCAAACGAGCTAACTGGGTACGCATAATTATTATTATCGTTGGCTTGCTTTTGATCGCCTCCAGTGTGGCATTGAATATTTTGAATCGCCTCCAAGGATCTATAGCCCTTACAGTGCTTGCTCTTGTTGTTGCTTTACTCCAATGGCTGTTTCCTGTCTCATTCAACTCGTCTCACCACCCAGAAATCTCTAGCTCATCTCAATCTCTTCAGCCGCCTCCTATGACTCAGGCACAAAAATTTTCTGCCACTCCTCTTCAGATGGATCTGGAACCACAACATGACATAGGAAGGAAGACCAATACTACTACCCGTTCGCCAAGAACTCTCTGGAATGTTCCTTTCCGGCGTAATCCTTTCTTCACGGGGCGAGAAGAACTCTTGGCACTCCTCCACAGGAGTCTCGTTGATAGAAGAACTGCTGCCTTGACGCAACCCCAAGTTATCAGTGGCTTAGGTGGAATTGGCAAAACGCAGGTTGCTGTAGAGTATGCCTATCGCTACCGTGACGAATACCGTTTTGTTCTTTGGGTGAGAGCAGCTGCCCACGAGACGATCATCTCCGACTTCGTGGCACTTGCCCATCTGCTACACCTACCAGAGAAAGATGACCAAGATCAAAATCTTGTTGTTGCTGCCCTTAAACGATGGTTCACGCAGCATAAAGGGTGGCTACTCATTTTAGACAATGCAGATGACCTCGTTCAGGTGTACGATTTCCTCCCGATTAACGGCTTGGGACATGTCTTGTTGACGACACGTTCACACGCAGTTGGATCACTTGGTCATCTAATTGAAGTAGACAAGATGACTACAGAAGAGGGAGTTCTTTTGCTTCTTCGACGTGCTAAACTACTTGAGAGTGAAGTATCACTTGATCAGGCTACAAAGGAAGACCAGATTCAGGCCGAAGCGATTGTCCTAGAAATGGATGGTTTGCCTCTTGCTCTCGATCAAGCAGGAGCCTATATTGAGGAGATGCGTTGTAGTCTATCGAGCTACTTCGATCTCTACCATATACATCGCAAGGATCTCCTACAAAGGCGAGGTAAGTTCTCTACTGATCATCCCGAATCTGTTACCACTACTTGGTCGCTATCCTTCCAAAGAGTGGAACAGATCAATCCTGCCGCATCTGATCTCCTACGGCTCTGCGCATTTCTCGATCCCGATGCTATTCCCGAAGAGATCATTACAGAGGGCGTACTCGAACCCAGTTCATTCCTGAGTTTATTAGCAGCTGATCCATTGAAATTGAACGAAGCTATAGAAGTACTCTTACACTTTTCGCTCATTCGGCGCAATCCTAACACAACAATGCTGACTGTTCATCGTCTCGTACAAGCGGTGATAAAAGAGGTCATGAACGATGAGACGCAGTGTCAGTGGGCAGAGCGAACGGTGCGCATCGTTAACCGCATTTTTCCTGATGTGGTGTATGAAACCTGGATACGCTGTCAACGGTATTTGCCTCATGCGCAAGCCTGTGAATTACTCATTGAGCAATATCGCTTCTTCTTCCCGGAGGCTGGACGACTGCTCAATCAAGCAGGCTCCTACTTATACTTCCACGCTCAATATGCTGATGCAGAGCCATTGTTGAAGCAAGCATTAACAATTCGGGAGCAAGTGTTAGGAAGCAAACACCCTGATATGGTGATCAGCCTCAATAACCTGGCACTATTGTATCGCGCACAAAGTAAATATGCAGAAGCGGAGCTGCTACTACGCCATGTCTTGGAGAATCAAGAGCAAGAGTCAGGCCGATGGGAACCTGGCATGATACAAAGCCTTATTGATTTGGCCTTCCTTTGTCAGATTCAAAGCAGATATGAAGAGGCAGAACAACTCATGAAACGCGCCTTGGATATTAGTGAGCAAGTGTTAGGTCCGCAACACTTCCTTACGGTTCGTAGCCTCAACTACGTGGCCGGGCTTTACCGTATTCAGGGAAAATATGAGGAGGCAGAGCAACTCATGAAACGTGTTGTGGCAATCCGTGAACAAACATTAGGCCCAGAGCATCCAGACACCGGAGGTGCTCTTAACAGCTTAGGCTTGCTCTACAATATATGGGGGAAGTACACCGATGCAGAACCCCTATTAAAGCGCGCCCTATTGATTCGAGAGCAAGTACTAGGTCCTTTGCATCCCTATACCGCTATCAGCCTCAACATCCTCGGTGAGGTCTACCAAGCCGAAGGCAGATATGAGGAGGCAGAGCAACTGATGAGTCGTGCTCTGGCGATTCGAGAGCATGTTCTGGGGCCTGAGCATCCCTACACAGCCATCAGCCTCAATACCTTGGGGGCAGTCTACCAAGCCGAAGGCAGATACGAGGAGGCAGAGCAACTCATGAGCCGTGCTATCACAATTGATGAGAAGGTAATGGGGCCAATGCATCCTGAAACAGGCCAAATTCTTAACAACTTGGCTGATCTCTATTGTGCTCAAGGAGAGTATCAGCATGCTGAATTGCTCTACCAGCGTGCTTTGACTATCTATGAGCACTCATTAGGGTCTGAGCATCCCCAGTGCGCTGCGATCCAAAAGAAGTATATAAATGTAGTTATGCAGGTGGAACGAAAACAAAAAGAATTGCACTAAAATCGCTTATCTATAACCTTTTAAACCAAATGCTATACTGACTGCTTAGGATATTTGTTCGTTACTTTGATAAAAGGCTTATCTGTAACTTCTGGGTATTTCAAGCCAGCAAGTATTGGCGAAATAACGAATGTTTCGTCGGAAATATTATCTCGAGTACTAAGGTTGTGGATGAGCCGAAGGAATAGGCATAGTCATTAAGCAGAGTAAATCTTGACCCGAGTGGGGAAGATAATCAAAGTTGCAATTGTGATCTGAAGGAGGCGAGAAGCAGCAATGAGTGAGGAAGAAGGTGCACAAGTTCCTCTGCTACCGCAGCCTATCACGAGCGATTCCAAGGCATGGAAAGCGTATTGGGAAGCACAGGGCCAGCTCTGGCGTACTGAACCAGAGATTGATGCCAAGCGACAAAAGGAACTTGATGATCGTCGTAAAATTGTTCCTGATATCAAACAGGCTATTTATCCTTTCAGCGAGATGAAACTGAGCCGTGCGGATGTGGAGTGGCTGCTAGCCACGCATCAAGACGGACGAGGACCAGTGGTATGGGATGAAGAGAAAGACAGACCTGAATATGAACGTCGTACAGGACTAGACTTACGCGGTGCTGACTTAAGCAAGGTGAATTTGGCTTACCTTCCTCTGACATGTTTGCGTGGCGCTCTCCACAGAAGAAATGAATGGCCAAGAACAACTTTAGAGCAGCGAGATGCTGCGGCTATTCATCTAGAAAAAAGCAACCTATATCAAACACATTTGGAAGATGCAAGTCTAGCACGCGCACATTTAAAAGGAGCTTTTGCATTTGAAGTGCATATGGAATATGCGGACCTTTTTGAGGCTCATTTAGAAGGTATAAACCTAACTGTTGGATGTCTTTGTGGAGCTTCTTTGCGGAGAGCATTTTTTGATGGCGCAAGTATCTTACTTAACGTTTCCCTGGGTGATGAACAGAAGGGATTTGCCCGTCTTGCGGGAGTACATTGGGGAGAGTCAGATTTATCGAATATCCCATGGAATCAATTGACGATGCTGGGAGACGAAGTTATTGCGCGAGACCGATTAGATTTTAATGGCAAAATAAAGGATGATACCAAACAACTCGAAGATTTCAAAACATCTGTACGGGCCAACAGACGGTTAGCAACGGCTTTAAGGAACCAGGGGCTGAACGAAGAAGCGGATTACTTTGCGTATTGTGCACAGAAGCTTCAGCGTGTTGTCTTCCAACGACAAAGGAAGTTTGGAAGATATCTTTTTTCAGAGTTCCTCGACTTGCTTGCAGGCTATGGTTATAAACCTTGGCGTAGTTTCATGGCATATCTTATTGTGATTATTGGCTTCGCCGCCAGTTACTATGTAATTGGGCAGATCGTAGGGCCACATCTCTCACCAGTGGGATCGGTGGTCTTCAGTATGACCTCATTTCATGGACGTGGTTTTTTTCCAGGTGGTATCAAACTTGATGATCCTCTGACAGTTCTTGCGGCCATTGAAGCCTTTGTTGGGTTACTGATCGAAGTTACCTTCATCGCAACGCTAACCCAACGCCTCTTTGGAAAGTGATGCCGTGTTAACTATTGATACTGCATTTTCTCTTTTGTGCGATTTATATAAAATTGAAAATCTGTTCTGTTCAATACAAGGGTGCTATCGAGATTCGTTCGTAGATAGGTGATAAGGGATACTCATCTCACTAACTCTTTGTTGAGTTTGTAATCATCATAAATAAACACATTACTCCATGCAATCGAGCTGATGTGAACAAGAAGCGTTATGTCTACAGCTGCTGCTCCTGGATTGTATTCTTTCACGATCCTGCTAAATTCTTTTACCTGCCAGTAAATAATGCAAGCTATGATAAGAGTTGTGTAATTGCCGGAGCTGTTGATGTCTTCCATGCTCCTGCTTTTGAGTTTGCCTCGGTTGCCACAGGTAATATCCCGTGCCAACTGTTGAATTTGTTCAACTTATAAGAGTCCCTTGCGGGGCTATCTCTACCAGAACGGTGAAGAAGCATAAATAACAATGACGTTTTTATTTCTGTAGGCTCACTGTGGTATATAATACGCACATGGCAAAAGAATCGCTTTCACTTGTATTTTTGAATTCTGCCGGGGGAGATCAATTTGATCAAAGTAGAAAATTTCTTGGGCCTCGTTCTCCAGATCAATTTGCAACACGATTGATTGAAGCCTTGGCTTCCCGAAGAGACTTAATTGGTTTTGCCGAAGTTCCTGAAATGGGAGATCGAGATCCAACAGGCATCAAGCGATCAGCTTTCCTAAATGCTGTAGCAAGGGGTTTAGGAAATGAATTTAAAACTGTTCCCCAACCCGATATACCAGTGGACAGAATGCAAGCAACTCTTGGACTTGCTCTCGTATCTAGACTGCTGATTAGCAATATAGAGTTGCTTTTTATAGAACCTCCAGTGGAAGATAATTATCTTACCCATCCAAAAGGTGCTCTAAAAGTAAAATTGGAGCAGTTTGGTAGAGAAATTGACTTAGCTATTGTTCATTATCATCCGCTTCATATCGTACGAGCCAAAAGAGCTTTCTCAGAAGATGAAATGGCGGCAATTGATACCCAGATTGAAGGCTTCACTCGATTTTTAACTCCACGAACTGACGAATCGTATGACAGAGTTCCAACTGTTGTCATTGGTGATTTTAATACTCATGAATTAAATCAACCGGCAACTACTTTAGTCGAAAATTTACTCAACATAGGATATATAGAAACCTTAACCGATCCAACTATTCCAGGATCAGCAATTAGGAGAGCTGACAGACTTTTTGTAACCCCAGAACTCTCTGTTGAAGAAGTATCTCTCTTTAACGCTGATTCGGATCATTACGGTATTTCTGCCTTGGTAGTATCTATTTGATCCTTATCAGCTATCTACAGACAATTCTCGGTGGTACCCTACAAATCTATTCTTCTAATGAGGACAAGGATATGATTAAATAGAAAATAACCTGGAAGCGGGAGATAACGAAGCTTTTCCAACTGTTCGGCTACTCGGTATATCTGTTTAAGGATGTTGAGAGGATATCTTGAAAAGAAGGCACTTATTGCTGAGTTCGTAGGCAGAGGCGGAATCAGCCATGCATCACTAGAGAGTGTTGCATACAGATACATAAGAGCCAGCGTCAGGAGGAGACGTCAAAGTGAAGGATAAATGTCCTATTATTTATAGGAATATGAATAAATAATCGAAACGGAACCGACGGGCATCGAGTACGCTGTCGCCAATTTTATACCTCTTCCTTGCCCCGTCAGGTATACTGTATCAAAAGCTCCAACACTTTCTTTCTGAAGATGAAAAAGCTCAGAGAAGCACTCTTCCAATTATACAACATCGGAGGCCAGGACCAAGAAACCCGGCATATGGTATACCCTCTTCAGAATGGCCGATGGTGCTATGTCGTGTTCTTGAGAAAAAGGAGCCGCTTCGAAAAGTTGCAGATGACTATGGCGTATCGCACGAAACGATCAGACGCATGGTTTGTGCAGTTCGTAAGACGCAGGCAGATTAAAGTGTCTTTACCTGGGAACATCGTGAGGAACTGGCTTGAATTTTGTTGGTGAAGATCGAAGCTGTCTTGGAGTAGGTTCTCTTTTTCTCTATTATACCGTTCTTGGCGCGATAGTTCTCCCTTAAACGCTTGTTTATTAAATCGGGTATTGGACACACCGATTGGTTCATTTTAGAACGAAGGAATACAAAGGAAAGAAATGGAGGAGAGTAGCTCTTACAACTGCCCTTCCTCCTGTCTTGACAAATGGGTCCACCTTAGTTCATCGCCAGAAGAAGCGTACCACAAAGCACTCAGCCAACTCAACTCCAAAGCAGTCTCAGCCCTCTGTTGCCAGAGTAACAGGAATTTCACCAGATTTTGTATAACCTAGCCGGTAGTGGCATTTGCATTGTATTAGAGACAGTAATACGTGCGGAATTAAACGCGCTCATCGGTGTAGGCTGGCAAGAGCGCAACTGCACCCGCTGCATCCTGCTCGCGTCCAAACGGTGCGGTGAGCTGAACGGGAAGAGGATGCTTTGGCGCTGGCTCAGTCTCACTGAGTCGCTCAGCGCCAGTGCGTGGCGTGGGAAAAGCGATGATGGAGGCCTGGTGAACCTGCAAAGCTTGATCTTCAGACACCCGCAGGGGTCGATCAGTCCCGCCCGCGAGAGCCTCTCCTGCTCGCTCAAGAGCCTCTGCCACTGCGTTGAGTCGTTGGTGGGTCAGTTCCTCTGACTTGCCAAGGTAAGCACTGTGCAGCTTGCCTTGCCTGCGTCGGTAGGCATACCAGACCAGCCGCTAGGCCGCTGTTCCTTGCGTGCCGTAAAGGTCATGCGGGGAGTTTCAAAGGTAAACGCATGGTAATGCTCTAACCAGCTATACCACTCAGCCGTCCCAATGCTGATGGTATCGGTAGAGGTGCCCTCTTTACTCTGCTGTTGCAAAGAGCCTTCGTGGACTTTAGGAATGCGGCGCGCCATTGTCCCTTCCTCCCTGCGCATGCCAGTTACACAGAGAGCATAGCCTGCTGCACCTCAGCTGTCAATAATCACATCTATAGCAGACACGACCGGAGGGAAGAGCGGAGAGACTATCTTCTATCGTTTCAACAAGAAAAAGACTATATATATAATATTATATATATAGTCTTTACGGAACCGACGGGCATCGACCCATCGGTCGCACCTTTCATTAGTCCCCCTTGAGAAGCTGTTCCCAGGCAGAACTGATGTATCTACTCAGCAACACCGACCAGGGCCAGACCCGCACTGGAAGATACCTTTTTCTGAATGGCCCACCGTTCTTCATCGCATTGGTCAGGGTGAACCGCTTATGAGAGTTGCCAGTGATTATGGTGTGTCTTATGAGGCGATACGCCGGGTTGTACGCGCTGCTAGGGAACAGAGGATAGGCTGAGATGCTAATGAGATTTATAAGTTTATTTATTTGCCCGCAACTTCTTTAGTTCGTTCAGAACTTCCTCAATAGTTTGAGGGCGATTGGTAGGCACTCTTGCGACCATTCTCTTCATTAATGTGCGTGCGGCTTCAGGCAACTGTAGAGCATCTACCTTTGTCTCAGAATGAGTAGGTTCAAATTTAGGGTTTGTGCTTGGCAAGCAGCCCAGAAAATACCAGAGAACGCCAAGAGCATAAATATCACTTGCCGCAGATGCAAGGGAAGCATTCTCTAATAACTCCGGGGCCGTATAGGGTTTCTCGATCAGAGGCTGTTCGCCAACAGTGATGGTGTGTGGGCCGAACTTGGCAAAGTCAAAATCCCCCAGTTTTACTATGTTATCATTTGTAACAAACACCGTCTCTGGACTTATATTACGATGATAGATTGGACTATACCCGCCACGTTCTCCCTTATGATTATGTGCAAATGCCAACGCTTTACAGAGCGGTTCCAGATAATCCAGTTGATTCTCTAACGAGAGACTTCTTTTAGTAAGCGTAGTACGCGCCATAACTTCATCAAGACGGTCTCTCGCCAGTTCGGTAATCTCGTAGAGGACGTCTGGACGTTGAGGGTCCGGGAAGAAGTCGAATGTATTAAGAATATGCGGATGGAAGCCGAGGGCAGCCACCGATTCCGCACATCGTCTGAAATGACGAATATCTCTATCCATAGCTGGTTGTGAGAGCCTTTGTAGTTGGTAACGCTTCACGCGAACGCGCCGTGTAGGGATATTAATATGTTGCGCCTCATAAGCATCAAATAAATCGCCATACGAGAGTACCCTAAAAATATGGTAGCTATCGACTATTTCTGCTCGTTTTGAGTAATGTCTCTCAAAGAGGACTTCTCTTACCTGCCTAATCTCTTGATCGCTAAGTATCCGGCTACTGCTACCCTTCCTGAGTAGGTCCGTTGAACCAAGTGCTCGGAGGAGTTGAGTATCTAACCCGACAACGGCTCTGGTATCATCATTGCTACGATTCTTGAAGCGATTAATCCCTTGAGTTAGCACAACTAATCCTATAACACTTGTGTGATGCAGATCTTTTAGTTCACCCTCATTACCAAAGACTCTTGAGTAGAAGATTCTAGCCTTCCGATTAATAGATAGCAGAGCATTCTCCCGTTTGTATGTACCGTCTATGATCCATACATCATTGTATGCATCAATTTGACCTATCCATCCTTTCATTTCTAGCAAAAACACCCCAAACTTGTTGATAAGTATTAAATCGAACTCTTGTAAATCTGTGCCTTTTATTGGCAAATGGTAATTCAGCAGGATATGATAGTCACCTACGTTATTGACGTTTATGTTATGAATGAGATACTCGATGGTTCTGCGGTGGTCTTCATTCCAACGATCGATGAAGGGACAAAAAGTAATGTGACGCTCCACCTCGAATCTGATTCCCATCCCCTTCGTTAAAAATGTCTCGCTGGATTTATTTTCATCATTTCTTTCTAGTGTGGTGAGAAATGCTTTTAGTTGATCATGCAGTTTTGAGGCACTCGGTCGTTTCATAGGATGCTGACTAAGTAATGCACAAAGGATCTGATAAAGTGGGAGAGGAATATCATGTTGCTTCGGCTGTGGAAGCTTGCCATCATACTGTTTTGGATTGTTACCGAATGGATAAGGCCGTTGACGTGAATTCGTTAATGCCTGATATAGCACGACTCCTAAGGCGAACATATCTGCAGCTGATCCTACATTCTCTGGATGCTCAAATTGTTCGGTAGCACTATATTCTGCGCTACCTATATAAGATGAAGCCTCGTTATACTGTGCATTCGTATTTTGATGATTTGAACTTGCAATATCAAAATCAATTAATATCGGTTCTCCTTGCTCATTTAAGATAATATTACTCGGCTTAATATCGCGATGTGTTACGCCCTTATTATGGGCATAACTCAAGGCGTTTGCTAACTTCATGCCTATTTTGACGATATCATAGACTGGAAAGGAAATACTTTCATTTAAGATTTCATCTAGAGATCTGCCCTCTACCCATTGCATAACAATCGCCAAAGGTTCTCGCATGATACTAAACACTTTTGCTATGTTATTATGATCCAGGTTGCCCAAAATGCTTGCCTCTTGCAAGAGATTATCCTTGAATCGCTTGAGATGATTATCACTTAGTCCTGCTTGATCCAAATACAAAAGCTTTATTGCAAATAAACGCTTCAAAACATCATCCCATGCCTTAACAACCTCACTATGATTTGTTCGTCCAACAATTGCGAGTACCTGGTAATGGTTCCATAAACGTTGTCCTACCTGTACTCTAGAATCTGCAACAAGAATCTCTTGAGGTGAAGCGAAATGACTAAACTCCTTATTTGCCTCAGCGAGCATACTTTTATTAGCATCAGCTCGCACTTCACTCACTTTCTCGTTGGTCAAATGCTCCTGGGGAATCCTGGTGTTAGAGATGACTCGTGCTATCTTGAGCCAAGTTTCTTCTTTCTCATGCCGGCTCATTTTAGAAAGCGGTTTCGAGGGAGGATTCACAGCTTGAAATTGGAACAAACTGCTTGCTTCAAATACACAAGGACTTAATATTACAGGAAGAATGATTGCTCCGTTTGCTTTTGCAGCACTCAATAAGGGAGGTAATTCATTCTCGGAGATAAACTTGGAGGCCAAGAAGTCAGCACTGACAAGTAAAATAGCGACTTTCGTAGACTGGAGGGCCTTCTTGATCTCCTCCTTCCACTCTGCACCCGGTGAAATCTTCGTATCGTCCCAGTAATCTACAACTCCAATTCGTTCATAATGTGCTAAATGAGTATGGAGACGATCTAAGTGTTTTGTATCTTTATGGCTGTAGCTGATGAAGACTTTTGTACGTTCTGGAAACGTATCCATGAAAGTCTCCTTCTAATCAGCAACTAACTACGTCCATGTTTAATATGATGAGTATAAAGCATCTTATCTATTGTTGCAAGTAAAAAATGGTGTCCAGTAACTAATTTTTTTGAATATTGCAACAGGATACAGAAGGAACAGAACAAGTATCTGTCAAGGTTTTTTTTGAGGGCATACACCTGCTGACTGGCGATTTGTCCAAATACTTGGGTTGTGTATCCAAGAAAAACGCGATTTATATGAGATTGACCCATTTTTACGGAGGCCCCAAATCTTTGGAGCTAGCACATCAGTTGTTCATAAACGATGGGACTCTGGTAGCCTAAAGATGAGTGTCGCCGGATACGATTGTAGAAGCATTCGGTGTACTCAAAGATGGCCTGCCTGGCTTGTGCCCGACTCTGGAAACAAACACCTTCAACACATTCTGCCTTGAGTGTGCCGAAGAAGGACTCCGTGACCGCATTATCGTAACAGTTGCCGGTGCGACTCATGCTGACGGTGACGGTTGCTTCCGCAAGCAAGGCTTGATAGGCGTCACTGGTATACTGCGACCCGCGGTCGGAATGGAAGAGTAAGCCGGTGCCTGGATGCCTGCCCAGGAGTGCCATACGGAAAGCCGCTTCGATCAAGGATTCGTCTTGATGGGCCGCCATGGCCCATCCTACCACCCGGCGAGAGAACAGATCCAGCACCACAGCCAAGTAGAGCCATCCTTCATAGGTCCAGATGGCGGTGATATCCCCGCTCCATTTCTCGTTGGGGCGGCAGGCGGTGAACTCGCGATTGAGGCGGTTGGGGGCCACCCGTGCGCTGGGATCGCTGTGCCTGGTTCTGGTGCGATGACGAGGTCGGCATCCCGCCAGGCCGTGTTCCCGCATGAGACGAGCGACTCGCTTGCGTGCTACTTTGATCCCTTGGGCTTGCAACTCCCCATGCACACGCGGACTGCCGTACATCTTGCGAGTGGCAGCATGGACCGCTTGAATCTGTCCAGCCAGTTCAGCATCGGCTTGGGCGCGCTGACTCAGCGGACGTTTCCTCCAGTCGTAGTAGCCACTCACCGAAACCTCAAGCGTCTCGCACAGCACGCTCACCGGGTATTCCTCTCGATGGGCTTCAATGAATTGGTGACCTTGACCCGCTTGTGTGGAACCCCGAAACCTTCGGGCTAACCCATCAATTGCTCATAGGCCACTGAGCTGACCTAGCCTAGCGAAGAGGGACGCGGTAGCAGAGGGCGCGTCAGTCAGGCATCGCTGAAGAAAGTGAGCGTGTTCAGAGAGGAGAGATCGTAATGGAAGAACGCATGTTCTATAAATTCTAGAAAATTTCATAAATAATCTCAGCGGAACCGACGGGCATCGGCTTCGCTCTCACCAGTGCTGATCCACTTTGTTGCTCCTCACGGCAAGCTCTTTCAAAGACTGCTTGCACTGGAACAACTGCTTGGCAGTATTCCTCCTCACCTCACAACAGTATCCGGGTCCACGTGAGGCTCACCATGGCATCCCACCGGAAGAATGGCCGAACGTGGTGCGCCGTGTCATTGAACACCACGAATCCTTGCGCCGGGTTGCCGCTGAGTACGGCGTGTCCCACGAAACCGTCAGACGTATCCTTCGTACTTCTCGCAACCACAGAGCAGGATAAACCGCTCACATTCCCCCCCGCCTGTCTTTGAGGACGCTTGTGTGAGATATGACTCTCATGCTGTCACTCTGTTCACAACCTGTTCATATGGCATCTTCATAGAACCCGACACGTTCTTCAGCCAAGTCCATACGTTCCAGGCTTGCCTCTCGCGCACCTTCCCTTGCCTCTTGCTCATGCACTGTCTCTCTCTGCAGGGATATGCTACCGATGCCAGGCCACCGCTACAGAATCAGTATAGCAGAGGAGGACGGAATGAAAGCGGGTCGCACCTGGACAAGGGGCGGGAAAAGGCGGCAAGCAGAAACACTCGGCGTTTGCATAGGCGGCAATTCCTTTGATGAGCGAGATCGTCAAACGATCCAGCAGCGGCGAAAATCACACAAGTATCCTGTTGAGCAAGCTGTCTCAGCAGTTCGATTCGTGTAGCGCTACCCGACACGTGTAGAAAGACATGCCCCATCCTTTTCTGATAGTGACGCGTAGGCAGGACACAGAGATTGATGTTATAGTTGTTGAACGTCAACCATTTCTAATCACTGGTGCGCTTGAGCTTGCCGATGTTTACAAATGAGCCATCATATTACCATTGCGAAAACATTTGCTGCAGTGTCCTGATCACGGTCAATAGAAATGGCTTTCGGTAATTACTACGGCTCATTGACAACAGCAGACCAATGATCCTTGAAATTGGTTCCGCTCAGTTCTCAGCATGACGCCACAGGTACGGCACCCTTGCCTTTTTTGGCAATGCAGCCTTAAGCTTGACATGTTGTACCATATATGGTACAACATGTGCATGAATGACTCGCTGAAAATTCTCCCAGCCCGGTTCTTCAAAACTGCTTCTGGCACTGAACCGGTGAGGGAGTGGCTAAAAGGCCTGGACAAGGAGGATAGTCGAATTATCGGCGGGGATATCAGAACAGTCGAATATGGTTGGCCCATCGGTATGCCTGTGTGTCGCTCTATCAAGGGATATAAAGACCTTTGGGAGGTGCGCAGCCGTATCTCCGGTGGGAGAATTGCACGAGTGATTTTTCATATTAGCAGCGGTGAAATGATTTTGCTGCATGGGTTTATTAAGAAGACCCAGCAGACTCCACACCAAGACTTAGAGTTAGCAGATCGGCGCAGAAGGGAGTATGAAAGCCATGCCTGACAATCCCAATCGAGGCTCCTCATTTGAGGACTTCCTGAAAGAGGAAGGCGTCCTTGAAGCCTCTACCACTACTGCAGTGAAAAGGGTGCTGGCCTGGCAGATCGCAGAAGCGATGCGCACCCAACATCTCACCAAGTCGGCCATGGCTGCCCGTATGCATACCAGCAGATCACAACTGGAAAGACTTCTCGACCCAGAAAAGACAGGGGTATCGCTCGAAACGATACAACGTGCCGCTGCTGTCGTCGGCCGAGAGTTACGGGTTGAGCTGGTGTAAGCGGTTGTGTTGCAAGAACTACCAGAGGAACGCCGGCGCGAAATCTCACTTTCTTGTTCTACTTAGACAGCCGCTCCAACCTGGCTAGCGATACATGTCGCTAGCTTGCTGCCATTTCACGCGGACCTGACGAAAAAGCCGGCAACTCCCCCTCACATACCCGTCAGGTTCATGTTTGGGCGGATGGCGCACTAGGTTCGTGAGGAATCCGTGAAAGTTCCTGTAATAGGGAAGAGGTCCGCCTGTTATCATAGCTTGAGGAAGGCACATGCGCCAGGAGGCGTGCACAAGAGAAGAAGAGAAGCCCTACAAGCTATGCAGGAACAACAAGAGCCAGTTCCGATCCATATTCGCATCGACACACAAGAACAGCGATCTGGCATCCCCGATCTGCTGGCCAGCATGCCGCAGGTACACGTCGAGCTAACCCCTCTGCGTATGGGCGACTACGATGTCGGCGGCGATCCATGCCGCATCTTCGAGCGCAAAACAGGCAGTGATTTTCTCTGCAGTCTGGCACAGGGACGTTTATTCCCGCAACTAGCCGCACTGCTCAAAAGCCGCTGCGTGCCCATTTTGCTGCTGGAAGGGGACCCCCTGAGCATCAGCCACTCCCAGATGCGTCCTGAAAGCATCCGCGGGGCGCTCGCCTACATCGCCGCCATCTTACGCGTGCCGATCTTACCCAGTAGCGGACCCACTGATTCGGCGCACCTGGTCTATGCGGTAGCAAAACGCTGCCAGGCCGGGAAAGTGCATGGTCGTGTTGAGCAGGCGGCTCACGGTCCCCCGGCAGGACGACGCCGGGCGACGCAATCCGAACAGCAGATGCACATCATGCTGTCCCTGCCAGGCATCGGCCCCGTCACGGCACGCGCTGTCTGTGCGCGATTTCGCAGTTTGCATGACCTGTTGAATGCAGACGCCGCCCAACTCGCGGCGGTCCCCGGTGTCGGGCCCTCGCGAGCCGCTGCGCTGGAACAGCTGCTGCATGTGGCCTTGCCAACCTCACACGATGCGCTCACATCAAAAAGAGGGGAAGACGTACCAATGCAGGCCACCTACAACATCAAGGAGCAAGCACCCAAATAACCAATCGAGGGGGGAAGCGCAGAACTTCATCCAATTCGGAGTGGTTAAAAGTCCTGGTGGGTCGTGGTGGCGCTGCCGACACGACAAGCCGGGTGAATGTTGGCGAAGAGCAGCGTCCTTCTGCCTCTTCCCAAAAGCGAGAACATACCGAAAGGAGGGCGCCTGCGGGCGGCGATGTTGATGATCAACCGAGACAACACTTCCTCCATCACGCCGGCTAGTACCGTGATGGGTATCCTGATGGACAACGAGCTTCTGCTCCTTGAGGCTATCCAGGGCAAGCTCGTGCTTCGCTCGCTCCAGCTCACCACTGACGTGAGCGAGCCAGGTGGCCTGCTGAAATATCTCTGGGATGCTGGACTTCACTCGGCCTGGGTGATGCCAGCCACGACACGCTCGCGGAGCGCCACCTGTTCCTGGCTTGAGCAGGCGAGCAACCACTGGGTGGTGCGAGTCCATCCCGATCCACAAGAGCCAACCAGGCCGATCTATGCCCTCCTCTGGCCAAGGGAGCGCGACCAGTGGCAAGCGCGTCGCCTGGCACTCACCTTTCCCGAGTACGCCGGGTGGGGCTGGGACTTCACAGACGCGCGGAGTCTGCTCGCCACGGTGAGCTACCTGCAGCAGGTGCTGACCAGGCCGGTGGCCGACTCCCCCGACCTGCTGGCACACGCATTGCTCAACGACCTCACACACGATGCTGCCGTCTCGCCACCCGGTTCCTCCCCGGTCGACCTGTCCGCCTTATCCGACGGCGGCGCCACGCCTGTCCCGCTCAGGGAGTGCGCACGCGACGTGGTGTGGATGCGCCCCCTCTCGGTCATGGAACAACGCCAACGGTATGTACATAAGTACGTTCACCTCTCCTGGCACCTGCAGGCGGCGTGTGGCGCTCCCCTGGGGAGAGGTGCGCCGCAGTATTGCGCGAGTGGACGTGCCTACGATGGCATGCGCCCCGGCATCTGGCGTGCCCACGTCGAGCGGGCTGGCTCCGTCTTTGACGGCAAACAGCTGCCGAGTGGCCTGGACGGGGAGTGGATGAGTACGCCCCAGGTCCGGTGCTGCCAGGACATCGGCTACCGGGTCCAGGTACGGGAGGGCTGGTACTGGCAAGAAGCCCACGACCTGCTCAAGCGCTGGGGCACCACCTTGTGGCAGGCAGCTTCGCGCCTGCACCTACACCCCCAGGTCTATCGACATGCACTGGGGCGAGCCAATGCTTTGCACACCATCACCCGGCTCGCCGAGCTCGGTATCTCCCTCCTCGCCCAGGAGCAGACGGTTGGGGGCTGGTCCCGGCCGGATTGGTGGGTCCAGGTCGTCGGTCTGGGTCGAGCACTCCTGTTTGCGCAGCTGGTCAGTCTGGTGAGCAAGGGCACCATGCCAGTGCTGGTGGAGAGGAATGCCTTCTGGGTGATCTCCGATGAGGCCTATCCACCCTCCGCGGTTCCTGGCCTGTTGACGGCCCAGCCATGGAGGGGGTATACCGCGGGGTATGCAGCCCCCCTCTTGCTCACATCAGAAGTCAGAGACGCCTTCAAAAGGGCGCAGCATGCTGGCGAATTGGCCCTGGCACTCGATACCTTGGCAGGGGAGGTCCTCCCCTAACAGCTTTATCCTGCGGTATCCACTGAGTAACCGAGACTTGGAGGAGATGATGCTCGAGCGCGGCTTGCATGTCGATCACATAACGATCTACTGGAAGTAGAGCTGAGTCCAAGCGCCCCATGGGAAGCTCTATCAAAGGCTCCTCATCCTTTCCCAGCAGCCCTATGCCTGCCAGCCAAGGGAGAAGGAATACCATTATGATATAATGAAGCCAGTAAAACAACAGGCGTATGGATTATCATATCAGACTGGAAGGCCGTGATCGATGGCAGTAGAACGCAGCGCGCAGTATGAACGAATGAGCCTGGAAGCATACCTGTTTCTGAAGAGCCTGCGCGCATAACGCATCCATATGTACTCTAAGCTCATCGTTGAAGAACAATATGAATAGCTATGCCATCTAAAGAGAGCACTCAACTGAAGCGCACCCTTCACTCCTATCACGAAGCAGGTCACGCCGTGGTGTGGCATGTCGTTGGCGGCCTGATCGAGGAAGTGTCGATCGCCTCCAGTCCAACAGGGTATGGGGGATATTGCCGCTTTGGTTTGCTCGTCCCACTATCGGATGACCAGCTATCGACAGATGGGTGGCTCCGGCGAGGCAGGATTGATCCCAGGACGGTCACGGCCTATTATGCCGGAATGCTTGCTATGGCCTATTATTGTGCCTCGTATGCAGGGGAGGACGAGTATCTCGCGGGCAGCGAGCGGGACGATCTAGAGAAAATTCATACCTTGCTTCTCCGCCTCGGTGCTGACGAACAGGAGCGTTCGACCCTGCAAGAGGCATGCTGGAAAGAAGCGCAGCAGATTCTCTCGGACTATTGGCCAGCTGTTCAAGCGCTAGCAAAGAAGTTATTGTGGCACCGGACCCTCGATGGAAGGGTTGCTCACCTCGTCATCTGGCGAACGGTTGGCTATCCTGACGCCGATTGGCGATTCGCGGCTTTGAATCTTCAGTAAGAGCAAGTCGCTTAGGCCTGGGGAAATACGAAAAACCATCCACGGCGCTCCTGCTGAGCGCGGGCATGATAGCGGAACCGACCGGAACCAACGGACATCGAGCAAGCTGAATTTCTCAAGGTATGTAGTGGAAACGTTATTCCTGGTAATAGGTTTCATAGGTATGCCAGCGCGTAAGCTCCCTGGCAAACGGCGTGATGCCAAGCCACGCGAGAGCGTAGACGCTATGTTTCACGACAGCATATCCCTCCGCTAGTTCCTTTTCCAGTTTTAAGCCCACAATCGGGCGAAAAGCGAAAAAGATCGTCCTGAGATCATACAGCGGATACCCTTCGGTAAGCTCATAGGTAACAAGCATGAACTCTGGTTCGTCTGGGAGAGGATACCAGGGCTTGACATCAACAAGGCGCTCTTTGACAAATTCACGGTCAAAGGTAGTTATAGGAGGTTCTCTGTAAAATTTTTTCTGAGACATCACGTACTCAGGAATAGGAGAAGGACAATAACCTGGAAAATGTATCTCCGGCATAACGGTACGCACTGAGTACATCTTTGGTTGATAGCCCGCTTTCACGTAGGGTAACGTAAGATCATAGGCCGATGCAAGCGTGTGGGAAAACTCCTCAAGAGAGAGCGCGGTAAAGGGGTGCTTTTGTTCCTGTAGTGAGAGGCTCGTTGGAAGATCAGTCACCAGCAAGCTGAAATCCATATGGGTAATAAACACGGTGCAAGAAAATTTTTTGCTCCCATCAGGATAGACAATCAATACCGGTTCAAAATGAACAGTTTTCCTCTCATCTTTGTCAAGGGCAGCATGTTTCTCCCGATCCCACCGGTGATATAAGGAGGAGACAATACGAGCTACCTCTTTGTATAAGAGTCGCTCGCTCGCCCGTTCTTTGCCGGAAAGTTCCTCGATCAGGGTTCGGTTACTCCTTCCGTCGCCGTATTTTGCTTCCATGTCAGCCACATACCCGTAATAGACGGGCTTTTGCGTCTTTTTCATCGTCTCTCTGACAGATATACCAGAACGCATGTGCTATATGATACTATATCATCGTACTTTATCGATGTGAAGCCTTTTGCCAGAATAGTAAATAAATACCAGGTCGATCACCAGGAGCCCTACCCCACCGTGCAGCTTCCTTCCCCTGGTTCTGCACAGCAGGGGCGCGATGCGCTTTCCTTAGCATACACCTCCGCTACATTTACGGTGGAACCCTCTCGAGAAGAGCAAGATACGAGAAGTTTTTGCTTTTCAGCACGCAATACTGCTCAAGTGATCAGCGCGAGGATGCTTGTCTGATAGGGCTTAAGCACCTCGAGGAACACCTGAAGGGAACGGAAACTAGGGATCAAAATACCCCGAGAAAACTCGTTGCTTCAGAATGGATAACTCTCGATGGTGCCTTTGATGCGGATACGATGGACCAATGGTGATTCCCTAACCATAGCGTTGAGAGGCAAGCATATATCACAGAGGGGAGTGAAGGATGCGATGCTTTACGGTCGTACCACCTATGATATGCTTGCACCTTACTGGTCTGCTCAGACAAACGATGACCATGGACCAGCAAGCAAGTTGAACAGCGTGCGAAAATATGTGATCTCTTCAACGCTGGAACAAGCATCATGGAATAATTCAACAATTATTAAAGGGATATCGTAGGGAAATCGCCAAGCTGAAACAGCAGTCAGGTGGAGATATGCTCATAATCGGTAGCGCTACTCTGGTGAAGTCGCTGATGGAGACTGCACTTATCGATGAGCACCGGTTTTTAGTCCAGCCTATTATCATGGGACGTGGAAAGCGTTTCTTCAAAGACGGGATGGGCATGACCAAACTGAAGCTTGTTGAGAGCAAAACGCTCACCTTAGGCGTCATGGTTATGACCTATCACCCTGACAGCTAATACCACTGGGGCGATGAACGCATCAAGGGAGAATGGCCGAGAGCGCTTGGTTCAAAGACCTGGCCAGGAAGGTGCGGGAGGTGGAAGCAGCTAAGAGCTGCTTGGCAAAAGACAGATCAGAGGTGCAGGAGAGCGTATGAACACAGTCATTTCACAAGACGGAACCACGGTCGCTTACGCCAAACTCGGCCATGGGCCGGCAGTTATCCTGGTAGCGGGGGCCTTTTGTTCACGGACCAGAAGGTCCGGACCAGAGCTTGCCAAACTCCTTGCGTCACGCTTTACGGTCTACAACTATGACCGGCGGGCCGCGGCGAGAGGGGCGATACCAAGCCCTATGCCGTCGCGCGTGAGATCGAGGATATCGAAGCACTCATCGACGAAGCTGGCGGGTCGGCCTACCTGTATGGCATTTCCTCTGGAGCTGCCCTTGCCCTGCACGCGGCCGTACAGCTCGGCACGAAAGTCAAGAAGCTGGCTATGTACGAGTCGCTTGTATATTGTCGGGGCCATTCGGCTGTCGGGCACAATGCATTGCGTTCACTCTATTAGGGAGTATATGAATAGCAGGGAAGAGAATGCTCTTGTAGGCAAGGCTGCTATTCGAGCTTGTTGCCAGAGACAGCCTCAACTGAGGAAGAAGCGAGACTTCCTCCCCATCATGTTCCCTCGTGAGTACAGGCAACACAGCCCTCTTCACTCAGAGCAAGGGAAGAGAAAAAAGACATCCCCAAGACCCGAGAGGAGTCTTGGGGATGATCGCGGAACCGACCGGAACCGACGGGCATCGAACCATCGGTCGCACCTGGCACGCATCCCCCTTGAAAAACTCTTCTCAGGCAGAGGCGATCTGCTTGTCTACCAGGAACATGTTGCCACTTCCTCACCGCGAGAAGACCCGTTCATCTCTGCCCTTGACGACCCGCTGTTGGTGTCTCTGCCTGATCACCCTCAAGCTCAAGCTGATCCTCGCTGGAAGATCCCACCCTCCGCGTGGGCAACCGTGCTCCAGCGTATCGAGCAGGGGGAACCGCTCCGTCACATCGCACGTGATTACGGCGTGTCGTATGAGGCGGTCCGGCGTGTGCTGCGTGCCGCCCGTCGCCACTAAGTGGCACCTGAGAGTACGCATCACCCAAGTGGCCAGCATAGCAGGCAGCGTCTGAGTGGGCTGACAAAGGCTAGAGCATGTCCGTCGTGTGCTCCAGATCCATCTTCACACGACAAGTGTATCACGGGAGGGAAGAACCATCACAGGAAGCACCTGGCTTGCAAACGGAAGCCAGCCGGGAAGCAGGTGCGTCTCACGGCACACTCAACGGTACCATCGATAAGGACGCGCGGCGTGTTTTCTTCCTGGTTCACAAACGGATGGTGCAAGTTGAGGAACCAGCACAGGGGAACATCGCCTCCTTGACACACAGCAGTATAGCAGGTGAGGGCCGGTCAGACCTGGACAAAAGGCGGATTGCACTTGGGGAACAGACGGAGAAGCCATCGAGATCTAGGCAACCATGGCCTTCCTGTAGGCTGTGAGATCCTGGAAAGAAGATGGCACAAACAGATCGCATCGGCGACATGCGAGGGTGAAAACTGTCTCTTTTGAGAAAGGATGTGCTACGTAGCCGGCACAGGCTGTTTATGCTGAAAGCGGAATGTCCATATATTCCGCCTCGGTCTGAGACTGAGGGAGAGGCAGATGTTCTTCACGCATCATCTGAAGATGTTCTTGTAAGGCTTCTTTCATCAGTTGCTCGACTTCTTCTCTCGTATCTCCAACAGCAACGCAGCCTGGCACATCAGGAGCATACGCGCCATAGGAGTTTTCGCCTTTTTCGATGATGACCAAGATTCTTGCCATCTCAATCCTCTTTCTCCAGTTGGGCTTGTTTCAAGACACTGAGCAAGGTTCCAACAGGCATGTCCTTGCCAGGATGCCCAGAGACCGTTACTATTCCCTTCTTTGTCGGATGCTTATCATGTCGATGATCTCCACGTACCCGCGCAAGATACCATCCATCAGCTTCTAGACGTTTGATGACATCACGTACCTTCACACAAACGGCCTCTCTTCCGTCCTTTAAGAAAAAGTATACCGCATCCACAGAGAATGTGCTATAGGAGTTTTATCAGCATCAATCAGATGAGGCAAAGGGACAATCGCCAAGTCGTCATCGGTAGACGATGTTGACCATCGTAACTGACAACACAGCCTATCCCAATCTCTTGACTTTGTCATTCATGTTGATTACAATCATTCTAAAGCATTTGAATATTCAAGGTTAATACAAATGGGCAAAGAAGCCGAAGATAAAAAACAGCATATTGTTCCCGAAGATATGTTCATGATCAAGGATCTGGAGACGCTGAAGGTGGCAGCTGACCCCCTGCGTCTGGAGATCCTCAACTTTTTGCGAGGCGAGCCGCGCACCGTCAAAGAGATGGCAAAGCAGCTCAGCCTACCACAAACCAAGCTCTACTATCACATGGGTCTGCTAGAGGAGCATGGGCTGATTCGCGTGACCGGTACGCGCCTGGTGTCGGGTATTGTGGAGAAGCAATATCAGGCCACAGCCTATAAGCTGACGGTCGATCGCGCTCTGTTCTGGATGACTCCCGCCGAAACAGAGGATTATCAAGGGTTGGAAGTCTTTCTTTCGGCGGTGCTGGATTACACACACAGCGACATTATGCGCAGCGTGCGCGCCAGGCTGGTTATTCCTACCAGGGACGCACCGCCAGAGCAATCGCTGGATGTTGGGCGCTGCTGGTTTCGGCTCACCCCGGAGCAGGTACAGTCGTTCCAGCAGCGGCTCGAAGACCTCTGCATGGAATATGGAGCATTGAGCAAGAACGCGCCAGCTGCGGGCACGCAGTTCTACGAATTCTTACAGGCGTTTTATCCAACACTTGAACACTCTCCCACTGTCAGGGAAGGGCACATGGAGCGTGGACAATGGCCCACGCCGCCACCGAAAACCGACGACTAACAGAAGGAGCATGCTATGGCATCCGCCGACACCAACTCCCTCAAACGCACGAAAACCATCGACTTCTGGAAGTTCTGGACGGGCGAGACGATCTCCAACCTGGGCAGCTCATTCACCCAGTTCGCCCTACCGCTGCTGGTCTTCAAGCTGACCGGCTCGGCGCTGAACCTGGGTATCACCACGGCCGCCGCCTTCCTGCCCTATCTGCTCTTTGGCCTGGTAATCGGCGCGTGGGTGGACCGGCTGAACCGCAAGCGCATGATGATTCTGGTCGACATTGGGCAAGCGCTGGTCATCGCCTCCATCCCGGTCATGTTTTTGCTCGGCGCGCTCAACGTCTGGTGGGTCTTTGGCGTGGCCTTTGTCAGTACCACGCTCAAGATTTTCTTCGATGCCGGCGAGTTCGCGGCCATTCCCAGCCTGGTCGATCAAGACGATCTGGTGACGGCCAACGGGCGTATCCAGGCCAGCTTCTTTGGGGCCAGCATCCTAGGGCCGCTGCTGGCGGGTGTGCTGCTTTTTGTCATGTCCCTGCCCACGCTTATGTTTATCGACACCAGCTCGTTTCTCGTCTCGGCCTGCACCTTGTCGCTGATCTTCACCAGCTTCAACGTCGCCGAAAAGCGCGAGAAGAAGAGCATCCGGCACGATGTTGCCGAGGGGCTGCGCTATGTGCTGCATCATCCCGTGCTGCGCAATATCTCGATGATGATGGCAATGGTCAACTTTGTTGGCAGCACCACCTACGCGCAGTTGGTGCTGTTTGCTGAGCGGCAGCTTCATGCAACCGACAGCCAGTACGGTCTGATGAATGCGGCAGGCAGCGCGGGCGTGGTGGTGCTGTCGCTACTGGCGGGGCAATTCCGCAAACGCTGGAGCTTCAGTCGCGTGGCGCTCACCGCGCTGGCGACGGAGGGGCTGTTAACGATTGCGCTGGCCTTCACGCCCTGGTTCTGGCTGGCTGTGCCGCTTTGGGCGCTGATTCAGGGCATAGGCATTCTCTTTAACATCAACACCGGCTCTTTGCGCCAGGGGATTGTGCCCAACCAGATGCTGGGCCGGGTGCTGACGATTGCCGGAGTGCTGGCCTGGTCGGCGATCCCGCTAGGCACACTGCTGGGCGGCGCGATCATCAAAGCCACTGGCAATGTGATGCTGGTCTACGCCGGCATCGGCGTGCTGATCTTTCTGATTCCGACCGCGTTTTCGTTCACGGCATTGGGCCACGCGGAGCGCTATCTGCCCAAGAAGGAGGAGCAGGCTGAGACGAGCGTCCTGGCAGAGGGTGGGGCAACGGCTGTGTAGCTGCTTGTACAGATGAGACGCTTCGCTCCAGAGCAGGTGTGTGAGAGTCACAGAGACGCAACCCCACTCTCGCTGCGATTTCAGTCGCAACGAGAGTACGCACAGGTATATAGAGGAGGTGTGATCGCTCCCATAAACACCTTCCGGGTCCACATATTCCCCACTGGACAATTCCCATTTCTCAATGGTCGAGCGTATGATGCCGGGTTATCGAGAATCAGGAACCCCTCCGCGCGGTCCCGTCAATGGCCCCCGGATCTCTGTGAGTGCATAACCCCGCTGGTGGAGGGCTGCAAGCAACTGTTCCACATGCTGACGGTCACGTGTCTCCAACGTGAGAGTCACTTCCACATGCTGCACTGGCAGCGATTGCATCATGGGCAGATAATTCATTTCCCGTACGTTGATCTTCAACTCTGCAATGTGTGTCAGGAGTTGATTCAACGCGCCTGGACGATCTCCAATCGCCGTACGCACGATGGCGATGCGTCCCTGGCTCAGCAATCCATGGGCGATGAAGCCGCCAAGCAGGTTCATGTCGATGTTCCCACCCGAGAGGAGCACCACGACCTCTTTGCCTGCCAGGTTGAGCAGTCCGGGGCGCAACAGCGCTGCCAAGCCTACCGCTCCCGCACCCTCAACCTGCAATTTACAGCGTTCCTGCAACAACAGAATGGCGTTCATCGTCTCTTCGTCTTCCACCGTGACGACCCTATCGACGAGGTGCCTGATGATGGGGAATGTCAGCTCCCCGGGGCTTTTCAGGGCGATCCCATCGGCAATCGTGCTGATGGTTGGCAGTATTCGCACCTCTCCAGCATCCAGCGAAGCACGGCAACTGGCCGCACCCTGCGCCTGGACCCCAATAATAGTCAGGCCGGGTTTGCGTGCGCGTGCGGCGATGGCGATGCCTGAGATGAGACCTCCACCACCAATAGGAACAAGAAGCGCATCAACGGAAGGAAGCTGGGTGAGGATCTCCAGGCCGAGAGTGCCTTGGCCAGCGATGATGCTGGGATCATCGAAGGCGTGAACGAAGGTTGCCCCCGAGGTCTCCTGGAGCTCACGCGCATGAGCGGAAGCTTCCTCAAAGGTGGCACCGTGCAGAACCACCCTGGCACCATATTCTTGTGTCGCCATCACTTTGACCAGAGGAGCCTGCTCAGGCATCACGATGGTGGCGGGGACCGCAAAGGACTGGGCGGCAACAGCGACGGCCTGAGCATGATTGCCCATGGAAGTCGCAATCACCCCGCGCCTGCGTTCCTCCTCACTGAGTTGGGCAATCTTGTAGGTAGCTCCACGCACCTTGAAGGATCCTGTTCGCTGCAGATTCTCAGACTTGAGATACACGTTGGCCCCTGTCATAGTGCCGAAAGTGCGAGAATGTAACATGGGCGTCACATGAACCGCATCACGAATCACCTGACTAGCATGCTCGATCTCTTGCCATGTTGGGACGTGAGGAGCGGGCCGGAAGTTGGCTGGACTCACTGAAGCGTTCTCCTTTCTCGATCGGAGAGGACATCGCTGTCAGAGCATACCCCTGGTGCAGCTCTGACATGAATTCTGGCACATGTTCCTTCGCTCTATGGTTCAGTATCAAGCTCGACTTGGACATCCGGGGTCGCAACTGCGACCGTACCGTAGAGTGGTCACCTGCGCTTGAAGGCCTCGATGAGCTGGGTGCCTTGCTCCTGGGTGACTCCCTTGAGGTGAAAGTGCAACCGCACCGCATTGAACAGGCTCACCCCTGACCGAACCGGCCTGCTGGGATCGAGCACTGCACGGATGGCGACAGTGACCGCTTGCAGCGGCACCTGGTGTGCCCTGGCCAACACCTGCACGAGTTCGACGCCACAGGTGGCGACACCTGAGAGAAAGAGTTCACCAGGCGTGATGGCCTCCCCGGGGCAGCCGTTTTGGAGAGGTCCGTCTACCACGAAATGGTGGGTGCGCGCACTGCAGAGCACCCGCCCGAAGGTCTCCGTTGAGCGAGCCTTGAGGTCATACTGCCGTACTTCTTGCTGTACCATCGTTCGCTTCCCTTCTGTGGCCTAGCGACTTGCGCATCAGTCGCGCTGCATCGCTAGACCGCAATCGGCTCCGCTGAGTCGGGCCAGAGGGATGCCAGGAGTTCTCTCATTGGTTCGATGCATGCACTCCTTGTTCTAGGAGAGTGAGATGCTCCTGGTTCGCCCTGTCATTGCCTCCTCAGCGAACCACAGCCGTGCGGTCTTTTCCCCGCATGTAACAGTACTGAACACATTATACGCTATGGCGATGCAGCAGGGTGTGGTACCTCTCCGTCTCCTACACGTGATAGTATAAAGAGGATATCTTCCGTACGGGGGAGCCACATATTTTTCACGATGTTCACGAGAGGAAGGACTGGAAAGCGATGCGTGTCTACAAATTTATTCACTCGTGCCTGGTGGTTGAGGAGGGTGGAGACAAGATTTTGTTTGACCCGGGTATGTTCTCGTTCATGGAGGGCCAGGTCATGCCGGACGCGTTCAGGGATGTGGGGACGATTATCATTACGCACAACCATCCCGATCACGTGGATGTGGCCGCGTTGAAAAAGATCGTGGAGTTGAGCGGTGCGATGGTGATCACCAACAGCGAGACCAAGGACGCCCTGACCAAGGAGGGCATCGAGGCGATTGTGCTGGACGAGGGGAGCTATCAGAGCAAGGACTTTACGATCCGCGCGGTGCCAGCCAACCATGAGAAAATACTTGCTCCCACGCTGCCACAGAACACCGCCTATATCATCAACGATAGCTTCCTCAATCCGGGCGACTCGTTCGCTACCCTACCGTCTACCCTCAGGGGTATCAAGGCCTTGGCGCTGGTGGTTGCGGCACCCTGGACCACCGAGGTCACGACGGCGGAGTTCGCCGAGACGCTAGCGCCGCAGATGGTCATTCCCGTCCACGACGGCTACGTCAAAAGCTTCTTCCAGAAGATGCGCTATGACAACTACGACCGCTATTTTTCCACGAAGGGCATCAAGTTTCAACACCTGGTCAGCCCGGGCGACGGAGTTGAGATAGAATAGGGTCTCGTTGGCTTTCTCGTCACTTCGCTTAGTTGGGGATGCATGCTCTGGGAGCAGATGCATCTCGCATCGAGAAACGTGTACTGGCTACTTGGTACATCCGATCAAAAAAGGCACTTTGAGAAGCGATTGATGAAGGAGAAAAGGGGAGCAAATGTCGAGCTGGGAAGAGGGTGTCTCTTGGACGAGGGAGGCTGTGTTGGAGCGCGAGAGCGCTCCCGAACTTGCCTGCAGGGTTCTCGAGAGTGAAATAGCGAGTGAAAAAGGCGGAGTTGCGACAACTGGGTGAGGTTGGCCTAGATTGGGCGTACCTGGCACGTATTCCGTTGGAAAAACTCTGATCTGGGAGAGGCGATCTGCTTGTCTACCAGGAACACGCTGCCACTGCCTCACCGTGAGATGATCCGTTCACCTCTGCCCTTGACCATCCGAGGCTGTTGTCTCTGTCTGACCTCCATTATGACGTAGCTGATCCTCGCTGGAAGATCCCGCCCTCGGAATGGGGAACAGTGCTCCAGCGGGTCGAGCAGGGGGAACCGCTCCGTTACATCGCTCGTGATCACGGTGTGTCGTATGAGGCGGTTCGGCGGGTGCTGCGTGCTGCTCGTCGCCGCTAAGTGGGACATGTCAGCACGGATCAGCCAGGTGGTCAGGAGAGCGCCCAGCGTCTGCATTGGCAGGCGAAGGACGGAGGGGTTCCGTCGTGTGCTTCTGGTGCCAGTGGCACACTTGCAGTGTACCACAGCAAGGTGCAGCAAACACGGGAAGCACCTAGCTCAAGAACGGGAAAAGGCGGGAAGGAGGACCAACCGTGGGTTTGCCAAGCCTATCCACCCGCACTTTTGGCGGAAGCGAGCTGGTTTTCTAGCCTCCGAGGCAACACGTGTCCCCAGTACACTCTCGCCGACCAAATACAGAACGTCTGGATCATTTGGGGATCGTGGCCGGCGGCTATTCACGGGATCATCGTGCCGATCTCAAGCAATGGATGCTCACCCTCACCACCACGCATGATGGAGATGTTCCCCTCCTTCTGCGACCGCTGGATGGTAACAGCGCAGATAAGGAGCAGCCTCATCCGTGAAATACCACTGCTATGTTAACTCATGATCTATTCTTCCTTGAGTTTTTTCCGTGCCGACCGGCGGAAGTTCTTTTTTCCTGTGCACGCCTTTTAGCTGACGATGTTTTGGGAGACGTCCGAGCCTCTTGCACACGGGCATGGTTCTTGACGCCACCACCATTAGTGATGTTCCCGAAATTTGGAACCGCCAGTAACGAGCCCCAGCCAGTACTAAAGTACTGCTGGAGAATGTTGAGGAGCAGCGAAGCCAGACGGTAAAGCGCAAGACCGGCAGCAAATTGCCATGCAATGAAAATGGTGACGAACGCTATGACAAATGGCAGAAGAAATTGCGCAATCTGGGTTAGTTGCATCGCAGCATCTCGAATTTCAGCGACGGTATGCGGCTGCGCCATGCGCATCTGTACAAAGGTTGCCAGCCCGGTCAGGATTGGCAGAATATGGGTCGGATCGGGAAGCCCCAACGAGATGTGCCAGGCGACATTGAACACGGCAAACCAGTTGAGGTCGATATTTGGCAGACTCGTTAGCTGGGGCAAGAATGGATAGATGATGCTGTTAAGATGAGCGAGCTTTGCGTGGTTGAGTACGATTTTCAGTGCTGAGAAGAGGCCAATAAGTATGGGAGTCTGAACCAGGAGCGGCAAGTAGGGAGAGGTCGGGGTAATTCCGTGCCGCTTATACAGGGCCTGTATCGCCTCATTTTGGGCTCGCAGGTCTTTTGCATGCTGCTTACGTATCTCTGAGAGCTCTGGTTGAAGGGCAAGTGTGGCCTTCATCGACCGGAGTTGCCGACGGGTCTGGGGAAGCAGCAAAAGGTAGATAACGAGGGTCAAGATGATAATCGATAGGCCAAAATCACCGAAGAAGTGATAGAGTACCATGAGGGCATTAAAGATGGGATAGGTAAAAATGAGGTTGAAGAATGAGATAATCGGGTTCACGCATTCCCTCCTGGCTTCTTGCTTTTGCAAAGCTGGCTTTGCCTGCGGCTCTAAAAAATCTGTTCGGCAAGAGAGAACCGCAACTGGTGTCTCACCATAACGAATCCGCAGATCGGAGAAAAACAGGGATGACCGAAATCTATATCGAGCTGGGTGGCAAGAAGGCCATTGCCTGGTCGCTGGAATGGCCTGGTTGGTGCCGCATTCGTACAAGCGAGGCGGCGGCAGTGCAGGCGTTGATCGAAACCGAGGCGCGCTACCGGCTGATCGCGCAGCGGGCCGGGCTGAAGTTTGCGCCTGGTGATCTCGTGGTTGTTGAACGTCTCCCAGGCGATGCCAACACTGCCTGGGGAGTGCCTCGGTGCTGGCTCCTGTCGAAACCAGGCCGATCGATGTCGTGACCGCGCAACGTGACGCTCCTGCAGGCGGTATGGGACATGCTGGAAGAGGTCGTCATGGCCGAGCCTTCGGACCTGCGCAAAGGTCCGCGTAGTGGAGGTCGAGACCGAGACGGCATATGGCACCACGTCATCGAGGCCGAGCGAGTATATGCGCGCAAGATCGGGGTGCGACGACCGCCCTTCGAGGTGAACGACAAAAGCGCCCTCAAAGGCATGCGGGAAGGGATCGCTGCTGTGCTCTCGAAGCCCTCCAGCGGCGAGCCGCTAGTTGCCGGGGGATGGAACGCCAGCTACGCGGTCCGGCGCATGGCCTGGCATGTGGTCGATCACCTGTGGGAAATCGAAGATCGTCGAAGCTGATAGCTGTGGTGCGCAAGGGGGGGCCAGGGCAAGCGTCCTGGCCCGAATTTGGCAGAAACGCCTTGCAGAGCCTCCTTGTCAGGGGAGGATGCAGGCGGTAGAATGCAAAGAGAGCGCGACGCGCTTGCAGAGAACTGTGAGGAGGTATAACGAGAACACATAGCAGGAGAAAAAGGAATGGCAACACAGATACAAAGCGTTCGGGCCGCCGTCGTGCAGGCTGCCCCGGTTGCCTTTGATCGGGAGCGCACTCTGGAGAAAGTTCGAACGTTGACCGCGGAGGCGGCCAGCCAGGGAGTACAGATCGTTGTCTTCCCGGAGGCCTTTGTCTCGGCCTATCCACGGGGTCTGACTTTTGGGGCTGTGGTGGGCAATCGGACTCCAGAGGGACGTGAGCAATACCGCTGCTACTGGGAAAGTGCGGTCGATGTTCCCGGCCCTGCTGTTGACATCCCTGCGGACATTGCCAGACACCACCAGGTCTATCTGGTTATCGGAGTGATCGAGCGAGATGGAGGAACGCTCTACTGTACAGTGCTGTTCTTCTCAGCCGATGGGCGCTATCTGGGGAAGCATCGCAAGCTTGTGCCCACCGCTTCTGAAAGGCTCATCTGGGGCTTCGGCGATGGCTCCACTCTGCCTGTCTTCGAGACCCCATTGGGACGACTGGGAGCTGTCATCTGCTGGGAAAACTATATGCCCCTGCTGCGTATGACGATGTATGCCAAAGGGATCCAGCTCTACTGCGCTCCGACTGCCGATGGACGAGATAGCTGGATTGCAACCATGCAACATATTGCGCTGGAAGGACGCTGCTTCGTCCTCTCCTGTAATCAGTTTGCCCGGCGGCGCGATTATCCGCAGGACTACAATACCTCCTTTGGGGATGACCCTGAGACGATCCTCTCTCGTGGAGGAAGTTGCATCGTCAATCCGCTGGGCCAGCTACTTGCGGGTCCCAACTACAGCCAAGAGTGTATCCTGACGGTGGAGCTTGATCTGGCCGACATTGCACGGGGCAAATTCGATTTCGATGTGGTGGGTCACTATGCTCGACCCGATATCTTCTCACTTCATGTCAATGAACACCCTCAGTCTCCTGTCATACGCAACTAGGACTGAGATGAGAGCAGAAAGCTTGAAACGCTGGGCTGCCTGTCTGGCGGGCGGAATGAGTATTACGTGGATCTTGCGTGTGCTCTGGGTCCGGTATGGGCAACACATCACGGTCAGCGATCCTTTCTCTGAACAGGAGAGAACTGCTTAATCTGTGCTATAATAAAGCCTGGTGTTTCATCACGTTCACTGCGACTCCGCCCCGGATATGAGACGGGTGCGCGAGCAACAAGACACAAGACTAGCGAAGGAAGGCCACCATGTCCCAAACCGGCAGCAGCGGCTCGCTTGGAGCGCTCTATCACCCCTTGCACGGCGAACAGCTCGAAAATCCGTACCCATTTTACGCGCGCGCTCGCCGCGAAGAACCGATCTTTTATAGCGATGAAATGCAGGCCTGGGTTGTGACCAGGTACAATGACATCCTCTCAATCTTGAACCAGCCGGATGTCTTTTCATCGCGGGATGCTCTGCGTCCCGTGGTAAGATTCACCCCGGCTGTGTTTGCAGAACTGAGCAAGGGATATCCGTTCGTCACCAACGTGGTCGATAGCGATGGGGCAGCCCATACCCGGTTCCGCAACGCCGTGGCCAGGGCGTTTGTACCCAGTCGCATTAAATCCCAGGTCCGGGCCAGACCAGCCACCGGAAGGAAGAGCAAGGTGAGGATCAGACGCATGACCACCGCTGGATTGGGTGGGTTCAACCCTGGGATGGTCAAATCAGCCACCTCCATCACGGCTGTGACCAGCATCTCAAGCAGTCCCGTTTGCTTCGCTGCTGAAAACCTCAGCAAACTACCAATCCCTTCTTGCCAGATGAGTTGGGATTCGTTCAGTTTTTTTTAGCAGGCTCCTGAGCCCGACCACGCCGCTGGTTCCTCACCCCTAACTTGGCCCGCACCCGATTGATTTGACTCACACTCACAACTACGCCAAAGCGGCTCTTCAGTTCGCGTTGAACTCGGCTCGAAGGCATCTGGGGGTCATCGCTGCACAGCTCGTTGATCCAGACTTGCACGGGCTCGGTCAATTTGTACGGATGACCGTGGCGATCATCCAAGAAGACCTGAGCAGCTTTGTCTTCATTACGTGCCTGTTGGACCAGGCGGTAGGCGGTGGATCGAGAAATGTTCAATTGGCTCTCTGCTCTCGCCGTTTGCCACGATTGGCCTGCGAACATGCGCCCGATAAGCTGCAACCGTGCCGCACGATCAGGACGATCTTTCATCTTTTCTGTCCTTCTATTCCGTGGAGGTCCTGCACCCTTCTGCGCCACAGTGTACCACTTGATGTTGTCCTAGTCTAGCTGCGTCGATTATCAGAAAAGGCAAACTCCCTGGTCGAACCCTCGTATGAGCAACGCTGTCCAGGTTCAGATCCTCATTGGAAAATACCTGTTGCTCAATGGCCAACCGTTCTTCATCGGATTGACCAGGGCGAGCCATTGAGAAAAGTTGCAGGGGATTATGGTGTGTCGTATGAGACTGTTCGGCGGGTACTACATGCTGCGCGTCGTCACTAAGTGGAACGTGTGAGCAAGGATCAGCCACATAGCCAAGAGAACACGCCACGACTGCATGGGCAGGCAAAGGACGGAGCGGGCCCGACTTGCGTTGCCGGTACCTATGACACACCAGCAGTGTACCGCATCAGGGTGGAGCACGCACGGGAGCACCCGGACCGTGGGCGGGAGCTTGATGGAGAGGAGAAGCAGCAATGGCGTGGACGAATATTAGAACGTCGTGCAACTACAAGGAACTCGGCAGCATCATGCTACCGAGTTCCTTGCCATTCAGATGGAAAGGGCGTCCCCGCGATCTATCCCCTGGAAGGGACAACGCCAAGTTGTTGCATGAGGCTCATCTGGTCGGGGCCACCCCAATGTTCCGCAATCTTGCCATTCGCAAAACTGAGCATATCCCAGTGAAAGTCTCGCTTGACAGGTCAATTGAAGAGCAGTATGATCTTTTGGATCTCGAAGAGCGTATACTTCAAGCGGGCCGTGGTATCGTGCTCAAATGTTGAAAGGCTCTCGCTGGACGATTCTGTTTCTGTAGCTGCGCGATCATCGAGACAGGGGGAAGGTCCCGTGTCAAAGCATCTTGAGACAAGCCCGAACAATCTGCCTACCCAGTTGAGTAGCTTCATTGGCCGTGAACGGGCGATTGCCGAACTCAAAAGCCTCCTTTCGACCACGCGCTTACTCACCCTCACCGGAGCAGGTGGCTCGGGCAAGACGCGGCTGGCCTTGCAGGTGGCGACCACTCTCCTGGCGGATTTCGAGCATGGGGTGTGGTGGGTAGAGTTGGCCTCCTTGACCGATCCCGCGTTTGTGCCACAGCAAGTCGCCTCGTCTCTTGGTCTCTCTGAGCAGCCAGGCCGCCCGTTGATAGACACGCTCTCGGAGGCCCTCCAGACCAGAAAACTCTTGCTCGCCCTGGACAATTGCGAACACCTGATAGCCGCTTGCGCGCAACTGGTGGAAACGCTCCTTCGCTCCTGTGCCGCTCTACACATTCTGGCCACCAGTCGAGAAGCGTTCAACATCCCCGGCGAGACGATCTGGCCCGTCCCTTCTCTGGCCGTGCCGGATGCCAATCACCTCCCGCCCATAGAAGGACTGGTCAAGTACGAGGCGGTTCATCTTTTCATCGAGCGGGCGGTGTCTGTGTTGCCTCACTTCAGACTCACACAGGACAACGTACCGGCACTGATGCAGGTCTGCCGTCGCTTAGATGGTCTGCCACTGGCGATTGAGCTGGCAGCCGCACGGGTGAAGGTCCTCTCACTGGAGCAGATCGCCACGCGGCTGGATCACTCCTATCGCCTGTTAGCTGGCGGCAGCAGGACTGCTTTGCCCAGGCAGCAGACCTTGCAGGCGACCATTGAGTGGA
>WNGM01000167.1_pt1 | contig 51709 bp, 94 predicted proteins | sample 5400571 | NCBI WGS metagenome assembly WNGM01 (sample SAMN13153378, study PRJNA577476) | soil metagenome | isolation source: 100 cm soil or saprolite under Garry oak tree replicate 2 | place: USA:California | collected 2016-06-15 | reverse complement strand
GGCAGGGTGATGACCAGGGCGGCGGTGGCGGCGTGGGCCAGGGCGCCGGCCGCGTCGAGGACGTCGAACGCGATGGGGTACATGCCGCCGGCGCTGATCATGGCTGCCTCCTTCCGCTGCGGGGCCAGCCCGTGGCCGTCCGCGTGCCGTCAGCCTGCGCCAGCTTCACCACCAGGGGCAGGGTGGTGGCGGTGCCGGAGCGGTCCCGGACGGTCGTCGAGACGATGACCGGCTGACCCCGCGGATAACGTGCCATCAGCTCAGCGCCGCCCAGACCTGCGCCGCCGCCGCCGTCAGGTACGTGGACGGGGTGAACGACGCCGGGAGCGCGGTCTGGCCGGCCGCGCCGGCCGCCCACCGTGACTGCGCGGCGGACAGGTTCGCGTTGGACGCGCTGGCCCAGTTGGACTGCTTGCGGCCCCACGTCGGCGGGGTGGTGCCCACCGCCAGCACGAGCAGGAACGCGAACGGCGGCGAGACGGCGAACGGCCCGGACGCCAGCGCCATCGTCTTGAGGACGTCCGTGCCGGAGTTCCACACCCCGGACTGGTCGGCCGTGACGCCGATCTGCGCGCCGGCGGAGGTGTACAGGCCCGCAAGGTTCTGCGCGGCGGTCAGGCCGGACCCGGCCACCTGCTGGTACAGGCACACGTTCGTCACGGACAGGGCCTGCCGCACCGGGATGCGGATCACCTGGATGGTCCCGCTGGCCGGCGCGTACGCGGTCGCGTTGATGTCCGCCGGGTCGTAGTTCCACGCCAGGAACGCCGCGTCGGAGGGGAGGAACAGGCCCTGCGGCGCGGGGGCGACCAGCCCCGAGGAGATGACGGCCTGCGTCGGCGACGGGTTCGTTACCACCGTGGTGCTGTTGCCGTTGAGCGTGGCACCCTGCGGCGACTGGTTGTTAATCAGCACCACGTCGTTGCAGCCGTGGAAGTTGAAGTACACGTTGTAGGTGGTCGAGGGGCTCAGCGGCGTCGTGTAGTAGCCCTGGACCTGCACCCCGGAGGTGGTGGCCTCGCACTCGACGTCCCACTTGTTGGTGGCGGTGCCGTCGGGGCCGTTCAGGTTCCGGCCGCACGCGGTGACCAGGACGCCCTGGCTGCCGGAGTTCCCGCTGTAGGCGCCGAAGTAGTACAGGCTGTTGCCGATGAGCGGGCTGCCGCCCTGGATGTCCCAGGCGATGCACCCGTCGACCTTGATGTTGGACCCGGACAGGGACTTGTAGATCCCGCCGAACGGGTGCTCGAACCAGCACTCGATCAAATTGTCAGCGACGTGGTAGGCGGACCCGGTGCCGGAGCAGCCGAAGTACACCATGAACTGGGTGTTGTCCTGCCCGGCGTTGCTGAACTTGCACTTGAGGAACGTGTTGTTGCTGATGCCGGCGCCGATGGACGACACGATGGAGAACATGGGGCTGGTGCGGGTGGCGCTGGTGGTGACGAAGGTGCACCGCTCGTGGATGACGTTGAGCACCGAGTTGGACCCGGAGCAGGTCATGACCATGGACCCGGCCTGGGTCAGGGTGATGGTCATGTCGCGGAACGCGGAGTCGGCGAAGTTCACCGAGTCGAACACGTTGCCGGTGCCGGTGAAGTTGATGTTCAGCCCGGACATCTCCAGGCCGCCCCACAGGTACCCCTGCGCTGGCATGTTCCACAGGTACGTCGACGCGGCGCAGTTGATGGTGACGGCGGGCAGGGTGGAGACGTTCCCGGTGACCGCCGAGTTGTAGCCGTTGGCCGGCCCCAGCCCGCGGATCTTCAGCGGCCCGGTGATGTGCAGGTCCCCGGCGAGCTTGTAGACGCCTGGGGGGATGATCATCTCGCCGGGGGTGCCGGTGCCGGTGCCGGTGGCGGCGGTCATGCACGCCTGGAACGCGGCGTCGGAAAAGCTCGCCCCGGTGGGGTCGGCGCCGCCCGCGTAGGCGGCGTTCAGGACGTTCAGCCCGGCGCCCGCGGCGGTGAGCGCGTCGACGATGTTGTCGACGTCCTGCGGCGGGTTGCCGGTGCCGACAGCGCGGGTGTCGGGCGGCAGGGTGAAGTCCACGGGCATCTAGCCGGGTCCTCCTGTCCTGGTTGCCTCACTGTGCGCGGGGCAGCGTCATCTGCCCGTCCCGGGCGGCCGGGACGTTCATCTGCCCGGCTTGCGCGTGTCCCGTCCCTGACCCGTAGGCCGGCTCGTAGGCCGGCCCGTAGGCCGCTGCGTCGCCCCCGGTCCCGGATTGAGCGTGCGCGGCCGCAGACTGCCCCGCGGCGGTGCCCGGGATGGTCATGGTGCCCTGCCGGGCGGTCCCGTAGGTGGCCGGTGGCGGCGGGACGATGAGCGGTGCCGAGCTGATCAGCGGGAACGTGGGCGGCCACCGCAGCAGGGTGAGCGCCGCGGGCGGCTGCGGCTGCGGCTGCGGGAACGCCGCCACCACGGGGGGCAGCTGTGCGAAGTGCCCCGCGACGGCCATTCCCCGCCGCAGCAGGCTGGGCGACTGCGCCCCGGCCGGGACCAGGGACGGCGGCATGGCCGCCGCGGGGGGCAGCTGTGCGAAGTGCCCCGGCATGGCCATGCCCTGCTGCAGCAGCGTCAGCGACTGTGCGGCCTGAGCGCCGGGCGGCGGCGGCGGCATGACCGCCGCGGGGGGCAGCCGGGGCGACGGCGGCGACTGCGGCAGGCCCAGCCGGAGCAGGATGGCGCTCTGCTGCGGTGCGGGCACCGGCGCGGGACCAGCGGGCAGCTGGGGTGACTGCGGCTGCTGCGCCATGCCCTGCTGCAGCAGGGTGACTGCCTGCTGCGGTGCGGGGAGCGGCGGGGGCAGCCCCGGCAGCTGCGGCGACGGTGCCTGCTGGGGCAGGCCCAGCCGCAGGAGGCCGGGCGACTGCGCCGGGGCCGGCCCCGGCGGCGGGACTCCCGGGATCTGGGGTGACTGCGGCTGCTGCGCCATGCCCCGCTGCAGCAGGAAGGCCGAGTTCTGCGGCCGCTGCCCCGGGGGGGGCAGCTGCCCCCCGTACACCTGGGGATACAGCCCGGTGTAGACGGCCGTCAGCGGCGGCGACTGGGGCGACTGGGGCAGCGAGTGCTGCAGCAGGCTGGGCGACTGCGCCGCGGCCGGGAGCGGCGGCGCTGGTGACGGGGACCGCGGCGGCGGCGCGGACTGTGCCCGGCGCTGGTACAGGAAGGTGCGTGACTGCTGGTCAGCCACTAGCCGTCACCGCCTCCCGGCCGTCACCTCCCGGCTAAGGGCGCGGATGGCCCCTCCTGCGTTAGTTGAGGCCGGCCAGGATGTACTGCTGCACCGTGGTCGTGTTGCCTGCCGCGGACGCCGACCAGGTGCCCCAGAACTCGATCGCCGCCTGCGCAGTCGCGACCAGGCCCGTGTTCTGCGTGCCGAACAGGACTTCCTGGTTCGCGGTCGCCAGCGTGCCCGACGCGACCACCGACATCCGCAGCAGCCCGTTGGTGTTCAGCGTCAGCCCCGCCGAGCCGACCGCCGAGGCGCTGATGACCGCATCCAGCCACCAGACGCAGGTCGTCGCGGCGGTCGGCGCTAGCGTCGGCCACGGCGTCGCCAGCGTGGTGCCGAGCGTGCCCGGCGTCGGGTCCCAGCCGAGCACGAACTGGAATGTCGCCGCCGCGGTGGTGGCGATGGTGCCGCTTGCGGTGAGCCGCAGCGCGCGGCCGATGCCGTTGGGGTTGCCGGAGAAGAAGTTCGCCGGGACGATGGCCACCGCACCGGTCGCGGGCTGGGAGAACACGGCCTGCGTGGTGTAGGTGTTCTTGGTGACCTGCGACGGCAGGCTGTAAAGCAGCTCGCTGGGGATGCCGCTGTAGAAACTCATCTCTTGCCTTTCAGGTTGCTGTCCCGGCCTGCGCGGTGAGCATGTGGCGGCGGATCGTCCCGGCCCGGGCCCTCGCCCCGGCGGCGACCATCAGCTCGCCGGCGCGGTCCCGGAGGTGATCGCCGCCACCGCGGGCACCGGCACAGCCCGCAGTCGCTGCCGGCCCGGTAATGCTCGTGCGCGCCGCGGGGATGCCCGCACCGGCAGGGGCGCGAGCCGGAGCGCCTGAGCAGGGACCGGGGCATGGCCCGGGTCAGCATCGCCGCTGTCACGTGCGCGGCACGTGGCCGCTGGCGATGATCAGCCCCGGCCCCGCGCCGGGGCGGGGGATGTGCTCCCAGCAGTGCGGCAGCGCCACCACCCCGACGCCGATCACCTGCCCGCCGGGCCCGCCGATCGGCACCGTCGCGGGCACCAGCGTCACCGCCTCCCGCAGCGGCTGCCCCGGGTCGGCGATGCGGGCCGCGCAGCACGGGTTGCACAGGCCCAGCGGCCCGGCCGCTTTCACCGGCGGCTGGACGGCCAGGACATGGCGCGGGTCGCTCACTGGCCCGCACCCTGCTTCCTCGCCGCCGCCGGCGTCCTGGCCGCCGCCTTCGGCTCCGGCTCCGCCACGTCGTAGGTGACGTCCAGCGGCTTCCACAGCCCCGGGTACCCGGTCACGATCGGGTGGGTGCTGCGCGCCATGGTGACGCCGCAGATGATCACCTGCGGGACGCCGTCGTCGCCGAGCGTGACCGCCGCGTCCTGGGCGGCCACCACGATCTCTGACATGATCATCACGCCCTTGCCTGCACGAAGAACTTGGTGCGGGTCGCGTCCGCCGTCGCCTGCACGACGCGGAACCGGATGAACGGGGTCAGGACCGCGACCACCAGGCCCGTCGTCAGCTGCGAGGCCCCGGCGAGCGCGGCATACGTCATGTCGGTGTCCTGGGTGAGGCCGTCGAGGCTGCCCTCGATGCTCGGCGTGGTGGTGCCCGTCGAGTTCGTGAACACCCACGACAGCAGCAGGCTCGTGAAACCGGTCGTGTCGAGCCAGCCGGTCACGACCGGTGACGCGGCGAGCGTCACCGGGGTTACCTGCGCCCAGATCCTTTCGCCGGGCCGCGGCATTACTGGATCTTCAGCAGGCGGAACGCGTTCTGGTTCAGGATCACCGCATTGTTCCGCCACCAGGCGAAATACCCGCGCTGCCCGGTGGGCAGCCCGAACCCGGCGCCGGCGGTCTGCTGCCGGAACAGCTGGGGCACCAGTTCCATGTTCATCCCGACCCGGTCCACGATCAGGTACTGGTCGAACGCGCCGAACAGCAGGTTCAGCGACCCGGTCGTGGTGGTGGCCGCCATCGCGGTGCCCTCGTTCACCGGGTAGCCGATCAGCCTGGACGGGACGCCCGCCTGCAGCGACTCGGCCCAGATATTCGCGATCGACGTGCCGAACTGGCGGCACAGGTCGTAGATCGAGGAGTTGGCCACCCACTGGCCGCGGGGCCGGAACCTGTTCCCGAGCGCGTTCTTGACCTTGAAGATGTCGGCCAGCGCGAACGTCGCGACCGTGCCCGAGGTGACCTGGCTGCCCGCCACCAGGGTGGTGATGATCCCGCCCGCCTGCGGCGCGACGCCGGTGCCGAGGAAGAACCCGGTCGTGGCGCCGCCCGCGTCAGCCTCCTCCAGGGCCTTCGCGTCCGCGAGCAAGGCAAGCATCTGGGACTGCAGCGCGTTCCAGTCGCCTTCCAGCTCGACGGAGAACGGCACGAACCCCTGCACCCGGTTGGCCCGCACCGTCGGCTGCGCCAGGACCGGCGAGTCGTCCACGTTCGGGGCGGCCTCGGCGACCCGGTGGGCGGTCACCCCGGCTGAGGTGACCAGGTCGTATTCCTTCCCGACGATCTTCTCCACCCGGGAGATGTCCCGCAGCGGCGACACCCCGCCGGAGGACGTCAGGATGATGGTCGGGTCCAATTGGAACGGCACGGCATAACCGCCGGCGGTGTCCGGGGACTCGCCCAGGGCCAGGATCCGGCTGTCCTCGCTGCCGAGCGCGCCGGGGTTCCCCACCTGCAGGGCGTGGCCGAACACCCGGGTGTAGGCGGGGGACCCGGTCGCCAGGATCCGCTTCGGCAGCTCCCCGTACTTGTCGTCGTTCACGGTGTCGAGCAGCTTCGCCACGCTGGCCTGCGCGGCCTCCCGGGACGGGGAGCCGGGGAACCGGTGCTGCTCGATGGCCCGCAGCGCGTTGTCGCGGTACAGGCCCGGCAGCTCGTCCCGGTTGCGGGCCGCCTGCTGGATCGCGACCAGGTCGTAGATGTCGTGGCGGATGTGGACGGCCGGCGCGCCGAACCGCTGCGGCTGCGGGGCGCCGTTCCCGTTCCCGCCGCCCTGCGGCCGGGACGCGTCGTGGCTGGCGGGGCTGGCCGCGTACATCTGCGCGAGGTCAGCGTTGCGCGCGTCGACCGCCTCCAGCGCGTGGCGGTGCTCCCGGCTCTCGATGACCAGCCGGTCCCACTCGGTCTGCACGTCAGCGGGGAACACCGACGCCGGGTAGGACGCCATGACCTCCCGGCAGCGTCCCTCGATCTCCGCGATCCTGGACCGCCGCCCCTCGATGGTCAGCGGGCCGTCGTCGTTGCCCATGCCTTGCCTTCCTTCCCTGGCTGACGGCGCGACCGCCGCTGCTGATGCTGCTGACCCGGCTGCCTGGCCGCCGGGGCTGACCGATTTCATGTGCGCATCGAGGTGCGCCTCCGCCTCGGCCCGGTTCGTCAGGCCCTGCGTCTGCGGGAGCCTAGCCTTGGCGTTCCTGGTGCCCGCCGCGTTCGGCGGGTCGCCCGGGTGCTTGTGATGCGGCAGCGCGTACGACCCGCGCTCATCCGGCGGGCCGGCCTTGCGCCCGGCGCAGATCGCGGCGTAGTCCGACCCGGACGTGCACGCCGACATGGCCGCGTTCCCGTCCCACGCCGACTCATCGACGCTGGCCGCCGCGATCGAGTCCGCGGGCGGCTGGCCGGGCACCGGCTTGCCCGGCACGGACTTCTTCTGCGTCCCGTCCGCCGCCCAGTGGCTGTGGTCGGTGTCACCCTCCGGCGTCGAGTCGTCATCCCCGTCGCCGTCCGGATCCCACGCCGCGGCCGCCAGGACCGCCCCGGACCGCGCCGCCGCCGCGGTCTGGCCAGCACCCGCGCGGGCAGGCTCCCGGGCCGTCCCGGTGATGCCGGTGGCCAGCCCGGCGGCCATGGCCTGCTCCGGGGTGAACCACGTCTCCGCCTTCATCAGGGCACGCCAGTTATCCGGGGTGCCGCCCGCCGTGTCCGCGTACACCTGCGCGATCTGCCCGGACACGGTCTCCAGCCGCCCGATCATGTGCTGCAGGTCATCGGCGTTCCCGTCGACCCCGGCCCACGCGTCGTGGATCATCATCTGGCTGGTCTTCGCCATCAGCCGCGTCTCGCCCGCCATCGCGATCAGCGACGCCGAGCTCGCGGCGATGCCGTCGACCACGGTGGTGACGCCCGGCCGGGACGCGAGAGCCGAGTAGATCGCGAAACTCTCGAAGACGTCCCCGCCGTCGCTGTTGATATGGATGTCGACGGGGCCGTCGATGGCGGCGAGGTCCCGGATGAAGTCTTTCGCGGTGACACCCCACATGCCGATCAGGTCATACATCATGATCTGCGCGGGACCGTCCGCCTGGTTACTGATCCGGTACCAGCTGCCGTCACCGTCACGCTGCTGGCGCGTGCGTGTCATGGGCGCGCTCCGTTCCCGTTCGATGCCGGCACTGCCGGTGCCTGCCCGGCCTGCCCTGGCGCGAAGCCGGGCAGCGGCTCAGCGCCGGAACTCGGCGGGACCAGCTGCACCGACGTGAGCCCCGAGTGGACCAGCAGCTTCCAGTCGTTGTTACTCACGGCCTTCACCGCGGACTCCGGGGTGAACCCGTCACGGATCAGCAGCGCGATCGTGGACGCCTCCTGCGCCTGGATGCCTGCCCGGTCCGTCGCGTCCTGCCGCATGAACGGGATCCGGTCGTCGTACCAGAGGTTCGCGCCCAGCACCGGGGCACCGCGCTTGTCACGCGGCCGGTCCAGGATCGGCTCCAGCGACGATGAGGCATTGCCCCACAGGTGCACGCAGGTGCCGTCCGACAGGCGCCGCCGGGCGCTGTCGAAGTTCCCGGCGTTCAGCGAGCTCCCCTGCAGCCCCTCGGCGAACCCGACCCAGCTCGGCGGGACGCCCGCCGCCGCCGCCAGCCGCGACTCCGCGCGGCCCTGGACGACGGCGTAGTCCATGTCCTTAAAGCTGCTGCCGACCGTCACCGGGTCAGCGCCGCCGCCCAGGTACAGGGTCTTGAACGCGTTCGCGACGCCTCGGTGCTCCTCCTCGAGCAGCTCCTTGAAGGCGCGCACCGCGTCGATCGTGACCGCCGGGTCGAACTTGATCGCCAGGTTCGGCGTGGCGCTGTTCTCGAAGAACCGCCACTTGTGCTCAGTGGACGCCTGGTCGCCCTGCAGCTCCCGCAGCACCGGCGTGATCCAGGACATGCCCAGGAAATGCGCGTCCGGGTCCGGCAGAGGCGCGTAATGGGCGACCTGCGACGGCTGGAAAAAGCGAGGCTTGCCGCCCGGCGGCACCCACAGGTACCCCGCGACGGTCGTGTCGGCCGCCATCTGCGGGTTCGGCGCGTCCTCGGCCGAGCCCATGACGATGATCACCCACGACGGGTTCAGCCGGTGCAGGTTAGGCCCCTTGCGGCGGATGTACGCCTGCCCCGCCGCGGACGCGTCCCACTCCATCCGGGCCAGCAGGTCCGCCGTGACCCCGCCCGGCCACGGCGTCTCCAGCGGCTTCAGCTCGGCCGTGCCGAACAGGTCCCCGGGCTGGCTGCCCTGCATCCGGGTCCACGCGAACCGGATCTGGCTGAACACCTGCATCCGGGCCAGGACCAGCGCGAACACCGGCCCCGACGTCTTCGCCGCATGCGCCGCGGTGACCGAGATCCGTTCCTGGTCGATCGTGCTGTACGTCGTCTGCAGCAGCGGGTACTGCATCCCGCCGTACGAGAACCAGCTGGCGTACTCGTCCATCGACAGGCTCGCCTGCGGCCTGCCACGCGCCGCCGCGAACCGTGCGCTGACCCTATCCAGGACGCCCGGCACGGGCCCTCCGCACAGCCTCGGCCCTGCGGGCCTCCTGCCAGCCCTCGATCACCGCGCAGCCGCACCACGCGGCAGCAAGCCACGCCACCGCGCACGCCCGGTACGCCAGCCAGCCCAGGCCGAACAGCACCGACGCGACCACCGCCAGGACGGTGCGGCCCGGGCGGGCGGCACGGGCGCGCCGGCCGATCCGGTCCAGCGGCACGCGCTCAGCGACAGACGTCATGCTGGCTGCCTCATTTTCCACTCGTCCATCCGTTGCTTCTGGCACACGCGGCAACGGCGCGTCACATTGCCATTCTCGTGACGATCAATTCGCATATTGTCGCCTTCGAGCAGATGGCCGCTGCGGCAGGTGTCGGATAGTTTCCGTTTCCGTGTCCCCACGATCATCGCCATCTCGCGGACCTCTACTGCCTTCGCTCTCCGGCGCTCGCCAAACCACGGCATGAAGGAATCAATGACGGCGACTACTCCCAGCGCATCCTGACACATCCACGTCCAAAACGGTTTGTGGTTCGTCCTGTATTGATAAGGACCATAGACTGTTCCGACTTGAACGATGTCAGCAAACCGCTCGACCATATCCTTATCTGTCATGGCCAATTGCGCTCGGACGTATTTCTTCCGGAAGATTTGCAAGGAGCCCTCGCCCTCGAAGAGGCCGGCCGCCCACGCGAGTCGCGCTGCGCTCACGAGTGCTCCTAACCCCAGAGTGCGAACGGCGCAGGCGGCGCGGCAACCCCATGGGTCGCGTGGCCATGGCGGGCAAGCGTCACCGCCTCGACCGGGCTGGTGTCGGCCTTGGCGCCCCGCCACGACCACGCCCAGGCATCAGATAGCGGGCGTGTCCGCGCCTCCCTGACCGCCGTGTCCAGCGGCTCCTGTCCCAGGTGCCGCCACCGGTCGTTACTCACGTCCTGCACCAATGCGCCGCATGCCTGGGCGTACTCCCGCGCCCCCACGACCTGCAGCCGCCGCTTCCCCGCAGGCGGGTCCTTGCCCGCCGGGACCACCATGAACCCGCGCTCGATCAGCTCCTTCTCGAACGCCGCCGACGCGCCGGCCCCGTTCATCACCAGCACGCACGGATCCCACTTATCCGCCAGCTCCACCAGCCGGCCCACCAGCCCCGCCGTGCCCGGCCGGGGCGGCTCCGCCAGCTCGCCGTGGCCCAGGCTGTCAGCCCGCCGCCCCGCCACCGCGATCGACGTGGCACCCGCCCACGGCGACTCATCGGACGCCACCGCGAACGCCAGCGCCACCCGGCCCTCGATCCGCGACCCCGGGTCAGCGCAGGACGCCCACCCGCCGGACGCCATGACCGCCCGCTGCCCCGACCGGTCCGGGACGTTCCCGTATGCCCGGGCGAACTCAGCCGGCTCCATCGAGGCCCGCTCACTGCGGATCGCGTCCATCGTGACCGTATGCCGCCACTTCCCGCCCCCGCACCGGCACGGCGGAGCGGGACACAACGCCGGCATGAACCCGAAATACGAATCCTCGTCCAGCGGATCCCAGCCATCAGGCGCCGAATACTCGACGTAGGCAATGCCGTTCCCGGAATCCGCCCCGGCAGCCGCGCGCCCGAGCTCCATGTACCGGTCCAGGACCACCGACGCGGCCGTCCCCGCCGTCGAGCACATCAGCACCTGCGCATCGGCGACCGTGAGCATCGACGGCCCCAGTCCCTGCTCCCGGCGGCTGTCCGCGTCATGCCAGATCTCATCCAGCACCGCCTGGTGCAGCGTCTTGGAGTGCCCTGAGGACGCCGACGTCGACAGCAGCCGGATGACCGACCCGTTCGTGAACCGGATGTACTCGTTCCCCATGCCCTCATAAATCCGGGCCGTCAGTCCCGCGCCCGGCCTCAGCGCCCGGGACCGGCGGATCAGCGGGAACAGCTCGTCAATCCACTTATCCCGCGCGTCCTTCCCCGACTGCGCCGTGAACGCCGACCGCTGCGGCTGCGCCCACCGCGGCGACAGGCACCGGCTGACCTGCCAGGACAGGTACAGCGTCGTCTTCCCCTGCTGCCGCGGCACCGTGATGACCACCTTGCGGTAAGCCGGCAGGCCGGACTGAGGGTCGATCTCGCATCCGACCATGGCCGCGTCACGCTGCCACGGCATGAACGGCTGACCCAGCTTCGACGCAACCGACGCCAGCTCACCGCCGAACGACTCCCGCTCAGGACGGCGCCTGGTCGCCCACTTCGGCGAACAGGTCGGCAAGAGCCGCACCGGCGGGGCCGTCATCGTCATCCGCCGTCAGCTCCCTCAGCGCCTCCCGGTACTGCCGCCACAGGGCGGCGTTCGACGGGTCATCGTCCAGCGCGAACGCCATCGAGCGGAGCGCCTGGACCGCCGCGGCGTCGATCTTCTCGATGCGGCCGAGACGGCGCAGCTCCCTGAGCGTCTGCTCCAGCTGGCCCCGGTTCGTGGTCCTCACACAAAGTCACCACGATCCCTGATCGCGAAACGTCGCTACTGTAAGTAAATCGCAGATGACTGCGGAGTCACCAGCGCCGGAACCATCCGTCACGACCCTCCCCCCCTACCCCTGACCTGCGGAAACGCGGCAGGCTTGCGGGGTGGTGACCATGCCGGGGACAGGCGCCCGTGCGGTGGTCACTGACCGTGGTCCGCGGTCACTGGTTCGCGGTCACTGATCGTGACTGGTCCCGGATGGTGTCACCATTGCCTGCTGGTCATCCACCGCGTCGTGCCGCGCATGCGGTTGCCGCGCCTGGCGTTCAGGATCGCGGTGGTCTTGCGCTGCCCGTCGGAGCGGTTACATCCGCGGTGGGCCGGGCCACGCCAGCCGGCGCGATCGTCGGTGTGGTCAAGGTCCCAGGGTGTGCCGGGCTGGATCCACGAGCCGCACTTGACGCACCACGCCTGGCCTGCGTCGACCCTGGGCTTCCACTGGGCGCGGAGCCGGGCGTGCGGGCCGCCGTAGCCGCGCTGCGCGGTGCTGCCCCGGCGCGCCCACCGCTGGTAGTCCCGGCGGGTGCGGGCCATGGTCAGAGCCTCTGTCGGAGTTGAACCGCTACCGCACGGCAGGGCACGGAATCCGTCTTGACCCCTGCCAGCAGACCCACCGGGGAGAGGCAAGCCATGGTCAGTCCTGCTCCAGTGCCCGCGCCGCATTCCCGAGCAGCGCCATGACCTTCTCGTGAAACTTCTGCTCAGCTGCCCAGTCGGCGGCGCAGAACCAGTGGTCGAAGCCCAGTTCGTCGGTGAGCTTGACCGCGACGTCCTCGGTCAGGCAGTCGTAGCAGCGCGGCGCGGCCATGGTCACCTGGTGACGGTGCGGCCGGGGTGGTCCTGCGCCTCGGCCACGGCCTCGCGGATCCGGTAGTCGCGCCCGGGTTCGCCGTCAATGTTGTCGCCGAGGAACTCCGCGGTGATATTGGCGATTGCCTGGCGCAGGTCGAGGTGCACTTCCTCCGTGCGCTTGCTGTGCAGGGCGGTCGCCTCGTCGATGGCGGCCCGGTACTCGCGGATGTTCACGGTCCCGAGTCTGCCATGGCTCAGCGCACGCTCACGCGGACGTGCCCGGCCCACAGGACGGCGAGGACGGCGATGAGCAGGATCAGCCAGCGCGGCATGGCGGTCAATCGTCGCCTCCCCTGGTCAGCGGGTTGCGGCCGGGACGCCTATCTCGCGGGCGGCACCGACGGTGAACACGGCCGACTTGACCTCCTGGCTCTTGCGGAGTTCCTCGACGAAGCGGGCCATGATGGCGTCAGCGTCGTCGTCGCGGCCGTTGTCGTGGATGCCGTGGCCGTGGATGGTCATTGCCCATTCACCCATGGTGATCAGTCCTTCTTTCGGCACGAGGGGGATAGTGGCGAACGCGAGGCGGGCGAACTCTACCGCCGCCGGGTGCAGGCGGCCGAGCGGCTGCGCGGGCGAGTAGTGCAACCGGAACGCGGAACTGGCCTCGATCGCCTCGGCGGCGGCGCGGACACAGGCGGGCAGCGCCATGGCCTCGGCCTCGACGTCTATGTCAGCCATGGTCGTGCCTGCTGCACGGCCAGCTCCGGGTGATCCACGAGCCGCCGGGGTGCAGTTCGTGCCAGATGACGCAGCCGCACGCCCACCCGGTGCGGTTGCAGGCCATCTGCCAGGCGCCCCTGATCGCGGCGGCGGCCATGGTCACGGCGCCGCCGGGCCGGGGATGCGGATCTCGGCGATGGCCAGGATGACCAGGGCGGCAATGAGCAGGATCAGCCAGCGCGGCATGGTCAGCTCCCGAACTCCACCCATACCGGCGGCTGCGACGGCGGGCACGGGCCGGGTCCATGGTGGCCTGAGCAGGCGGTGGTGTAGGTGTGCTGCGCCGCGCCCTGCCAGCCGATCGGCGTGATGGTGGCGAATGCGGGGTTGAGCACGAGGTGGCCGCCGCAGAAGGTGCCCGCGCAGTAGCAGGCGTTGTGGTACTCGAGGCCATTCGCCTTGGTGCACATGGTTACCTCCGGTCAGATGTCAGTGCACGACGCTGAGCGGCGGCCGGCAGCGGTGGGCAAGCGCCGCGTCATCCGCCGCTTCCTCGCTGGTATACCCGACACCATCCGCCCCGCATGGGCAGGTCCATACCCAGCCTGCCGGGAGCGCGCGGCCTTGAGATGTCCTCTCACCTTCTGCGGCGGGACCCCAGACAAGCACGTCAGGCATCACCCATGTCAGCCTCCTCCGGTCAGAACAGCGGGGTCTCGGCCATGGGTGCCGTGGTCTCGAAGTAGACGAGGTCCTGGTAGCCGGGGGCCATGGCCGCGAACTCCGCCTGGGCGGTCTCGTCGGGGACGTGTTCCCAGCCGTGGTCGGTGAGGCGGTACCAGCCGGGTTCGCGGAGCGGCTCAGCCATGGTCACGGGACCGCCGGGCCGGGGATGCGGATCTCGGCGGTGATGACGCCGTTCTCGTCCTGGGCGAGCTCAACAACGGCGCCGTCGACGGGGCCGCGGGGGATGCGTACAGGCAGCATGGCAATCGGGCCGTCCATGGTTACCTCCGGGTAAAAGCGCCAGGTCCCGGCGTCCGGGGGGGTTTGGATGCCGGGCCTGGCTGCCGCGCTGGGGAGGGCCCGCAGGGATGGGTATCGGGGGTGCGGGCGTTAGCGGGCGCGAGCCGCACGCGGGTGCGTCCGGGCATGCGGCGTCAGGCACAGTTCACCGCGCGCAACCGCCGCTGTCAAGCGCCCCGCGCCAGGTGTCTCCGGCTGCGGGCAGCCTGCCGGGGCTCAGATGAACTCCGTCGCGGGCACCTCAGCCCACGCGACAGACTCCTGGCCCCACGCTTCGCGCAGCTTAGCCAGCTCCTGCTTGACCAGCGGCACGTCCGCATCGGCGAACACCACGCAGAAGCAGGCGTTCTGGTAAGGCTGGTCCGGCAGCGAGTACCACTCGCCGTGCGTCTCGCGTGCCCGGCCACTGAGCGCGAGCCTGACCTGCTGCACGAAGGCGGCCCAGTCGGCCTGACTGAGCTTGTCATCGCTGTTGCCGGCCGACACGTAAGCGGTGATCATCGTGTGCGTCCTCGTGTGCGTCACGGGCAGCTGAAGAAGCCGGGGGTCAGGGCGGTGACCGGGTTCGTGCAGCCGATCACCTTCCAGATCTCGTTGGCGCGGTCGTTCTCCGGGAAGGCGAGCACCTGCGGGCCGCGGCCGCCGCGGGCGTCCAGGACGAGCGGGTGGTTGAACGCGTTGCCGGACAGGGCGTTATTGGCGAGCACGTAGCCGCCGGCGGCCGGGATCGGTGACCAGGTCTGGAACCGGTTGGCGAGGTTGACGACGCCGGGCACGCCCGCGCCGCCGTCAGGGGCCCCGGCGGTGAAGTGCGCGCCGAACGTATTGCAGGTCCGCTCGACGGCGTGCCAGCGGATCGCCAGGCCGCCCCACCAGGTCCTCGGCCCGTCGCGGACGGCCTCGACGGACAGGCACAGGTTGCCGGTGCTGTTAATGGTCCCGCCGAGGTGACGGCCGTCCGGGGTGACCTCGGCCACGTACTCGCCGAACCCGGACACCGGGTCCAGGACCGGGCTGCCGTTCGTGCCGCACGGCATGGCCGCTGTCGGGGCGACCGGGGCGCTGCCGACGGTGAACGAGCACGCCTGCCAGACGGTGAAGTCCTGGGCGGAGTCGCTGGCACTGTACGGGGTGACGGTCACCTGCGCGTTCCACGTGTCGCTCGCCGCTGTCAGCGTGAGCGAGGACGCGTCGGGCTGGATGCCGGAGCCGAGCAGCGGCAGGTAAACCCCGCCGCAGCCGATGGGCGCGCTGACGGGGGTGGCGATGCTGGTGCACGTGCCGGTGGTGGCGCGCGCCGCGGTGGCGCCGGCTGCGGCCAGGGCGGCGGCGAGGACGGCGCCCGCCGCGAGCGCGGTGATGCGTCTGGACATGGAGGCGCCTCCCGGTGCGGTCAGTTGCGGTCAACCTACAGGACGCGCCAGGGCGCCGCGCGGATTACGGGCGGTCAGCCGCCATCGCCCACTACGGCCCTGACTACAGCCTGCGCGGCGGCATCCCAGTGCGCCCGGATGGCCGGGCTCTGGCCTGCCCAGTCCGGCAGGTCCTCGCCGTGGATGCTCTTGCCGCCGCAGCTCTTGATGTACGCCTCGTAGGCGATCTGGCCCAAGTCGTCCATTCCTCTCACGGTCCCAGGATGCAAGCACGCTCACGGTTAGTCGGGCAGCCGCCAGTACACGGACCCGCCGTGAACGGGCAGTACACGTCGGTGCTGTCCAGGTAGCCCGACTCCTCGGCGCGGCACAGCGGGCCGCTGTTCGTCAGCGGGTAATCATATGCGGGTTCATCCATGCGTCCCTCCTGGCGCGTCCTGCACGGTGAGCCACGGCGCCAGCGCAGCGTGAAGGCGCTGCAGCTCGCCGATTTCATAAAGGGCATGGCCGCGGCCGCCGCGGCTGCCGGGCAGCTTCCTGGCCTCGCCGACGGGCACCAGGCCGGGCAGGTTACGGACGATGACCGCGAACCGGGCCTCCTCGACGGGCTGCCCGGCGCGCCCGAACTCCTCGCACGCCTCGCCGAGGGTCCACCCGTGGGCGGTCACGGCGCGCGGTCCAGAAGATCGCGGTACCGTTCCCAGGCCGCACGCTCCCGCTTGCGCAGCTCCACGTCCATCGCAGTCGGGCGATAGCCCTCCGGGCGTGAATCCAGCCGGTCGATCTCCCGCCACACCGTGACGGATGCGGCAAGGAATTCGGCTTGCGCCCTGGCCAGCTCATCAGTGCTCACCCGGCGTCCCGGGCGGCGAGGATGGCGCGGAGCTGGGCGACGGTCATCTCCTCCGCGTGGATCGCGTCCGCCGCGTGCGGCCACGCTATCCACACGCCCATGGCGGCGTGCCGCCACTCCTCCAGGATCTTGCCGGGCACGGCCGCGACGGCGAGCATGGTGTCACCGCCGAGCCCGTCGAGCGGCGGCGGGGCGCGCACCTCCCGGACGACGACCAAAGCGACGCCGGGCGGCATGCGGTCATCAACGACCACCGGGATGCCGAAGAGCTCAGTCAGCGGGCCCGCCGACGCGGGGGACGACGCGGCGGGCGCCCCTGGACAGGCACACGGCGGGGCGGCGGGCGCCGCGCGGCTGCCGGTTATGCGGGCCGAGGGCAACGAACCTCCGGCCTGCGGCGTCTTCCTGGGGTCCGACAGCGCGGCCGGAGACGGTCCGCCCGCACTCGGGGCAGACGCCTTTCGCGCGCTCCTGCGCAGCCATCTACGTGCCATTCGCCGCCGCTCCGAGCACGCCCGAAACGGACTGGCGGGGCAGCGCGCCAAGCAGCGCCAGGGCTAGCACGCGCGCATCATGGGCGGTCAGCGCGACCTCGGCAGTGCGCCCGAGGGCGTCGGCCAGCTTGAGCGCCGCGCCATCTTTCAGGGGCAGCACCTCATACCGGACCGGGTAGGCGTCCGAATGGCCGCCCACATCAGCGCCGATGATGCGCATAACTCCTCCAGATCCGGCACGGTCTCGACCCTGCCGTCCGCCCACGCGAGCACGGGACGGCCGCGCTCGTCGGTGCCCATGGCGGCGACGGGCCGCAGGCCGTTGCCGTCGAGGCAGCGCCCGCCGTCGGCGCGGGCCCCGGCGAAGCACTCGACGTGACCGGTCGGGCGGCCCCGGGCGTCGAGCGCGACCTTCAGGGTGACCAGGCACCCGCAGTACGGGCAGGCCCGGCCGCGCAGGTGCCGCCACCGCTGCGCCTCGTCGATCGCCGCGACGCTGCGGGCCTCGTCCAGGCGCTGCTCCAGCTCGGCGATGACCAGCCGGTACAGGTCGTCGTCGGCGATCTCGGCCAGGGCGCCGATGGCGTCCAGCGCCGCCAGCGTGTTGGCGTCGGAGCCGCCGCGCACCGCCAGCGGGCCGCCGCGGCGGGCCCCGGCCGCGTACTTCAGGACGCCCTCCAGCTGCCGGGCGGTCGCGTGGACGGACGTCAGCGCGAACAGGGCGGCGGCGTTGCCGGGCAGCGGCGCGGCCGGGGGGCGGGCGGCCATCCCGGGGGCGGCGGGCGCGGCCACGTCCGGCTCCGGGGCCAGCCGCTCCAGCCGCGGCAGGTAGGAGGCCAGCAGCGTGCACGCCTCCCGCACGAGGTCCGCCGCAGTGGCCACGCATCACCTGCCCGCATCCGCCGGTACCGGGAGACGTACGGAGACCATCGTATCGGGGCAGGTGGCGAGTTACGTGCGCGGAACGGCGGGCTCCGCTCCGGTCAGTGCCGCCGTGATGGCCAGGACGGTCGGGCACGGCCAGTCCTCGCAGCGGCAGTGCACGCACGGGTGGCGGTCCCGGTACGAGCAGTCCGGGCAGTCGCGCACCGCGTCGAATGACCGGACCGTGTTCTTCGTCCAGTCGTGAGCCTCGCAGCGCAAGCCCAGATCCCAGGAACGGACCGGCTTGTCCTGACGGGCGTGCAGCTTCAGTGCGGCCTCTACGGCAGCGAGGAGACGGGGCATCGCGGTCCTGGCGGTGATGATGAACGCGGCGTCGGCCTCGGTGTAGTCCGCCTCCAGGATGTTGGTCAGGTAGGTGATCGCGATCGGCGACGGGGAGTCAAGGGGGCCGATGATGCGGACCTCGGACCACCCTTCATCGGCGATGTCGCGTCCGTGCTTCTCCTCGCTGCCCCACGGACCCGGAGTGGCTTCGAGGTGAGTCTTGCGCCACCCGGCCAGGGTGGCGGCTAGGTCGTCAGCCATCGTGTTCCTCCGTCGTCTCCCGGGCGCCGATGCCGAACCCGTCGAGCGCCTCGCAGCGGCCGCCCGGGCAGGCGGTGCACGGGACGGGCGCGCAACCGCCGGCGATGTGTCCGCGGCCGGGGCCGAGATCACGGCGGAAATCATGAGCTGCCATCGGGTGATGACAGAATACGCAGTCCATGTCACTCATCCTCCGTACTCTCGGCGGTGGTCCCGACGCCGAACCCGTCGAGCATCAGCGCGGCCAGCCGCACCAGCGCCGGGCCGTTCGCGTGCGTGATCACCGGGGCGTGGCCGCGCCGCGCCAGCGCCATCGCCGCGTCCGCCACCAGCGCCGCCGCGTCCGCCTCCCGGACCAATATGCCCCCCTGGACAGGCGCGCCGCGGGCAGCGCGGAAGGCGCGCGCCAAGGCGGAGGATGGTGACCGGACGGTCCCGGCCATCCTAGCGGGGCAGGCGGCCGTCATCCCGCCATGCCTGGGGGGTGTAGTAGACGTACATTGACCGGTCAGGGAACCACCAGAGCCCGCCGTCGTAGACAAGGTCCTGGTGATGACCCCCGCTGTCAACGGGCTGGCCGCGGTGCCCTCGCCCCGGTAGTGCTGCCAGCCGGGGTAATGCTGCCAGCCGGGGCGGGGGGCGAATATCCCGATCAGGGCGCCGCACGTGGAGCAGGCGTAGGCCTCGTCGTCCTCCCGGCCGTCGCCGTCATCGCCGGTGCCCGCGATGCGCTCAATGATGGCGAGCAGGCCGGCGATCACCTCGCGGGCCTCGCCGTAGGCGCAGGCGTACGCCATGCCGGCGTCCGCGTCGCCAGTGTGCTCCTTGACGGCGGCGGGGCCGGAGACCGCGATCAGCCCGCGGGCCCGGGCGACGGTGCGGCGGTCATGGCCGGAGAGGCCGGCGGGCGGTGCTGTCTCGCTCATGTCATGCTCCCTGCTTGCCGTTCCTGGCACGTGAGATTGTCCGGATATCGCAGCCTGCGAGCTTAGCCAGGGCGGCGTTCGCCAGGCCCGGGTTGTCCCGGATGACGGCGGCGGCCCGGGCCTGCTTTGTCAGGCCGGCGCGGCGCTCAGGCGGCGGCGGCCTGCCGGGCCCGCCGTCCTTGCCGTCATCGTGCGCCATGACAGGCGGGGTGACAACCGGCTGGCCAGCCACCGCGTCATGCCGGGCGCCGCGGACGAACTGGACAACCATCTCGGCGCAGCCGATGAACGCGACAGCGGGCCACGCAGACAGGGCGGCGCCGATCAGCGCGGACACGACAGAACTGATCCACGCTGCAGGCAGGCCGTCGAGGATGTTCGCGGCGATCGTGGCGATGACACCGGTGATGAGCATGCCCCGGGCGAGCCTGGGAACAGGCAGCTCCCGGCGGGCAGCGTGCAGCATGACAAGGCTGGCAGCCGCGATCAGCCCGTCAACGGACAAGGGCAGCAGCCGGGCGGCGGTGCCATCTTGCCCGTGGGCGCGGCCGAGAGCGTAAATGTGCGAGTAGGACACGATGGCGCCGAACGCGGCCACGGCGAGCACGACGATGGCGGCCAGGACGCGGATCGCCGTGTCGCCGTCGATGGCACGCCAGCGTCCGGGTTTGTCCGGCGGCGTCCGAGCCTGTCCAGGATCGTCCTGCTGCGGCCATGGCCGCGCGGGGCCGTGCTCGGGCAGGCGCAGCGGCGCCAGGGTCACGGAGCGGCCGCGGCCGTTCGCGTGCGGCGCTGCTGTCATGGTCATGGCGTCATCTCGAGCTGGACCGGCTTGGCGGCAATGCGGAGCCGTGCTGCCGGGGTGCGAGACTCCAGGTTGCCGGCGATGCGCCGGAGAAGTTCCGGATCGTCCTTTACCTGGCCGATCAGGGCGTTGCAGCGATGGCAAGCAAGACCGCGCCGACAAGCGCTGCACGATCTCCGCGGCGGGCAGCAGGCGTGGTCGTGGTCAACATTGGCCTTACTGCGGATCATCTCCTGGCCGCACAGGTAGCACCGGCCGCCCTGCCCATCCCACATCGCCGCGAACACCTGGGTGTAATCCGAGCCGTGCTCTCGTTCCGCGCGTCGCAGATTGAGTGCTTCGCCGTTCTTGCGTCGGTAACGGCGCATTTGCCCGGCCTGGTCGCCCTTGCTTCTCGACCGCGCGCGATCCTCCACTGATCCTCCATTCGTCACTCTCCGCATCCTCCAGAAATCCTGCAATTGCAGGATTCTCGCGCGTGCGCGCGTCGCCTGCGCGTAGACGGGCGCGCACCTCCAATTGGAGGAACTCCGCTGGAGGATCACGCGGAGTTAACCCGGCGGCGGGACTGCCGGAACTCGCGCAGCAGGCCATCGTCGGCCGACCGGACCGCCTCCATCGCCGCGGCCACGTCGCCGTCCGCCCCGGCCGGGGCGTACCGGCCGCGGCCCACCTGGACGACCGCGCCGAGGCCGGCCAGCCGCCTCAGCATCTGGTGCACCCACGACTCCGACATGCCCGACAGCTCGGTCAGCTGGCCGGGGGAGACCGGCCGGGCCCGGGTAGCCGACTCCAGCGCGTCGGCGAACGAGGCCCGCTTGCGGTTCATCACGCGGGGGAGCGCGGCCACCATGGCCGGGTCGGGCCGGAAGCCGGCCGGGACGGCGGGCAGCCGGGCCTGCTCCTGCGCCAGCCGGGCGGCGGCCGCGGCGCCGTCGCCCTCGCCGGGCGCCGCGGCGGGCAGCGGGCCCGCGGCCTGCAGGACACCGGTCATCTGCCCGCTGGCGGCGTGGTAGTCCTGCGGGCTGGCCGCGGCGAGCATCGCCGCGTACCGCTGGTACTGCGGGGACAGCTCGCGGAAGATCTCCGGCAGCCGCTCCCACCGGGTATCCCACCAGCCCTGCCAGCGGGCGGCATACAGCCGCAGCGGAGGGCGGTCCATCTTCAGCGCGCAGTTCTGCAGCATGATCTTCGCCAGCAGGTCATGCGGCATGTAGGGGGCGCGGATCTCCTCGGTGTCGGCCTTCGCGCCGTCCTTGAGCAGGAACGTGCCCGGCTCCTCGAGCCTGGACGCGTCGTGCTTATGGAAGTCCTTGATGAAGAACGCGCCGTGATCTGCCTGCTCGGTGCGGAACAGGACCCGGCGGGGCAAGTTGGAGCGCGTCTGCTCATCCCGCACGCTGGATTCGAGGGACCCGTACTGGGTGAAGACCTCGACATGGACGGCGACGGCGCGGCCCTGGCTGGCGATGTCCATCAGCAGTTTCGCGCATTCGGCATCGCCCCGCTGGACGGAGGTGAGCTTGAATGTCTCGTCGACGAGCAGGTGGATCGCCGGGTCCTCGATGGTGGGGACATGCTGCTCGGAGCCGAAGTACATGCGGCCGGACCGCTCGGTGATCTCGTCGGCGAGCATCTGCAGCACCTGGCGGGCCTCGTCCAGGGTGATCACCGGGTAATCGACGCCGGGCAGCAGCGGGCGGGCGGACCGGCCGCCCTTGAGGTCGATGAGGATCTGCCAGTCATCCATGCAGCCGGACAGGTTCGCTGCCTCGACGGACAGGTAGTTGCTCTTCCCGCTGCCGGTCTGCCCGCCGACGAACGCCGACTTCAGCAGCGTGCCGGTCCGCCATTGCCCCGTTTCCGTCTTGCCGAGCACCGCGAGGTCGCTCACCGACCGCGGGGCCAGGGCCAGGTCGTAGGCGACTGGCTCAGCGAGCGGGCTGGCCTTGCGGAACTCCAGGAAGAACCGGGAGCCGTCCTTCTCGTCGGGGAAGTGGCGGACGCTGCCCGGCGGGAACATGCCGGCCAGCGCGGACGGGATGAGGCTGATGATCCGGTCGACGTACCCGGGGGAGTGGCGGCCCGGGACGCCCTGGACGTGCAGGCGGGCGGTGATCTCGGTCTCCCACACGGCGATGACGCGGGACCCGCCGAGCTGCCAGTCCCAGCAGTAGGACTGCCACCAGGCGTCCCACCGGGCGGTCCTGCGCTGCCGGCCGCGGCGGCCGCGGGGCCGCTTGTGCCGCCACCACGGGATGCCCCACGCGACGGCCAGGGCGCACAGCAGCCCGGCCAGGACCAGGCCGGCCATCCCGGCGGCGGGGCCGAGGAGCGCGGCGAGCCACAGCCACCCGGCGGCCGCGGCGGCGGACAGCCGGGCGTAGGCCCGCTCGGCCGGGCGGCCCCACTTGGACGGCGCGAAGAACCACACGGCCGCGGCCAGGACCAGGCCGGCGATCCCGGTGATGACGGCGGCGCCGACGCGGTGCAGCGCCGCGCCGGCCGGCCACAGGGCCAGCGGGACCGCCAGCGGGACCGTGACGTGCCGGTTGCGGCGCAGCCACCTGCCGATCGTCCGGTAAGCCGCCTCCGATTCCCGCTCCGGCTGCTGCCACGGGGGCACCCGGGCCGGGACGGGCTGGCGGGACGGCAGCGGGACGAGATCCTTGCCGGGCATCAGCGGCTGCCGTTCTCGGACAGCTCGGCGTGATGCGGGGCCTGCCGCGGGGACTGCGCCAGCTCGCCGACGCTCATGGCCATCAAGGTCATCAGGGCGCTGCCGCCCTCGCCGAACGTCATCGCGGCGGCCTGCAGGTGCTGGGATGCCCTGGCGAGCGGCTCGGTGATCTCCGGGCCGTAGTTGTCCTCAGCCATGTTGCGGGACAGCATGCCCGCCATCTGCGCGAACCGCTCGCACGCCTCATTGGACGCGGCGATCGCCGCCCGCTTGGCGTGGATGTTGCCGGCGGCGGCCCCGGCGTGGATCTGGCTGATGCCGTCGGCGAGCTGCTCGACGCCGCCGGTACTCGTTCCTGCTGCCACTGGGATTCCTCCGTTAATCCATTCGCTGTACCGCTTCGTCTCGGCGGGATCAAAGGTCCAGCTGTTTCCGTCATGGCCGGTGGGCTCGGGGATTCTCATGGTTCCTCCGCTGGGGACGGATCGCGGCCGGGCGGCAGCGGGCCCGCTGCCATTGCCCCCGGCGGCCGGAGGCTGCCCGGGGCGCCTGACCGCAGTCGCGGCGGCCCGGGCGCGGCGCGGCACAGCGGGCGGGCGGGCGGATGGCCCGCCGCCGCCGCCGTTCTTGCGGGCGTAGTCGCGCTCGGCCAGCCAGTCCCTGAGCCAGGCGTCCGCCTGGCGGAGCCGTATCTCGTGCCGGACCGGCCGCTGGCCAGGCGGGCCGCCGCGGACGGCAGCGCGCTGCCGCATCCCGGCCGTGCGCGGCCCGGCCCAGGCGCTGCCGCGGGCCTGCGAGACGGAGCGGGCGAGGAACCCGCCGCCGAACAGCACCACGGCCAGCACCACGATCGCCTGCCCCATGTCATCCCCCCGCCCACACGGCGACCTGCGACACCAGCTGGTGCGCCGGCGCGCTGGTCACGGCGTAGAACTGGCTGGCGGCCCCGCCCGCGGCCAGCGCCAGCACCAGCGGGGCGGCCAGCGCCACGTACGCATATGCCGGATCGGGTGCCCAGATCAGGGCGACGAGCAGGGCAGCGATCAGGGCCAGGCCGCCGACCGTGACCAGCGCCCAGCCGATCCCGCCGCCCGGGCCGGTCCCGCCCACTGCCATGCCGCCGAGACGCTCGACGGTCCGCTCGGCCCACAGGCCGACTGTGGACACGGCCAGCACCGTGCCCGCCGCGTACATGAGCAGGATCACGCCGCGGTGAATCCACGGGTGGGTACGCGCGGGCAGCCTGGAGTAGTGGCGCAGCACCAGCCAGCCCAGGCCCGCCGCGATCAGGGCCTCGCCGCCGCCGAGCCAGTAGCCGATCCCGCCCATCACGCCGCCCTCCGCCGCGGGCCGCCCGCGCTGCTGTGCCACGCGCCGCGCTGCAGGGCCCGCAGCTCGTCCTCGCCCAGGCCGCCCCAGATCCCGGACCGCTCCCCGGACGCGACGGCGAACCCCAGGCACTGCTGCCGGACGGGACAGCCGGCACAGACTGCCTTAGCGCGGGCCTCGCGGCGGCGGTGCGCCCGCCACTGCTCGGTGTCACCGGGGCCGAAGAACAGGCCCGGCTGCCCGGCGCACGCGGCGAGGGACCGCCAGCCGGTCACGGCGCGTCCCCGGTCATCACGCCGTTGTCGTAGCCGAACGGCCCGGTGACCTCGCCGCGCGGCCGCGGCTCCGGGCGGGCCCCCGCGCCGGCCGGGGTGGCCCGGGGCCCGGCCGCCGCAGGGTGACGGCCGGGCCGCAGGCGGCGGGAGGCGAACGGGACGGCGAGCACCGCGGCGGCGGCGGCCAGGCCGGCCACGGCGGGCCACATCAGCGCACCCCGAGCGCGGCGGTGATGGCCTTCGCGGTGACCTCGACGATGCCGGGGGTGTAGAACACGATGGCGACGGCCACCGCCAGGACCAGGAACTGGGCGAACCGGGTGATCTCGCGGGTGAACAGGAAGAACACCGCGATGATCCCGGTGCCGCCGACGAACAGCGGGGCGATCAGGCCGCGGATCCAGTCGATGAGGCCGGCCGTGCTCATGCGGTGCTCCCTGCGGGGCTGCGGGCGGCGGCGCAGGGGAAGGGCGCCGCCGCCGGGACGGTCACGCGGTCCAGGGCTCCGGCGGCAGGCCCCGCTCGGCGGCGGCCAGCTCGAGCAGCTCGGTGAACAGCGGGGTGATGTTCGGCGGCGGCAGCGGGCCGGCGGTGATGTCGGCGGGCGGTGGTACGTTGGGCATTGCATGGCCTTCCATGGGGAATGGAACTGACGGTGAGGGCGGGTCCGGTGTTCGCAGCACCGGGCCCGCTTTCGCGTGCGGGGTGGGCCGTCTGGTCGTCCGCAGTGGTCATGCCGACCAACGTAACCCATGTCTAACATGGACGCAAGAGACCTGCTACCTTATGCTGAGGCAGCATGACGGGTTACGTGAAGGGCACCACCCCGGACGGCGAGATAGCGCACATGGACGAGTCGTTCTACCGGGCCACCAGCGCCATCAGGGCGTGGCCGGATGTGGCTCAGGCCTGGGAATCAGCCAAGGCCCTCGCCAAGCTCGTCGAGAAGCTGCGCACCGAGACCGCGGATTTCCGCGACTGGCTCGCCGCCTACATGGCCGACGAGCGTGGCCTGACGCACGAGGAGCTGGCCGCGTTCATGGGCGTCACCCGGGCGGCGGTCAGCCAGAGGATCGCACGCGCACGAGAGAAGGGATATCCCGTGACCGAGCCAGCCACCCTGCCAGAGCAGCCCCACGTCGGGCTCGCCATCATCACGTCACCGGACCGGCACGTCCTGATTGCCAAGCGGCGGGACGGCATCCCGCCGTGGACGTTCCTGGGCGGCGACATCCACGAGGGCGAGTCGGCGGGAGGCGCGCTGCGCCGCCGCGTCCAGGCCGAGAGCGGCCTGACGGTCGAGTCGTTCCAGTTCATCGGCAGGCGCATCCACCCGAAGACCAGCCGCGTGATGGTGTACTGCCATGTCGCCGTATCGGCGGGCGAACCGCAGGTCGGCGACCCAGAGGACCTGGAAGAGGTCCGGTGGGTCAGCATCGACGAGACGCGCGGCCTAATGCCGGACATGTACGGGCCGGTGCGGCAGTACCTCGACGAACTCCAGCGGGAGACGTAAAGACCATGCCGGCGGCTACGGAATTCGTGCTCTATCGCGTCTGGGGTGAAGCGGGCCTCTTGCTCTACGTCGGCGTTAGCAAGAACTTCGGCGCCCGCTGGAAACAGCATGCGAATATGCAGCCTTGGTGGAGTGAGATGCGGCAGCTAACGGCCGATGAGTGGTTCAGCTCCCGGGCCGATGCCGAAGCAGCAGAAAGGGCAGCCATCGGGGCGGAGCAGCCGAAGTACAACAAGCGGCAGGACACGGAAACGCCAGCCTCAATGCCCTTGGGGTGCATATGCGCATATACGCATGGTTAGCTCTGCCGCGCCATGCCTGCTGCCCCGGGAGCAGCAGCAGAAGGACCGGCTGTTCATCGCGATCGTGCGGGCGCTTTCCTGACGAGCCGCTTGCCCTCCGTCTCCATGTGCACGTAGCGTGCCCGCATGGAGGGGACCGCCCAGAGCGCACGGCTCGCCGAGTACGCGCGGGCGCACCCCGAGATCAGCTTCTGCTGCGTCGAGGGCAACCACTACGCGTGGAGGCCGGCCGCGGACGGCGGCGAGCTGTCGCACGGCCGGGACGAGGACGAGCTGCTCGCCAAGCTGGCCGGGCTACCCGCCTAGGGCACCGCGCGCAGCCGCGGGGGGCGCGGACGGGGCACGGGCAGCCCGGCGGCGGCCAGCGCCTCGTCCGCCGCGCGCGCCCGCTCGGCCTCGATGACCTGCTCGTCGAACGACCGCCGCCGCAGCAGCTCCGCCGCCAGGTCCGGGCGCCCGGCGGCCGCGCAGACCCGCGCCGCCTCGGTCAGCACCCTGGCGCCGGGCCGTCCCGGCCTGGCCGCGCCACGCCGCGCAGGTGCCGCCATCGCGTTCCCTCCCATGGCCAGGCCCGCCCGGGGAGATCCCAGGCCGTCCGCTCCGCAGCGGGCGCGTCTCGTCTCACAATGTGACAATCCCCGTATTTGTCCTATGTGATTCACGCGCGCCGCGCAAGCCGTTGCGGGAAACCCGCGCCGCCCGCCGCGCGATTGCGTTACGTGCCCCGGGCCCGCGGGGAGGCGGCCGGGGAGCCGGCGCGGCGGGCGGCGCCGCGGCGCTGGAGGTCCGCGACGTGCCACACCCGGTCGGCGTCGTCCAGGCGCCCGGCGGCGGCGTCCCAGGCCTTGGCGTCGGCAGAGCCGGCCCCGAAGACCTGGTCGCCGGACGGGCCGGTGACGCCCCCGGCGGCCAGGGCGCGCAGCCGCTCCCAGATCCGGTCGGCGTAGGGGCGCCCGGCGGCGTAGCGGCCGGCGTCGTCCACCGGCGGCGCCCACCCGGGCGGCTCGGCCGGGACGGCGGGCGCGGCCGGGGCGGCCGGGGCCAGCTCGTCCGCCTTCCCGGCCAGGACCGCGGTGAGCGACTCGTAGGTGACCTCGTATACCTCGGCGATGTGCCGCAGCGTCCCGGCGGGGAAGGTGTTGATGCGGGCCTCGTATGCCTTCTCGATGTCGGCCTGCATCCGCTTGTTGAGCTTCCGCTCGCGCTCGAACTGGGTCCGGTACCTGTAGCCGAGAGCCTGACGGCGGCCCTCCAGCAGCTCGCCGAGTAGTTTCCACGCGCCAGGCGGGGCGCTGATCCCGGATTGCTTCCGGCCGTCTGCCATGACCGATGTCCCCTTTGTGCCTAGAAGTCCGTCCCCGTACTGACTCTGACCGTGCATGCCGATGCCGTCAAGTACCGGGCATGTTACCAGGAAACAGCAGCTTAAACCGTGTCTCGTATATATCAGACTCACCTCTGGGGTGTGGAGAATATCTCTATGTCCTATTGACATACCTCTACGCGCATCCGTACTGTCTCCACATGCCTCCAGTCGCGACCGCCAAGCCTAACGGCCCCAAGATCGCCGAACTCATCGAGAGACGCGGCTACAGCCTGTCCGGTTTCGGGCGCTCGCTCGGCCGGCACCCGCAGACGATGTGGAACATCGTGCGCAAGGAACCCGACACCAGCGTCGCGTTCCTCAACCAGATCGCCCACGCCCTGTCATCCCCGGGATCCCGCGTCAGGCTGCGCGACATCAGCGACGCGGGCGGGGACGAGCAGTCCGATGCGGAGCCGGAGGTCCCGGCCGCATGATGGCCATCGCCTTGAGCGGCAAGAAGGGGACCGGACGCGCAGCCCTCATTGACGATGAGGACTGGCCGCTGGTGGAAGGCCGCAAATGGCGGCTATTCGAATATCCATCTGCACCCGGACGCCGCAACAAGGGACCGTACGCGATCACCAGGGTGTACCGAGCCGACGGGAAGCCGACCACCATGCTCATGCACACCGCCATCACCGGGTGGCCGCGGACCGATCACGAGGACCACAACGGCCTGAACAACCAGCGGTCGAACCTGCGGCCCGCAACAAGTGCCCAGAATCAGCACAATCGGCGCTCAAACATCAAGGGTTCATCCAGGTACAAGGGCGTGCACTGGGTTACCGGGCATCGCAGATGGCGGGCGATGATCCGCATTGACGGCACGCAGCGGTACATCGGCCAGTTCACGAGCGAGGAAGAGGCGGCACTCGCCTACAACTACGCCGCCCTGGAAATCTACGGCGCTTACGCCTGCCTCAATCCTGTCGATGGCAAGACCGGGTACCCGGCCGCCTGAGACACGAAAAAAGGGCCCGGCCGCGCGAACGGCCGGGCCAGCGGGAGAGAAAACCCGCTCCAAGCATAACCACCAGTAAGGGAGAGACCCCCAGGTGACATTCTCCAGGTCCCGCCGCCGCCGCGGCCGTCCCGTCCTCGAGGGCGGCTTCCCCGATGACGGCTACGACATCACCGAGGTCCTGCAGCGCGCCGGGCCCGCCGACTGGGACGGTTCCACGTTCGAGTGGGGCGGCGCGCCCGGCCCCGCCGCCGAGCCGCTCGCCCGGCTCCGCAGCCCCGGCCGCTACCAGCCCCCGCCCGCCCTCCCGGCCCCGCCGCCGCCCCGGCAGCCCGACTGCGCCGTCTGGGCCGTCCTGCGCGCCGGCGGCTTCGGGCTGCTCTGCGGCATCGACCGGTGGCGCATCCACTTCGACCCCGAGACCGCCCACGCCCGGCACTGTTTCAGCGCCCTCCGCGCCTCCGCGCACGCCGCCGGGTGGCGGCCCGACGCCTACGGCCGGTGGGCCTGCCCCCGCTGCGTGACGGACCCCGCCTGGGCCGCGCCCCGGCTGCCCGCCCATTACGACCCCGCCGTCGCGCACGCCCGCTCCCCCGGGGACTGGCCCGCCCGGCACTGGCTCGGGCGGCGGCGCCCCGTCACAGAGGATCACCCGGACGCATCCGCGGCGTGGGTCGCCCGCGACCCGGCCGCCGAGTTCTGGCTCGCCGTCGGGGCCGAGATCAGCGTCGCGATCCGGACCGCGGACGCCGCCGGCCACGGCAGGCACCGGGCAGGCGCGCGGTGAACGGCCCGGCCCGCACCCGGCCGCCCGCGCAGTGCACCTGCACGCACATGGCCGTGGCCACGCTCGCCGGGACCCTCGGCTGCCCGTACGCCTGGCGCGAGCTGCCCGGCGGCGGCTGGGCGCACGTCCTGCCGCCGCGCGTGCGCGGCATCAGGGCCCGCGAGCCCGCGCAGGAGACCTCATGACAGGGCCTGAACATTACGCCTGCGCCGAATCGGACCTCGAGCACGCCGCGCACGCCTCGGACAGGGACCGGCTGGACGACATGGCCTACTGGCTGGGACGCGCCCAGGTCCACGCCACGCTCGCGCTCGCCGCCGCCACGGCGCTGCCCGGCCAGCACCCCGGCGACTGGGAGCGGGAGATCTGGGCGTTCAGCCCGGAGGATGCCCCGGAGGTGACCCCGTGACCGGCCTCCGCAACCCGTTCCTCCCGTGGCTGTGGGTCGCCCTGGCCGTGAGCCAAAGCATCATGTGGCCGGTCGTGCTGCTGGCCCGGAGCTGGCTCGGCTGCCTGGCGTGGCTGCCGTGGCTGGCGGTCCTCGCCCTGCTGCTCCGCTGGGAGCGGGCGCACTCACCGGAGAAGATGTACCGGACGTGGCGCCCGTGACCGCCCTCGCCGGGCTTGAAAACGCCCGCGAGCAGGCCTGGAAAGCGTACGACACGATCGCGCGCGCCTACCCGGACTGCGAGCACGCCCGGGAGTGGAGAGAACGGGCCGCCGCGGCCCGCAGGGCGCACCTGCTGGCCATCAGGGCCTGCGACAAAGCCATACACAAGGGGGACACCATGACCGGCGGACAGCAGCTATGCCGCGCCCACCCGGACGACTGCCCTAACGGCCCCGGGCCGCACGCCTACCATCCGCCGGAACTCGAGGGACTGCCGTGCTGCCGCCAGCCCGGCGAGGAGGTACCACTCTGATGACCAGGTTCATCACGCCAGACGGCCAGAAGGTCATCAAGTGGGATCCGGGCGACCCGGTCGACTGGACCACCCCTGACTCCGGCGACGGCATCAGCCACGAGTACTGCGGCAACTGCGGCCTGGACCTTCCCTGCGGCTGCCCGCGCGATGAGCACTTCGGCAGCGACGCCGGCGCGCTCCCCGTCCAGCGCCGCGATGAGCCGCCCATTTCCTACTCGTACAAGGGGCCAATCCCGTGACCGACCTTGACGTTTACCAGCCACCCGGCGGCATCGGCCAGTACCAGGCCGGGATCGTCATGACACCCGAGAACGCCAAGGCCCTCGACGACCAGGTCCGCAGGTGCACCGAGGCAGTCCTCCGCGAGGGCACCGACTACGGCGTCATCCCGGGCACGAACGGCGAGAAGACACTCTGGCGCCCCGGCGCCCAGAAGCTCCTGCAATGGTTCGGCCTCGGATACACCTGCGAGCGCGTCGAAGTCGAGCGCGACGACGACGGGCGCAAGCACGGCATCACCTACAGGTGCACCGTCGCCAGGCGCCTCCCCGACGGCACCCTCGACATCAAGGCCACCTGCGAGGGAACCGCCGACTACGACGAGAGCAAATTCCATCAGACCGCCGAAGAGGTCCAGGAAAAGGCCGAACGCAACGAGCGCAAGTGGGCCAAGAAGGACGGCAGGGTGGCCGACCCGACCAAGTGGAAGAACCGCGGCGAGTACCGGGCGGACTGGAACGCGCTGATGAAACGGGCGCAGAAAAGAGCGATCGTCGGCGCCGTGAACGACGCCACCTCCGCCGGGGGCATCTTCGCCGACCGCGAGGAAGACGACAGCCCGGCACCGGGGGACGACGGCCCGGGCTGGTACGAACAGGCGCTCGAAGCCGCGCTCACCTTCACCGACACCGGCGCCGGGCGGAAACTGCACGTCGAGGCCGCGCAGGCCGCCCGCGACGGCCTGTGCACCCCCGGCCAGGCCGGCCACGTCCAGAACCGCATCGCCCAGCGCGCCAGGCTGCTCAAGACCGCCACCCCGGTCGATGTCGAAGACCTCGGCCGCTCCGGACCTGCGGCGGAGGATGACGCCCTTCCCGGGTCCGGGCGTGCCGACGCCGGGAACGAGACCCGGGCCGCCGCCGGCGAGGTGCGGACGCAGACGGACCCCAGGGCCGCTCGCGGGCAGGCTGCCTCTCCCCGGGGTGCGCAGCCGCCTCCGCCGCAGCCTGAAGACGAGCCGAAACCGCCGGGCCGCGCCACCAGCGGGCAGCTCAGCATGCTCGGCCGGCGGCTCGGCCAGCTCGGCGTCGGCGACGAGAACCGCCTCGGCACCCTGGAGAAACTCGCCGGACACGACCTCACCGCCCCGGACCAGCTGACGCAGGACGAGGCCGCGCGCATCAGGGGACTGCTCGACCGGTGCGGCGGCGACCGGGGCGCCCTCGTCGAGCTGCTCGCCACCGGCCAGCTGCCCGAGGCGGGTGACGGCGATGCGGGTGACGGCGATGGCTGACCCGCGCATCGCGAGCGCCCGCGACGGCGCCCGGTCCGCCATGGGCCGGGCCAGCGGCGCCCGGCCGCCCCGGTACTACGGCCCCGCCCGCGGCCGGGAAGAGCCGCCCGCGGTCACCGCGGCACGCGAGCGGCAGCCGGACGGGGACGAGCTGGCGGAGCTGGACGCCGCCCGCGGCCGGTACCAGGCCGCGCTCGCCGCGGTGCCGGAGCCGGATCCGCCCGCGCCCCCCCCCGTCACGGCGGCGAGCCGGTGCGGGCGGTGCGGGTACCTGACCGCCGCGGCCGGGCACCGGGTGACGTGCGGTGACTGAGGACCCGCGCGCCCGCGAGATCGGCCGCGTCGAGGACATGGACGGCGACGTGCTCGTCGTCGGCGTCAGCTACAACACGGTGACGTTCAGCCGCCCGGGCGCCCCCGTCCCGGTCTGGCAGCTCGAGTCGGGCCAGGCCGAGGAGTTCGGCCATTTGTTCGTCAGGGCCTGCTGGGAAGCGGGCGCGCAGGGCGGCGCGCCGTGAGCGGCTACACCCACGAGTGCCCGGCCACGGCCTGCACCCGCGAAGTCCGCCAGGACATGCTCATGTGCAGCAGCCACTGGTACATGGTCCCGGCGCCGCTCAGGAACGCCGTGTGGAACGCCTGGCAGGCCGGCGCCGGCGCCGGCACCGCGCGGCACGCCGCCGCCATCCGCGCCGCCATCCGGTCCGTCAACGAGAAGCTCGCCGCGAGGGGCATCACCAGCACCCCGGACGGCGCGCCGTGACCGCCGCCGCCTGGGCCGCCCCGTTCCTCGTCCTCGCTGGCTGCGCCGCGTACGCCGCCAGCGTGCTGCCCGGCCGGGAGCGGCTCGCCTTCCTGCGCCGCGCCGCCCGCTACCACCTCACGCGGCGCCGCTACGCCCGCCGGATGCGCGGGCCCCTGCCCGCCCGCGACCAGGGCATCGGCTACGACCGGCGGGCCTGGCTCGCCGCCCTGGACGCCTGGGAGGCCCCCGCCGCCCGCACCGAGAGGAGCCGCACGTGAGCTGGACAGATGACCTCGGCCCGGAAGGGCGCGAGGAGTGGCAGCGGTTCGTGCAGTTCCACCGCGAGCACACCGTCAAGGGCATCGAGTCCTCGGCGTACGTGATGAGCCTGGTCCCCGGCGGCAAGCCCGACATCAAGCTCGCCGCCGGGCTGGGCCTGGCCATCATGCCCGGCAAGCCGGTGATCGCCGTGGCCATGCCCGGCACGCCCGTCCCGCCCGGCCTGCGCAAGGTGGCCGCCGCCGTCATCGAGGGGGCCGACCTGGACACCGAGGCCGGTCAGAAGGAGTTCGCCCGCCAGCTCGGGGCCGTCATGGAACGCCTGGAGGGCCAGTGAGACCGCACGCCGTCGCGGCCGTCTGCCTGTGGGTCCTCGCCTGGCTCTGCGTCGGCCTCATCCCGGCCGCGTGGTTCGCCGCCAGGGACGGCAAGACGGCCGTGGCCAGGACCGAGCTCGCCATCGGGGTGGCCGGGGCGGCCGGGCTCGGCATCGCCGGGGCGGTGCTGTGGTGACGCGCGCCGAGCACCTGGCGTGGGCCAAGGAACGCGCCCTGGAGTACGCCGACCGGGGCGAGACGGCCAGCGCCATCGCGTCGCTGAGGTCGGACCTGGGCAAGCACCCGGACACCGCGTCATCGGCCAGGATCATCGATGAGCTGATGTTTCCGCTCGCGCTGACCGGCGACTTCGAGCGGCCCGGCGAGCTGCGGAAGTTCATCGAGAGGTTCAACTGACATGACGACACGGAGAGAGCTGCCGGCCGGGGCCAGGGCTGAGGTCAGCGCGGCCCCGGCCGGGTACCGGGGCGAGGACGCCCGCGCCGCGTGGCGGAAGGCCCTGGCCGAACAGGCCAAGGCCAGGCGGCGCGCGGCGGGACGGTACGCGCGGCAGGCGGACCGGGCGGCAGGCGGACGGTACCGGGCCGGGATGAGCCGCAGGATGCCGCCCGGGGGTGATGACACTGCATGACGACACGGGACTGACAGCACGGCACCTGGCGCTAAGGCGTGATGCTGCCCGGCCGGACCGGGCCGCCAGGGCGAGGTCGAGATGCTTGCCGCCCGGCTTGCTAGGACGACCTCCATTCCGGGCCTAGTCCGGTGACAAAACTAAGGAAGCCGGGGGCGCGCTGGCATGCCGCGCACAACGCATGCCGCCTGAATTACTGACCGGCCAAGGAGACAGGACGAATGAGGAGTGGCACAAAACGCCGTCGACTGGGTGTGGAAGCATTCACGCGCTGTCAATGGCTCCCTCATCGTCCTGCTGGCTATAGCGCACGAAGCGAATCGCGACGGGATTACCGCTATGAGCGTCCTGGAATTGTCACAGAAAACGCGACTGAGTGAGCGGTCAGTACAGAATGCGACCGCGGAACTCGTTCGCCACCGCGAGCTTGCCATGCACCTGAAGGCTGGCGACCACGGCCGCAATGGCTACGAGGTGATCATTCCCAGGGGTGCAGATTCTGCACCCCTACCACCCGGTAGGGGTGCAGAATCTGCACCCCTACCACCCGGTAGGGGTGCAGAATCTGCACCCCTGGGCGTCACCCCGCAGAATCTGCACCCCGCAGAATCTGCACCCCTGGAGAGACATAACGGCAGGTCAGAGGGAAACCCCGCAGAATCTGCACCCCTGGAGATTTCCGACGTGTTTAAAACCAGTACAGGTATAGATGAGGTACAGGTTAAAGACGTGCCGGCGATCGCCTCGCGGCCTGACGTCGAGCGCCTCTGCGCCCGCCTCGCCGACCGCATCGAAGCCAACGGCTGCAAGCGCCCCGCAGTCGGCAAGAAATGGCGCGACGCCGCCCGGCTGATGATTGACCGCGACGGCCGCACCGAACAGCAGATTACCGCCGCAATTGACTGGTGCCAGGACAACGAATTCTGGCGCTCCAATATCCTCTCAATGCCTAAATTGCGGGAGAAATACGATCAGCTCCGTATGCAGGCCAGCCGCAAACCGGGAAATAACCGCCAGGCGGAAACGGACGAGCTATTCGGCGCGGCGATGAAGCGCGCCATTGCGAAAGAAGGCAGGAAATGACGCCGGCGGAGACCGTTATCCTCATCCGCTACGTCGCGGCCTGCTGCCCGCAGCAGAAGATCGACAGCTACACGCCCGACGCATGGCATGACCTGCTCGGCGATCTGGACCTAGCCGACTGCCGCGCCGCCGTAGCCGAGGTAGCCCGGTCGCGCCCGTTCATCGCGGCGTCAGACATCCGCACGCTGGTCGACCGGAAGAACGCGGGCAGCCTGCCGCACAGCGACGCGTGCCGCGGACGGAACTGCCGTGACTGCGTGTGGAGCTGGTGCCGCTGCACGTGCCACCACTACGCCATCGTGCGCGATGCCGACGCGCTGGCCATCGAGTCATGACCGAGATCCAGGCGGCCCCTGACGAGCTCGCCGCCCTCGCCAGGGCCGTGCGCCCCGCGTGGGACCACGACGTCCTCGCCGCCGCCCTGCTCGCCGCCAAGAGCGCCGGGTGGACGTGGGACCGCACCCTGGCCGAGACGGTGCGCCTGATGCGGGACCCGGACGGCTCCCCGTGGGACCTGCGGCGGGCCGCCGCGGACCCGTTCCGCCGGGCGGTGCCGCCGCCGGGGGCGGAGAAGCGCGGCGCGGCGCTGGCCCGCCGGCTGCTCGGCTACGGCGGCGCGCCGTGACCGCGGCGGGCGAGGTGCGGACCGTGTTCACCGACCTAGTGCACGGCCTGGAATGCGAGCTGGTCATCCCGCCCGGCGGCCGGGTGTACCCGCAGCCCGGCGAGGCGAAGACCGGCGTCGCCCACCCGGGGTGCCCGGCCATCGCGGACCTGGCCATCGAGCTGGATGCGTTCTGGTGCCGGGCCTGCCAGTGGAACGGGCGCGTGTCCGGGGCGTGGTGCGCGGACTTGATCCGCGCGGCGGGGCAGGTGACGCCGTGACCGGCGTCCTGGCCGCCGCCGCCCGCGCCGTCCTGCGGGCCGTCCTGGTCCTGGCCGCCGCCGCGTCGGTGCTCTGGGCGGCGACCGGGGCGCCGGGGCTGGCCGGGGCGGGCCGCCTGGCGGTGATGTCCGCAGCGGTCGGCGGTGCCGCCGCGGTGCTGGAATGGCTCCGGGAACGGCGCCGGAAGGGGGCGCGCGATGGGTGACGGGGCGCGCCGCATGTTCCGCTACACGGTCCCGGTGGATGACACGCCGTGGACCTTCGACCTGACGAGTGACCCGGTTCACGTCGCCAGCGGCGCCACGCTGGACGAGGTGGATTTCTGGGCCGAGTTCACGAGCGCGCCACGCTGGCCAGCGGGAATACTCCGTGTTGACCTTCTGATTTCACCGAGTGGTCGTTACCTGACCGCAACCGTGACCGCAACCGGAACGTGGCAGCCGTTCCCTTCCGTCGCGCGCAGCCCTTCGAGTACCCGGTCCATCACGTCCGCCCCGGCCCGCGGCTATTGATCTGCTCATGGGCCGTAAAGCAGGTTACGGGTAGCCCGGTCGTGGGTTTCCTGTCCTCTGCAGCCTTCGACGTGTACTGAGCACTCACCGAAGTCCGCGTCAGGGAAGGCTGTGTTCCATCCGAACTTTGGCAATCCGGCAGTTTCGCGCATCTCATCCACGATGCGCTGGAGCCGCCCGGCTAGCCCGATGGTCATCTTGTCATGCTGGGAGACGTGCCAGAGGTGACGGGTCCACCGGTCAATGTCTTCGGGATCAACGGAATCGGTCATCGCTGTCTCAGTCCTTCGAGTACCCGGTCCATGACGTCGGCGCCCGCGCGGGGCACGTCCTCCAGGGCGTGCACGTACACCTGCGTCGTGGAGATCCGGGCGTGCCGCAGCATCCGCTGCACCGTCTTCAGGTCCGCTCCCCCGGCCAGCGCGTACGACGCGCATGCGTGCCGCAGGTCATGCAGCCGCGCTGGCCGCCCGATCCCGGCCCGCTCCCGGACTTTCTCCCACTGCCGGTCGATGTTCCGCGGCTCGACCGCCGTCCCCAGGCCGGTGGTGAACACCAGGCCGAGGTCCGCCCACGCGGGCGCGGCCAGCCGCTGGCGCCGCTGCCCGGTGCGCCACGCGGCCAGCGCCTCCGCGGCCGAGACGGGCAGCGCGGCCGGCTCGCGTGACGCGCGGGTCTTCATCTCCCGGGCCACCAGCCTGCCCTTGCCGCGTTTGCCGGTGGCCATATCGAGCTCGCCGCGCTGCCGCTGGACCTGCAGCCCGGGCGTCCAGATGCGCCGCTCCAGGTCGAGGTCGTCCCAGCGCATGCCGAGGCCCTCGCCGCGGCGGAAGCCGAGCAGGAACGCGGCCAGCCAGTAGCACCACCACCGGTCTTCCGCCATCGAGACCAGGAGCGCGGACACTTCGGCCGGGGTGAGGATCTCCGGCTCGGCCGCGTGGCTCCTGGGCGGCTCGACCAGGTCTACGATGTTGCGGGCGATCCCGGCGGTCTCGTCGCGGATGGCGTCGGCGATCATCTTGTGCAGGATCTCCCGGCAGTACGCCACGGTGCGCGGCGACAGCGTCCTGCGCGGGCCGGCGCGGGGCTGCCGGGCGCACGGCTTGCGGGACAGCCGGTCCTGCCAGTCCCGCACCGTGTCCGCCTTCAGCCTGGCGAGCTCGATATGGCCGATGCCGTCGCGCGCGGCGAGGATGTGCAGCCGGGCGTTGTCGGCGTAGGAGTCCATCGTGGAGGCGGTCAGCCGCCCGGCCCGGACGTACTGGGGCAGGGTGGTGCCGGTCCATCTGGTGAACGCGTCGGCGACGGTCTGGCGCGGGTCCTCCGGCAGCCCCTGCGCCAGTTTCGCCTCGAGCTGAGCGCGTTTCTCGATGGCCTCGTGGCGGGTCTTGCCGTAGACGTACCTGGGTTTGGTGTCGATGCCGCCTTCGGGGGGGTAGGCGCGGGCTTGCCAGCGGCCGTCCTTGCGTTTCCAGGGCCTGCCTTCGCGGTTGGGCCGCGCCCCGGCCGGCTTGCCGGTCACGGCCGCTCTCTTGGATCAGCCGCGCGCGGCCCGTCAAACTCCATCTGGAAGTCGCCGCCGTAGCGGACCTCAACCGCGTCGAACGGCGACGAGCCGTCCTCGTACCGGAAGGCGAAGATCGCCGTGAACTGGCTGCGGTACTCATCGCCCTGATCGCTGTCGCGCCAGCCTTCTTTCGAGCCGTCCGGCAGGAAGGCGTACGTGCCGTATCCGTTGACCACGGCGCGGACAGGGCCGATGACGAGCGCCCGCCACTCCTCCGGCAGCGACTCGCGGAACGCCTCAACCTTCGGGCCGGGAGCGAGGTCACGGTCGTCGTTGGCGTAGTCCGACACGGTGACGATTACTGCGGCGTGCTCAATGTAACCCATGCCCGCAACACTACCCAGGATGGACATGGCTGGTCTAGAGTGGACTCCGGATGTCTCCATGTACCGTCAACGGTGGCGGGAGAACACGGGGGCCTGTCTCCGGGCCCCGGCAGAGGAGGGCGTGCGGATGGACAGGCTGGTTTGCAGCGATCCCCCGGAGGAGTCGTGCTCTGACGCCGGCTGCCCGGTGCACGGCGACGATGACGTCAATTACGTTCACCACCTTCGCGACCCCGAAGGCGATGAGGCCGCCCATGCCTGAGATTACCGACGTGGGCCCGGAGGCGCTCGACCTGCTGACGATGGCTGAGGTGGCCGGGCGGCTGAGGGTGTCGGAGAAGACGGTGCAGCGCATGATCCGGCAGGGCGTGTTCACGAAGCTGAAGGTCGGCGCCGGGGTCCGCATCGACCCGGCGCAGGTCATCGCCTACAAGCGGCGGCTGCACGAGCAGGCGGCCGCCGCCGGGGAAGGTGCCGCGCCCCGGGATCCCGGGCGGTGACGCCGGGTGTCCAGGGGCAGCAGGCGGCAGCAGCAGGGGCAGCTGGCGGACATGTCGCTGCCGCCGGAGCTGCGGGGCCGGCGGGGCCGGGGGAGGCGGGGCCGGGGGAGGCGGCGCCGCAAGCGCATCGGCGGGACGCCCCCGGCGCAGATGGATCACGCGACGGGCGGGAAGGCCCGCAAGAGGCAGCGGGAAGGCGAGGCCGCGATGCGGCGGGGCCGGCGCGGTGAGCCATGAGCGCCCTCTTCCAGGTCACCGCCGCAGACGTGGCCAGCACGAATGACGAGTGGTACACCCCCCGGTGGATATTCGGCGCGGCCGGGCTCACTTTCGACCTGGACGTATGCGCCCCGGTCGCACCCGAGTTCCGGACATGCCCGGCACGGCGGTACCTGACTGTGCTAGATGACGGTCTCACCGCGCCGTGGGACGGGCTGGTGTGGATGAACCCGCCCTACAGCAACCCGGCCCCGTGGGTCGACCGGTTCATTAATCATCCGTCCGGGCTGGCACTAACCCCGGCATCAAATAGCCATTGGCGAGGAAGGTACGTCAGGGCTGCTGACGGCATCGCCCTGATATGCGTCAGCGGGAGCACGCGAAACAACAACTACGGCCCTAGCTGGAATCACGTAGGGTTCGGCAGGCCGGACGGCAGTCAGGTCAGCTATCCGACCGCCCTGATCCTGGCGGCACGGGGCGATCTGGCGCTAAGCGCGCTCGAACGGGTGGCGACAGTCGATCCGTACGCGGGCGGTGCCTGGTTTGTGCGGCCGGGCAGGTAAGCGGCCGCCCGGAACGCGAAAACAGGCCCTCGCACGTCTGTGCGAGGGCCCTGTTCTCACCCCGGGAAGGGTCAGGCGTACTACGGCGGAGGCGGCCGGTTCGGCGCCCGGTAGACGCCGAGCGAGCTGGCGGCCAGTACCGCCAGCGACACCCACGGGTTGCCCGGCCCCCACGCCTGCAGGGCCACCGTCAGCGCCGCGCCGGCCACGGCGACGGCGAGCTTGCGGTGCCCGGCCAGCCAGGCGCGCACACGTTTCACCGGGGCCTCCCGCGCCTGGAATGAAAGGTAAAATAGAACACGAGTGCCCCGGCGGTGCGCTAACATCCCGGGGCTTGGCCACCACTTCACGGGAAGTGATGACGCTGAAGACCATACCTCTGGGCGGCAAGAAGGCCGTCGGCCGGGCCGCGCAGGTCGACGATGCCGACCACGAGCTAGTCGGCCAGTACAGCTGGCACATCTACGAGAGAGAACGTGAGGGGCGCCGCGAAGGCCCGTATGCGGTTACGTCTATCGGGCGCGGGCCCAGCAGGGTCCTATACATGCACAAGCTGCTCACCGGCTGGCCGCAGACCCGGCACGTGGATGGCAATGGCCTCAATAATCAGAGGTCAAACCTCCAGCCGATCCGCCCGGCCGAGCCAGGACTCTGCGCCTGCGGCTGCGGACAGCGCCTGAAGCGCGACACGGGGCGGCGAATACCGACCTGGGCGAAGGGCCACTACGGCAAAGGTGCCCGTTCTGCCAAGTGGAAGGGTGACGACGCCTCTTACGGAGCGATCCACGCCTACCTGCGCAAGCACTTCCCGAAGGCCGGGATCTGCGAGGAGTGCGGGCAGGCAAAGCGCACCGATTACGCGCTGATCAAGGGCCGCGAATACTCCCGCAACCGGGAGGACTACCGCGAGCTGTGCGAACGCTGTCACATTCGCTACGACGATATCGGCGGCAGCCGGTGGCGCGGAACGGCAACCGCGTCAGCGGCCGGCGAGCCGATCTGTGCTTGCGGCTGCGGAGAGCCAGCCGGATGGAATGCTCACACATCCCGCTGGCGCAGGTTCGCGCAAGGGCATCATACGAAAGAAGCTCAGCGCGGTAACTCTTAGTTACAATGCCACGCGACGGTCGCCGGGCCGTCGTCGACGCGGGTGAACGCGCACCCGTTGCAGTCGGCCGGGGTGCCGATGTCGTAGGACAGGGTGCCGTCGACGGTCTTGTGCCCGGCGCCGAACGGCGCCGAGCTCAGGTGCGCGACCCGCAGGTCCACGACCGGCGGCGTGTCCTGGACGCCTTCCCAGTCGCTGAAGAGCACGATCTGCCGGGCGGCGCCGGCCGGCCAGGTGCGGGATTCGCGGATGCCGCGCGGCGATGCGATGAGCCCTGATGGCATGTCGTCCTCCGTGGTTGCGGGGCGGGCTGGCGGGCCGGCCTGTGGCCGCGGCCACTGGCCGAAGTCCGTCGAGGTGCCCTCGTGGATGTTGACGTCGGCGCCGGCCAGCGGCGTGGTGCCGGCCGTCTGGTACAGCACCGCCCGCGGGTCGACGCGATGACTGCCGTCCCTGTTCAGCGGGGACCACGCGACGGTCTGCCAGGCCATGGCGGCCAGCCCCGCGTCGAGCGCCCGGGAGCACGCCCAGTACCCGCCGTAGGCGCCCACCTTGTACGGGCGCTTCAGCATGTTGATCGCGCGGAAGTAATCGGCGGCCGGCCCGAGCTTGACGATCGCGTTCTGCGGGGTGTCGGCCAGGTGCGGGGCGTAGTCGGGTATGTCGAAGTCGATGGCGAAGTACACCGTCATCCCGGCGGGGGCAGCGAGCGCGGTGAGCTGCCGGGTGGCCAGCTCGCCGTCCTTGCGCCCCTGGTCCGCGCCCCCGGTCACCGCGCCGGCGGCGTACTCGAACGCGAGGAAGACGGAGATCCCGGCGGTGATCAGGGCGTGCGCCTCGCTGGCGGTGATGTTCTTCCCCATCGAGGCGAAGCCGGGCTCGGAGTCCCATCCGATGTACCGGCCGACGGCGGTGATCCCGGCCGCCTTCAGGGCGGCGGCGGGCGGCCGGATCGTGGAGTAGTCGACGATCACGCGGTTTTCTCCTATCCGGCGGGCAGCCGGTAGTAGCGTGCCCACTTCGCGAATGACGGGGACGGCGGCGGCAGCATGCCGGGGCACCCCAGTCCCCGCCAGGTCGCCCGGGCGTCGGAGACGATCTGCACGCCGAGCAGCGTCGCCTTCCCCGTCGCGGGGCTGACGGTGATGGGCAGGCCCGCGAGGTCGGCGTTGAACTTACACGAGCTGGTGACGGCGCGCTGCAGTGCGCGGACCTGCTGCGCGAGGACCGCGTCGCTGGCGGTGATCCGCGCGGCGTTGCGGTTGCCGGCATACACCGCGTACCAGGTGCCGGCGAGCACCACCGCGATGGTGGCCAGGATGGTGCAGGTGAACAGGATGACGGCCCTGGACCCGGGCGGCTCGCGGTCACGGCTCACGGTCCGCCCGGCCTCCCGTGATGCCCGATGCCCAGCTCGGTCTCGACGTGGCCCAGCCGGTCGGCCAGGCGCCCCAGGGTGAGGCTGTACTCCTCGAGCTGCCCGCTGAGTTTCCTGACGGCCAGGGTGTTCTCCCGCAGGGTGGTGGCGGTCCGCCAGATGGCCCGGACGAGCGCGGCGATGCCGCCCAGGACGACGACGGCGGAGGCCAGGAACGCGGCGACGCTGCTGCCCTGGCTCACGGTGCCCCCGCTCAGAGGCTCACATGGCCTGTCACCTGACTGGTGTCACAAAGCCACATGACCGATTATCGTCCATCCGGCCGTGGTGTACACGACGCCGCCGGACGGGCTGGACGACCAGTGGCAGGAGCCGTCGGGCTGCATCCGGACCGACCTGGCGACGACCGTCTCCCCGGTGGCGTTGTTCGACAGCACGTCCCCCGTGCTGACCTGCGCGAACTCGGTGACCACGGTCACCGGGACCTGCGCGGCGGGCGATGTGAGCTGCCCGGTCAGCACCCCGGCGGCGTCCATCAGCGCGGTGCCGCCCGCCGCGGACGCGGGCCCGAACAGGGACAGGTGCGTGCCCGCGGCGTCGATCGACACGACCTGGGCGACGAACAGGAACGCCTGCCCGGCCCGCAGGTCAGCGAGCGTCGTCATCAGCTGATCCGGTCCAGGACCAGGGCCGACTGGGCGTGCACGATCGTGGAGGTGGCCGAGCTGGTGTTCTGCGCCCACTTGAACTGCATGTTCCCGGCCGACGCGGCGACGGCGAGGGTGCCGGTCATCATGACGCCGTGCAGGTTCCCGGCGCCGGCGGTCGCTGAGGAGGGGGTGTCGGTGGCGGTCTGCCCGTCGCCGGCGCGGGCGACGGACCCGGTGTTGTTCCAGCCGGCCCAGGTGTACCGGAACGTGGCGCTGGCGGGCACCGTCCAGCCCCATTTCAGGTCGGAGGACCCGGCGGTGCCGCCCTCGAAGTTGAGGTAGCAGCGGACGAAGTAGACCGCGCTGGCGGCGACGGCGACGACCAGCTCGCTGTCGTTGACCAGCGTCGTCGATGAGGTGACGGACTGGTCGGCGGTCTTGTACGCGGCGAGCGGGACGAACCAGCTGTCGACGTCGCTGGCCGTGAGGATCTGCCCGACGACCCAGCTGGGTACCGGCATTCAGCCTCCGTGATCGGTGAGAGGATGCGGGCATGGATGACCTGGCGGCGTTCGCGGCCGCCCGGCTGGACGAGGCTGAACCGCTCGCCGGCACAGAGCTTGACTTGCGGTTCATCAGGGCCGCGCGGGCGATCCTGGCCGAGCACGCCCATGAGCGCGGCCGGTCATACCTGGAGACGCCGGACGGTCCCGTGCAGGGCTGCGTGATCTGCGGCCTGGACGACGGCGTCGTGTTCCATGACGGCTGGTGCAAGACGGTGCGCCACCTCGCCGCCATCTGGGACGGCCACCCGGGCTACCGGCCGGAGTGGAAGCCGTAAGAACGCCAGCGAATTGCTGTCGAGTTTCCCCAGCGTCGGGTTGTCCAGGGTGAAGAACGACCCGTACTTGGACGCGTCCATCAGCGTCCACGTGGTCAGCCACGAGGACTGCACCGAGTCCCACACGTGGGTGATCCCGGCGATGAAGCAGTCTTTCGAGACGGGCGTCGCGAGGCCGGCGGGCCGGTGCCACACCTGGATGCGGTCGCCGATCTCGCGGCCGAGGACCTGCGGCCACAGGTTCCCGGGGTCCGCCGCCGGGTCGACCTGGAGCGACTCGAACCGGTCCTCGCCGCCCCTGGCGACGGCCAGCACCCACTGGGCCCAGTTCAGCGCGTCGCTGTCGTTCTGCAGGATCAGGTCAGCGCGCGCGTAGGTCCGGGGGAACAGGTACTTGGCGATGCTCGCGGCGTCCTTGACCTCCTGCAGGCTGCTGCTGCCGGCCCGGGTGGCCTGGATGTCGTTGCCGATCGTGGTGTCGTCGCTGGCCCGGCCGACGGCCGCGTAGGCCAGTTCGGTGCCGGCCGCCTGGACGGTGCCGGGCAGGTCCCCGAACACGGCCTGCACCGTGGCGGACCGGGCGTCGGTCAGCAGTGCCTGCCGCCGCCGGAACACGACCGCCCCGGCCCCGTTGCAGTACAGCTGGCCGATCTCGCTGTCGGCCGCGACCTGCATGAGGTTCAGGGCGGTGTCGCCGAGGGTGGTGCCCTGCAGCAGCGAGTTGCCGGTGTCGATGACGCTGCGCTCGGCGGAGGTGTACCACCCGGCGCGGGTCAGGATGTCGCGGACCCGGGCGCCGGTGTCCGCGCCGACCCCCTCAACTGACGTAGGCGGAAGGGTGATCCCGGCGAGGACCTTGAACGCGTCGGTGGCGGGCAGCGTCAGCTCGGCGTAGCCGCCCTCGTAGGACACCGTGGCGGGCAGCCACCCGTCGGCGAACCCGGAGTACAGCGGGTACGCGCCGGCCCCGAAATTGCAGCGGGACCGCACCGGCACCATGGCGGCGAGCTGGGTGACCCCCCCGGTGACGTAGGGCCCGGCGAGGTTGTCCGGGTCGAACCGGCCGTCGGAGTTGTCGAGCAGGATCGAGATGGTGCCCGGCTGATAGTTCCACAAGGGCCCCTGCAGTCTCGTCGACGGCCGGGTGATGGTGAACCCGAGGACCCACTGGCTGATCGGCGTCCAGGCGGTGGCGGTGCCGAGGGTGCCGGTGCCCAGTCCCGGCCCGGTGTTCAGGAAGATGGCGGTGCCGCCCTGCGCGGGGCTGTCCGGGACGAGGCCGGCCTCGACGATGATCTGCGGGAGGACGGGCAGGGGGCTGGTCACGGGGGCCTCCGCACTGTTAGGCGGGCCCGTAGACGGCGGGGTACGTCATCTAGGTCACTAGCGCGGCGTGACGCCCGGCGGGTAGATCCGGCCGCCGCCCTTGACGTGCGCGCCGAGGTACTCGGCGAGCTGGCGGCCGATGTCGCGGCCGTTCCCGGCGGGCGCGTGGATGACGACGGCGCCCGGCTGGAAGATGACCGTGGTGCCGGCGGCCGCGCCGACGGGCTCGGGGCGGCCGGTCCGGTTGCCGGCCAGCGAGATCCCGGGGGGCAGGTACCGGGCGGTCCGGCCGGCGTCGTCGTACCAGTTGAACGCCATCTCGTGCGCCCACGCCCGGGACGGGCTGCCGTACCGGCCGCGGATGTAGTCCTCGCCCCAGTTGACCTGCGGTCCCATCGCGGCCTGGCCGCCCTGTGACGGCAGCCACGCCGCCCGCGGCATCTTGGTGTAGGGCAGCGCCTGCGGAATGCCGGTGGCCCCGGAGCCGGCGTTGTACGCGAACCTGTTCCAGCCCGACTCCCTGTTCCACAGGGAAAGGAGGCTGGGCCCGTCGTAGGCCGGGCTCCAGCCGTACATGCCGAACCGGGAGAGTGCGTAGGCCTGCGCGGCGCGCGCGTCTCCCGAGACCGGGCCGCCGCCCGCGCCCGCGGCGCCCTGGGCCGCCCTGGCCGCGGCCTGCGCGGCGCGCATCGCGGCCAGCGCGGCGTTCGCCGTGGCGCTGGCGAGGGCTCCCAGCGTCGCGTCCAGCCGGCCGCCCGTCCACGGCGGCAGGCCCTTCACGGCCCCGGACCAGGACCCGGCGACGCCGCCTGCCGCGAACCCCGGGATGAGGCCGCGCAGGTGGTCGACGAGGCCCGCGTCCACCATCGGGACGGGGACGATGAGCTCGCCGCGCTGCGCGGCGATCAGCTGGTCGTCGACGCCGCGGCGGCCGCCCGTGATGTACAGGCCCGCGGCCGCCCCGGTGGAGGTGGGGGCGGCGCCGATGTTCTGCGGGCCGTGCGCGACCCCCGGCGTGATCGTGGTGCCGGTCACCGACCACTGGCCGGACCCGGTGACGTGGATCGCGGTGGCGATGAATTTCTCCAGGCTGAGCTTGTTCAGCCACGTGACGAGTGTCCGGACTTCCTGCCAGTACTGCTTGTTCGTGGTCTTGGCCGAGTCCAGCAGCGGCAGCCCGTTCCGGATGGCGGTCATGGCGGCGTCGACGCCGTGGCCGGACTTGTACGCCTGGACGGCCTGGCTGGCCAGGCCGGCGATGTAGGTGTTGGCCGCGGAGAAGCTGTTCCGCTGCGCCTGGGTCTGCAGCCCGACCGCGCCGCCGGAGGCCTTCAGCGCGGTGTGCAGCGCGGCGGCGTCGTTGGCCGAGGTCACCAGGGAGTTGCCGTAGGCCAGCTGCGCGGCCAGCGCGCTGTCCTGCGCGTTCATCAGGTTCGCGGTGGCCGTCGCGGCGGCCTGGACCCACTGGGCGTAGGACTGCGCCGCGGGCCACGCGCCCCTGAACGCCGCGGCCCCCGCGGCCACCGCGGTCCCGGTCCTGCCCGCGGAGCTCCCGGCGCCGTCCAGGGCCTTCTGCAGCGCCGCGGCGCCCTTGACGCCGGGGAACATCTGCGCGAACGCCTGCTCGGCGGCGTGCCCGAGCTTGCCCAGCCAGCCGGTGCTGTGCGAGACGGCGTCGGCCTGCTGGTGCTCCCACGCGACGGCCGCGGTGGTGGCGCCGGTGAGCTTGAGGATCGCGGTGGTGTCCTTCAGGAACCCGTCGGCTAGCGGCTGGAGCTGGGTGAGCAGCGGCGGCAGGTCGTCGGCCAGCTGCACGAACAGGTTGCCGAGCAGCTTGACGTCGGGCCCGGCACGGTCGGCCATGAACCCGAAAAACCGCTGCCACGTCCCGGAGGCGAACTCGGCGTCGATCTGGCCGAGCAGCCCGCCGAGCGCCTTCCCGGTGGCCTGCGCGACCGGCTGCACGTCGTGCATCAGGTGCCCGGCGAGCTGGATGCCCTTGCCGAACACGGCCAGGACCTCGGGCTGCAGCTGCTGCTCGAACTGGTGGTACTGCCTGCCCAGGCCCAGGATCGACGTGGCGAGCTGCTGCTGTTCGGGGTTCAGCAGGTGCATGTTCTTCTGCAGGCCGCCGGTTTTCTGCGCGGCTTTCTCGATCGGGGCGATCGCCCCGTACGCGGCGGCCCCGAACCCGGCCAGCCCGATGCCGAGGGTGGCGATGACAGGGGACAGGACGACCCCGGCGCCGATCAGGGCGCCCATCCCGGACACCCCGGTCGTGCCGCTGAGGGCGCCGAGGCTGGAGGTGGCCTGCTGCGCCGCGCCGCCCTTGCCGCCGACCTTGTCCAGGGCGACGTCCAGCGCGGAGATCTCGGCGATGGCCCGGGCCGCGCCCTCGACGGTCAGCTTCGGCGAGGCGGTGCGCCGGCTGAGGCTGACCAGCCGCGCCTCGATCGCGTCAAGGCGCGCCAGCGCTTCCCTGTCCCCGGCCAGCGCGACGCGGGCCTGCGCGGTCTTGCGGCCGACCTCGTTCAGCCGCCGGGTGAGGCTGTCGACGTTCCCGGCCGCGCCGGACGCGGAATGGCCGATCGCGGACAGGCCCGCGGACGCGTGGTCGCGCGTGATGATCTCGAAGATCAGGGTCTGCAGGCGGTCAGCCACGGCTTCCCCTCACGGCGCGATCTGCCTGGCGGTGTCAGTCAGCGCCTGCATGACCTTGGCGCGGATCTGCGGGGCCGCGTCCCGGCACGGATCGGTGAAGAATCCCGCCTTCATGCCCCCGGTCTGGTGGTTCGACCACCGCCACGTCTTCCGCGGCCCCTGCGCCCAGACGGGATGGTTGATGGTCCCGGCGTCGAGCATGGCCACCTTGCGCTTGTGCTCGCGGGCCTGCGCGCGGACGGAGATGACCGGGTCGCCGGAGAAGCTCCTCTTCGCCCTGACGGACAGGTCCGCGGCGAGCACGGCGGCGTACCGGTCCGGCATGTACGGCTCGAGGTGCCCCACGCTGGAGATCTCCTCCGCCAGCGGCCGGGCGGCCTCGGTGATGGCCTTCATCAGCTCGCGGCGCAGCCCCTGCCCCTGGGTGCCGGCCGCGCGCAGCCGCGCCGCCAGGGCATGCAGCTGGACGGCGCCGGGGTCTGGCATGCACGTCTCCCTGCGGTTAACGTAGCGGGATGTGGCACATTTACTGGATCATTGAGGGCACGGGACTTCTCCTGGCCCTCGCCGTCGCATCTGTCATGTCGCTGGCCGTCGGCGCGTGGCGCAGGACCTTACCTGACCCGCTGACCCGCGCCGTTAGCCGCCGCCCGTTTCGCCTGGGCTTCTAGCTGCGCGTCGATGTGCGCTTTACAGATGAGGAAGTCTTGCCAGGTGAGCCGTTCCCATTCCCACGGGCGGATATGGAGGATGGCGGCGAAGGCGGGCTTGTAATGGTCGTAGCCGGGCCGCTGCTCCCGGGTGCCGCGGCGGCGGCCGCGGCGGGGGTAGGGCCCGGCCCCTCCCGCGCCTGCTCGATGCGCCTGGTCAGTTCCGCCGCCGCCTCCTCCACCGTGTACTCGGTGCCGTCGTCGTGGACGGGCAGCACCTCGAGCTGGCCGGCGTTGAACTGCATCGTCGCGAAGTCGGACGGCATGTCGTCGCGCTTGCGGAGCACGTGGACCAGCGCCCCGATGGCGGTGATGGAGTACCGGCCCAGCTCCCGCTCCCACTCCCCGTAGGACAGGCCGGTGACTTTCTCGATCTCGGCGACCTCGGTGAACATCAGGCGGCTGCGGTCGAAGACATGCTGCTCGCCGTCGCCGAGCCTGATGATCACGCGGGGCCACAGGCTGAATATCACAGGGCGACGGCTTCCTTGCTCACGAGCTTCACCTGGATGACCGGGTCGGTCCCGTTGTCGTACGCCTGGAAGCCGATCGACTGGGGGATTACGTCGGGCCCGCTGATGTTGACGCCGGCGCTCTTGAACCGGCACGCGGGCATGATGAAGCTCAGCAGGTACGGGTTCGGGCCGGAGGCGACGCCGCCGGCGTCCTTCCCGGCGCCGTCGAAGTGGGAGAAGTCCAGCTGGAACGGCTGGTAGGTGTTCGCGCGGAACACGTCGTAGAACTCGGTGCGGGAGAAGAACTCAGTCTGTAGCGTACCAGTTACAGACGGTATAGCGTTCTCGATCGGTTCTCCCTTCAGGCCGGCGTTGCCCAAACCGTAACGATCTGTCTTCATCGGTGTACTGCCCGTGATCGTGATCCCGGTGACCCGGGACTGCACCGCGACGCCGGACGCGATCGTGGTCTCGCCGGACGCGGTGGTGGCGGTGCCGCCGAGCTTGAAGTTCGCCGCGTCGGAGAACGCGAACAGGCCGTTGGGCACCGGGTAGGACGCGGCGGCCAGGGCGACGGAGGTGAGCTCGGTCTGCGCGTCGCAGGTGACCTTGAGCTGCGCGATCTGGTTGTCGCTGCAGGAGAATTCCCAGTCGGTGATCTTGACGCCGATCTGGGTGAACGGCTGGACGGTGACGCCGCTGATCTGCGGCCGGCCGACCTGGGCGGTCGCGAACAGGCCCGCCTTGGAGCCGGGGGTGTGGATCTGCTTGTACGCGGTGGTGGCGCCGATCTGGGTCGGCGTGGTCACGGATGAGCCGAGGGAGTGCTTCCACCACAGGCCCATCGAGTCGGCGGCGGCGGAGGCGGCCGACCCGTCGGTGTGCTCCATGGTCAGGTCGCCGTTGACGTCAAACTGCGACATGACGGTGCGGGTGGCCCGGTTGAACGCCTGCCCCGCCTTCAGGCCCTGGCCGTCGAGGAAGTTCGGGTTGAAGACGAAGTTCTCCGAGAGGAACTCATAGAACCGGGTGACGACCGTGGCGCTGTCCCCGTACGAAGGCGCGGTGACGACGCCGACCTGGCCCGACAGTCCCGACGCGTAGGTGGGCACCGGTTACGCCCCCTTCCCGCTGTCAGCCTTCGCGGCCTTCTCCGCGGCCACCTTCGGCGCGGCGACGGCCTCCCATTTGTCCGGCGGCCACACGATCGGCAGGGGGTCCTGCTCGCTGTGGTCCGGCTGGAAGTCGGGCACGTCGACGGTCTCGCCGTCCTCGACGACCCGGTCCAGGAGCGGCACGTCCAGCGGGCCGCCGCTGATGTTCTTGACCTTGGACACTGGCTCTCCCGTACATTGGGCCGTATGGCGGACCGGTGGGCTGAGGTGCGCGGGATCGAGGACCAGATCGCCGCGCTGGTCGCGGAATATGACCGGGGCCTGTTTCTCCCGTGGCGGATGCGGCGCAGGCGGCAGATACGCCGTGAGCTGCGCCGTCTGCTCCCGGTCATGGAGGCCGCGTTCGCGGAGGCGGCGGAGGCGGTGCCGCGCAAGGGCCGGAAGGATGCCTTCGGGCGCGCGGTGAGCGTCAGGTACGAGCCCTAGCCGCCGTACATTGGCGGTATGGCCGACGTGAAAACCCAGGACCTGAGCCCCGATGAGTGGCATGCGCTGCTTGAGCCATACGGCTGGGCGGATGTCATGACGCGCGCGCCGACCTTCGCCCCGTCAGCGCTATTCGCGTGGCATGAGATCCGCGTGATGCTCACGCCCGGCACGGATGGCGACCCCGGCGAGTGGGTGCAGCGCTCAAACCTGCTTGATCAGGCCCGGCGGGTCGTCGAGGCGGTGCAGGCGAAGGGGTACATCTTCATGGATGCGCCCCGCATCGAATTCGGCGGCCACTACAAGTACCGCGTGGACCGGGGCGCGGTGCCTGAGTGGTATGCGGAAGCCGAGATGTCCTTCCGCGTGCGCGCGACCTAGCCGCCGATCCTGGACTTGAAGATCAGGTCGAACGCGACGCGGGCGGCCGGCCCCCGGTCCGTGCTCATCTGGGTCAGCGCCCCCGCCGTGATGCCCGGCGCCGGGTACAGCACGTTCCCGCCGAACTGCGTCGTGTCGGCCTGCATGAGGGTCTCGACGGCGGCGACGATCCCGAACGCGGCGACCCGCTGCGCGGCGAGGGAGTCGGCGCCGCCCCACGCGACGGCGCAGCAGTGGACGGTGGTCGTCTCGTCGCGGCCCCGCCTGCCGATCGCGGCCCAGTCCTGCTCGAAGTGCGCCGACTCGGCGGGGATGGCGGGGTCGGACAGGCCGACCCACAGGACCAGGGGCTCGGGGTCGGCGGTGACCACCGGGCCGTCGTAGACGGTGACCTTCGGCGTGGCGGTGCCGAGGGTGGCGGCGTTCTGGAACAAGGTGACCAGGTAGTCGATCAAACTCGGGACGCGGCTGGTGATCGTCATGCCACCACCGGCCGGGGCGGCCCCAGCCACTCCTTGGCCTTGGCGGGGATGGTGAAGAACTCGCCAGGTTGCCTGAAATGTTCCTCGGGGCCGATGACGCCGCCCATCGCCCCCAGCGGGGAGCCTCCCCGCTGGGTTTCCCACACGTGCTGCAGCATGACCAGGGCGCCGCGCCGGTACCGGCCCGGGACCTGGGCGTACCCGGCGATGTAGGCGACGTCGGCCAGGCCGGTGACCGGAAGGCCGCCCATCACCAGCACCACCCCGGACGCGCTCGCCGACATCTGGGTGACATCCCAGGTGACAGCTCCGTCCCAGGACACGACGGAGACCAGGGAGATCACCGGCGCGGACCAGAGCCGGAACCGGCGCCGCCCGTGCCCGTACCAGCCGGCGCCGCGCAGGTCGAGCCTGTCGGTGACGGTGCGGCGGACGATCACCTCGTGCTTGTATTCCTCGATCGCGCCGGTCACCCCGGCCAAGTAGTCGCGCAGCAGGTCATCGAGCGTGTGGTCGGTGACCGGCATTTTCAGCTGGGCTTTGGCGTCGGCGAGGGAGATGATCGCGGGCCACGGCGCGGGGGCGGCGTCGAACTCGTCGTCCCAGGAGGTGACGGGCCCGGTGGTGGCGGCGTGCGCGGTGTACCGGCCGGGGATGGTGGTCTGGTAGCTGAGCCGGTACTGGCCGGGGACTGCCGTGTCGGTGATCGCGGGGCTGGCGGTGGTGCCGTCGGGCAGGGTGATGACCAGGGCGGCGGTGGCGGCGTGGGCCAGGGCGCCGGCCGCGTCGAGGACGTCGAACGCGATGGGGTACATGCCGCCGGCGCTGATCATGGCTGCCTCCTTCCGCTGCGGGGCCAGCCCGTGGCCGT
>WNGM01000287.1_pt1 | contig 51810 bp, 57 predicted proteins | sample 5400571 | NCBI WGS metagenome assembly WNGM01 (sample SAMN13153378, study PRJNA577476) | soil metagenome | isolation source: 100 cm soil or saprolite under Garry oak tree replicate 2 | place: USA:California | collected 2016-06-15 | reverse complement strand
CCGAGGCGTGGGCCAGGTTGGTCAAGGAGCCGGAGGATCGTCGGGAGACGATCGGGGCCCTGCTGGAAGCCGCCGGGGGCAAGCTGCACGGCCTCTGGTACGCCTTCGGCGACCACGACGGCTATGTCCTCGGTGAGGCGCCTGACAACACCTCGGCCGCCAGCGCAGTGCTGACCGTGGCGGGCAGCGGGGCGTTTCGCTCGCTGTCGACGACGGTGCTGCTGACCGTGGAGGAGACCCTGGACGCGCTCCGAGGGGCGCAGTGCATCGCCGACCGTCCTCCTGGTGGCTGAGCCGACTCGGTGGCGTGCACGGCAAGGCCGATGTGTTCCGCGCCGAAGGCGCGAAGGTCATCCGCACGCCGCGGGCGAATGCCTACGCGGAGCGGTGGGTGGGCGCCGTTCGCCGAGAGGTGCTGGACCGGATGCTGATCTTGGGACGTCGGCAGCTGGTATCCGTGCTGGCCGGGTACGCCGATCGTTACAACGTCCACCGACCGCACCGCGCCTTGGGACAAAGTGTCGCCGCTCAGGCCTCGCGACTCAGCTGTCGTCGTGCCGGCCAGGAGCGTCGTGCGACGGGATCGGCTCGGTGGGTTGATCCATGAGTACGCGCAGGTCGCATGACGTAACCGAATAACCGGCATCCACAAGGCCAACTGCGCGAATTACCCGGCGGTCCGGTCCATTCTGGGTGGCCCTCGTCTTGATCAGAATCCAGCAAGTCCCCACACAGATCGGCGGCGACATATGCGCCAGCCGCACCGCGCCCCAAGCCAGCACGCCACCGACCCGGCTGGTGGCGTGCATGGCCGCCTGACCTGGAGCTCCGGCGGAGAGCATAAGACTGGAGGCCTGGGTTCCTTTCGAAGGGCGGTTGTCACCGGTCGTGCGATCGCTCGTAGACGCTGACATGGCGCCAACTGGTGGCCGTGTACGGATCGCCGTTCCAGCCTCCCCATCTTTCACGCAACCGGAGGCCGGCGATGCGAGCCATGAGGTCGAACTCGGGCGGGTGGGCCAGGCGCAGCCTGATCGGGCTGAAGATGAGGCCCTCGGCGCCGATGCGGACGTGGTTCTCGTCGAGGATCTGCGTCACGGGGTCGTACCGGCACACGTCCAGCACGACGTGGTCGGCCCCGATGTGCTCGGCGTCGACGTACTGGTGGCCAGGCCGTGAGGGGGCGGTCGGTACGCGGCACTCGAGCACGAACACGCCGTCATCGGTCAGGTGATGGGCGGCGTTCTGGAAGCATCGGACCTGGTCGTCCTGCGTGAGCAGGTTGCCGATCGTGTTGTACACGAGGTAGACCAGCCCGTAGGTGCGTCCGGTAGTGACGCGGGACATGTCGCCCATGGTCACCTTGACGTTGTTGCCGTCCGGCTTCTCGCGCATCCGGTCAACCATGTCCTGCGACAGCTCGATGCCGTCCACGCGCACGCCCGCTTTCAGGAGCGGCAGGGCGATACGACCGGTACCCACGGCGAACTCCAGCGCGTCTCGCTCACCGGCGAGCTGGGCGAGGAACGTGACGGTCTGCTCCTAGTCGCTAGTCGCCTCGAGTGTCGACGGCGTCGTAGCGCTTCGACTCGTCATATCCGAAGCTCGTCCTGGGGTCGAAGCCCTCCATGTCATCTTCCCTTTCTGATCAGGCGTGCACCGGGCGGGTGGCCTGCCGGGACCGGCCATGAGGTACAAAGCTATGCCGAGCGGTGGGTCCAGACCGTGCCGGCGGAGTGTTTCGACTGGACGCTGGTGCTTGGCCGGCGCCATCTGCGGCGGCTGCTGAGTGCCTATATCCGCCACTGCAACCAGCAGCGACCGCACCGCGGCCTGGCGCTGGCGGGTCCCGAGGCGCGGGAGCGGGGTCACCGCACGTCAACCCTCGAGAGGTCAGGCGTCGCGATGTGCTCGGCGGCCTCATCCATGAGTATGAGCATGTCGCGTGACACTGTTGCATTGAGCGATCGGCCCGTGTGATTGCCTCGACTCCGGTACTCAGCCGCGGCAGAGCATAGGAATGATCGGGTGGGTTCGAGGCCTTCTGGGGGCCTTCCTGTGATGGAGGCCTCCACTTTGCTGAGCTTCGATGGCGCCCTCCGGCTCAATGCAACAGTGCCCCCTCAAGTACAAGGCGAGGCGCTGGCGAGGTATCGAAGCCGGGCGCGAGGAATTCATCGGTCTCCTGTCCCGCCTGGAGGAGCTTCGGTTTGCCGATCCCGCGCTCGATGTCACGGCCTCAGCTCGTTGGCCATCGTTCCATGCGGGCATCGCAAGGCGTCTTCAGGGGTGGAGTTGGACCGCTGGGAAGAGGAACTTGATGCCCACGTTTGCGCCTGCGTCGCCGTCTACCATTGGACCCACGGCAGCGCGCGGTGCCGGGTCGTTACGGATGCCGAGTCGGGCGATATCGTTGCGCCCGTAACCGATGAGATGGCTTGGTGCCTGGACACCCTGTGAAGGATGAGCCGGTGAGCGATGAGAACCGCGTTTATCAAGTGACGGTGGACGCGGCTCGGCGTTGCGCGGAGTTCTTGGTCCTTCTGTTCGGTATTCGCAGCTGTTCACCGACGAGGAGCGGGCCGAAGCCGGGACAGGCGGCTCGATGAGGCAGGGAGCGCGTTCATGAGCATGAGAAGGTTACGGATGCTGGGACTCTTGCTGTTCGTCGGCGTGGCAATACTGCTGCCGGCCCCGCCCGCCCGAGCGGCCGTGCCCACCACCGCCTCGCCAACGTGGCAGACCAACGCGACCGTCTGGGTCACGACCTATGCCAAGGGGGCCTTCTACCTGGCCGGCGACTTCACCAAGGTGCGTCCGCCGGGCGCCGCCCTCGGCGTCAATGAGGTGACCCGCACCTACGTGGCCGCCTTCAGCGCAAGCACCGGCGGCCTGCTGTCCTTCAAGCACACCTTCAACGCGCGCCCGTCGGCGATCGCGCGATCGCCGGACGGTAGCAAGCTCTACGTCGGCGGCGCCTTTACCACCGTCGATGGCAAGACCCGGAGCAGGCTTGCCGCCTTCGACACCGCCACCGGCGCGCTCACATCATGGGCGCCGCGGGCCAGCGCTTCGGTCAAGGCGCTGGCCGTCTCCCCTGACGGCAGCAAGATTTATGTCGGCGGCAACTTCGGGTACCTGAACGGGGTGGCCCGCACCCGGCTCGGCGCGGTGAACACGGCCGGCGCCCTCGACCCGAACTGGAAGCCCACCGCCGATGCCACGGTTTATGCGATGGCCGTGGCGCCGGACGGCAGCCGAGTGTTCATCGGCGGCTACTTCAGCTACGTCAACGGGCAGTACCGCCGGGCGACCGCCTCGCTGTACCCGACCAACGGGGCCAATGCCCCTTGGGCCTCCTACAAGGAAGTTCCCGCGAAGAGCTCGACCTGCAGCTCCAACATCAAGACCGTCGCGGTCGACACCAGCAAGGTCTACTTCGGCGCCGAGGGGACGGGTGGCGGCTGCTTCGACGGGACCTTCGCGGCCAGGCAGAGCGACGGTGTGAAGGTCTGGCGGGACAACTGCCTGGGCGCTACCCAGGCGGTCGTGGTTATCGGCACCTGGCTGTACATCGGCTCCCACGCCCACAACTGCAGTACCGTGCCCGGTGGCTTCGGCGAAACCAGCCCCCCTCACCACCTGATGCGCGAGTCCACTGCCGACGGCCACATCGACTCGAGCTGGTTCCCCAACACCAACGGCAAGCCGCTGGGGCCCCGCGCGCTCGCGACTGACGGTGCGCGCCTGGCCGTGGGTGGCGACTTCACCTCTGTGAACAGCAAGCCTCAGCAGGGCTTCACCAAGTTCGGTTGATCTGGACACCTGACGAGGCCGGCAGCTTCGACCGCTCCGGTGCTTCATACTGCGCACGCGCACGCCTCGAACGGGCCGAGCGACTCCGCACGGAGAAGGCGCATGACCGAGCATCGCTGCAACCCGGCCAAAAGCTGTGCATCGATGCGACCTGCTCAGCGGTCTCCTGCTCGAGTACCGCCCAGCTGCATGAACGCGTTTGCGCACCCTTCAGCCAAGAAGGACTCGAACCGCTCGATCGTTCCCTCGATCTGCCCCATTTGAGTCGCGGAGTGGAGGCAGTCGAACGGAGCGATCGCCCAATGCGACAGTGCCCTCGATAGCTTGAAAGCACCGTGGCCCTTGCCAAGTTCGAGATCAGGAGCTGAACCACTCCCTTTCATTGCGCATCGGGAGCGCGCGCTGGCTCGCCACCGAAACGACCGCCTCCTCAGCCTCAGAGGCACGCGTGGGAGCGCGGCTGGATCGGGCGCCGGCCCACCCGCTGATGAAGACGACGGCACCGGTCACCGGTCGACCTCCTCTGGCGCCTCGGCGATGCCGGGCATGGCCGCCAGCGCCTGCTCCACGTCGGCGATCCACTGCAGCAGCGCCTGGCGGGTGCGCACTCCGTGCAGCGCCGCCAGCTGCCAGAAGGCCCCCTCAGGTTGATCCTTGAGCCGGTCCGCCGTGGCCTGCAGGTCGGCCAGGTCCAGCTCGACCGCGGCCCGGTACTCGCGCAGCAGCGCCCAGCGCTGTTCGTGGCCGAGCCGGCGGGCGAAGAAGAACTTGACCAGTAACTCGCTGCGGACCCGCGGTGGTTGGAACCCGGGCGTGGCCAGCCATTCGTCGAGCGCGGCCCGGCCCTGCTCGGTCAACCGGTAGACCCGCTTGTCGGGGAGGCGGTCCTGGGCCACCGCGGTGCCCGCAACGTAGCCGCCGTCCTCCAGCCGCCGCAGTTCCCGGTAGACCAGGCTGCGGTGCATCGGCCAGAAGTAGGCCAGGGACTCGTCGGCGAACGCGGCCAGCTCGTAACCCGACGTGTCGCGCAGTGACAGCAGGCCCAGGACGGCGAACGCTGTGGTCGGCAGGGCTCCCATGGCTCACCTGTTATTCTCATTGTGAATAGTCGAACATGTAACGTACCCTTCTCCGCAGGGTACCGCAGTGGACCCAGCTCGAGAAAGCGATGCCATGCGGAGGCAGCAGCCAGCGGCTCCAGACCCCGGCTCCAGGCCGGGACCGGACCGGGACCTGGCCCGAGCCGGGGACCGCCTTCGTGCAGGCGCTGCGGCCGACCGGTCGCGGTGCTGGCGGCCTCGGGCGAGCACGCAGCCGTCACACCAGGACCGTAGCGCCGGCACTGCCGACTCGGCGGGAGAGACCAAAGAGGCGAACTGGCGATACCCGGGCAAAGTCTCCTGAGGGCAGAGCTTCAGGGAAGGGGCAAGATCGTGGGTCTACCTGCGCAGTCCGTAGCAAGAGGGAGTGCCCGTCACCCGTGGCGGGTCATCGGCGGGTGGCTGGTATTGCTGGTTATAGGCGGCCTGCTCACGTCCCGGCTGCTGAGCGGCGCGCTCACCACCCAGACCCGGTCTGCGAACAACCCGGAGTCCGACCAGGCGCAGACGCTGCTCCAACAGCGGTTGAGCGGGCCCCGGCACTCCACCGAGATCGTCATCGTGCGGTCAACGTCGCTCACGACAAACGCCCCAGCGTTCCGGGCCTACGTGGGGGAACTTGATCGTCAGATCCGGGCGCTCGGACCAGGCGTGGTGAGCCAGTCAGCTGACTTCTCTGAGACGAAGAACCCCCAGCTCGTCTCGGCCGACCGGCACGCGACGCTGATCCCGGTGACCATGGCCGGGTCACTGGACGACGCGGCCGACAACGTCGACCGGCTTTGGGGGTGACGCTGCACGCGCGGCACCCTGGCGAGTTCAGCGTGCTCGTGGCCGGCGAAGCTCGTCCTCATCCTGGTGCTGGGCACGCTGGTCGCCGCCGTCGTCCCGCTCGTGCTTGGCATCGCCTCGATCGTGATCGCCCTCGGGCTGGTGTCGCTGCTTGGCCTGGTGTTCGACTTCTCGTTCTTCGTCACCAACATGCTCGCCATGATGGGCTTGGCGGTAGGCATCGACTACTCCCTGTTCATTGTGTCCCGCTACCGGGAGGAGCGTGCCCGAGGCTACGAGAAGCTCGATGCGATCGCCGCCGCAGGCGCCACGGCCAACCGGGCGGTGTTTTTTTCGGGAATGACCGTTGTGCTGGCCCTGGTGGGGATGCTGCTCATCCCCAACCTGGTCTTCCGCAGCCTGGCCGCCGGCGCCATCTCGGTGGTTCTGGTCGCCGTGCTGGCGTCGCTCACCCTGCTCCCCGCACTCCTCAGCGTGATGGGAGACCGGGTGAACGCGCTGCGTGTGCCGTTTGTTCGTCGAGGCAAGCAAGACGTGGAGCACGCCACCGGCTTTTGGGCCGGCGCGGCCCACCGGGTCATGGCGCGACCCGCCATCAGCCTGGTGCTCGGCGCGGGCCTGCTGCTCGCGGCGGCCGTGCCGCTGCTCGGTATCAAGACCGGGTTCTCAGGCGTCAGCACCTATCCCAACGACGTCCAGTCCAAGCAGGCGCTCACCGTGCTGGCTAGGGACTTCTCCGGTGGGCTGACCCAGCCGGCGCAGATCGTGGTGGACGGCCCGGTCAGAACCAGGCCCGTCCAGCAGGCCATCGTGGGACTCCAGGGGACGCTGGCCACCGACAGGGCCTTCGGCCCGAGCACGCTTCAGGTCAATGCGGCCGGGAACCTGGCGCTGGTGTCTGTCCCGGTGTCGGGCGATCCGAACGGCGAGGACGCCTTCGCCGCCATCCGGCAGCTGCGGGCCGACACCATCCCCGCGGCGTTTGCCGGCGTGGACGCCCAGGTCCTGGTGGGAGGGCCGACCGCCGGCGCAGTGGACTTCTTCGATCTCACGGCCCGGTACACCCCGATCGTGTTCGCGTTCGTGCTGGGGCTGTCGTTCCTGCTGTTGATGATGGTGTTCCGATCGGTGGTGATCCCGCTGCTGGGGGTGCTGCTGAACCTGCTGTCGACGGGCGCCGCCTACGGCCTGCTGGTGCTGGTGTTCCAGCACGGCGTGGCGGCGGGGATCTTCGGGTTCCAGCAGGTGGAGACCATCGAGGCGTGGCTGCCGCTGTTTTTGTTCTCGGTGCTGTTCGGGCTGTCCATGGACTACCAGGTGTTCCTGCTCAGCCGGATCCGGGAGCGCTACGACCACACCGGCGACAACCGCGGCGCGGTGTCGTTTGGCCTGCGCACCACCGGGGGCATCATCACCGGCGCGGCGCTGATCATGGTGGCGGTGTTCGGGGGGTTCGCCTCAGGCCGGCTGGTGTTCCTGCAGGAGATGGGGTTCGGCCTTGGGGCGGCGGTGCTGATCGACGCCACGATCGTCCGCTCGGTCCTGGTCCCGTCCGCGATGGAGCTGCTCGGCAAGCGGAACTGGTACCTGCCGAGGTGGCTGGAGTGGTTGCCGCGGATTCGGGTCGAAGGACCACAGCAGGTCGCGCCGTGCGCGCGGTGGTCGGCACGCCCACCACGGTGTTCGTTCCGGGAGTTACAACCTTCCTTACTGGATCAAGCCCGCCCGCCTCGGGCACTTCGCGCGGCGGCCTTCGGCCGCCGCGCTCGGCCCGGCCGGGCGGCATTCGAGCAACCCGACACCCGATAGCAGCCCGTAGCACTTCGCTCAGGAGTGGACCACCGCCACGATCCCTACGTTCATCGCCGCAGCCGGCTCTGGGCCATCGCCGGCTCCCTGCATCCTGGCAGGCGACCTTGTGCGGCGCCGCCGTCCACTGCGAGGGGCATTCCAGCTATTGCGGCTCAACACCATCCGGCGTGGCTGGATCATGTCACCTCCGACCGCTTCCTCAGCCCAGCCGAGTTCCAACGGCGCTACGGCAGCGTGTTCCCCGGCGCCTGCTACACCGACTTGTACCGCCCCCGCGCTATGTGCTGGGACGCCCCGGCCCACTGATCAACCGGCAGACCGTCTGGCCGGACGAACACTGCCCGGTGCTCAACCCGGCCGGACACCCACTCCCCGTAGGCCCCGATCACAGCTATCATCTGCACGCCTTTCCGTGCACGGAGGAGGACCGCCGCGATGTCAGCCCAACCACCAGCACTCCCCGAACTGAACCCCGACGACCCGCTAGGCGTCAGCCATCCCAACACCGCCCGTATGTGGAATTACCACCTCGGCGGCAAGGACAACTACCCGGTCGACCGGGAGGCATCCGAAGCGTCCAGTGCGATGCTGCGGGGCCTTGGCGCGCCAACCGGCGAGGACGCCGCCCAAGAGGGCCGCCACCTGCTCCAGCGGATGGTGGACTACATGCTCGGGCAAGGCATCCGCCAGTTCCTGGACCTCGGCTCCGGCTTCCCGAACATGGCCAACACCCACCAGATCGCCCACCGTGTCGACCCGGATGCGCGCGTCGTCTACGTCGACCTTGATCCGGTCGTGTCGACCCATGCGGCCGCGCTGATGGCCGGCCCCAACGTGGTCACGCTCAGAGCGGACCTGCGCCAGCCGGAGCAGGTGCTCGGCGACAAGCGGGTGCGCGACCTGCTCGACTTCGACCAGCCGGTCGGGATCATGTTCATCTGCATGCTGCACTGCCTGTGGAACAAGGAAGACCCGTGGGGGGTCGTGCGGCAGTTCCGGGACGCGGTGGTGCCGGGCAGCTATTTGGCCATTAGCCACATGACCAACGAGACCCGTCCGCAGGCGGCCGAACGGCTCTTCCAGATGACCCAGGAGCTGCACTGGAGCACGCCGCTCATCATGCGGAGCCGGGCGGACATCGCGCGGTTCTTCGACGGATTCACGCTGGTTGAGCCTGGGCTAGTTGTCCCCGCGCAGTGGCGACCCGACCTGGACAACCCGCTCCGCACTCCCGGACAGTACGACGAGGAGGGCGAACTCGTGCTCCAGCGCAGGTCCCCCGAGCGGCCCGAGGATGATCGCGGGGTCGCGTGGCACCTGTGTGGGATCGGCATCAAGGACTAGAGCCACCGGTCGAACTCAACACCAACAACGCCCACCCGTGCTCGGCCGCAGCCGGGCGGCAACCCCAGACTAGAGGGTGTCATCGGCGGCGGCTAGGAGCCGACGGGCCGAGGCTTCATCGGAGGGGGCAACCAGCACGCGAACGCCCTCTATCTGCAGCTGCGGGTACTGTCCTCCGGCATCATCTGCCGACACAGCTGCTCTCAAGCCGTGACTGCGCAGCATGCCGACGATCAGCTCCGCCTCTGTGCGGCTGGCAACGACCGCCACAGACACAGTCGCGCCGTCCACGATCTCAACTCCTCTGCTCCTGTTACTGCCTGTAGGCCGCTACTGGCATCATGGTCGCACTTTGGGCGGCCCGTCGCACCCGTGGAAAACCTCGGCCGGAACCAGTCGGCGGTTCCGGCCCCCCCCACGGGTGCTGCTACTTCAGGACGAAGGGCGCGTGCCCGCTGCGTGCCTATAAGGACAGTCATCGATGGTGCATCACGGTCAGCCACGGACACGCCGATCTGGCGCCGACCTGCAATCGCCCAGTCACGGAGTCCACCGAGACAGCCTGATAAGGAAGGGATCAAGTTCAAATCTCTTCCCGAGCTGGTAGTCCCCGCGGCCTTCCGAGGCGTCTAACAGCCTACCGACTGCCCGGCCCTGGCCAGAACCCGCCAGCGCTTGGTGGGGGCTGCCATGGGCGGGAGTGTACCCACCCGGCCGGCGCACCCAGGCCGCGCCGAGCTCCCAGGGACGATGCGCGGTCATTCTCACAGTCATTCCACCTGGCGCTACTCGGCCCTACAGGAGCGCACTGGCTGGACGACCCACAAGACCTGAGCTGCAAGGACAGCATTCGCCAGCACGCGATGGACGGTTGGCCGCTGTCTCACTATCAAGCGCCCAGGGTAGCGACGTCAGCGCTTAGCGTGAGTCCTCCGGCTCCTTACTTACCTTGCCATCCGATTCTCTATCGGATGACCCTTGATCATCCGTTTGATCATCCAGACGATCCGACCAGACCCTTCTCGATCCGTCTGGATCGACGGCGCCTGCAACGTGAGCAGCCCAGATCCGTCTGGAGCCGACCAGTCCGACGCGGAGCACCAGGCTACGGATCTGGCGGTTGGGGGGTTCGAATCCCTCGCGGCGCACCGACCCGTACATTGCTCGAACACCCTTGTCAGGGGCCGGGGCTGACCGGCCGGGACTCGACACACAGGGACCATGGCTTCCCGGCTCTCGACCAAGACGTAGTGGACCAGGGTGTGGAGGAACGCTTTGCGAGCCGGCTGCGGTCCATCGCCACCCGGACCTGCTCCGCAAGGTCCGACAGCTCCTGCGGCGTGGGTGGCTAGACGTTGGGGGTGTCCAAGGCGCCGTGTGGCTCGGCCTGGCACTGGTCGCACAGCCCCTCGGCCTGCATGCGGCAGCGACGGCCTTCTCGGTCAGGTCGATGCGCTGGTAGGTGCCAAGCAACCTGTCGATGACGCCCTGGTGGAGCAGGTTGGCGCGCCGCCGGCCGGTCGATCGTCCACTCTGCCCGCGCCAGATCGCTCAGCCGCAGGTGTCGGAACGTGTGCGGCGCCAGCTGCACCACGCAGGCACCCTCCCCAAGACCGGTGACGATCTTTCACCAGCCCGACGGGTTGGGCTGCCCTGGTGCGGCGCAGTCTTCAGCTGCTCAGCAAGGCCGCCGCTCAGCTCCGATCGTCGACGAATGGGACCTCCAAGGACGCCGTCACCAAACGGTCCAAGGCTTTCCCGCTGGGCAGCGCTGCCTTGGACGAGGCAGCGGGCCGGATCCAAACGTCGAAGCCTTGCGCCTCCCAGACCAGTTGGGTCCGGTCACCGTACACCGTCACCCCAGCGGCCACCGTGACCGGCTGGTAGCGGGTCTGCAGCCCGGCCGGGTCAGCTCGCGTAGCCCAGATCTCGATGAGGCTGTTGCTGTTGGGGACCGGCCTGCCGTTCGTCGGGCCTGCCTGGAGCGCCTGGCCCGTATTCCCCCACTGAAACAGACCCGCTCGGTCGATGATCTGGAAGATCCACGCCGCCTCCGGGCAATAGACCCACAAACCCTGCCGGCACGACTGGGCAGACGAGACCCCTTGCGGCTCGGCCATGAAGCTCGACAGCGCCGCTGCCACCTCGGCGCGGAGGGAGGCAGACGCCCTGGGGCCGAACATGACGTGGACCTGGAAGAACCGGCCGGCTTGGCGGAAGAGGATGAGGTGCGTGCGCTCGCCAACGCATTCGAACGGGCCGGCAAGCGGTCCCAGGTCGAACCTGGTCGGCCGCGGCGGGAACTCATAGGGGTTCTCGCCGCCCGTGTACTCCAAGACCCACAGCAGCGCGCCGTCCTTGGGGAGCGCCCGGATCGCCGCCCGCGGCGCGCAGTCCCCGCCGGCCGGCATGGGTCCAGTGCCCAGGGCGAGCAGCGCTCTGGGCGCCGCCAACCCCATCGCCGCCGATTTGAAGGTCCAGCTCTTCGGCGCCTGGACCGCCACCCCGCTTGCCTGCTCGGTGTGCCAGACCCAGCCAGGCCGGGCCGCAGGAAGCGACAGGCCCTGGGTCGACGGGGGGCTCGTCGCCGGCGGTGGCGGCGTGGTGACTGGCGTCGCCGGGCCAGCGCCCCGGATCGGACCGAGCAGAATGAACGGGACGGCAAGGCCGATCAACACCAGCCCCGCGATCATCCCCGCGGCCATGAGGCGACGCGCTTGCCGTCGCCGAGCTCGGCCGATCACCTGCTCCAGCTGCGGCTCTGGCGCTCGGATGCGTTCGAGGGCGCCGCGCAGCCGCTGCCCGACATCCCGATCATCGTTCATCCGCTGCTCCTTCCAGCCGTGTTCGCAGAGCCTCACGGGCGTGCGCCAGATGCGCCTTCACGGTTCCCTCCCGGCAGCTCATTACCTGGGCGACCTCTGCCAATGGCAGGTCGAACGCGTAGTGCAGCGTCACGGCCTGTTGCTGGCGACGAGGCAGTCGCCGCACCGCCTGCCAGAGGTCCAGAGCTCCATCGGCGACAGGATCGACATCAACCGGCCCGGAACCGGGCAGCCAACGCCGACGACGCAGCATCCGTCGGGCGACGTTCAGCGCCGTGCTGGTCACCCACCCTGCCGCCCAGGATTGGTCCCGAAGGTGGTCCCAGCGCTCGAGCGCTCGGGCGAAGGCCTCCTGCGTGGCATCCTCTGCGGTGGGACGGTCCCCGCACAGGGCGTAGGTTACCTGGAACACCCGATCGTGCTCCGTCTGGTACAGCTTGACGAACCACGGCTCGACGGAGGGTGGATACTTCATACGTGACATTCGACTCTACTTTGCCTACTGTGAGTGCTTCCCGACCCGGGGCTGTCGCCCTTACAAGTCCTGAGCCGTCTGCAAGGTTTAGGTGGCAGTATCCCTTGCCAACAATCTCGGGCTCCTCGGCGGGGTGGTTGACGTTGCGAGGGGCGCGCACTTCGCGGCGAACCAGGTTACGGCTCGACCGTCCACCCCACCTGCTCGGTCGCATTGGTGATCCTGTCACGCTGCGGCTGCCATGAGCCCATGAGACGGAGGATGACTGTCGAGCATGTCACACGCCCATGGCATACGGAAATGCGTTCACGCAGCCTGTCGGCACCCGGAGAGGCGACTACAGAGGGGGCGCGTCGACATCTCCTGCCCAGTGGCTTGTGATCTCCGCACAGACAGGACGGCACTCCTGACGAAGGCTCGCGAATACCGGCGGATCGAGGGCCAACGAGGCAACTTGAGGGCAAGGCGATCACAAAGCGATCACCGGTTACTTGTCACAGGGGCACGACCGTGCCGCCACCAACGACGGCCCTGGAAGCTACCGGACCACCATCGACCGAAGGCTTTGTTGGAGCAGCGACCGGGTCACCTTTGGTGCGTTGCCGCCTATCCAAAGCCGCATTAGAAACGTCCGCTCCGAACCCGAAAAGACAGCACGGTATCGGAGGAATCCATCAAACTCGGATGGCCGCCGAAGTAGGTCGCCATAATCGAAGCCCTGGCGAGCGCCTCGGTCAACAATAGAATCGTAGTGCAAGAGCCAACACAACACGGCGTCATTCGGATATCGCGCAAGGTTCGGAAGGTCCTCTTCCTCGCCCACCTGTGGAATGGATGCACTGAGAAGACAGAAGGACTCGTGCGGGTACACCAGGCTGGGAGACAGCCGAGTCGTAATCCTCCAGGTCGACGGATAGGAGATGGCGACTTCTGACCGGGGACTTGTGAACGTCACCCACCTGCCCGGCCCCAAGCTTGACGGTAGGCCGGTGGCCGCTCCTATGCCAGCGACTGCTGCAGCTCGCAGAACGCTGCGACGCGGCAGGTTCTGAGATGATTCCTCGGCTCGTTGTGTCTCAACGCCAGCTCCACGCACAACGGATCCCTCCTCATGACGCCGAATCGACGGCACTTCAGCCTCCTTGTGACGTTGTCGGCCCGCTACATCATGCTAAGAAATACCCAAACCAGAAGGCTCGCCGAAGCTGCCACACACAACAGCGTACGAGTCACGATGATTATGGATGAGAACGGCTCGAGTTCATCAGTGACGACGGTCGCGGATGAATATGCCCACCGCTTAACGGGAACGAGAAGGGCTGTGGCGGACCGTGTGAACCCAGCAATCACGAAGAGCAGAATGGCAGCCCAGGGCCACCTGCCCAGCCCAAGCAACAGCACTAGGAACGGGTACAGCGCGTAGGAGCTGATTCTTGTAAAGAACGTGAGCCCGAGAGCACCTGAATATAGAAAGCTTGCCGTTTTTGGTGCGAAGATATTGCGCCATGCCTCTGGTACCTGGTGGCTGAGGCTTAGACGCGGCAGCCTCCACCACCCTAGCTGCTGGCCGATGTATGCCACCCCGACAAGAGATGAGGCGAGCGCAAAACCGACCAGATGGCTGCCAACCAACAGAAAGAGCAGATAGCCAACGAACGCCACCATACCGCCCGCTACCGCTCCGCCTGTTAGCCCTCCAAGTAGGAACAGAAACAGGATCTGAGCACCTATCCGGTATTGATCCGCTTCTGGTTCGCGCATCACCATCCACCTGATGGTGTGAATCATGGAATACCCTCATGGGGAAAACAACGACTCAATTCCGATCCATATGGCAAGAAGTATTGCCACAGCCGCAACGGCTGCTGGCAGGCCAATAGCAGCCGGAACGGCTAGGAGGATAATGAACCCCAAGCTCGAATACGCTAGCCACATCCCAAGCTGGTGAAGGGATGCGGGAGCACCTTGGGCGCGAGCAGATCCCAAACCCGACATGTGTTTCTCTCCCCTTGGGATGCCAATCTGATACAGTGCTTCGCGCTTATACCGGGCACCCAAACCCGCCGCACCTACGGACTCGGCATCTGATAATGTAGCTGCTATTTCCGCATCCGCCCCCCCACTCTTTCGTGAAGCAACACCTCGGCCCACACGGACAACTTGAGCCACATGACCCGGGGGACAGACAGCAGTCACAGAACAGGGTCACGTGACCGCCAGTACAGCGGCTTGTGCACTTGCTCCAACAGCCACACTCGCAGGTCCCGCTCGGGCAGGTGGTCGTCGCGCTAGAGCAGCCGCAGTAGGCCGACTCGGCGGCACATGCGGTCCTTCCGTCCCAACACGATGCAAGGATCGAGGATGGTTCTGCCCAGAGGGCAGTTCCAGCGCCAGCAACGGCGCCTCCCGCCCCAGCAGCGATTGTCAGACTCCCGAGCTTGCCGAGGAATGATCTCCGTGGCGTCCGTATGGCCAGCGCTTGGCTGACACGGCCGAAATACTCATCGACACGAGACCCAGGCACGACTTCATGCTGTTTCATTTGCTCGTCCTCCGACCAGCTTCCGGTCTCCGCTTTCTCACACGATCTTCACTCGCTCATGTCACCGTCGGCAATGGGCAGAAGTTCTGCATCAGTCGGTGCCATGGTCATAGAAACACGAGTACGGCGAGCATCGGCTACCAGGACTTCGAGCTGCTCAAGAGTGTTCGGTACGCCTGCAGCCAGCACTCTGCCCTCTGCGGAAAGAGCCATGGCAATCGGACGGTCCCCGGGGTCAATCTGACTGAGAGAGACAGCAGGAACGCCGTCACCGAATCCGTGCTTGCTCAGGTAGCTCAGCGCGTCAGATGCCTCACCATCGACGGCCACAGTGACTGCAATTTCAGGATCCACTCGCATGAGTCTTCGGAGAGCCTCGAGGATTGGCGAGCAGAACGAACAGCCTGAATTGGCGAACAGAACGAGGGTGATTCGGCCGGGTGCAAGAACAGCGACAGGACGAGACTTCAGGGACATCACTTCTGGAACTTCGACCGTACTGCCAACCGCAGGCCCTCCATCCAGAGGCCCAGAGCCTCTTGCCGGGAGCCGGAGGTGGAGAAGCCCAACCTGCCGGGCCAGGCCTATGACGACAAGAATAATGGCAACCTGCAGGAGCCAAAGCGTCAATTCGGAGATCACGACCGGTTTCAACTTCCCAACTCCTCTACTTCCCGGTCTGCAACTGTCGATTCGCCCTGCGCAGATCGCGAGCGACACTCCATAAAGACGCGAGGAGAACCGCCGAGATCCCTGTGCGAAGAGCGGCGAGGGAGGGAGGCCCAGCTCGGGACATGGCGAACAGCGCCGCCGCCGCCAAGCACAGATTCATGAGGACATGCGTTCGGCTGATGCGTTGGCGACCTCTGGGACCAAAGCACCCGCAGATCAACTCAGTTCTACCACGCAGAACATTCGTTCCGACGGCCACCGCGAATCCGAGAAAGAGCGCAGCGCAGACGAGCCCGCCAAGCCACGGAGCAAACAGAATGAGGAGCGCCCCCAGAATCTCTGCCCATGGAAGGAAGTGCCCTAGGAAGAGCGCGGCGACCGAAGGGACAACCTGATAGGCAGCGATCTGGCTGGCGAACGTTGAACGATCACGGACCTTCAGGAGCCCAGCTATCAAGAGGACGACGGCGCAGATCGACGCTGCCGCGCCAGTTGCAAGGTCCACCTACCATCGCCCCCGATCAGCGCATGCGTGAGCGGTCCGGTTCGACGGCGAGAGTGGTGTTGTCGGTCCTCGCCGTCCTGGTCCTCCTTGTTGTGGCAGCCGGCTCGCGCTAACTCTGTCGGACTGGCAGCCCCGATCAACGTGTAGCGTGCGGTCTGGGTCAATACTCCCCAAGACAACCGGTCCCGTGGAATTGGCAATCCCCAGCACCCGCCTAAGACGAGGATCCCCCACGGCCTGGTGAAGTGCATTCCAGCGACAGCGCGGTGCCCCCCATCCTCGCTCCGAACCGGCACCGCAGCGCCTGGCGCGGTCCGCCAGACCGCCTCGGGGCCGACCGCGAGAGAGCGGCGGGATCTCGCGATCCTGTAGAACCCGCGTGACCCAGCTTGTGGCGGGATCGACGCGTACCGTCCCGCCACTCTCCAAGCCACCTCCGATGCCGGCCCCGGTGCCCCAGACCGCCCATCTCCAGTAGCCACGTGCTCGGCCCTGAATCTGCGCCTGAAGCACGGCAGACACGCCCAAGCCAAGCGGAAACTCTACTGGGGCCAGAAGGAGGTCGTCTTCCACCTGGCGTGGATTTCCGGCCTCCACACTCGATGGACGCGGCTCATCTCGCATCTACATCTTGTGGAGGGTGTGTGCTTCGCTGTCCCGCGTCGTGATCAGCTCAGTCCAGTCGCTCGAACGAGGCCAGTCTCGTAGGCGAACCCGACCGCCTCGGCGCGGTCGCGCAGATCAAGCCTGGTCAGGAGATGGTGCACGTGGGACCGGACCGTCGCCTCACACACCGATAGCGCCGCCGCGATCTCCGCATTCGACTGGCGCTGGGCGATGAGGCACAGGATCTCAAGCTCCCGGGGCGTGAGACCCCGCACCCGCACGGGCGCTCGCGCTCTTCGAGGCGCAAGCCGGCCGGCGACATGGTCAAGGAACCGGCCGGCGATCGGTGGCGTGATGAACCCCTCGCCAGCCGCGACCGCCCGCGTCGCACGAACCAACTCTTCCGCCTGGCAGCTCTTGAGGAGCAACCCCCTGGCGCCGGCTCGGACGGCGTCGATGACGTCGCCGTTGTCCGCGGCAGCGACCACCACGACCCTCGGCGACTGCTCGACCCCCGGAGCGGATAGCCGCCGGATCGCCTCGACGGCATCAGGGCAGGGTTGGGCGATGTCGACGAGCGCGATCGTGGGCCGAACACGGCGGGCCATCGCGACCGCCTCATCGCCGGCGCTTGCCTCTCCCACAACCTCCATATCTGGCTCCCGCTCCAGAATCGCCCGCAGACCGGCACGCACGACGGGTTGCTCGTGACACACGAGAACCCGGATCCTCGGCGCTGAGTCCACCACCGGCGGCGACCTGCAGATCGGAGATAAGCCCGACTATGGAGCCTCAGTCGTTTCGGGCTAATTGTCAAGAAGTTACTGGCCTGGCCGATCCGCCGGGCGTCCCCCGCGTAGGAGCGGGGCCGCCCGTCAACAGGCACGGCGGTGAATGAGCAGGCGGTCAAGCGCCTGGGCGACCCCCAGCGGCCGACTCGCCCCGGTGGCGGCGGGATGGGCGCGCAGATAGGAGGCGAGCGTTCGCACCGCGGGACGCAGCGTCTGGGGTGCGAGCTTGGCGGCGGCGTCGAGCCGTGCTAGCAGCCGTGGTGACGGCGGGAAGAACCCCGTGTCGACGTCGGGAACGCCGGCCAGCGTGGCACACAGCGCCGGGGTCACCAGGGCGGTGCGCAGGCCGATGGTGCTGCGGGCGGGCACCACGCTGGCCCTGGGTGGCTCCTGGGCGAGTACGACGCTCCCCGGCCCGCTGGGATCACCGTCGTTGACCGCAGCGACCAGCGCGGCCGTGGTGAGCAGCCCCCGCCCCTGGTCCAGCGGGCGGCAGTGAGGTCGGGGACGGTCACCTCGCGCGGCCGTGCGCCTGCCGTGCCGGCATGGTCGTCGTCACGGTCGGTCTGTACGATAGCCGTCGCGGCGGACCCTGTCGTGCTGCCCTGGCAGATGGATGATTGGGCCGCTGACCAGGGGTGTTGCTGGTAGCAGGGTGTTCGGATTGTGGAACGTTGGGTGCGCCAATCGGCATCGTCTTCGAGCCGGCAAACCTGCTGTCGCCCGAAAGGGTTCCCGCCAGCCCAAGATCCCAGCTGAGGCCGTCGACCTCCATGGAGTATCCGGCATGTTTCTCCAGCTCGTTGGCCTCACCCCAATCCGGTGATCGAGGTCCTGGCCGACGACTTCGTCGACCGCGAGGAGCTCCGCGGATCTGCCAACCCGCCACCAAGGGGCAGTTCGCGGTGACGTCGGCTTGCCAGGTCTGAGTCCGACACTTAGGAAGGTCGTGATGAAGCATAAAGGTACGACACATAGCATGTAATATGCCAGGCTGGACAAGCTGCAAGGACTGCCTGTTCGCTCAGCAGCTCCACCTCTCGGGCTCAGCACCTTGAGATCCTGGTGCTCCGCCACCAGCTCACCATCCTGCGCCGCCAGGCCCACGACCAAGGTTCGAGCCCGCCGACCGGGCGCTGCTCCTGGCGGGCGTTGCTTCGTCAGCAGGCCGCCGGGATCGTGGCGTGCGACTTCCTCCTCTCCGTCGACACCGTCTGGCTCAAGCGGCTGCAGGTGCTGTGCTTCATCGAGCTCGACACCCGCTGGGTGCAGCTCGCCGGGGTCACCGCCAACCCCAACGGCAGCTGGGTCACCAGCAGGCCCGTAACCTGCTGCTGGTGGTGGGGGAGCCAGGGTTTCAACGAGAGGTTCCGCGCAGAGGCTGGCGAGGTGCTGGTGACGCCGGTGCGGGCACCCAGAGCCAACGCGTACGCCGAACGCTGGGTGCGACGGTCCGCGCCGAGTGCCTGGACGGGCTGCCGATCGTCGGGCGTGGCCACTCGAGCAGGTCCTTGGGGTCTACGTCCAGCATTCCAACCGCCACCGTCCCCACCGGGCGCTGGGACTGCAACCGCCAGACCCGCCAGCCCGGCTCACCGGCCTCGAGGAGGATCATGAACGGGCGGTGCACCGCCGCCACCTCCTTGGTGGGATCCTCCACGAGCACCGCCCAGCTGCATGAACGCGTTTGCGCACCCTTCACGCTTGCGGCTCCGGATCGACAAAAGGCTGTCTAGGCTGCAGCGCTGGTGGTGATGCCGAGGTCGAGGAGAAGGTCTGCATGCCGACGCGGAGGGTCTCGTAGTCTCGGTCGATGGCGGTCCAGTGTGCGTGCGGGCGCTTGCGACCGGGCCGGGCGTCTAGCGGGCGTCTACGGGCCGCACGTTGACCGCCCGCAGACCCTTGCCCCGAGGGTCTTGCTCCACGTCGAACTCGACGGCCTGGCCGTCGTCCAGCGTTTGCAGCCCGGCGGCTTGCAGGGCGCTGATATGCACGAACACGTCCTGGCCCTGCTCGGAGGCGATGAAGCCATAGCCCCGGTTGGGGCTGAACCACTTCACGGTCCCGACCACCATCATGGTCCTCCTCGTCCTCGGCGGCCTGGCGTCCAGCCGCACAGTACCCGGCCGTCCGGGCTCCTGCCGCTTGATCATGCCGCACAGACGGGCACGGCACCGTTCTTTGTTCCCGCAGCCCGTGACGGTCGAGCACCTGGTGGTGGGAGGACCTCAGGACCGAACAGGCGCGGGGCTCGTGCCATCCCCCGCCGCACAGGGCGTTCCTACCCAATCCGCGCAACCCGAACCCCCCGGGTGCCTCTCACCAGGCTGATCGGAAGCCGGGCGGCCGCAGGAGCCGCGGACTGATCCGGGCGGCGCGCGTGGCCGTGGAGTGCCGCCGGGGCATCATGGTCGACCTCCCGTCCCCGTCGGTCGACTTGCTCGCTGGTCTCCCCTCTTGGGCGGACTTGCTGGGACAACGAAGGTCGTGCGCGGCCCGCCTGCCCTGCAACCAGACGACGATCGGCGCGTCCCTCCCGCGCCGGCACCCACCCCGCGCGCGGCCGGCACGTGGCCGATCCGCCCGGGTGCGGACGGTCCCGACCGCCGTCCAGGGCGCGCCGTCGTCCGACCGCTCAGTGATCCAGGCGCACGCCGGCCACAGGTAGGCGTTGGTGCCAGGGCGCGGGATTTCGAGCAGCCCAATCATCGTGGCGACGATGAAGCTGCTCACCGAGTTGCCGGCGGACCGGCCGAACCCGGCCAGGCTCTGTTGCGTGCGCGTCGACCACCGCCGAGCGGCGAGACTGGCGGCCATGAGTATCCGTCGCCCTCGCCATGTCGTTCCTCCGCGGTCTGCGTTCTCTGGCTTTCGGTTCCCATCCGACGTCATCGTCCTCGCGGTCCGCTGGTACCTGCGCTTCGGTCTGTCCTGCCGCGACGTCGAAGAGCTGCTCACCGAGCGAGGTGTCGAGGTCGACCACGTCAGCATCTACCGCTGGGTGCAGCGGTTCACGCCGCTGCTGGCTGACGCCGCCCGGCCGTGCGTTGGAGCGCGCGGACGACGGGCTGGAGGCCGGCTCGGCGAGCTGCGCCTACGCTGTTCGGAGGATGCAGTCCACGGCGGCCGCGACCGAGGGAGGCTCACCTGTTGACCACCCGCCGCACCGCCAAGCCCGAAACCTCGACCGACAAGGCCAAGGAGGCGCCGATCCGCGGGCCCGGCGGCGGCGGTCGCGACCGGCGGACAGCCCGGGAGTACGCAGCCGACCTCGCGAGCGAAACGGACCGATCGCTGCGCCGTGACCCGGAGCGGTGGACCCGAAGGCGGACGAACGACCTCCCGAAGGATCGCAGCACCGAGCCCGAGACTCCGCCGTAACGAGCCGCCTGCCCTGCCGGCTGCGACAGCGCCTCTGCGCCACGTGCCATCGGCTACGGACTCACGGCGGCGCGGGATGTGCCGCGCGTGGAGGTGCCCGCAGACCTTCGCCGCGACCTCGTCATCGGCCAGGGCCGGCCGCTGCGCTGCTTCGAGGAGGCGCTGCGCTACGTCATGGCGCACGCCGACCACGACGTACGCCTGGTGCACGGGTTCGTCGTCGAGGACGACCGTCCCTGGCCGCACGGGTGGGCCGAGATCAGCAGCAGGGTTGTCTACTGCCCGACGGTCGGGCTGTTCTTCGACCGCAACTCGTACTACCAGGTGCTCCGGGCGGCGCCGCTGGTCGTCTACACACCCAGGAGGCGTCCGACCATGCCGCCCAGGAGGGCGGCGTCGGGCCGTGGGCTGACGGCAACGACGCCGACCTCGAGGTCATCGCCGGCCTGTTCGCTGGTTCACACCAACCACCCAACCGGCACTGTTGCATCTGGCGATCAGCACCCTCGACGCCCTCCACTTGGAGGCTGGAACGCCTCACGATTCACGATCGGCCTCTTTGAGCCCTTCTCGAGGCCCTCGGAGTGGAACCAGCCTCCACTCAGGTACTCAGCGGCGACGCCTTCCGCGCAGATACAACAGTGCCGGGCTACTCGGCTGCTTCGACGCCGCGGAGCAGCCGACGGACTTCGGTCTCCCGGTAGCGGCGATGCCCGCCCAGGGTGCGGATGCTCGACAGCTTGCCTGCCTTGGCCCACCGGGTGACGGTCTTGGGGTCAACCCGGAACAGCGTGCCCACCTCTGCTGGGGTGAGCAGGGCCTCCGGTACCGGCCGGGACTGAACATTGCGATTGACAGGCATGGATTCCAACCTCTCATTCGAAGCCTCTCGCCAGGGACCATCGGCACCTGACCGCCGGTCTTTAGCGAAAAGGGCAGAGGGCCCAATTGCTGGGTTCCCGCGACCGATCGTCCCTGAAGGCTCGGTCTCCGGGTCCTCGGCCAGCAGCGCCGCACGCTCACTGAAGTCGGTCCTGACCACGCACGCACAACGTTGGCACCCAACCGCTGCAGGCTCCGGCCAGCGGGTATCAGCGTCGGGGTGGAGGATCGTACGGGGGGATGCGCAGGAGCGCATACACCAGCAGGGGCAGCCCGAGCGGGCCGATGAAGAACAGGTCGATCGCGGGCCAGGCCGCCCAATACCGCAATCCCGCGCCGCCCAGGACCCCGCCAGGCTCAGCGCAGCCACCGTGGGCCGCCAGCGCAGGTCCATGCGGCCGGTCCGCGCGGCCGCCACCAGCGCCACGGCCGCAGCCACCGCGACCACGACCGCCACCGCGCCACCAACTCGTTCCGCCATGGTCGCAGGCTTGGGGGGAGCTTCGTAGCTTTGCGGGCCGACCAGCCACCAGGTCGCCACCGAGACCGCCAGGATCAGTGCCACCCCGGCCACGGCCGTCCAGCGAGCCGGGCGCCCACCGGCTGGCTTGTCGCTGCCGATCGGTGCCATGCCTGCCACCTCCCCAGCCAGCGCCCCCCGCGGCGTTCAGGGCGACGGCTGCCGGGATGCGCAGCCGCCGCCGGGTCGCCCGCGCATCTTGTCGCGGATCGCCAACCCAAGGGCACCCCTGATCAGCATCGAGGAGACCACGACGGCGGCCTGGGGTTCCATCGGAGATCAGCCGGATCTGGCCGGGAGAAGCTGCCCGACTCCAGGTGGGTAGTTCCGGCAACGACGGTGCTGCCGCAGCCGCCAGGCTGGCTGCACGCTGCCCAATGACGTCCGTGACCGCATCGACTCCGACCCGCCGAGCTGGTGGTCGGCGTTGGGGGCTGCTGCCTGCCAACCGGACCCGCCGGGCTGACGCACCCCCCACGGTGCTCCTGAGCACCACGCACGAACGTCCAAACGAGGGACGTGCGGGCATTCCGCACCTTGGTTAGGTAGTAAGCGCCGGTTTGGCTTGGTTGTGTGCGATGATCCGGCGTCATGATCACCCTCGCCGACCGGCTCCTGCCCGATGCGCTCTGGCAGCGCGTCCAGCCACTGCTGCCATCCCCAACCCTCCCACGCCCGCGGTGGCGCGCCCCGCACCGTGGCCGACCGGGCTTGCATGGCCGCGATCGTGTTCATGTGCCGCACCTCTACTCCCTGGGCGCTGCTGCCCGTGCGCGAGTTCGGCTGCGGCTCGGTCACCACCTGCTGGTGGCGGTTCGCCGAGTGGGCCCACGCGGGGGTGTTCGAGCGGCTGCAGGAGGTCCTGCTGGACGAGTTGGGCGCGGCCGGTCTGCTGGACTGGTCCAGGGTGAGCGTGGACTCGGCCAGCCTGCGTGCCACAAGGGGGGACCATACCGGCGCAAACCCGGTCGACCGGGCCAAGCGCGGCTCCAAGCTGCACGTGGCCAATGAGGGCACGGGGCTGCCGTTGTCGTTGCTGGTGACCGCGGCCAACACCCCAGACGCGGCCGTGTTCGAGGCGGTCCTGGCCGACATCCCCAGGGTGGCGACACCCAAGGGTGGCCGGCGCTGCCGGCCCGCCAAGGTCCATGCCGACAAGGCCTACGACAACCGCCGCTGCCGCAGCCACCTCACCCGCCGAGGGATCGGGGTCCGCATCGCCCGCTGTCGGGTCGAGTCGTCGACCCGGCTGGGGGCGCCACCGGTGGAAGGCGGAGCGCACCATTGCCTGGTTGTTTGGCTGCCGGCGCCTGAGGGTGCGCTATGACCGCAGCTCGGAGCGGTTCTTTGCGTTCGCGATGCTGGCGTGTGCACGGCTTTGCGACAACTGCTGCAGTCCGTCAGGGCCACCGTTCACTGCGCCTGACTTGATGGTCGGTAGAGCAGTCGCAACGTCATGACTGACGATCATCGCGGACCCCCGCCACTGGCGCGAAGCCGCAGGTCCACACCATGACAAGGGTTCCGGCACCCACACGGCCGCGAGGTGGCGTCGAGCGCGCGGTGCGCTGGCTCAGCGGCGAGGCTGTGGGCTGGTGTGGACGAGCTCCACCGGGTTGTGGAGCGCGCCCAGGCCGGTGATCGCGATCGTCACCTGGTCGCCGGGGCGCAGGCTCAGCTCGGGCGGCGGCACGATCGAGGTGCCGGTGAGCAGCACCGCCCCCAGCGGCAGGTCCTGGCCTCGCCACAGCCAGTCGACCAGCTCGAGCAGGCTGCGCTGCATGTCGGCGACCGCGCAGGTATCGCGGTACAGCTCGGCCCCGTCCCGGGTGATCGCCAGGGCGATCTCCATGCCGGCCGGCTCCGGCGCCTCGCCCACCGGTACCAGGCAGGGCCCCAGGGCACAGCTGCCCCGGTACAGCTTGGCCTGGGGCAGGTACAGGGGGTTCTCACCCTCGATGGAGCGTGACGAGACGTCGTCGCCGATCGTGTAGGCGACGATCTCGCCGCGCCGGTCGGCCACCACCACCAGCTCCGGTTCGGGCACGTCCCAGTCGGAGTCGGCCCGCACGGCGATGGGCTGGCCGGGACCCCTGGCCGTTCCCGGCAGGGCCTTGAGGAACAGCTCGGGCCGCTCCGCAAGGTAGACCTTGTCGTAGGCGTCGAGGCCCCCGGACTCCTGCAGGCGGGCGTCGCGGCTGCGGCGGAAGGTCACCCCGGCCGCCCAGACGGGTTGGGCGCCGACCGGGGCCAGCAGCGGGGCGCCGTCGGGGACCGGGCTGTCGGCGGGTCCGTCGAGCAGCTCCTGAAGGTCGCCGGGCTGGCCGCCGAGCACCGCGTCGATGGTCGCCCCCGCGTCGAGCAGCTCGATCGGCCCGGCCGCGGCCGGGCCGCGGGCCAGGCGCGGCAGCCCGTCCACCAGGACCTGCCAGAGCGCCACCGCTCAGCCCTCCAAGGGGTTGATCGTGATGGTCCGGGTCGAGGCGTAGAAGTCCCTGGCCGCCTTGCCCTGCTCGCGAGGGCCGTAGCTGGAATCCTTCTCGCCACCGAACGGCGCCAGGAAATCCACCCCAGAGCTGGGCGCGTTGACCCGGATCATGCCCGTGTCCAACCGCTGGGCCAGGCGCAGCGCCCGGTCCAGGTCCCGGGTGAACACCGAGCCGACCAGCCCATAGCGGACCCCGTTGGCGACCCGCACCGCCTCGTCCTCGTCGGCGACGGCCAGCACGACCGCGATCGGCCCGAACACCTCCTCCTGGGCCAGACGGGCCTGGGGTGAGAGGCCGTCCACGAGGGTCGGGGCCACAAACCAGCCGCTGCTCCCTGCGGCCTTCCCGCCGGTCAGGAGGCGCCCGCCGCTCGCCACGGCCTCCTCGGCCGCCTCCACCACCCGGCGTCTGGCGTGGTCGGTGATCACCGGCCCCACCACCGTGCCCTCCTCGGCCGGGTCGCCGACGGCGAGGCCCTGGACGGCCGCGACCAGCGCCTGGGTGAACGAGCCGGGGTCGCCGACCACGATGGCGCGACTGGTCGCGGTGCACTTCTGGCCGGCATAGCCCATTGCGGCCCCGGCGATCACGCCGGCCGCCCGCTGCGGGTCGGCGTCCGACAGCACGATGGATGCGTTGAGGCCGCCCATCTCCGCCTGGCTGGGGATGCCTCGCCCGGTGGCGGCGACAGCGACCTGGTGGCCGACGGACACCGAGCCGGTCGCTGGGGGGAACGGCTCTGAAGCGCCACCTGTCTCGCCTCCATCACACCCGGTCGGCTGCCAGAACAACACTAAACGCTTCCCCGAACATCGGGCCGATCAACGGTTAGGCCCCCTGTGCCACCTGTTTGTCCTTCGTGACTGGGCCGGCTGGGATCGTCGTGCGGCGAGATCGACTCGGTGGGCTGATCCATGATATTGCGCGGGTCGCATGAAGGGGCCGAGTATCTGGCACCCACAGGGTCGCGGCATTTCGGGGCGGCCCGTAGCGGGCTACAGCGTCCGACCTGCATGGTCGAGAGCGGCGACGTCCGCCGCAAGATCCCTCGTACCGGCGGCTGATCGCGATCCATTCAGTCGAACAGCGACGGCTGCGCGCCGGAGTCCGGCGCACGCCGCGCCACGGACCACCGGGCCTGGCGCATGTCGACGCTGTCGCCGGAAGGGGTCATCGGCGTGGCCTCTGCCCGCAGCCGGGCGAGTTGCTGCTCGCGGAGGTGGGGCACTGGCGTGCCGTCGGCGCGCAGGACGCGCCACCAGGGCGTGTCGCCGCCGCGCCTCAGCATCACCTGGCCGACGTCGCGCGCCGTTGGCGCGGGCGCGAGACGAGCCACGTCGCCGTAGGAGAGCACTCGCCCGGGCGGGACCCGCCTGACCACGGCGAGCACGCGCTCCACCAGGCCAAGGTCCAGGTCGTCGCCAGTGCTCATGGCTTGTCGGCGGCGGCCTGCTCGCTGACACGTCCGACGGCGAGGCGCTCCACGCCGGAATCGCGATCCTCTGCAAGCAGCAAGCTGTTCGTCGACGTCCTCCGGTGGGGCCATGGCGATCGTCGCAGGGCTCGATAGTGTAGCGTCCGTCGTTGCCGGCTCGAAATCTCCCCGCCCGTACGTTCCGGACGGTCCTCGTCCCAACCGTGCCGGGCCACCAGCCAGACGGCGTCACCCGGAAGGACAACGGACGAGAACGGCGGGCTCGAGTCCAGTGTAAGAGACTGGCGGCGTGCGGTGTTGGACAAGGCGAGAAGGCTTGGCCTGCGAACCACACGAGGAGCGGCCGGTGAGAGCCGTGCGGGATGAGATCGGGGCCGGTGTCCGCGCACGGGAACGGTTCGAGGCGCTGTTCCGGGCCAGGTACGGCGAGCTGCACGCCCTGTGCTACCGGTTGCTCGGCGACCACGGCGAGGCGGAGGACGTCGTCCAGGAGACGTTCCTGAAGCTCGACGGCCACCCGGTGCTCGACCGGCCGGACGAGGAGGTCGCGGCGTGGCTGCGCCGGGTGTGCCTGAACGCAAGCTACAACCGGCTGCGGGGCCAGCGTCGCGCCACGGCGCGGTTGGATCGCGCCGGTCGGCTGGAACGGGTGGACGACGAGGTTGACGAGGGCGGCGGCCCGCTGTTGGACGTGCTCCGCGCCGAGGAGCAGCGGGCCGTGCGCCGGGCGCTCGCCGCCCTGCCGGAGCGGCAGCGCGCCTGTTTGCTGTTGCGCCACGCCGGCTTCTCCTACGCCGAGGTCGCCGCAACCCTGGACCTGGCTGTCGGCTCGGTCGGGGTGCTGCTCGCCCGTGGGGAGCGGGCATTCCGTGACGCCTATCTCGCCAATGACGACGCCGATCCGGGAGCCTACGATGCCCTGCCCTGACCTTGGTGCGCTGCGCACGTCCCTCGACGACGTTCCCGGCGGCACCCCGGCGCCGCTGCACGACCACGTGCAGGGCTGCGCCGCTTGCCTTGACACGCTCGCCGAGCTGCGGCGCAACGCTGAGCTGGCGGCGCCGGCGATCGCGATGACCGGTCCGGACGCCCCGCTGCCACCCGCCGCGGCGGAGGCCGCGCTCGCCCGCCTCGAGCAGCGCCGGGCTCGCCTGCTCGCGACCCGGACGGCGACCAGTGCCATGGCCACGGCCGGCGATGCGGCCACGCCCGCCGCGGGCGACCCGCCGGCGGTGATCGCGCCGCCCCGCCGCGCCCGCCTGGCCAGGCTGAGCGCCAGGACGCGCGCGGCGGTGGCGGCGCTGGTCGCGGCCGTCGTGCTGACTGTGCTGGTCGCCACGCCCGGCGGCAGGGCCGCCGCCGCGGGCTTCCTCGCCCAGTTCCGCAGCGAGCGCTTCCAGGTCATCTCGCTCGACAGCAGCCAGGCGACGCAGCTCGAGACGGTCATCTCGGAGCTCGTCGAGACCGGGGTGTTCACCAGCGACCGCGGCAAGCTGGACAGCATCGCCGAGCCGACACCCGCGCGCGACCTCGCCGAGGCGAGCCGGCTCGCCGGGTTCCCGGTCCAGGCGGTCGGCGCCTCGGCGCTGCCGCGTGGCGTCGACGCCAGCCCGGAGCGGATCCTGGTGTCCCCTGCCCAGACGGTGCGCATCGGCTTCGACCGTGACCAGGCCCTCGCCTATTTCCGGCGCAACGGCCAGCCGAACGTCAAGATCCCCGAGCGGTTCGACGGCGCCCAGCTCATCGTCCAGGTCCCCGCGATCGTGGTGCAGGAGTACGCCGGCGGTGACGGAGCCCCGCGGCTGCTGGTCGGCAAGGCCGGCACGATCGGTCTGGACGCCGACGGCGGCGCCAGCCTCGAGGACCTCCGCGAGCTGGCGCTGCGCCTGCCCGGCCTGCCGGAGCAGACCGTCGCCGAGCTCCGCGACATCAGCGACTGGCGCACAACCATGCCGCTCCCGGTGCCCACCAACCAGGCGCGGTGGCGGCCGGCGACCGTCGACGGCGCCGAGGCGCTCAGCTTCGCCGACCCGACCGGTAAGCTGCACGCGCTGTTGTGGCATCGCGGCGGGCACATCTGGGGTGTCGCCGGCGTGATCAGCTCCGGGGAGGCACTCGATGTGGCGGACAGCCTCGGCTGAGCGGGGTGAACCGATCGCCGGGACCGGGCCACCGGTCCCGGCGATCGCCACGTCGGGCCTGCGCAAGGCCTACGGCCGCCGGGTCGCCCTCTACGACCTGACCCTCCAGGTCGGCGCCGGGGAGGTCTTCGGCTTCCTCGGCCCGAACGGCGCCGGCAAGACCACCGCCATGAAGATCCTGCTAGGGCTGATCCATCCCAGCGGCGGGCAGGCGCTGGTGTTCGGCCGGCCGCCGACCGAGCCGGCCGCTCGCCGCCGCGTCGGCTACCTCCCCGAGCACTTCCGCTTCCAGGAATGGGCCACCGGCGCCGAGCTGCTCGACTTCCACGGCCGCCTCAGCGGGTTGGGCCACACCGAGCGAGCCGAGCGCATCCCCGAGGTGCTGGAGCGCGTGGGGCTCGCCAGCAGGGGCGGGGAGCGCGTACGCCGCTACTCCAAGGGCATGACCCAGCGGCTTGGCCTGGCCGTGGCGATCCTGCACCGGCCCGACCTGGTCCTGCTCGACGAGCCGACCTCGGCGCTGGACCCGGTCGGCCGTCGCGACGTGCGCGGGCTGGTCCGGGAGCTGGCTGCTGCCGGGGTCACGGTGTTCCTCAACTCGCACCTGCTCACCGAGGTGGAAGTGGTCTGCGACCGGGTGGCCATCGTCAGCCAGGGCCGGGTCGTCGCCAGCGGGCCGCTGGACGAGCTCGCCGGGGCCGCCACCCAGCTCCGGCTGCTGCTGGACCGCGTCGACGCCGACCTGCTGGCGCTGATGGGCCGCTACGGGCAGGTCGCCCGGGTCGAGGGCACCGCCGTCACCCTGGACGTCGACGCCCTCGACGTCGCGCCGGACCTGGCCACGGTGCTGGTCGGGTCGGGCTACCGGCTCTATGGGCTGGTCCCGGTGCAGCGCTCGCTGGAGGACGTGTTCGTCGACCTCGTCGGGGAGGTGCGGGAGCGGTGAACATGCTGGTCGTCGCCCGCTGGACCGTCCTCGAGGCCCGACGCCGCAAGCTGCTCCTCGCCGGGGTGGTGCTCAGCATCGCGTTCGTCGTCGTGTTCGCGCTCGCGTTCACCCTCCTCTACCACAGCCAGCAGCGGGGCCTGCAAAGCGGTGAAGCGCAGGTGAGCGGCCCGACCGGCGTGCTTGCCCCGCGGGAGGCGCTGCTGGTCCTGTCGACCATCCTGGTCGTGCTCGGGCTGTACGGGGTCCAGTTCCTCGCCGCGCTGCTGGCGTTGTTCCTCGGGGTCGCATCGGTCTCACCGGAAGTCGACTCCGGCACGCTCCACGCCGTGCTCTCTCGCCCCCTCAGCCGCATGGACTACCTGCTCGGCCGTTTCCTCGCCCTCGCGGGCCTGCTCACCGCCTACGTCGTGGTCATGAGCGGGGCGCTGCTGTTGACCGCTCGGATCGTCGCCGGCTACCGGGCCGGCGACACCGCCCGGGTGGTGGGGCTCATGATTCTCCAGGTGCTCGTCCTGCTCGCCGTGAGCCTGCTCGGCAGCACCGTCCTGCCGACGCTCGCCAACGGGGTCGTCATGCTGGCGCTGTTCGGGCTCGCGTGGCTCGGGGGCGTCATCCAGTTCATCGGCACGATCCCTCCAGGCAACGACCTCATGGCAAACCTCGGCACCGCGGTCAGCCTGCTACTGCCCGCCGACGCGGTCTGGCGCGGAGCCTCCTACCACCTGCTGCCGCCAAGCCTGCTGGTCGCCGGCTCGCTGGTGGGCCAGGCCGACTCCGGCCTGCCGTTCGCGTCCACCAGCCCTATGGCGCCGGCCATGCTCACCTGGGCGCTCGTCTACCCGGCGGCCTGCATCGGCCTCGCCGTCGCCGCCTTCCGTCGCCGCGACCTCTGACCCGTCACCGCTGCACCCAATGCTGGGCGACCTCAAGCAGCTGCCGTCCCACATGTTCCGCGCCGACCTGCATGCACAGCAGCCCGGTGGACACCCGCTCGACGAAGCCCCACTCCCAGATCGCCTGGGTGTGGACGCCGGTCAGGTGCCCGCTCGCGATGCGACTGCCGGTTCATCAGCTTTGCTGACGGCACATCGACCCCAAGGCCCTCAGCCCAGGCGGCGCGATAGGCGTTGTCGCTGTCGCGGCGGCATTCCGCGCATGGGCGATGTCCGGCGGCGAAGGAAACGGTTTCGTCGTGGAAATACAGCCATGTGAAGTGGTGCGGCTGCCAGCGACCTCGGAACTGGAGCGCGCAGGTGATCCAGAGGTCGCTTGCGTGCTGATCGCCAGATGCAACAGTGCCTGTCAAGGGGCAACGGGGAGCCCAGGTGGATGACCAGGGTCATGTCGTTTGGGAGTCGTGGCAGAATATTGACATCGCGCCCCTCCAGGTCTAGGGTTGGTGGCGCCCGCGGGGAACTCCGAGAGGGAGAAGTGGCCTGAAGGTACGCGTCCACGGTCAATTCAGACCTTGAAGAGAAGGCGAGATGGTCGCGATTGAGTTCAGGGTCGGGGAACGCACTGCTCGCAGGCCCACGGAACTGCTTGCGAATTGATCGCTCCTGGCTTCCTTTCTCTGGAAGGCTCATTAAGGCTCATTGTGGAACGCTCGGGTTGCTCGGCCGCTCGATGCGATTGGCCGGCCCTTTGTAAGCTCCGCGAGGCCCGCACGTTGTGCCGCGACTGACCGGTTGACCACATCCGAATTCGAGCACACCTTGTGCCGAATCAACCCAGAACGCCTCAAGGGACCCGAGTACCAACATACTGGGAGGAGGCACGCATGATCGGCGAAGAGCGAACCGATGTGTGGAAGGTAATCCAACGCGCTATTGCCGATGGCCGCGTGTCTCGGCGACAGCTCCTGAAGTACCTGGGCGTCGGTGCTGGAACCATTTCGTTGTCGCCGATCCTGGCTGCCTGCACGAGCAGCGGATCTAAAAAAGCTCGATCCCAGGCCGGCGCGGGCGGAGCAGGCCGTGGTGGCACGCTTTCGATCGCGGCCAGGCAGACACCGGTCGGTCTCGACCACGACTTCTACTTCGCCGAGGAGGACCATCAAATCCGGATGTCGATCTACGAGAATTTGATGGCCTTCAGCACGACCACTCAGTCCGACGGGCTAGTGGTCCCCGTCTACGACGTGGCCAAGATGCAGGGCCGGCTGGCTGAGAGTTGGGAAGTCTCCACCGATAATCGCACACTCACGGTCCATCTCCGGAAGGGGGTCATGAGCCACGCCGGGAACGAGCTTACGGCCGAGGACGTGCAGTACACGTGGGACCGCGGCTGGAAGGTCAACGGATCCAGCGCCTTCTATGCGCAGGTGATCTTCGGCTTCAAGAAGCCGGATTGGCATGTGGCGGACAAATACACGTGGGAAATCACGACTCCGCAACCGAGTGCGGTCCTCACAATGATGATGATGAACAACGACCTCAATATCTTGGACGCAGCCGAGGTCAAAAAGCACGCGACGAGCAGCGATCCCTGGGCGAAACAGTGGCTGGCTTCTGGTGATGCGGGTCACGGGGCCTACGCGTTGCAACAGTGGCGTCCCGGGAGCCAGGTCGTCCTCAAGGCATTCCCCGACTACTACCGGGGATCGTCCACCTTCGATCAGGTCGTGTACAAGCAGGTGCCGGAGGGATCCAATCGAGCGGCGCTCGTGCAGTCCGGGTCGGTGAACATCGCGGAGAACGTCCCGTACCTCAACTTGTCGAAGGTGAAGGACTCGCAGCAAGTGAGGCTGTGGCAGACAACCGGCAATCGACTGTTCCGCTTTGAAATGAACAACGCGCGACCACCACTCAACGATGTGCGTGTCCGGCAGGCCCTTCTCTATGCGACGCCACAGGACGACATCCTGAGGTCGCTGTTCTTCGGCTTCGCCACTGCCGAGAAGAGTCCCGTCCCGTCCACCTACCCCGGGTATGACGGCAGCTTCTGGGACTACCCGCACGATCCCACGAAGGCGAAGCAGCTGCTCTCAGGTGCCGGTGTTCCGAACGGATTCGACATGACGATCACGTTCGACAGCGCCTCTGAGATCATGCGGGACACGGCCACAGTCCTGAAGTCGGCTTTCGGGGACATCGGTGTCCGCGTGACACTGGACGAGGTAGCGACTGCGACGTACACGACGCAGGTCTATCAGCGGAAGTATCAGGCGTTCTTCCTGCTCGAGTTCCCGATCCTGCCCGACGCGGGCTATGCGTTGGCCCTCAACTATCCGTCCAAGTCGTTCCTCAACAGCACCGCGTACTCAAACCACCAGGTCGACCAACTCATCGCGAAGGGCTTCGCCACCCTTGATCCGACGGCCAGAGACGGGATCTACCGCCAGATCCAGCAGATCATGGTGGCACAGGACCCTCCCGAGGCATGGATCGCCCAACCCGGATGGCAGCTCGTGACCAGATCAGACCTCAAGGGGGTCAACTGGACGACGTGGGAGGGCTACGACATCCACGCGCTGAGCCTGTGATGGGGAGATACCATCCCCGCTGCCGGCTCCTTGGGAACGATTGCTTGGCCATCGCCGACTCGAGATGAGCGTTCGCGCACGTGATCCTGCGTTGCGTCTACACCCCGCATAGCTTCCGGGGCGACGCTACCCTGCTCCCGGTGGCAGCATGAACCGGGCGACTTTGGTCTTCATCCTCAAGCGCGTCGCACAGTTGGTGCCCCAACTGCTTGCGATCTCTGCTGCCGTGTTCGTGCTCATCCGTCTCCTGCCAGGCGACCCCGCGCGAGCCCTGCTCGGGCCCCATGCGACCGCACGGGGCGTCGCGAGCTTGAGCGCTCAGATGGGGTTGAACAGGCCCATCCCGGAGCAGTACTGGATCTACGTGAAGGGGATCCTGCACGGCGACCTTGGCCACTCCTGGTTCACGGGCCAGTCAGTGACCACCGACCTCGCGCAGCGGGCACCAGCGACCCTCGAACTGATCACTTACGCGTTCCTCGTCGCGATCGTGGTTGGCGCTTGCATTGGCGCCGTGTCTGCCAGCCGAGGCGACCGAGGCGTAATCGCTCGGGGGATCACCTGGTACACACGGCTCGCCGGCGCATTTCCGGACTTCTGGATGGGGCTGCTCGCGATCTATGTGTTCTTCTACCGCCTCCGCATCGCTCCCGCACCACTGGGCCGGCTCGGGATCACGGCGATCCCGCCAAAGACGATCACGGGCTTCTATACGGTGGACAGTCTGCTGACCGGGAACTTCACGACCTTTCTGGACGCGGCAGCCCATCTGGCAGTTCCCGTTCTCGTGCTCGGCCTGATCGTCGCTCCGATGATCGCCAGGGTGACCAGCGCGGCGATGTCCGAGGTCCTGAGCTCGGATCACATCAGGTACGCGAGGGCGGCGGGCCTTGGCAGAGCTCTGGTCTCCCGATACGCGGTGAGGAACGCGCTTCCTCCCGTCGTGACCATCGGCGGCGTCCTGTTCGTCTACCTGCTCGGCGGCGCAGTGCTGATCGAGAAGGTGTTCTCGTGGGGTGGCATCGGACAGTACGCGGTCCAGGCGGTCGGGAATTCTGACTTCGCTGCCATCCAAGGCTTCGTCCTGCTCGCCGCTACCTTCACCGTCCTTGTATACCTCCTTGTCGACCTCATTCATCTTGCTATCGACCCCCGGGTCGCCTATTGAGGCAGACATGAGCGCGAACATCCTCCTCGAAGCCCCCCTTCCGCCGCAGGCGGTCAAGCGGCGAGTCGTCGCTTATCTGGGGTTTGGCCTCCTGCTCGTCGTCGTCGTCCTCGCCTTCCTGGGTCCGCTCTTTGCCACGCACGACCCGACGCAGGCCAATGCCCTCGAGGCGCTGCAGCCGCCTGGCGCTCGCCACTGGCTGGGCACCAACAGCTACGGAGGAGACATCTTCTCGAGGGTCGTTTCGGCGGCGCGCCTCGACCTGTTCATCGGCTTTGTAAGCGTGGCCTCGGCGTTCGTCATCGCCGCACCGCTCGGCACCGCGGTTGGCTACTCGCGTGCATGGTGGGCGAGCGTGACGATGAGGGCCATGGACTTCATCCAGTCCTTCCCGGTGTTCATCCTCGCCATGGCGATCGTGTCGGTTCGTGGCCCGGGAACCTTCAACGTCATTCTCGTGATCGCCTTGCTGAACGTGCCAATCTTCGTCCGGCTGATCCGTGCCGAGGTGCTGTCGCTTCGGGAACGAGCCTTCGTCGATGCCGCTCGCGCCGTCGGCAACAGCGGGTTCCGTCTTGTCACGCGGCATATCATGCCGAACGCTCTCGGCCCATCCATCGCCCAGGCCAGCGCGAACATCGGCTGGGCGCTGCTGCTCACGGCGGGTCTGAGCTTCGTCGGCGCGGGGATTCGCCCCCCGACGCCCGAGTGGGGAACGATGATCGCCGAAGGGGCCCAGAACATGATCACCGGTGAGTGGTGGATCTCGCTGTTCCCGGGGCTGGCCCTCGGCACCGCCGTCCTGGGGTTCGCCCTTGCCGGTGACGCCCTGCGAGCGCTGCTCGACGTGAGAGCGAGGACTGTGTGACGCAGCCACTCCTTGCTCTCGAGCACCTGGAGGTTCGGTTCCCCACTTCCAGAGGCGAATCTACGGTCGTCGATCGCGTCGATCTCACGATCGGCCGCGGCGAGTTCTTCGGCCTGATCGGTGAGACGGGCGCGGGAAAGTCGATGACGGCCTGGGCCGCGATGGGCCTGGTCCCCCCTCCGGGTCACATCAGCGACGGCGTCGTCCGGTTCGAGGGGCGTGACCTCTTGCGCGCGCGGGAGGACGAGCAACGCCGCCTGCGAGGGCAGGAGATGGCGGTGATCGTTCAGAACGCCAAGGCTGCGTTGAACCCTATGCTTTCGATCGGCAAGCAGATCGCCAATGCGTACCGAGCGCACCACGACGTCACCAAGCGCGAAGCCTACGAGTGCGCCGTCGATGCGCTGGGTTCGGTGAGAATGCCTGACCCGCGGGCCAAGGCCGAAGAGTATCCCCACCAGCTGAGCGGCGGGATGGCTCAGCGCGCGCTCATCGCGCTCGCGATGGTCAACCGTCCGAAGCTGCTGATCGCCGACGAGCCGACGACGGGTTTGGACGTGACGATTCAAGCCGAGATCCTGGACTTGATGTCCGAGCGCGTTGCCTCCCAAGGCTCATCGGTGTGGATCATCACCCACGATCTCGCGATCGTCGCCAACTACACGGAGCGCGCCGCTGTGATGTTCGCCGGCCAAATCATCGAGAATGGGCCCACGAGCGATCTGTTTGCCGACCCCAGGCATCCCTACACTCGGGGACTGGTCGAGGCGCTGCAGAACGAGCGGGCGCGAGGGGAGCGGTTGAAGGTCGGAGGTGCACCGCCTGACCTCGTGGACCGGCCCTCCGGGTGTCAGTTCGCGTATCGATGCCCGATTGCCGAGCCGCAGTGCCACGTCACGATGCCCGAGCTCTCGGAGCTTGCCCAACGGCACTACGTCCGATGCCTCGTCGCCGAGCGACTTGCGCGGGAGCAGACGGCATGACTGAGGAGGCCCCTGTTCGCCAAGCCCATGAACTGCCCCCCCTCGTGTCCGCGGTGGAGGTCCGCAAGGCTTATCAGTTCCGCGCGCGGCAGAGGCTCGTGGCCGTGGACAAGGTCAGCCTCACCATCGCGAAGGGGGAGAGCCTCGGTGTCGTGGGCGAGAGTGGGAGCGGCAAGACGACGCTCGCCAGATGCCTCATCCGGTTGATCGAGGCCACGAGCGGTCAGATCCTCTTCGACGGGACGGACCTTGCGCACGCCTCGTCGGCGCAGTTGCGCAGATTGCGCCGTCGCTTCCAGATCGTCTTTCAGGATCCCTATGACTCGCTCAATCCGCGCTGGAAGGCGTCACAGACGCTTGAGGAGCCGCTGAAGCTACTCACTGGGATGTCACCGACTGAGCGACGGCAGCGGGTGGGGGAACTGCTGTCGCTCGTCCGACTCGATGATCGGTTCCGCGATCGATACCCTCACCAACTGAGCGGCGGCCAGCAGCAGCGGGTTGGCATCGCGCGAGCTCTCGCGACCAACCCCGACCTCGTCGTGCTCGACGAGCCAACCTCAGCGCTCGACGCCCTGGTCCGCATCGAGATCCTGGATCTGTTGAATGCGCTGCGAGAGCGGCTGAACTTGACGTACTTGTACATCTCCCACGACATCGAGTCGGTGCGTCGCGTGTGCACCAGGATCGCGGTCATGTATCTCGGCCAGGTGGTGGAATCCGGGCCCGCGGCAACGGTGATCTCGAACCCGGTGCATCCGTATACCAGGGCGCTGATGTCGGCCGTTCTGGGGGCCCGGACGGAAGTGCGGCGGAGCCGGCGGCGACTAGAGGGCGAGCTGCCAAGTCCTCTCAACCCACCGTCGGGCTGCCGGTTCCACACGCGTTGCCCAATAGCGGTCCCTGCGTGCAGCCAGACCGAGCAGCGCTTGACCGAAGTGGAACCGGGTCACCTCGTGGCCTGCGCCCGCATCACCGGGGCGGAGGAGATCGATTGGCCAGACGGGTGGGATGGGGACGGGGTGTCGGGAGACGGAGCAGGGGCGTGACTCACCAGAGCCCCCTCCTGGCTCGCACCCAATGGCCATGAGGACGTAACGGACAGAGGAGCCTGAGCCGTGTCGGACCGAGGAGCCCTGGAAGGGCGCGTCGCGATTGTCACCGGCGGAACGCAGGGGATCGGCGAGGCGGTAGCGAGGCTGTTCGTTGCGCAGGGCGCCGCCGTCCTGGCTGTGGCGAGGACGCCGAAAAAGGCGCGGGGGCTGCTCCAAGAACTCGGGAACGAACGTGTGGCGTTCGTCTCGGGTGACGTCTCACGCCCGGACACTGCTCATCGTACGGTGCGGACCGCACAGGAGCGTTTCGGCAGAGTCGACATCCTCGTCAACAACGCTGCCATCGACTACTCGGGAGTTCCGCTGATGGAGACTCCAGAGGAGGATGTCCGGGAGGTCTTCAACGTCAATACGCTTGGAGCAACCTTCATGCTCCAAGCGGTCGCCAGACACATGCGAGATCACGGCGGCGGTGTCGTGGTGAACGTCATCTCCCGTGCCGGGTTGGTCGGTATCCCGGGGATGTCCGTATACGGGGCGTCGAAAGGCGCACTTGCCAGCCTGACACGGGCAGCGGCGGCGGAGCTCGCCCCCTTCGGGATCAGGGTGAACGCCGTGGCGCCGGGGGCGACCGACACTCCGATGATGCGGAGCTGGATCGCGGAGCAAACCGATCCCACAAGCTTCGAACGTTCGCTCGCGAGCGGGCTCTTTGAGGAGCGCCTCGCCCGTCCTGAGGAGGTCGCGGATGCGATCCTCTACCTGGCAGGCCCAGCCTCGAGTTACGTGACGGGGGTTTGCTTGCCAGTGGACGGAGGGTTCACCGCTGTGCGAACGGGCGCCTGACCTCGGCCCGGGCACGCTCGCCGTGCAGGAACAGGCCAATTCCAGGCTGGGCCACGATCGCTGGTTCACCGTCGTCGACATACACCGTGGTGCCCCGGACCATCGTCCGTCTGGTCCTGGCCCCGAAGGTCATTCCTTCATAGACCGTCCCCGGGCACCGGGTAAAGAACTCGGTGGCTCGCGCGGTGATTGAGCTTCCAACATCGACGAACACGAGATCCGCGTCGGCACCAGGAACGACGACGCCTTTCCGTGGATACAGGGAGAATCGACGTGCCGGACTCGTGCTGAAGACCTTGGCCACCGACGTGAGCGGCACCCCCCGTTGCAGCGCGCCGTGAACGAGCACCGGCAGAGCGAGCTGAATTCCGTTGATCCCCGGCAGGACCTGCCAGGGATCCGCGGTTACCTTCTGGGCCAGGGTGTACGCACAGTGGTCGGAGCCGACGTTGTCGATGAACCCGAGCCGCAGCGCTCGCCACAACCCCTCCACCGCGGCCGCCGTTCGCAGGGGGGGAAAGCAAATGCCCCATCCGCCGGCCCGCTCCAGGTCGTCCTTCGTCAGCGTCAGGTAGTGAGGGCACGTCTCAACGCTCACATCGACCAGGTCCAGCTTCGCCCGAGTCGCGAGTTCAACGGTGGAGGGATCACTCATGTGCACCAGATGCAGCGCACCGCCGCTCATCCTGGCCACCGCGAGGGCTGAACGCACCGCCTCCTGCTCCGCCTCGAGTGGATGAGACGCTGCCACCGCATTGACATCCTGCGACGGCTCTGGCTGAAGCCGGTTCCTCTCGAAGTCGATCACGGCCTGGGATTCGCAGTGGACCGCCACAGGAAGACCGAATCGGCTCGCGTTGCTCAGTCCCTGGGCAAGCTGTAACTCGGTGATCGTTGGCATCTCCGGAGTGTCACAGACGAACGCCTTCAAGGCGACGGCTCCCGCCTCAGCGATCCCCTGCAATGCACCCGCATCCGCGCAGTTTGCGGGCACAAGCGCGCAGTACAGGCCGAAATCTACAACCGCCTTCGGCGAGACGGCCTCGAGCTTCTGGGTGAAGGTCTCTACGGAATCCACGAGGGGTATGGTCTGCGGCATCTCCAAGACCGTCGTGTAGCCGCCGGCGGCGGCCCCAGACGTCCCCGTGAGGAAATCCTCGCTCTCGGTCAACCCCGGATCGTTCAGGTGCGAGTGAGTGTCGACACCGCCAGGAAAGATGAGCAGGCCCGAAGCATCGAGCACGTTCTGCGCTGACACCGGTGATGCCGGGTCCATGAGCCCGGCGATCTTGCCGTCGTGGATGAGGATAGTGGCATCAAAGACGGCCGACTCTGTGACGATTCGCCCCCCGACCACGGCCATAGAGGTCTCTGGTGTCGGTCCAGGGTTGCCGCTAGAGGACACGATCTCAGGCACTCCCGCCATGGGGCTGCCCGTTTCCGCGACCAGGCGGGCAACTGTTGGCCGTTGGGGCGTGAACACGTGTCATCTCTGCTTGTCGCCGACTAATCGTCCGAGAAGGGGGTGGTCCATGTCCCGAGGGTTCCCCCGTCCACCCACAGGATCGTCCCCGAAATGCCACGGGACTCCTCTGAGGCCAGGAAAAGCACGGCGTCGGCAACTTCCTTGGGGGTAGCGACTCTCCCGATCGGGATTCTGCGTCGCTCGAAGGGCGTCAGCTCGGTCGGGGCCCTCAGGTTGTCGGTCTCTTGCGACTTGATCATCTCTCCGGGCCCGACTGCATTCACGCGAATCCCGTACTGCCCAAGCGCGACTGCCAAGCTCCTGGTGGCCGCATCGACGGCTCCCTTCGACGAGTCGTAGGGCACCGACAGCGGATCCGACTGCTGAGAGGACGTGGACGTGATGTTCACGATACACCCCGGAATGCCTTTCTCGATCATCGCCTGCGCAGCCCGGCGACTGCCGAGGAGGAGACCGAAGACGTTGACCCCGAATACGTGCGCAAGGTCCTCGGGGCCTATTTCCATGAAGTCCTTGCGGCCGTAGACCGCCGCATTGTTCACGAGCACGGTGACAGGGCCAAACTCCTGCTCAGCTGCAGAGAAGGCGCTGTCGATCTCGGAATGCAGCTTCAGGTCCCTCTGCAGAAACAGCAGCCTGTCGGATTCGAATCTCTCTGCAGGGATACCCGAATAGCCTGCACCCTCCGTCAACCGGTGCTGATTGCCGAGCGCGACGACCCTCGCCCCCTCTTGCAGGAATGTGTCGACGCAGGCAGCGCCGACCAGCCCGGACGCGCCGGTCACCATCACGACATCGTTTCGAAAACGATCTCCCATTGCTCCGATCGCGTGCTGGCGACTATCTGCCGTTCGCCCTCGGTTCATATGGTCTCTGTCTGCACCCTCGACGGCGTGGCTCATTGACCCTGCTTCTTGGTCCTCTCGGCCCACTCGGTCATGAACCAGAACTCCTCGCGGGGTGTGAACTCAACCAGCACCGAGTCCTCAAGCCACTCAACGCGGTGGGGGATGGCCTGGTAGTAAGCGTCTCCCGCCTGGCAATCGATTGCCCCGTCCTTGGTGACAATCCGAACCTTGCCCCGAAGCACGACGCCGAAGTGGGGCGCCTGACACATGTCGTCCGGAAGACCAGCGAAGGTATCCTCTGCGGTCCAGCCAGCACTTCCACGCACCTGACTAACCACGGTGTTGCCGACCTCGACAACGCGCTCCTCCCATATCTCATCCTTGTAGCTGGTCTTCAGGTCGTTCCATGAGAACTTGTACGACTTGTCGGTAGGACGGTAGTCGACGGTGATCAGCATGGCGTGCCTCCTCCCTTCAGGCCGGTGAACCGATCCCGGGAGGAATAGTCAAGAGTTGTGGAACGGGGACTCCCGATGGTCACGCGACGTCCTCCTTATCGGCCCGCTCGACCAACCGTCCATGGAAAACTTCGCGCCGGCACGTACGAGCACCACGAGCTCCCGGCGCGTCGACCCTTCTCCACCTCCCTCGGCAGCCTCGATCAGCTTGAAGCACATGGCCAAGCCGGCCTCGCGCGAGCCGGGGTCCCTTGGTGAGGTCGGTGCGGGCTACAATCCTACGTACGCCGACAAGGTGCGTCAATATATTGACGTGAGGGGTAAGACTGAGAGCAGGAGATCGATGAGCCCTCCCGCGCCACGCTCCAAGACGGGCCGCAGCGCTGACAGGACACATCGCACGGAACCGGCATCCCGCTCCGAGGCACGAAGGGCCGAGCAGCCCGCTCAGGCCTACGGCGGGTCCAGCGTGCTGCCAGACCTGACAACCCGCAATTTCCTAGGCAGCCGGCTGAAGGCGCTGCGCTCAGCCAAGGGGCTCACCTTGCAAGAGGTAGCCGATGCAACGGGCCTGTCCCGGACCTTCGTCGGCATGGTCGAGCAGGGGAAGAGTGAGATCGCCGTCGCTCGTTTGCTCCGGATAGCGGACTTCTATGGCGTCACGATTCACGACCTGGTTGGCACTGAGACGGACCCGGCGATCGAGCTCGTGCCGCTCCAAATTGCCCGGAAAGTCCCGACCGGCGAACCAGGAGTGTCGCTTTGGCTCCTCGCCACACGGTCGAGCCACATCAGTCAGCCGTTCATCGTCGAGCTTGCTCCCCATACGCAGCTCGACGGCCTGGCGCACTCAGGAGACGAATGGATCGTCTGCGCGGAAGGCACAACCAGGGTTCGGGTCGCAGAGGCCGAGCATGACCTTCGCTTGGGGGACAGTCTCTTCTATCCGGGTCGGCTGACGCACGGGTACTTCAACCACGGAGATGATCCCGCTCGAATCGTCGGCTCCGTCGTCCGACTGGGTTCTTGAGGTCATGTAGCCGGCCCTCGGCAGTGTCTGGTTTCACGAGATAGTTCACGGTGTAGGTGCCAGTTGTTCGGTCACCTCACGTCGGCCTGGAGAAGCACTTCTTGGGATCACGTGTGCAGAGTCCGCGGGAGTAGGCGGCCAAGCGTGATGAGAGGTTCCCCCGTCGGCTGTTCGCATCCAGCGCCGAAGGGCGCACAAGGCAAACCTCTGACACTGCGCCTGCTCGCCGGCGTCGATGCCAGGAGCTGTTGGACCGAGAAGAGCTAGGATTGCGGCGAAGCGGCACCCGCGCCGCGCTGTGAGGAGGTGCGAGCGTGATCGCGGTGGTCGTCCCTGCCTTCAATGAGGCTGACAGACTCCGGACCCTTCTCCCGTGTATCCCGGCCTGCCTGTTCGGCGTGCCTGTTCGGGTCATCGTGGTGAGCGACGGCTCGACCGACGGGACGGAGGCAATCGCGCTCGACCACGGAGCCGTCCTGGTCCACCTCCCGAACCACCGGGGCAAGGGGGCCGCCCTCCGGGCTGGCTTCGCCCGGGCCATGGAACTGGATCCGTCCTGTCTGGTCACGATGGACGCTGACGGCCAGCACGACCCGGCCGACCTGGAGCGACTGGTCTGGCCGGTGATGGTCGGGGAGTGCGCACTGGCGACCGGCAGCCGGTTTTCGTCAGACCCGCCCCGGGGCCCCACCCCGCTCAACAGGTATCTGGTGCGGAAGGTCCTCATCGCGGTGTTGCGGGGGACGCTCGGCCGCACCTATACCGATCCGTGCTGCGGCTACCGGTGCTTCTCCCCCCAGGCGCTCCAAGCCATCCGACTGGAGGGGGACCACTACCAGAGCGAGCTGGAGGCGCTATTCGAGGCGGCCATCCACGGCCTGAGGGTCGTGGAGGTCTCAGTGCGGAAGGCGTACCCCCCTGGCTGGTCCAAGATGGCCGTCCCCTTTGGCCGCCTGGTGGGTCGGGCGTGGGTGATCACTCAGTATGCCTCGACAATCGCGAGAAAGACTCGGGAGGTCCGGCGGGCTCGCGCGATGGCTCGACCATCGGTGAGCACCTCGGTCTCGAGTCGGACAGGGTGGGGAGACGCATGAGCTGGAACGCGGAGACGGAACTCCTCACGGAGTTCGAAGAGCTGGTCAGGACCGACCGCCTGCCGGAGCAGGGGTCCCAGTTCTTCGGCAATGTCTCGAAGTTGGTCGACGACTTCTTGAGCACGGGTCGATTCGAGCTTCCCCTCGACCCTTTCCGGGGGCGGGACCGCGAGATGGCGCTGGAGTCCGATCTGTACTACGTCATGTTCTGGCGGATGTTCGACCGGACACCCGCCGCCATGCTGCAGGACTTCGCCATCAGGCTCCGCCGCATCCTGGCCAGGCGTGTCTTCAAGCGGTGTGGGGAGGATGTGGTCATCCACCACAACGTCCTGTTCAACTCCGGCCGCAACATCGAGCTGGGCGACGGCGTGTTCCTGAACCGGGACGTGATGCTGGACGACCGGGCGGCGCTCACCATCGGCGATCACGCGATGGTCGCTGCCGGCGTGGTCATCGAGACCCACCGCCACGCCTACGACGACTTCTCGGTGCCTTTCCCGCACAGCGGGCGGATCCCCGACCCGGTCCAGATCGGGTCGAACACCCTCATCGGGTACAAGGTTGCCGTGATGGCAGGCGTCAACATCGGGAATCGCTGTGTCGTGGCCGCCAACTCGGTGGTGACCAAGGACGTGCCCGACCAAACCATTGTGGGGGGCGTGCCGGCCAAGGTCATCAAGAAGATCGTGCCCCGTCCCGAGGACTCCGGACCCGGTGGGTCGTCCTGACCGGCCCTGACTCGCCGCCCATGTTCACGCCCGCTGGCCGAGAACGGCGGCGTGGCACAGATTCCAGGACTCAGCGGCCGCTGGGTGCCAGTAAGTCGGCCGTGGGTACTGAGCTGCATGTCATCTTTCCTTGGCCTGCGCTGCGGGATAGCCGCAGCCGCTAGTCATGCCCATGTGCATGGCCTTCCCGCTGTCGACGCGCGTCGTGACAACTGATGCCCTGATGAGCGCGCGCCCAGGGCTTCGCCGACCTTGCCGGCTACCTCACCGCGTGCAGCCAACAACAAACCAGCCTCGCGCAGTTGGCCAGCGAGCTCGGCATCACCACTGTGGTTGCCCGCCGCCTGCTCGACCACGCCGGCCTGACCCCACCACCCCGCCGGGTCAGCGCCGCGCGCCAGCGCCGCCGCACCACCGACCAGCAAGCTGGCCGCCCGGGCGGCCCAGGTGGCAGTTGTTACATAACGGTGGTCTCTCGATACCGGCCCCTGAGAGTGCACCTGTCCGCTCCGCGTGCACGAACCGTCTTCTTGGCCGTGAACTCGATGAGAGCTGCTACCTGCGCCTCTTGCCGAACTCAACAAACCACCGTTAAAGGGTCCTGGGCGTTGGCTTGACAGGTGGTGGCCGAGTTGGAGCTGCGCCGCTCGACAGCTGAGGATCGGGTCATGCCAACCGTGCCCCGCCGCCCTGCGGCACAACAGCAACGCGAACGGCTCCAGGCTCGCCGGCTGCGCGCGGGTGAGCTGTGGACCTTGGACCGCATCGGGGTGGTGATCGAACGGCTGACCGGGGTGCGCCACCACCCCGCGCACGTGTGGGCGCTGCTGCGCTACCGGCTGGGCTGGACGGTGCAACGCCCCAAGCGTCGCGCCGCCGAACGCGACCAGGACGCCATCGACCGGTGGGTCGCCTGCGACTGGCCGCGGATCCAGCAAACGCCCAACGGTGCAGAGCCTGTCTGGTCTTCTTCGACGAAAGCGCGCTCAGCCTGACCCCCAACGTGCGCCGGACCTGGGCGCCGCGCGGCCAGCCCGTTCAACTGGAAGAAGGCGTCGATGGCCGCCGCGCTGTGCTGCGGCGTCAGGGGCGGCGGCGCCCAGCTCGCCTTCCACGTCCATGCGGGCAGCTACGACACCAACAGCCTGATCGAGGTCCTCGGTGCGCTGCGGAGGTTCCTGGGCGGTGAGAAGGCGACCCTGCTGTGGGACGGCCTACCCGGCCCATCGCAGCACCGCGATGCGCGCCTGGCTGGCGACCCAACAGTCCTGGCTGGTGGAGCGGCTGCCCGCCTACGCCCCCGACCTCAACCCGGTCGAGGGCCTGTGGTCCAGCCTCAAGGCCGTCGAACTGGCCAACCTCACCTCGCCGACCCTGGCCGAGGTGATCCAGCAGGCCCACCGGGGCATCCAGCGGGTGCGCCGAACCCCACACCTGCCCTACTCGTTCCTGCGAAACCCGGCCTGTCGGTCGCATGACAGGTCATGCGAGCATGACATGACGAGCAAACGGACTGGAACCGTGGTGGCAGCAGACGCAGGGGATCGGAGGCAAGCCGATGGAACCAGGTGATCAGCCCCGCGCCTACGCCCAGTTCGTCACCGACGACCAAGCGACTACCCAGGCAGACCCTTCCGAGCTTGCATCGCTCAGCTGCTTGTTCTGCGGCAAGCCTCGAGCGCAAGTGGCAGCCCTGTTCGCTGGACCGGGCATCACCGATCCCAGCACCGGCGCCGCCATCGGGCCGGTCTACATCTGCAATGAGTGCATCACCATCTGCGCCGAGATGCTCGCCGAGCAGCCTCCCAGTAGTCCACCTGAGCCGTACCACTGAACGGTCACTGCACAATCTGACTACGACACATCACCGAGCGCCAAGACACAGCACTTGCTGCTCTCAGATGTCATCCCAACACCCAGGAGCCTTTTTAAGGGCTTGAGTGTGCGCGCCGACCACCAGAGCATGCCGGGGTTGACTCGTTCGGGGTAGATGGCGAGCATCTGGTCGTAGAGCTCTCGCGCGGTCTCCGTCCGCTCCACGATCCGGTCGAAGTCGCGGATGTACTGGCGGGTCTCTTCAATGATCTCGGGGCCGTCGTGGCGGCCGGCGCGTGTCCGGCGATCACGGCCCGAGGGCCCAGGGAGTCGATGGTGTCGAGGGCGGCGATCCATTCGCGCCGGCCCTCGGGGCTGGACTCACTGCGGTGCTCCAGCAGTGACAGGACGCTGCGCGGGCCGATGCCGCCGGTGGGATGCCGGCAGATGGCGTGTCCGGCATGCTTGCCTCATGCGTGACAGGCATGTTGTGGTCCCCAGTGCGGTGCGCCAGAAGGCTGCCGCGCGAGGTGTAGAAGGCAGGCGGTGGTTGCGTGGCCTGGGCGGCGTCATCGAGCAGCTGGAACACGACTGGGACGTGGTGGTCGGCGCCGCCCTCTACGGCGGGTCAGAGTCCTACGTCGCCGCGGCCACGACCAGCGACGGTGTCGAGGCGGTCATCAAGATCGCGATCCCTGGCAATGACCTGGCAGGCGAGGCCACCACGTTGCGTCTGGCCAAGGGCCACGGGTACGCGCGGCTGCTACAAGGCCCGCTGGCTCGCCCAGTTCATCGCCGCGACCTGGGAGGAGCTCAACAGGCCCTGCCCCCAGCGCATCATCGAGCAGGCATTGTCGTTCGCTGCGGTTCGCCGCAGCGCCTTCGACCCCGAGACCGCTGTGCTGGTGCACGGCGACGCCCACGCCAGCAACACCCTCCGGGACCTCCCGCATCGGTCGACTGCAGGCGCGAGGTTCAAGTTCATCGACCCGGACGGGCTGTTCGCCGAGCGTGCCTACGACCTCGCCATCCCAATGCGGGAATGGAGCAGCGAGCTGCTCGAAGGGAACCCAGCGCTGCTGGGTCGGGAGCGGAGCGGCCTGCTGGGGCACCTGACCGGCGTCGACACCCAGGCGATCTGGGAGTGGGGCTACGTCGAGCGGGTGTCCACCGGGCTACTGTGCATGCAGGTCGGCGCCGAACATGTGGGACGGCAGATGCTCGAGGTCGCCCACCATTGGCTGCAGCCGTGACGTGCTCATGGGCGCCCTAGTGACGCAGAACGGCAGCGGTTGCGCACTCATCGCCCAGCCGCATGGCTGCAACCCCCGGACGTCGGCGCGAATCGAACTCCAACGCTGGCGGATGGCGAGGGCCAGGTGCAGCCTCCCGGTGGGCTCCGACTGGCAAGACCGTCAACCCAACCCCCAAGCCCCTTTTCAGCGCTGGCTCGTAATCGGCAGGTCGGGGGTTCGAATCCCCCGCGGGCTCCACCAACAACCGATCTGACCTGCGGTTTTGCCTGCTAAGTTCTGCCGTTGGAAGTTCGTGGGTTCTGGTGTTGTCGCTGGGCCGGCGTTTCCTGTGACATCCGAATGACCTGCTCCACCAGGCGGCCGAACGGCGCGATGCCCGGTGGTGGCTCCAAGCGGCCGAACAGGCGGGCGTCGTGGACGTCCCAGGCGGCCAGATGGGCCAGCGCAGCCCATCCATCCCCTGCTCGGCGTAGCGTTTGCGCCACTTGCCGGCGGTGTTGACCGCACGCCCGAGCTTGCAGGCGATCCCGTCGAGCACAGGGGCGCAATCCAGCCCGTTCCGGCTCACCGCCGCCAACGACGACCGATGTTCTAAACCCCGAACCCGCGGATGACGTCGATTTCGGCATCTGCTGTGGGATTGATAGGGTGGCGCGCCTTGGCTGGAAGTGTTGCAACCATCGACGAGGAAAGAGGCTCGGGTGCGTCCACTCCTGGCCGCCGCGGCCACCGCCGCGCTGGTTGCCATCGCGGGCTGCTCCTCCCAATCCCAGGGGACTCTCACACCGACCGTGAGCCCCGCGTCGACCGTGCGTGCGGTGGCGCCACCGACCACCGTGAAGAGCAGGACGCTGTCGCGCGCTACGGCGGCCAGGCGCTACCTGGAGATCGTCCGACCGTACAACGTGGCCTTGGAGCGGCTGGAGCAGGCGTTCAACGCTGGCGCGCCGCTCGTCAGGTTGCGGGCGCTGGCGGATGCGGTCGCACGGACGAACGCGACCCACATGCGCCAGCTTCGTGCGACGGTATGGCCTTCGGCGGTGCGCGCGCCGATGAAGCAACTGCTGACGGAGTCCGCGGCGGCGCAGCCGTACTGGCGTCAGGCGGCTGAGGCCAGCACGCGGGAGGAGTTGGCCCGCTCGGTGCTGGAGGCGGCTCGCCACGATGGCACAGGTCCCGCGAACAAGATCCGCCGCGCCCTGGGCCTGGACGACTACGACGAGACTGACGTCTCCTGAGACCAACCGCTGCCAGTGCTCGGACTGCGGTTCCTGGAGCTTCGGGTCGACGATGGTGAAGGTGCGTGCCAGGGCAATGCTCAGGCCGCCCGCGATGCCGCGCGGACCCCGGGCTGCCAGGCCCGTTGGGCGCGGGGCAGGTGGGTCAGGCGGCGCCGCTGGTTGCCCACCGCGGCGCGGGAAGCCGATGACGTCGCCGCCTTGGCGTGGTCGCGGCTCGGCGGCGGCGCGGCCCCACCTGGTAGGGCATGACCGTGAGGTGTACGGCGCCCTGGCCGTCCTCGAGGTGGTCGAAGCCGTGCAGCAGGCGCTGTGCGGTGCGGTCGTGGAGCGCCCGGTCGAGCAGGGTGCCGTAGTGATGTTCGGGTATGAGCACCGTCACCGCGGTGTCGGGCCGCAGCCGCTCGGTCACGGCCTGTCGAACCGCGCCGGGAAGGTCACGGTCAGGGCAGGAGACGACCTCAAGGGGAACATCGATGCCCAGGCGCGCCCATCGCTCGGCGAGCGCGCGGGCGTGGTCGGGGTCGACCGCCACATGCAGGGCGGTCACGGCCAGGGGGCGGAGGGTCCGCGCGTAGCCGAGCGCCCTCGCCGCGGCCCGGCACCCAAGGGCTCAGCGGCGCCGGCGGCCTCGCCGACGGGCTCGCCGGACTCCGACGGCACCTGGCCGCCGAACCAGCCGAACAGCTTCTGGGCGCCGTGGCCGGCCAGCAGCAAGCCAGTGACCAGGCGAACCAACAGCAGACCAACCTCCATGCATCTCACCCCCCTTGTCCACGTGATTCGACAACCCGCCGGTCGAGGGTCCGCCCGCGCGGCGCTCCTGGACCGGCGGGTCCATGAGAACGGCGCGGTCAGGCCGCGACAGCCTCCTTGGCCGGCTCGCTGGCGGCGGCCTCCTTGGCGGGCTCGCCGGTGGTGAGGGCCTTCGGCTGGCTGGCCTGGACCTCGATGCGGCGGCGCTGAGCCGACTCGGTGACCGGCACGCTCACGGCCAGCACGCCGTGGTCGTACCGAGCGGTCGCCTGACCGAGGTCGACGTCGTCCGACAGGTAGAGCGAGCGGGTGAAGCTGCCCTGCGGACGTTCCCGGAAGATCACCTCGGCGCCCTCGCCAGCGTCAACCAGGAGCTGCGCGAAACCTATTCCCGCCGCGACAACTTTCCTCTCGGAATCTGAGAGGTATCATGAACGCATGAAAAGAGGGAGCCTGCCCGCCGACGACCCCGACTACCCGCTCTACTCGGTGACGCAAGTCGCCGACATGCTCCGGGTCACCCCAGCCGCGCTGCGTCGCTGGGAGCGCGAGGGCCTCATCCACCCTCGGCGGACCCACGGGCGGCAGCGGCGCTACTCCCGCAGGGAGATCGGCCAGCTCCAGCGAGTCGTCCAGCTCGCCGAGGAGGGCTTCGCCACCGCCGCGATCGGCCGGCTCCTCGAGCTCCAGGACCGCATCGACGACCTCGAGGACCGACTCAGCGCCACCCTTCGCCCCGACCGCCCGGCCCCCCACCCCGAACCACCCGACCCCTCCACACCGGACCCCCAGGCCGGCCCTCCTCGACGGTGAAGCCTCCCGGCCATCATCCGAAGCGCTCGTCGACCACGACGACGTCGCCAGCGCAGGCGGCGCGGCGGTGAGCTCAGCGGCGCCGGGCCGCGGCTGAAGCTCAGCCGGCTTTCGTGGCTGGAGGTGACCATCTCGACGACCGGCAGCGCCTTTATCGCGAGCCTCGCGCCAGCGCGGCGAGTAGGGTCTCGAGATCGTAGGAGTCGTCGTGTCTTCCACCGTTGATGTAGAAGGTCGGCGTGCCGTTCACGCCGCTGCGCACGCCGCTCATGAAGTCCTGGCGGACCCGCTCGGCGTGGACGTGCCCGGCCAGCTCCGTCTCGAACAGCTCCACGTCGAGCGCGAGCTGCTCGGCGTAGGCGCGGAGGTCCCGGTCGCCCAAGTTCCTCTGGTTCTCGTACAGAAGGTCATGCATCGGCCAGAACCTGCCCTGGGTGGCCGCGGCCTCGGCGGCCTCCGCGGCCTGTTCGGCGTGGGGGTGGGAGGTCGTGATCGGGAAGTTGCGGAAGACGAACCGGAGCCGCTCACCCATCCGGGCCTGCACCTGCTTGACGATGGGATACGCGGCGCCGCAGTACGGACACTCGTAGTCGCCGTACTCGACCAGCGTCACCGCCGCATCCGCTGGCCCCTGGATGTGGTCCCGGTCTTCGGCGACCGGCAGGGTCAGCACAGCCCCCCACCCGGTCGTGCTCATCAGGCCCCCTCCTCCCCCAGGTTCTCGAGGGCGCGAAGGATCCCGTCCGCGCCGGGGTTCACGCTCACCGGCGAGAGGTAGCTCCACCGCACGATGCCCTCGGCGTCGATCACGTACAGGGCCCGCCCGCTGGTGCCTTCCTCAGCCCGGTAGACCTGATACGTCCGAGCCACCTCGCCTTTGGGTTCGAAGTCGGACAGCAGCGGAAAATGAAGGTTCCGATCCTTCGCGAAGGCCAGATGACACCAGATCCCGTCCACCGAGATGCCCAACAGCACGGCGTTGAACTTCTGGAACTCGGGAAGCACTTCCTGGTACAGCGCCATCTGATCGGAGCAGACCGGGCTCCAGTCCGCGGGGTAGAACGCGAGGATCACGGGCTGACCCCGGAAGTCGGTGAGTGAGATCGTCTTGTCTGAGGTGGACGGAAGCTCGAAGTCGGGTGCCTTGGTCCCAGGCGGCAGTGGCAATAAACTGTGGGCGACGTTCATGCCGGTCATATCCGAAACCTCCCCGCGGCGGCGAACGTCGAGTGAGACTGGGTGCCTCCTCGCTGGACTCGTCGCAGAGCCACCGTACTCGTCAACGAGGTGATCCCCGGCCCCACGCCGTGTCGCGTACGGTCAACCGCACCTCCTCGGGTACGACGACAACCACCACCACCGCGACACGCTCGACAGGATCTGGAACTGGCCGCCTTGTACCCCGTGCGGGAGGCGGGCGAAGCCGATGTCGGGGACTGGCGTCCTGGGTCGTTAGGGTCGAATGGGTTTGATTGCTTCGGCGGATGCCGGTCGGATAGGCTACGTGCGCATTCAGGCAAAAAGCTCCCCATTTGGACATAGCCGTCAGCCGCAAGGAGCCCCCCATGCAGCCGACCCCCTCGGATCCTTACCAGCAGCAGTACACCTACGGGTACGCGCCGGCTGCCCCGGACCGGTTGCTGGCCCACTCGAAGTTGGTCGTCGATCAGAAGGCGAAGCTGATCGAGCTCCGCAACGAGTACTCGATCTACGACGAGTCCGGCAACCGGATCGGGTCGGTGATGCAGGTCGGCCAGTCGGTCCTGACCCGCCTGCTGCGGCTGGTCCTGCGGGGCGATTCGCTCTTGGGTGTGAAGCTGGAGATCCGTGAGGCGAACGGCGCCGTCGCGCTGCTGCTGCACAAGCCGGCGTTCCGGATCACGTGCACGGTGTCACGGCCGAACGGGACCGTGATTGGCCGCATCGCCGCGAAGATCCGCCTCGGCAAGGCGCGCATGGCGATCACCGATCCTGCCGAGCGTGTGCTCGGAGAGGTCCGTGCCGAGAACCTGCGGGCATGGAATTTCAACGTCCAGGACGCGACCGGCCGGCTCATCGCCCGGGTCGACAAGAAGTGGGCCGGCGCCCGCGAGCTGTTCACGACCGCCGACAAGTACCGGGTGGAGCTGGATCCCAACCTCCCCGACCCCCTGCGCAGCTTGGTCGTCGCCTCCTGCCTCGCCATCGATACGCTCCTCAAGCAGCAGAAGTGAGCTGACCCCATGGGTGGTCAGGCGGGCGGCGGGTCACGCGTGGGTTGACGCCGGGGAGCTCCAGCGGGCGACCAGATCCTCCGCCTGACCGGGGAGCGACGTCGCGGCCTTGCGGTTAGGTGTATGTTTTACCAAATGGTAAGGTATTCCACGCTCGATAGGACCTTCTCGGCGCTGTCGGACCCGACACGCCGGCAGATCCTCGAGCGTCTGGCGCGCGGGCCCGCCACCATCAGCGAGCTGGCGGTCCCGTTCGAGATCACCCTGCCCGGCCTGATGAAGCACGTCCGCATCCTCGAGGAGGCGCGCCTGGTGATCACCGAAAAGCGCGGCCGGACCCGCGAGTGCCGGCTCGGGCCGGAGCACCTGGACGAGATGGCGCTGTGGGTCGAGACCTACCGAGGTATCTGGCAGGGCCGGCTCGACCGGCTCGGGGGCTACCTCGAGAAGCGGAAAGACATCCCAGGAGCTTGAATGTCAAGCAGCAGACTCTGTGAGGTGATGCGACCAGGCGGTCGCCTCACTGTAGGGTGTGTCGGTTTTGAGGCATCCGTGCAGGATGCCGACGAGCCGGTTGGCGAGCTGGCGCAA